>Ga0070726_10000676_pt1 | contig 39364 bp, 35 predicted proteins | sample tdAd471_FD_67275 | JGI IMG/M metagenome (GOLD analysis project Ga0070726, IMG submission 67275) | Marine sediment microbial communities from the Atlantic coast under amendment with organic carbon and nitrate - tdAd47.1 | ecosystem: Environmental > Aquatic > Marine > Coastal > Sediment | place...
TGGAACGACAGCAATCTGCGATTGCTGGCTGGAATGAGCAGAGGTGCAAAGCGAAGCTTTGCCAGAGTGTGCAGATAGAACCGGAAAACAGTAAATCACAATTTGCCCAGGTAGCTCAGTCGGTAGAGCAGAGGACTGAAAATCCTCGTGTCGGTGGTTCGATTCCGCCCCTGGGCACCATCCCCCAGAACCATCCCCTAACAATGCAGCATTAACAGCGAGTTATGGTGCTGATTATATCACCTTTTCCGTTTTGTACCGCGATTTGTACCGCGATTTGCCCGGCGTGTGAGTCTTAAAACACCCCCCCCGGCCCCCTATCTCGACTAAACAGCAACTGTAACGGTAGCCACATCTACACTAAAGGCGAATTTCGAAAACCGGGGATGCGACGACCCAGTTCGGGATTCGAACAAACACACATGAGGCAGCCTGTATTGCCTTCCCCGCCGATACCGTGGCAACCTATTTGTAGATCCTGTATCGCAGCATGTGGGTAGTCTTCCTGGCAGCCCAGAGTGGGGCGCAGTTGTTCGCATTCACCCGAGCTGGGTCGTTGGTACTGAATGATGTGTTCCTAGCCAGCACGTCGCGTTTGACGGAGGTGTGCTCAAGTTGACCAAAGAATTCAGGCTATACTTTGGGTACTTAGAAGTACCGTTAGGTGTTCAGATTGTTGTTGTGTACTGGCCTGATGGTGGCGAGCTGATTCACTCACCGGCTCCGATCAGGTTGATTATCGACTGAAGCTCTGAGATTGTCTCGCTTACAGGATTATCTGAAAAACAAGGATGCTTAATTCCATATGCAAACACCGACTCGACGGGCGCAAACAGGTAGCGGAAAGCCCGTTCATTCAGGCACGGGAGTCATCCCTATTTTGGAGGAACGTCGACAAGGCGAACTTCGTGTAATCGGAACTGGATTTTGGATAACTCGATATGGGCTATTTGCTACAGCCGCTCACGTAGTTACAAACCTTCAGGGTAGTGCCTTGTATGTATTGCACATACCAGCTGAATTCAAAAATACACTGCATTTACGACCAGTATTGCGAATAACTTTCTTCCAGGAAGTTGATCTAGCTATTTGTCAAGCGGAAAACTATGTCCGTGAATATCCCAGTAACCCCCTGTCTAATCTTCGGTGCAGACTCTCAACACGTACGCCAGATACTAGAGAAAATTTGCTGACCTACGCATATCCGGAAAACGCGCCCTTAATTTTCGGAAATCCTGAATGTCCGCCGACTATTCACGGTGCCCAGTTTGAAGGAAATCTCATAGAGGTAATGGACGCAGATGCTGTTCCATTCCTTCCATACATCCACTATTCAACAAACATAAGGATTCGAAGCGGTGCAAGTGGCGGGCCTGTATTCGATACCATGGGATTTGTGCTTGGTATAAACTGCCGCGGTTGGGATTTTGATGGTGCCGAACACGAAGGGGATGAACTTTCATCCGTTATTCCGGTTGCATATTTGCTGCATATGGTCATCGAGCCTTTGCAGTTACCTCGATCATCTTTCGAGTACTCAAAAATACCCACTCCGGAAATCCGTACCGCCTATTCTGTGAGGCAACTGGTAGATTATGGCCACCTCCAGTTCGACATCGGCAAGTAACAAGCGCGCTCAGACAGACCTTCAAATCGTTCACACCTTGCGGCCCTTCAAAGCGAGAAGTGATCTGTCATGACACCTTGATCAGAAGAGCTTATTAGAAGAACAGGCCCTTTCTACTGAACACTCAGTTCTTTCACTACAAAACAGTATCCTGTACGCCTTATAATCCGGCGACGGCTCAGCCAACTACCTTCTGTCAACCTAATGGAACCTTCCTTGGACTCCATTGCTCACTTAAGCTACTCAGGTCCCCAGCCAGGAGAGCTATACGATGATATTACCCACTTTCACAGCCGCCATGACCACCGAAGAAATGCAGTCCGGTGAAGCCCGTCACGCCAAGATCGAACCATCCCGCAAGCTGGCCATGGCTGCCGGCCTGACGAAGAGTAGCGATGATCTGAGGGAGGTGTGGGAGAGCGACAAGGAGGCGTATCTGACCCTGCTGAAGGGAGCGGTGGCGGCTTACGAGCAGAACCAGTTGGTGGAGGAGCTGCTACGCGGGGCGATTGGGAGGCTGGTTAGCGTTATTGGCCAGGATGAAGCTGATCCTGAATTGCTTGAAGCGGCAATAGCCATAACTGTTATTGGTGAGGTTGATCTCGATAGTTAGCAGCCCTTACTAACACATTGACATAGAAGTACGAAATTACCTATACACAGCGCCCGCGTTCTAAGACTTCCAGAGCGCTTGAATCACTGATACAACCATACCTACTTCCCCGATGATTCAGCAGCACCCAGACAGCACTGGACAGGTTGGAAATGCAGTGAATTTCGTGGCATCCTCGATCACTACAATAACAACGACACTCCATTATGGCTAACAACAACACAGACACCGAACAACGACTCTGGGCGGCTGCCGACGAGTTCCGCGCAAATTCCAACCTGAAGTCGTCCGAATACGCAGTACCGGTCTTGGGTCTCATATTCTTGCGGTACGCTGACCATCGATTCACCATCGCTGAGAAGGAGTTGGAAGGTAAAGGCTCTGGCCGTCGCAAGATAGGGAAAGAGGACTATCAAGCCAAGGGTGTCATGTACGTTCCCCCAGAAGCTCGCTTCTCGTATCTGCTATCCCTTCCTGAAGGCGAGAACATCGGCAGAGTGATCAACGAAGCTATGAAGGCCGTCGAGGAGGAGAATGTAGACCTCAGAGGTGTTCTCCCGCGCTCTTACACAAAAATCGAGAACAGCATACTGATCTCATTGCTGAAGAACTTCTCTCAGATCGAAATGGATTCTGAGGGTGATAAGTTCGGCAAGATTTATGAGTATTTCCTCGGTAACTTCGCACGAGCGGAAGGGCAGAAAGGTGGCGAGTTCTTTACGCCAACGACGCTGGTTAAGCTGATTGTCGAGATCATTGAACCGTACCACGGACGTATCTACGATCCGGCATGTGGATCGGGTGGTATGTTCGTACAGAGTGCTGAGTTCATCAAAGCTCATCAGCACAAGCCCTCAGTGGAAATCTCCTGCTATGGTCAGGAGCGAGTAGGAGAGACGCGGCAACTTTGCATGATGAACCTCGCTGTGCATTCGCTCTCCGGAGACATTCGTCAGGGTAACAGCTACTACGAAGACCCCCACGACAGTCTCGGCAAGTTTGACTTCGTCATGGCGAATCCCCCGTTCAATGTAGACAAAGTGGACAAGGAGAAGATCAAAGACGACCCCCGCTACCCGTTCGGGATGCCGCGAACTGACAACGCCAACTACCTCTGGATACAACGGTTCTACAGCAGCCTTAGCGATAAGGGCCGAGCGGGCTTTGTCATGGCCAACTCTGCTGCTGATGCGCGTCAGTCGGAGATGGAGATTCGCAAGCAATTACTCAAGGCACATGCCGTCGATGTGATGGTCGCCATCGGACCCAACTTCTTTTACACGGTGACGCTCCCTTGTACGCTATGGTTCTTTGACAGAGGCAAAGACGGTACTGAGCGAGAGGACAACGTGCTGTTTATCGATGCAAGGCACACATTCCGGCAAGTGGATCGTGCACACCGCAAATTCAGCCCAAAGCAGATAGAGTATCTGGCCAACATCGTGCGTCTGTATCGAGGAGAGGAGCCTGAATTCGTTGCCGGTGACGATGAAGAAGTCCCCGGTGATGATCCGGACTTGAAAGCTACTTTCCCCAGTCTGAAATACGCAGACGTATCAGGGCTTTGCAACGTAGCTACGCTAAAGGAGATCGAAGAACAGGGCTGGAGTCTGAATCCCGGCAGGTATGTCGGTGTGGCAGATCGTGAAGAAGACGACTTTGTCTTTGCCGAACGGCTGGAAGAACTGAATGAAGAGTTGGAGGTATTAAACAGCGAAGCGAGTGAGCTGGAAGAGCGGATTGCGAACAATGTTGCCAAGTTGTTGGAGACCACGTCGTGAGCGAAACGTTCGATACGCGAACCATCGAAGAATCGCTTGGTACTTTGATCGACTATCGAGGCAAGACACCACCCAAAACGGAGCGTGGTGTTCGTCTTGTAACCGCCAAAGTCATTAAGGATGGGTACATACAGGACGACAAGAAAGAATTCATTGCAGAAGACTTCTATGATGAATGGATGCGACGCGGATTGCCGAAGCAGTGGGACATCGTCATCACAACCGAAGCTCCCCTCGGCGAAGTTGCTCAACTACGAACCGCGGAGAAGGTAGCCCTTGCTCAACGAGTAATCCTGCTTCGGGCGAATCCTGATGTGTATGATCAGTCTTTTTTCTTCCAAGCACTTAAGGGCGACTACGTTCAAGGTAGACTGAAGGCTCGTGGAACTGGCACTACCGTCCTGGGCATCAAGCAAAGCGAATTGCGAAAGGTAAAAGTGCCGTGGTTTCCGCTCCCTACCCAACGCAAGATCGCTTCGATCCTGTCGGCGTACGACGATCTGATTGAGAACAACACCCGCCGCATTGCCATTCTGGAAGAGATGGCTCAGGCGATTTACCGGGAATGGTTCGTCAACTTCCGGTTCCCCGGCCATGAAAACGTCAAGCTCGTCGATTCATCGCTTGGCCCGATTCCTGAGGGATGGGAGTCGACGAGACTTGAAGAGGTCGCTGACGTGAATGCTCGCAGTATCAAGAAGGGATTGGCCCCAGAATCAATCAACTACATCGACATCAAGTCTGTTTCAACTGGCAGGATTGAAGAAGTTCGGGAAATGTCTTTCGCAGATGCCCCAAGTAGAGCAAGGCGAGTTGTCCAACATGGAGATGTGATTTGGTCAACAGTTAGGCCCAATCTTAAATCGTATAGCGTTGTTCTTTCACCATCGCAAAACACAATTGCATCGACGGGGTTTGCCGTCTTGTCTCCGAAGGAAGTGCCTTTCTCATACCTGTATTTCGCATTAACGACGGATGAGTTTGCGTCGTACTTAGTAAACCACGCAACTGGTGCAGCGTACCCGGCAGTCAACGCTCAAGACTTCAAGAATGCGGAGTTGCTTCGTCCGTCGGACATGTTGCTCGACCAGTTCCAAGAGATTGCTAGCGAGATGCTCGTCTTGGGACAAAGGTTACTTGTCAAGAACGAGAACCTACGCACGACCCGCGACCTACTACTCCCCAAACTGATCTCCGGTGAACTGGATGTCGAAGATCTCGACATCGACGTTGGTATGACTTCCGAGGTAACAGAGGAAGCTGCCGCATGAGTACTGAGTACTCCGAAGACACACTCGTCGAACAACCAGCCATCGCCCTGTTCTCAGAACTTGGCTATGAGACGGGCAACTGTTTCTACGAGAATGTCGGTACCAGTGATTCGACGCTTGGACGGGAAACCACCGAAGAGGTCGTACTGGTTACGAGGCTGCGTAGTGCCTTACAGAAACTGAATCCTGATCTGAACAGCGAAGCCTTCAACCTGGCCATCGAGGAACTAACTCGTGATCGCAGTGCGATGAGTTTAGTGCAGGCGAACCGTGAGATATACAAGCTGCTCAAAGATGGCATTAAGATCGAATTCGAAGGTGATGAGGGTGAAATCGTCGACGAGACGGTTTACATCATCGACTGGAAAGAACCCGAGAACAACGACTTCTTCCTCGCCTCTCAGTTCTGGATTTCATCACCCACTGGAATCTACAAGAAACGCCCCGATCTGATCGGCTTCGTCAACGGTCTACCTCTGATCTTCATTGAACTAAAGAAGAGTCACGGCAAGATCGAGAATGCATACAAGCACAATCTGAAAGACTACAAGAGCACGATTCCGCAAGTGTTCTGGTACAACACTCTCGTTATTCTCTCCAACGGCTCGCAGGCAAAGGTCGGCAGCGTGACGGCAGGCTGGGAGCACTTCTCCGACTGGAAACGTATTAACTCTGAAGGCGAGCAAGGTGTCATTTCACTGGAGACTCTGATACGTGGCACTTGCGCTAAAAAACAACTGATAGACCTTGCCGAAAACTTCACGCTATATGAAGATTCCAAGGGTGGTGTCGCCAAGATCACTGCCAAGAACCACCAGTTCCTCGGTGTGAACAACGCTATCGGTTCGTTGGAGGCCATCAAAGAGAATCAGGGGAAGCTCGGCGTGTTCTGGCACACGCAGGGAAGCGGCAAGAGCTTCTCGATGGCGTTCTTCTCCCAGAAGGTGCTGCGGAAGGTTCCCGGCAACTGGACGTTCGTTGTTATAACCGACAGGAACGATCTCGACTCACAAATCTACAAGAACTTCGCCAGCACCGGTGTCGTGACCGAAGAGTGTCAAGCCGAAAGTGGCGCTCACCTGAAACAACTCCTGTCTGAGGATCATCGCTTCATCTTCACGCTGATTCAGAAGTTCGGTACTAAGGCTGGTGAGACATATCCGAAGCTCTCCGACCGCAGCGACATCATCGTAATGACGGATGAAGCCCATCGGAGCCAGTACGACACGCTGGCGCTGAACATGCGGAACGCCCTGCCCAAAGCTGCGTTCATCGGCTTTACTGGCACACCGCTGATGGCAGGTGAGGAAAAGACCAAAGAAGTCTTCGGCGACTACATAAGCATCTACAACTTCCAGCAATCAATCGAGGACGGGGCAACTGTACCGCTGTTCTACGAGAATCGGATACCCGAACTTCAGCTTGCTAACGAGAACTTCAAGGAGGACTTGGAGGCATTGGTTGAGGCAGCAGAACTGGATGAAGCGCAGGAGAAGAAGCTGGAGCGAGAGTTCGCCCGAGAATACCACCTGATTACACGTGACGACCGACTGGAGAAGGTAGCGGAAGACTTGGTGTCACACTTCATGGGTCGCAAGCAGAGCGGCAAGGGGATGGTCATCTGCATCGACAAGGTGACCGCCGTTAAGATGTACGACAAAGTACAGCAACACTGGGAGGCATATCTCAGTGGCTTGAAGGCTCAGCTTGCTTTGGCGGATGAGTTGGAGCGACGCGAGCTACAGAAGCAAATTGATTTCATGGAAGAAACCGATATGGCCGTGATCGTATCCTCGGCTCAAAACGAGATAGAGGACTTCAAGAAGAAGGGACTGGACATAGAGCTGCACCGCACTCGTATGGTCAAGGAAGATATGGAGACTAAGTTCAAAGACCCCAATGACCCGTTCCGGCTGGTCTTCGTCTGTGCAATGTGGCTGACTGGGTTTGATGCACCGTCCGTAAGCACGATCTACCTCGACAAGCCCATGAAGAACCACACTCTGATGCAGACTATAGCGCGGGCGAACAGAGTATTTGGTGATAAGCACAATGGCCTGATCGTTGACTACGTAGGCGTCTTCCGAAATCTGGAGAAGGCGCTGGCGATTTACGGTTCGTCTTCTGGTGGCGGCGTGAAGGAAGGCGAATGCCCCATTGAGAAGAAGGAAGAGCTGGTTGAAGACTTGCGACTGGCCATCGCCGAAGCGGTCGACTTCTGCAAGGAGCGCAGCGTCGATCTTGATGCAATCATGAACGCTGAAGGCTTCCAGAAGATCGCATTCTTGGACGAAGCTGCGACCAATCTCGTTGACAAGCAAGTGGGCGATGCAGTCGACGATGCTGTCGAGCAGGTCATCATCAATGACGACTTGAAGAAGAAATATCTGTCTCTCGCCAATCAAGTGATCCGACTGTACAAGGCGATTCTACCCGACTCGTCAGCGAACGAGTTCGCCCCAATCAAGACGTGTCTCGCGGTGCTGGCTGACAAGATTCGCACCTTCACCGACGAGGCGAGTATTGATGACATCATGGACCAAGTTGGTGAGCTATTAGACGAGTCCATCGCCACCAAAGGATACGTCATCCACTCCACAGAACAGACATCCTTGTTGGATTTGAGCGAGATTGACTTCGACGTGCTCAAAGCGCATTTCGAGAACGGGAGGAAGCGAACAGAAGCGGAGCAGCTCAAGCAAGCAGTCAGCAACAAGCTACAAAACATGGTTACGTTGAATAGGACGCGGGCGGACCTCATGGAGAAGTTCAAGAAGTTGATTGACGAGTACAACAAGGGGTTAGATGTTGATAGCTTCTTCGCCAAGCTGACCGACTTCATCAAAGAGCTCAGTACGGAAGATCAACGCGGCGTCGCAGAGCAATTGTCCGAAGAAGAGCTTGCTCTGTTCGACATTCTCACGAAGCCCGAGATAGGTATCACCGATAAGGAGAAGGCGGAAGTCAAGAAGGTTGCAAGGACACTATTGCAAACTCTCAAGGAGGCCAAGCTGGTACTGGACTGGAGAAAGAAGCAGCGCACGCGAGCCGACGTGTATTCGACGGTTAAGGTCGTCCTGGATGAGCTGCCTCGTGCGTACACACCCGAGCTGTATGAAGCAAAGTGCGATAACGTTTATCAGCACATCTATGACAGTTATCAAGGCGAAGGTCGGAGCATTTACTTATAGCATAATCATAAACGCTTGAGTCGAATTTGATAAAATTGAAATAGACTCGTCGTTTACAGCCAACATCAAACAACCCTAGATAGTTTCTGAGTCAATACGGACCTGACTATACTCCTGAGAAGCATAAGTGAGTCTCCGCGGTTCTCAGCTCCTTTCCTCCCCCATTCGCGAGTCTCAGGGTTCGATAGTTGGTGCCATCTATCAACAGCTCCGTAGTGTCCAACAGCGCAACGTAAAGCATACCAAATGTTAGCGTTTGCCCATGTTTGTCCAGTATTACCAACACCTTCATCTCGAAGTAGTGCATAAACGATCTCCAAACCGCCCTTACACTTACGAGGTTTTCCCTTACTGTCGTTCAGGATCTCCCCATCATGATCCTTCAATGCCTCCTTGGGATCGTAGTTCCTTAAATCTGCTGTGACTTCTAGAATTTGCCAGTATCGAACGAACTTGAAATCATCGTGGCGTTCCATTACTGCCTGCTTGTATAGCCCAACCAGAAATTCATTCAATGGGTCCGAAGACACCGCTCCTATATATTTCTGAAACGAAGCCGAAGATTCGCCAGCCAGAGGGCCTGTGTTCAGGATCCCACGGTAAGGCTCAGGGAAGCCCCAGTTCGTTTTCGCGCGGGCTGACTTATCTATTACCACAACGTGAAATATCACTCCGCCTACATCCCTCAATAGAGTGAGGGTCAATAACACTGATTCGGCAAAACGAATACAACGATCCCTAGCCTCTTCCTTAGAGGTGGCGAGAACACTCTTGACATCAACTATTGATACTGGATGCGAGGAACGCATCATTTTGCGATCTTCCTCACTAAACGTCACTGGCTCCTCGTCTTGGTGCATCATTCGCAGAACAGTATTGACGGCAGATAGTTGATCATCAGAGTCAATTGTTATATCCGTCGGGACGATTTCGTAACCAGAAAATCTCATTCTCTGACTCAATAATACACCGCGCAGAAAGACTAACACTCGGAAATCGGTGCGTTTCTCATCCGATTCTGCTTCATTTTCGATTGATTTCATCAAGACCACCAGTAGAAGGTCCATCTTGCGAACTACTCCAGCCCGAAACATCAATCCTCGATCCGAAAACAATTCGCTACGTCATCTATCCTCGACTCCAGTAACTTCTTCCGGGTTATGAAGGAATCGCAGAACACCGAACTACACAGTCCATGATTATTGGTTCCCTGTTCAGCCGTTCCCCCAACTCAGCTTCATTGACTATGCAGCTCTTCGGGTCTTTCGCAATTTGTTCACTTCTTCCGTATTCATTTAGAAATGTACCGTAATTCGTTCTCCTCAGTCGCTACGCTACCCTCCAGTTCTGGCTCCGTAAAGCCATGATGACATTCAGACTCACTACGGAAGCCTCAAATCTATCCCATTCTCCTTGCAAGCTACGGCAATGAATATACCCATGACCTCACACGACATCCATGTCTTATCTGACAACTGTTGAACCCAAGCTAGAATCTTTTCCGCAGTGTCGCAGCGGTGTTTTTCAATGTTGTATTCATACGCGACGTTTATAACTATGTTGTCATCCTTGACATACACTTTCTTCGCGCTCTCACTAATGAGTGACTCTTTATCCATAGTTGCATTCCTCCTACTTCGTTTCTATGCAGCCGGCACTAGTGCTCAATTTAACCAGCCCCTCTAAATCCACATTCACCGTTCCACCAGCCAACTCTGACAACGTCTGAACTAAGTCGTCAGACACGACATCACCAGCGACTAGCACCTCAGACGGCCGTTTCTGGCCCTGTGCGCGGTAGGGGACAGTATAAACGGCCACTTCCCTAATAAGACTATATATTAGGCACATGGCCGTTTTAAATTCCGAAGCTAGCCGCCTAGCCGTCCTCTCGCTACCAGCCGACTCAGGGCACCGCTTCACCATGTGTTTGGCATTCAGCGGCAACACCCCATCAGCTTCATCCCATAGTGCCAGCAGCTTCTGAACAGTCTCCCAGCGCCAAAGATGATCAACTGTGATGTCCACCGGTACTGATGACAGGATAAACACCTGCCTCTTCAGCCCCTCTGGATGATCTCGAAGCAGTCTAAGCCGGTCTACAGCCTGTGTAGTCTCACACTCCCGTATCTGCTCCAGCAGCAGCTGTACTCGATGATCCGGATGAACCTTCACAGCGACACTCTGTCTGCGCCCATCTCGTATCCTGTAGCCTCGGTACTCACTCTCCAGTGGTTTCTGGCCAGCCTTGCTTTCCAGGAGCGTCAGCGGATCCTCAGAGTTCCACCACAATGCTCTGGCCTGGTTCTCACACGCCTCCGCAGATGGCTGCTCCCTGCCTAGTATGATGATGTTCTGGTAGTCTTCGTACTTGTTAACCCCTCGCAGGCTACCGAAGTGAGTGACTGTGACGCCTTCCCAGCTATAATCCTGTGCCAGGCGACTACCTTGCTCGCCAGTCATCGCAACCCTGACAGCTTTGCTACATACCAGCAGTGTCTTGCCTGTCTTTCCGATAGATCGAGTGAATGCCTTGACCTGGCTGCGAAGCACCTCACTCTTCTCTCCGTTGCTTAACAGCGCAGTCTTGCTGAATGTGAGATCGGTAAACTGATGCACTGTAGCCCGGCGCTCAACGGCTATCTCCTTAACCTCCGCACCATCCCTGAACAAGCCCAGGATCTCAGGCCTTAAGTCGGCGTCGATGAATACTGTGGGGATGTAGTGCTGGATAGTCAGTAACTTGCGATAGGTAACCACTATCTTGTCCAGCTGAGGATCGAAGTACACTGAATGACTGACATCCCTGTCCGTGACTTCCAGCTCCGCCGCGAGTTGTCGGAGCAACGTAGCCGACTTCCTCTCAGGCTCTGCGTTGGTCAGGATTCGCCTCTGCCGACTCTCGTTCTGCGACGGCGTAACCTGCTTAGCGGCTTCAGCCTGCTCAGATTCGATCTCGGCAGCTTCTTTGCGCACATCCAAGGCGACATAGCCTTCACCCCTCAATGCAGCCAGCAGTCCCGTCTCACCATCCAGTAAGGTGTCATGGACCAGTCGTGAAATGGGTTTCTGATTGCGATACAGCTCTGTAGGCGTCACTTCCTCGCGGGCTATTCCGCTCTGATAGAACGACTCATCGACGACAAACAGCTTCGGATTATGTAGCCTGTCTTTCGTGTTCAGGAACATGTGGCTATGGGTTAACACTGCCACCTCCCAGAGTAGTTCAGACAGCGGGCTATCTTCAGGTACTTCAATCCCTTCTTCTTCAAACTGCTGCTGGTAACCACATTGGAAGTAATACTCACACGTCTCTGTCTTGCTCTTGCACAAAGTACTGGAGACTTTCTGCCCCGACTTTGCAACCAGCTGAGCTAAGTCGCTCTTCAAGCAAAGTGGTTGGCCATCTTCTCCTCGCTGCCCTCTGCCGCTGATCAACCTCACTCGACTGTAGGTTGCCGATTGCGGCTGCGGCTCTGTTCCGCTCTCCGCCCTTTCATCCCCTCCTCCCGTTAGTTCCCTTTCCAGTCTCTGCGCTTGGGCTAACGGATCTAGTTCTGCCGCAACTGGAGCGGGCAGATCAAAGTCCAGCTCTTCTTCCAAGTCCCCCACGAGTTCTCTGGATAGCCTATGGTTCGGTACGAAGTAATGGACATCACCCTGCTTCAGGGCTGAAGCTGAGATAAGTCGTTTAATGATTCGGCTGGTCTTTCCTAGCCCTGCCGTCGCTTTTATGGCCAGTGTTGGGACATCGAAGTGCAGTTCACTGTCCTCTGAGTCGTAGTAACTCCGTACTCTACTGGCGAAGTTGTCAATAACACCCTCCAGCTCACGCTCCCCCTCCTCGATACTGACTGATTCCGTACCGAAGTATGGTGGTAAAGCTTTCCTGTCGCCGAACTTCTCGATCGCGCCATCGATTAAATCATCCAGGAACTTGTCAGACCTGTAGCGCTCTATCTCGCCATGGCTGTGGCTGGATTGATCCGCCTCGTCTACTCGACGCCGCAAGTATTCTTTGAGGTCTTCTCTCTGTCGTTCTGCTTCATCACCACCCTTGGCAGAGACAAACGATGCTGTACTCCTCAGTAGGGGTTCGTAGAATCCATTCTGCCCCTCTGCATCCCCCATCGTTGCAATAATATTGTTGAAGCCCCTGACGTTGTCCTCGTCAAACTCTGCCCTTGATACGGACGTTGTGCGCCTGTTCTGGGGCGCTTTCAGTTGCAGGTCGACAATATCCGATCGCCCCTCAATAAATCCCGATCTAACATCTGGAAATGGGTCCTCAACGCCATCTTCAAAGATCGGCGAGGCGATGTAATGTGGCTGCACCGCGTTGAAGACTGCGTAGTCCACCAACCGCTTTGAGCGCTGTGATGACAAAGCTTTCGCCCACTTACGCAGTAACTCGTTCGCCACTGGCTCAGTCAGCCAATAGAAAAGGTGTGCCGAGATCACATGACTATCGAACACTCCTGCACTACCGGATAGTTGCCAATAGCAGCTAACGTTGTGAAACTCTTCTGGCAGCTGGTTTATCGCATACTGAATCGCCTCAACCGGTTGCCTCAACAAGTTGATATCATCCGGTAGCGTCAACTTGTCGACGTCAATCATTATCCATTGCACGGGGACGTCGACGAACGGGTGCTCATTCGGATCAGAGCGATCCTGCTGCCACAGCTTTCTGCGGACTGGCTTGTTGGCATCGACATCGTCAGCAAGTTGTCCCCTGACGATCATCTGAGACCGATCCTTCTCCAGCTCACTGATTAACGCGGACAATTCCCTGATTCCGTCTATACTGCGTGACGAGTAGGTGAAGTATGTAGGAGGTCTAGCAGGCTTCGATTTGACGCCACTTTCACCTTTGTAAAAGCGCTTGCAGAGAGTGGAGGTACGGCTTTTCAGTATCGAAATTTCGGGCATGGAACCTACTGCCTAGAGTTGTGAGTTTTCCCCTGGAGGATACCACGAATTAGACGGTAAACGGTCGTCTCAATCCAGATGTGGATCAGCTGTAGGCCTTATAGTTGCTGAGTTCGATATAGTAGGTGTATGAGTGGAAATGGCGGTAATGGCTGTGTAGCTATAGTAGTTCACTGGCTCCCAGACTGACATATATTCGACGGATATGAGATGGGATCAGGACTAGCCATTGGTTTTGCTATCACGCTTCTCTATTGCCTTTTTGTTAGTCTCTGGAAGTGATTCATAGAGGCTAGAAATCATGTTAGGCTGAGTGATCATTGCTTCCGTAATGATATTCACCAGTTTAAACAACGCCGTGGCTACTTCAGGATTGTCCCTCAGATCTAAAGTCCCAGGATGAACTGACTTGTTTCCTACCACCCTGACCACATCAAGGCTTTTCTGGATTGAGGGGTTGAGCCCCTTATGCACGAGCTCCTTAATATCTTCGTTGATATTTTCGCCTTTCTCGCCCAGATGCTTACATAGCTTTTGGATACAAAGCCTCAGCAGTGCCGCAGCACCTCTAGGCGAACGATCAACGATCGATGCGGCTTCTTCATAGTCCAATCGGATTTCTTCGGGCAAATCAAGATTGGCGGGTGGCGCACTACTTGCAACTGGATAAACCAGCAACTTATTCACCCACAACGTCTCATTATTACAATGGGTACACCACCCGACAAAAGTGTTTTCCGATTTGTGCCTCGGTCCATGTACGGCTTCAGAAAATGCATTTCGGGTTGAGTATGCTACGCCCCACAGTTGATTGGCATATGCAGAACAGTGGGGGCAATGAAAAGCTGACTTCGCTAGTTCGGGCGGACAATAAGGCTGATCAGTCAATTGTCTGTTCCTCTCTCAACTGGATTTCGCAAATTGTTTGTTGTTTAAAATAGTAGATCTAACTTTACCCTCAATACCCCTGCTTCCCAACCACAACCGCTCTGACACCCCCTCTCGGATCATCCACATCACCTGCTCTCCTCGGTATCAGATGCACGTGACAGTGGAACACGGTCTGTCCAGCTACCTCACCTGCATTGACTCCAACGTTGAAGCCAGCGACAGCAGCATCCTGCTCTTGGATGGACTGTTTCAGGCTACGCAGTAACGCATTAATGGCATTATACTCCGGCTGATACAGATCGAAATAGTCCGCCACATGCCGTTTCGGGATGACCAGGCTGTGCATCGGAGTAACCGGGTAGGCATCCCTGAACGCTACAGCCAGTTCATTCTCGGCGATAACGTCCCTGTCGAGCTGACAGAATACACACTGAGCGTCTCTGGCTGCGTAGCTCTCTGCCATCCCCCTGAAGTCTGTGTCGTCCCTGTCGCGCTTCATGGCGTTACACGAGTAGCACAGAGCTTGCAGGTTTGTTTCGTCGTCTGTGCCGCCTGTATTGCGTGGAATGATGTGATCCACCTCCAGCGCTTTCTCCTCAGCGCTGATACCGCACAACTCGCAACGAAACTTCGCACGCTTGAGGACATCGTAGCGGAGAGTGCCCGGTATATAGCCGGATGACTTCGTCCTGTGGCCCCAGATCCTGTCTCCCCGCTTCTCGATGTACTCGTCAATCTTTCGCTGGCACAGTGCAATCAGCTCCTCTACTTCATCGCTTGACAGCTCATCGAAGCGAGGGAGTGTGTAGTCATCGCCGACCCTCTCCGTTATTCCGCGATTACTCGTCAGTACACGACCCACCATCCGCTTAGTGATCTGCTCGTAGTACTGGAGCTGAGACTGGTCATGGAGCAGTAGAGAGCTGGCTATGTCGGTTGTTGAAGCCTTCCCACCGCCGCGGAGAAGTTCCATGAGCATTACCGGCTGGTACACGTGACTCATGCGCATCGTGTTTGCTATGAAGTCGTGTAATTCTGTGGAATATCCAGACACCACTATATCCTGTAACTTTGAAGATCGACTACATTGCCTGAATCAGCGCTCAGGAGGTGACTATTGATTGTTATCATAGCCCTCTGCAGGCTTCTCAGCGTATCCAGATGCCTTATGCCTGATTTTCCATAGTCAGCCATGATGGTATTAAAGCCAAGCTCCTTTCCAGACCAGCCTCCTAGAGCAGCGATAGACTGTACGTCAACATTATTCGCGAAGGCATCGTTCTTAAACGCATGTCTCAGGCTGTATGGTGTAGCTGCTGGATTGATCTTCTGGGAGAGTAGTACCAGGGACTTGTTGATTGTAGAGGGCGTCTTGTTCCGCAGCACACCGAACACAAACTCTGATCCGTCGTCGATATCTTTAATTAGCTCTTTGATACGACTTAGCTGATAAACGATCGGATTAGTCCTCGTTCGCTCCGCAGTCTTCAGTTCACCAACAAAATCGATGTGTGGGACCTCGTGATCCAAGTGTACGGCATCTTTCCTCAGCCTGAGTAGCTCTGACTGAATAGCTGCAGTCTGCACCATCAACAGGAACATTAGTTCCTTCCATGGTGCGTAGGCTTTGTTGGTCTGATCCTGTATTAGTCTGACTAACTCAACCTGCTCTTCACGAGTGAATGTGTATTTCTCTTGTTTCTTAGTCTGCTGTAGAGATGGCCGAGTAACCTTGATGTCCAAGCCACGCTTCCGTATCGCCTCATTGAGCACTGCTACTATCGTGTTTAGCTCACGCCCAATGCTCTGTGCAGATGGTGATGCTTTCTTTCCTAATGTCCTGTTCCTCTCCCTATCAGCTTCCCGGTGGTCTACGTAGTCATTCAGCGCCTTGGTTACGACAGACTGGGAGAGTAAGGTGTCGCCGGCGATTTCTACGAATCTCATATATCGAGCCTTGCTCTTCCTGACTGAGCTATCTGTTTCATCTAGTTGCTTTTGTCTGTTGTAGATGTCCCAGCAGTCAGAGAGTGTGATGGCCTGTGAAGTCGATGTAGCAGGGTGCTCTAGGATCTTCCACGCAAGACTCTTGATTTCAAGCGCAGGGCTTAGTTTCTTATCAGACTCAGGGTGGGAATACTCTTCAAGATCATCGAATAAACCAGTAGCAGAGACGTAGTGATGAGCGTTAGCTATCAAGGCTTCGTTCTGAACATTGCTTAGTGCAGGATCGGGAGCGAGCATGCCAGGCTTCAGATCGTTCGCTCTGATCAGTGCATTCGCCAACTCTATCTTTCTAGCTTGTTCTAGCTGATCCAGATTAGCGCACCGGAGAAGGTCTATGTAATCACTGAAGTCTTTGTCGATTGACTTCCAAGCAGCCAATACAGACTCTTGGCTGGCGTCGGCATTCAGCTTGAGCGACTTCTTATACAGCTTAGTCTTGACGTTGGGATGTTGTAGCAGGTCAGTCGGGAACCGCCGTTGATAGATATAGAGGCCCTTCGAGATTGTGAGATGTTTGAGCTTCATGGTACTTCCTTATCGCTGATACAATAGCATATGTACCGCTGTTTGTACCGCAATCGAGAAGTATATCCACTCTATCTTATTGTATTTGAAGGATATCTGGTCTACCTTCGACCCCGCCCCTGGGCACCATCTTTTCGAAAATTAACACCTTCCCAAATAGTTCAGTCAGTTTTTAGATTCCTGATCTACCCAGCGCCAAATATTATGGCTCTCATTGAGATCGAACCCAAGTCAAATCCTTCTATCGGAAAACTGACACTTTCTCCTGTTTCTGCGGCGCCAAAAGCATAGAGTAATGGCAGCCAGTGATCAGGAGTAGGATGTGCCTGTCGACCATCTGGCGATGACGACAGACCCAAGACAGCATCCGTGTCATATCGATGCACCGCATCTCGAACTTGCTCATCAAATCGCTTCGCCCAATCCGGAGTAGTATTCGTCTCCGATCGCATTTGCCTGAAAGCGTCCTTGAGATTGTGGACAATGTTGCCACTGCCCACTATCAGCACCCCCTGATCACGAAGTTGTCGGAGTGAGCTCGCCAACACGATGTGCTCAACTTCGCTAATATCACCATTGATACTTAACTGAATTACCGGGACATCCGCATCCGGATACATCCAACGTAGAACACTCCAACTACCATGATCCAGCCCCCAATCAGTGCGCAACGCAGACTGATCAGATTCAATAACTTCCGCCACCTTCTCAGCGAGCTCAGTACTACCTGACGCAGGATACTGGATCCTGTACAACGCCGCTGGAAACCCTCCAAAGTCATGTATGGTTTCCGGGTTTTCGTTGACCGTGACATAGCTGCCTTTTGTATACCAGTGTGCTGATATAGCCAGAACCGCTTTAGGTTTACCTACCAGATCAGCCAATTCAGCAAAGCCTTGGCTCCACCGATTCTGCTCAAGCGCATTCATCGGGGAGCCATGGCCAACGAAGAGAACCGGCATTCGATTCTGGCTACTGACTGAATAGTTTTTCTGATTCATCGCCGCCCCCTGTCAGCTGGTAGACGTTTGCAGTTTCCTGGCTAGGGTTTGATCAACAGAGTATCGACCTCCTCCGGATATTACCAATGCCACGCTACCTGCCAGAAGAGCCAGCGCAAACTCATAACCGTCGTTGGCCATGAATAACCCATTCCCAATATGGGCAGCCAACATTCCTACCAGCATGGTGAACGCCAACACTAACGCTGCCGGTCTAACCAGCAAGCCGGCAATCAGGGCCACGCCTCCGAAAAATTCTGCACTGCCCGCCAACAGCGCCATGAGATAGCCCGGATTCAGTCCCAATGAAGCCATATACTGACCGGTACCTTCGAGGCCATAGCCGCCGAACCAGGCGAACAGCTTCTGCGCACCATGGGCAATGAAAATGATCCCGAGCGGAATCCGTAATGCGAGTTGTGAAAGTGATGTGTCAGTATTTATGGATTGTCTAATCAAGTTTTTCATAACAATTCTCCTGGAACTACTAATTGTAAGTATTGGTCCGTAACTCGTTTGCAGCTACTGCGCAAAGGCAGCTCTTGAGGACGCACTATAACCATTGCCAAAAGGTTGATAAATAGGTATTTTATTGATTCATATTCAACATCTTGTTGATATTTAAATAGAGCCAATCCGGTGGAAGTTCAGAACCTTATAGCCTTCGTCGACATCTTTGCGGCGGTTTCATTTGCCGCGACAGGTGCGTTGGTAGCCTCTCGGAAGGGGCTCGATATTCTTGGTTTTATGTGGCTCGGGGTATTGACTGGAGTCGGAGGCGGGACCGTTCGCGACCTGGTGCTGGATGCGCCGGTTTTCTGGGTTGTGAATTCCCACTACCTGACAATCTGCCTTGTCACAGCGACCATCGTCTATTTTGCGGCCCCCCGCATAGAATCGAGGTATACGCTGGTTCTGTGGTTTGATGCTCTGGGCCTCGCCTTTGTCACTGTGGCAGGAACTGCCAAGGCACTTGACTACGAAGCCGGTGCTTTGGTGGCAATTATTATGGGCGTCATCACCGCATCTGTTGGTGGCATTATCCGGGACCTCATTGGCCACGAACCTTCAATCGTGCTCAAACGGGAGATTTATGTCACCGCTGCCGCCACGGGGGCCAGTATTTATGTGCTGGTCGAAGGCTGGAACCTCGACTGGTTGCATCCCGCCCTGGCAGGCTTTTTCGTTACTTTTGTTATTCGTGCACTGGCGATGTCTTTTAATTGGTCTTTACCCGGTTACCAGCGGCCTGCAAAAAATGCAGGCAGTTCACAGCAATCCGGTCGAAGCGAGTAGCCTGCCAAATGAGAGCCCATAAGTCAGACGTGGATGATTGAATGGATACCATTGATGGCATGAAGACGTTTGTAGCAGTCGTTACCGAAGGTTCTTTTACGGCGGCAGCAAATCAGACAGAGATGTCCACCGCACTTGTCAGCAAATACATCAGTCAGCTTGAGGACCGACTCGGTGTCAGGCTACTTAACAGAACTACCCGATCCTTGACTCTTACTGAGGTTGGCTCTGCCTATTTTGATCGTTGCAGGAAACTGCTTGAAGAATTTGATGAACTCGAGGCGACCATACAGAATCGGGACGCCAAACCGCAAGGCACATTGATCGTGTCAGCACCCACCACTTTCGGCGCCTTGTACCTTGCAGAAGCAATAGCCGAATTTACGCATGCATACCCTGAAGTCAACATCGACCTTCGCTTAACTGATCGACTGGTAAACCTTGTCGAAGAAGGCGTGGATGTGGCCATTCGTATTTCCGAACTTGTGGATTCAACCCTTATCGCACGACGCCTCGCACCTGCCCGAATTGTTGTCTGCGCGACACCGAAATATATAGCAAAGCATGGATGCCCACTCCGTCCAGATGATCTGTTGGAGCATTGCTGTATTGTAGATAGAAATTTTCGTAACGGGTCTAACTGGAAATTCCATGAAAACGGCAAGGAGAAATATGTCAGTGTGAAAGGCCGGATCGTTGTAAACAACGCCGAGTCTGTTCGTAGAATCTTGCTGGCTGATACCGGCATCGCCTTGATTCCCACATTTGTGATTGGCCAGGATATTAAACTGGGGCGATTAAAGGTTTTACTCCCTGAGTATGAGGGAAGCAACCTGGGGCTGTTTGCAATCTATATCCACAATAAATATCTCGCAGCAAAAGTCAGGGCATTTGTTGATTTCTGCATTCAGCGATTCGGACAAGTGCCCATCTGGGATAAATTCTAGACATTGAATTCACGACGCTGTTGTTCTCTACTTTTGACATGCGGTATCCGAACTGTCAATGAAATTCCGCGCAATGCCCCTTTGACACGACATTTCTATAGCACACTTCTTAGCACACTCAGTTTTGCCGCTTGCAACATACTGTTTCAAATAGAAAATCAGTGAGCACGTTTACTGAAAATCCTCGTGTCGGTGGTTCGATCCCCAACGCGCCTCTTTTTATTTAATTCAGTGCTTGCTCATTCTCGGCTATTGAGAACCGCTAACTACCGCTTCCCTGGGCACCAGTTCTCCCAAAACCAACTCCTTCCCAATGTGTGAGTTTGCTAACCTCCCGCGAATCTTCTCAAGCCACCTTGCCGAAATCTATTGGCTTGAGCGCCTTAACATCAACCGATTGACGAGCTTTCCATAAATCATAACTGTCCTGAAGCATTAACCAACTCTCAGCCGACCCTCCTAACACACGAGAAAGCCTGACTGCCATTTCAGGCGATACATCGGATACACCATTTAACAACCGGTTAAAAGTACTACGTGCTACCCCGAGACGATCAGCGACTTTATTGCCAGTTACCTCTTTAAATGGATCAATATAAGTTCTCTGAATCAATGCACCAGGATGTGGTGGATTATGCTGTTGTAAACTCATTAGTGATAATCCTCATAATTAACTATGTACGCATCGCCATCTTTGAATACAAATACAATCCGCCAATTGCCGGATACACTAATTGCCCAGTGACCTTTCAACTTTCCTTTGAGTTCGTGCAAGTTGTAGCCAGGTTTATCAACATCGTCGATAGTTTGCGCAGCGTGCAGGAAAGCAAGTTGATCAGCAATTTTGCGGGCATGCTTTGCTTGAATGCCAGAGGTGCTGCCTTTGGTGAAAAATCTCTCTAAGCCTTTGTGCTTAAACGATTTGATCATCAACGAGATCCCTCTCGGTATTCTCACTAAATCAACCAGGTTATGGCCTGAGCATAGTCGGATATTCCGTGATGCGCAACAGGGATCACATAATCTGCTGAAAATCCTTGTGTCGGGACTCCCTTAGCTTATCTCCACTGAAAACCACGCGTTGACAGCTTCGCCCCTAAAGAGCATCTTTTGCTGGATTCCATCGAGGGGAGGAATTCTTTCCAACGCAGCAACAGATTCATTTTTTTATCTTTTATCACGTTATAAAAGCATATCAAGCGAACGTACTACCTCCAGAAACGCTTGTACTTTGGCACTGCGATGCAGGTCACCATGCGTAACGAGCCAGTGTTTTACTTCCCATTCTTTTTCAGGGGCAAACAATTCGACGAGTTGTGGATGTAAGACGGCTTCATTGTGAAACAGAAAGCCGATGCCCAGGCCATCAAGCACTGCCTGTTTAATCACATTCCCATCGTTGCTTTTCAGGACGATGTCCTGCTCCCTGATATTGTTCAGAATCCACTTGTGTACAGGCACTCTTGGGATCAATTCAGCAAAACTTACAAAGCGGTGGCCCTCCAGATTATTCAGCCCGGCTGGGTGACCGTGCTCTGCAAGATAATCAGCATGTGCGTACATCGAAATCGAGTGTTCGGCAAATGGGATCACCACGTTTTCTGGCAGTTCAGGCTTTGGCCCCGTACGGACAGCCACATGGGCCTCACCGAATTCAAGGCGAAACAGTTTGTCGCTGGTTATGTACTTCAGTTGTATGGCGGGATGTCGTTCCTGAAATCTTTTTACAATGGGCATCATTACCGATACCAGGGGCGGTAAAGAAGTAATCGTGAACTCGCCTGACAGGGGTTGGGAACGCTGTCTTAATCGATTGAACAACTGGCCAAACTGGTCTTCGGTCGCACTCGCCACCTGCTTTAAGTCTTCACCAGCCTCGGTGGGAACATATCCGCGCGAATGCCGCTGAAACAGTTTTACGCCAAGCTCATCCTCCAGCGCATCGATATGCCGCAATACCGTCGCACGATGCACTTTCAATGCTTCCGCAGTTGCACTAATCGTGCCCAGGCTTGCCAGGTGCTGAGCGGTTCTGATGAGCTGCCATCTATCCATATTAACGTCGCATTAACGCGCATTTAGCGTGCAATTTCACTCATTGATGCAATTTTACGGCACAAGTAAGCTACCTGTCATTAACTAACAGCGCCATTAAGGAGGACATCAACATGAACATCCTTGCCTTTGCAGCGAGTAACAGCCGGCGGTCCATCAATAAGCAGCTGGTGAGCCATGCATCCTCGATGCTGGCCGAGCAGATTGGCACGGAAGCGAAAGTCGAAACCATTGATCTGAATGACTATGAAATGCCAATTTACAGCGTTGATCGGGAAAATGAGACCGGTATACCAGCCATGGCACATCGCTTCTTCAACAAGGTTCGGGAAGCCGATGTTGTGCTTATTTCGTTTGCGGAACACAACGGTTCTTATAGCGCAGCCTACAAGAACCTTTACGACTGGGCATCGCGCATCGATATGCGGGTCTACGAAGGGAAGCCAATGCTACTGCTCGCGACGTCTCCAGGACCAGGCGGCGCCAAAAACGTGTTGAAGTCTGCCGCCGAATCACTTCCTCATTTTGGTGCCGATGTTCGAGGTACTTTTTCACTGGATCGGTTTCACGACAATTTTGATCATGATGAGCTTCGACTCGTCGATCCAAAGCTCACATCTGACCTGGCCCATAAACTCAACAAATTGATCAGTAGGGAGCAAGTTGTTGCTTGACCAACTTTAGGAGGTTGAAATGAACAGCACAGTTAAAAAATATGGCCTGATGGCAATTCGTATCATTCTTGCATTGGCGTTTTTTGGGGCCGGTGCTGCAAAACTGGCTGGCGTTGAGATGATGGTTGCAACCTACGAGACCATTGGCATCGGGCAGTGGTTTCGCTACCTAACCGGGATTATAGAAGCAGGTTCAGCAATTCTGCTGTTAGTCCCTCGTACACAGTTCTGGGGAGCAGCGCTGCTGGTCTGTACGATGATTGGGGCTGTACTGGCACACCTTCTTATTCTCGGTCCAGGCGCAATGCCTGCCGCCATTCTGGGGCTGCTTTCAGCAGTTGTGCTTTATGCCTATCGTGACCAGTTTCCATTTAGAAACGCCTGGTACTGAACAACCTTATCCCAATCAATTACCTTTGAGTAATTAACATGACCACCATTTGGGTCACCGCGATGGTTGGTGGTCTCGCTGACGTAGGCTATTTCATGTTTATCGATCTGCCGGGATTTGCCAGTTTTGTCCCCGGTACAGTGATGACGCTGGTATCAGCCACAGCGATTATTTTGACTGGCTGGGTCTGGTTTTCTAACCGCACCTCCTGAATAAGATTCCGCCGCCGGAAACAATCTGAGCGGCTGTTTAAGCACGAGTCAGGTAACGTGAGTTACTTCGATATAGGAAAACTTCAGGCAATGAAAGAATTGGACATGCCAGCAAAGAGAGACTTTGGCTGGGAACTGAAGCCGGTTGAATCAACAAGATTCGGTATCCAGCAGAAGGACAACGGCCAGTTCTGCGTCGTCTTGAACCACTCGCTGCTGCGGGGGGTTACCTCTGAGATGATTCATTGGTGGTTCCTGAACTTCCCAAATCTAACTGTCAATCTGGTCGACAACTAAGGCTATGAGGGCGAAAATGTGCCGGCCTATTTGTTATGGCACCCATCGGATCACCATAGCGTATCGTTGTCTGGTAACTTGGGGCCTGGGAGTACTTCGAAAGCAGGAGCAGTAATCGAAATCAATGAATTGCGCGAGCTCAATCCAAACCAACCAGGAGGCTTATGACCCAAGCCTTTTCGAACAAAGAATGCAGGGATACAAAAAAACAGGGAGTGCGCATGGTTTTCAGGCAGTTGACAGCAAGACGTTCCTTAAATAAATGCCCCGATAATGATAAAGAGCCAGTTTAGTGCTTCAGAACGGAAGCTGGTATGTAGAACTGAAGCGCAGATTCCTGACAGTATTATAGCTATAGGCTACAGAATTGATGCCATCACTGGGATTATCGTGCTCGATGAAATAGTGCTTGAATCCACCCGGGGTGGCATAACTGAACATTTTGTTAAAATCTATATAGCCGCGACCCACGTCTGCCATGTCACCGTTATACTGGCGGTCTTTCACGTGCAGCATAGGAAAGCGCCCGGGATACCTGAGGAAGTAAAAGGTCGGGTCAAAGCCTGCCTCTTCAGCCCAGAAAAGATCCATCTCGAACACGACTAATTCCGGATCCGTCTGGGAGGTGAGGATATCGTATCCAATCCGCCCCTCTTCCTGAAACTCAAACTCAAAGGCGTGATTGTGATAGCCCATCGTGATGCCAGCCTCCCGGGTCTTTTCACCCGCGCGGTTCAGAGTCTCGGCATGACGTTGGTAGTCATCCAGGCTGCGTTCATTACCGGGTAATGAAGGCACGACGATGTACTGCTGGCCAAGGGTGGCTGCAATATCAATTTCGCGTTGCAGGTCCTGGCGAATGGCAGTCAGTTGCACATGGCTAGCAGGCGAGGTGAGCCCGAAGCCATCCAGTATTCTGCGCACTTCCGCCGGTGACTTACCGTGGTACCCGGCAAATTCCATTTCCGTAAAGCCAATCTCAGCCAGTTGCTCCAGGGTGCCCTCGAAGTCAGTGGCCATCTCCTGGCGCAGGGAATACAGCTGCAGGCCAATCTTGTTGACACGTCGCTCCTGGGCCCAGGAAGCCCCAAGAGGACTCGCGGCAATGGCGGCGGTAACCGCGGCTTTCTGGAGAAAATCCCGACGGGACTGACGGACAGACTGAAATCGTTTACGCATTGAGGTTCTCCCATCGGCACAAGCTTAAGTTCATTCAAAGATATCAGAGTCACTGCTGTCCTGCATAATTTCCGAGCCCTGGTTTTCGTTGATGCACCGCGGATCCATCTCCTGGACAGCCTTATTTGTTGGAGGTCAAATCGAATCGGTGCACAGCCAGGATCGACGCCTCAGACGAGGTCCCACTCAGGACGCGCCAACTGGTGGTAACCAGAACAACTTCCCGATGGACCAGCCACCTCAGCGCCGCCCCGCACCGGATACTTGAGCCTTCAGAAGACAGGTCCAGCAGCAAAAAGTGTTTTGAGTTGTCCTGATTCAGGGGAAGCTTACGGCCATACCCGCTCCAACCGATGCGTACTCTGGCGAAGCGCCGGGCCTGGCACAACTACCCTTATTTTTCCTCTGATCCTGGTTTATTGCAGGGAATTGAGTGCTCAGGCGGCAGTCCTGATCGCCGCTGCAACTTCCTTGCCGGACTCAAAGGCTGCATGGGAGTACCCTGACACCCCCCAGATCGTGTCACCAGCGAAGAAAAGGCGTCCGTGTGGCTGCCGCAGTGCGCTGGTAGCGGCAACATACGCACCTGGACGGAAGGCAACGTGTCCGCAGCGATGCCATGGGTCATTGCCCCAGGCATAAGATGTACCGACGCGGTCAAGATCCAGCGACTCAGGGTAAAGCTGCGACAGTGCCTCTCGCAGTTGTGCCTGTTGTTGGGCGGGAGACATTTCCGCCATTGTTTTTGCCTGATTACCGTAGGTCATTGATTCCAGAATGCCCCGCTCGCCCTGCTGCATGGCTGTGGAATGGAGAATCTGTGCCACCGGCAGGTCTGTCAATGCGTTGCCGTTCAATCCCTCTGCCAACCAGAATCGTGATCGGGTCTGGACATAGGTACGGGTTACCGGCACCGGAACCGCTGCACGCAGCGCGTTGACCGTCGCTTCCGGAAGGGGTGAATCAAATTCAATAGTTCGCAGCACCGGCGGTGGCGGTGTCAGTATTGCAACGTCGGCGGTAACCGATTCCATACCGTCACGGGTTTCCAGGGTGAGCGTAATGCCTGCTTCATCCTGACGGACGGACCGTACCGGGCTCTGGTAATGCACACGATCACCCAGTCTCCGTGCCAGTTCGCCGCAGATACGATCATTGCCACCGGCCACGGTAAAGGCGCCTGTTGCACCAGTGAACGATACGGCCTCCCTGACAACCTGGAGCAGGTTTATTTCGTCCAGCGAATCCCCATATGCTGGCAGATAGTAGTACATCATTGCCTCAAGGGCCGCATTCGAGGCACCCTGTTCTTTCAGGAAGTCGCGCATGGTTATGTTATCCAATCGGTCCAGCGCATCAGCCTGCAATCCAGGTGGCGCCAGCTCGGCGAGGTTTTCTATTTGTCCCATGGGGCGACGACGATAGCGAAAATGGAGAGCTTCTACCGACATATTCCGCTCATCTTGTCGCAGCTGGAAAGGAAGATTACCGGGCGCGTCCTGACGGTGCTCTATGCGCCGTCCCTGGAAGTACGATAGGAAACCCAGCCGAGGGTTATAGCGCAGTGGCAGCAATTCAAGACCAAACTCTCTCGCGTATTCGATACCGGGCCCGATTCCTCCCAGCAAGCCAGCACCGGCTTCGGCATACAAACTGCCTGAAAATGGATCCCGCAGTGTGTACATCCGACCGCCAGCGCGCGCTGACGCCTCGAACAACTGCACAGCAAAACCGGACTGCATCAATTCGTAAGCGGCGGTTAGACCCGCCGCGCCCGCACCGACAACCAGCACCCGGGTTGGACGTTGTGCGAGTATCGGGGGAGCAATGGCCGCCGCGGTAGCCAGGGAGGCATTGCGGAGAAACCTGCGTCGGGAAATACGCATAAGCCAGTACCCTTCTGCTTTTTTTAAGAGAGCTTACTGTCTAGCCCATTACTTTAGCAGCTTGCCTGAAATTTTTGAACGACGGCAATCGTGATGACTGTGCCGCTGCCGGCCTGGTTACTGGCCGCCCCGTGCTTGCAGTGCGGCGCGATAACCCGTGAAATCCGGTCTGTTTGACTGTGGGCCTGGGTACCAGGACGGCCAGTGGTGCAATGGGCGCTCCTGCGCATCCTTGCTCCCGCGGCATACCTTACATCCTGCACACAAAGTCCAGCAGTTCGAAGATCACAACCACCGGTACGGGCTCAACTTACTCTGCATGATTTGCTCGTAAACGATGTGATCGTTCAATCAATTGACTTTGGAGAGATAGCAACGATTGCTACTGAAAGGGGTAACTTTTCCTATTAGGGGCTACTCAGCGCAGGATTAAGGAATGTCGTTTCGACTGCAGGAAGTTACAGGTTACTGGAGCTGCGGCTTTCAATTGCGTCTCTGAAGGTTCCGCATCAATCTCTCCGGGTGTAACATTTTTCAAACCCTAAGGTTGTTCAGTTTCACCTCTAATCTCTCTCAAAATCAGAAATAGCTCATAGACTCGCCTGTTTGTCTACATTACCATCGGGTATTGCTGCCTTTTATTTTAGACAATATCAGTAAGTAGTCAGCATTTCTTCAGCTAACAGTTGATCCTGGATGGGATCGGGTTTTATCGAGCTAATGGTCAAACTGTATCAAACCAGTCGGGAGCAGGTGATTGTGATTGGCGCTGGACTCACCGGATCCTGCGTCGCGCTTGGGTTGGCGAACCAGGGTTTCAAGGTTGCCCTACTGGACCAGGACCCGGTTCCTATGAATCGGGCAAGCCGGCGGAACGAGGGTAAAATTCACCTTGGGTTGATTTATGCAGCTGATCCTTCTTTCGCAACCGCCCACCTGCAACTTCAAGGCGCTCTGTCTTTTTTCCCTCTGCTGAAACGTTGTATCGGAGATAAGGTACACGATCTGCAACTCTCAACACCATTTATCTATCTGGTAGCGCAGGATTCAATTGTGAGTGCAGAGAAGCTGGAAATTCACTACGGGGAAGTAACAGATGCCTATCGAAAACATACCGCAGCAGATCCCGGCTTGTCCTATTTGGGCACTCACCCGGAATTCCTGGCAAGGCGGGTTGATCTTGAAAAACTGGACAACAGGCTGGTTACCAAAAGCTGTGCTGCTGCTTTCGAAACAAGTGAGCTTGCAATTGATACCGACCAGCTCTCCACCCTGGTCACGCGTGCAATAAACGCTTCGAAAAACATAAAATTTTATCCACGATACAAGGTCAGGGAAATTGACCGACGGGGAGACGGTTTCGCGGTATCCGGCGAATCAACTGATTCAAGTTGGACGTTAACCAGCGATCAGGTCGTAAACGCAGCATGGGAAAACCGACTGAAACTGGACGCAACCCTTGGTATCCCACCTGCCCCTGGCTGGGTGTATCGACTCAAATACAGAGTTTTGGCTCACCTGCCGGACAATATGGTTAATGCACCATCTATTACCATGGTATTAGGTCGTTATGGCGACGCGGTGATCAGAGCAAATGGCACAGTGTATCTTTCATGGTACCCGGCTGGAATGCTGGGCTGGTCCAATGAACTGGAAGCTCCGGCGGAGTGGCAATCGGTTTGCAGTGGAGACATGCGAGCACAGGCACCGGACATAGTTGATGAAATAATTGCCGGAATAGCGTCGTGGTATCCTGAGCTAGGTAATTGTAAGCCATATCAGCTCGATGCCGGCGCTATCGTTGCCTATGGAAACTCAGATGTGGATGATCCTGAAAGTGGCTTGCATGATCGAACACGGGTCGGTGTGTACAGCAGCGGAGGCTACCACAGTGTCGACCCCGGGAAATTAACTACCGCTCCACACTTTGCTTTTCAGGCGGTGGAAAACGTAGTGTCCTTCTTTGGTCACCATACTTCAGCAGTCAATGTAGATAAGTGATGTCAGAAAAGCATGCGACACGCAGTGTTCTTGCGCTGGTTCCAGCATGGAACGCAGAACAGTTTATCGAGCGTACACTTGTTTCTCTGGCTGAGCAGACCTACGCAAACCTGAGAGTTTTAATTTCCGATGACGCGTCAACGGACAACACCGTCAGCATTTGCAGGAAGTTTGTTGAGCAAGATCAGAGATTTGCCCTCATAGAGCAACCGGAAAACCTGGGGTGGCTTGGCAACACCAACGCGCTTTTACGGGAAGCAGAGGCCGATTACCTGCTTTTTGCATTCCATGATGACGTATTGCTTCCGGACTATATTTCCCGTTGCGTTGCGGCACTGGAAGCCAACCAGGAAGCAGTTGTTGCCTATTCCGATATGCTCACCATCTACCAGGATGGTGATCGGATCGAGGGCAGATGCACGCTGATAGAAGGGCACAAATCACCTGTGGAACGTGCCAAACGAATGCTATGGAGAGTCGATCACTGGTGGGCGCCGAACAGGGGTGTCTTCAGGGCGGAGGCAGCAGACCTCATAGGCGGTATGAAAAGAAACCTTGCCGGTGAGTTTTCAGCCGACTGGCCCTGGCTGGTTCACATGATGTTGCTTGGTGAGGCCGTTCGCATCCCGGAGGTATTGGTTGAAAAATATTACCGGGAGCACAGTGTTTCGCGAAAGTGGAATTTCAGCGCAAGACATAAGCTGGCTGCACTGCTTGCCTGTGCCCGGGAAATACACAGTGCCAGATTAAAACTGACGGAAACGTTAAGGCTCGATGCAACGCTCTTGCGAATCGGTGCCCGCCTGATGCTTACCATTACTGAAAAGGAAAGACGGGTTAAGCGATAAGACCAGTATTGAATGCGACTCTCTCAGGAGCGGCAAAGTGTCGGAATGAGTAACCATGGAAACTGATAAAGCTGGTCGTATTGACAAGGTCAATCTGTCATCGGGGTCTATTCAATTCTCACCGTTGACTCCTGCGATGGGCGCTGAAGTTGCAGGCCTCGATATTGCAAATGGCGTTCCGGAATCTGAAGAGCCGCTGCTTAAAAAAGCCTTGCTTGACTATCAGATCCTGCTGTTCCGTCGACAATATCTGAATGATGAGCAGCAGGTTCAATTTGCGCGAATTTTCGGTCCATTACGTCCAGCGTGGCAGGCAGAACATTACCGGAGCAGCAGTGAATTCGCTCACTATCTCAGCAATATTGACCGAAGCGGTGTACCGGTGGGATTCCATCCTGATCGTAATTCAACCTATTGGCACACCGATCACACCCATGTACCGGTACCAGCAAAAGCGACGGTATTGAATGCAGTGCAAGTATCAGCAGATTCCGGTAAAACCCACTTCATCAATATGCAGCAGGAATATGAAAATCTGGCTCAAGCTACCAAAGACCGGTATGCCAGTTACGTTGCCGAGCACCACCTCGGATTCCGCAGGGCCGCGCGCAATAACAGGATGCCAAGGCAGTGGCTGTACGCTAAAAGAAAAGAAGGTGTCTCCATACTTTCTCAGTTTAAGTGGTGGGTAAATACGTTACGGCGCAGATGGCAGCAGGGTCCCGTATACCATCCTATTGTGCGTCCTCACCCTGAAACAGGTCGGCTGGTATTGTTTATCGGTGACCACGCCTGGCGCATCAAGGGAAAGTTCTGGCCTACAGGGATAAGGCTGATGAATGAGATAAATGCATTCAAATTTGATCCTGACTCTGTTTACACGCACCAGTGGGAAACGGGCGATCTGCTCATCTGGGATAATGCAAGTCTGTTACATCGACTCGGTGAATACGACCTGACTGATCAAGTCAGAATTATGCGCAGGTGTGTGGTGCTGGGTGACGGTAGATCTGCAGATGGTTAATAGATTCACCACGCTGTCCTATTAAAGTCACTTTGTGTTCTGAATGTACCGTAGCGATATTTCCTGACGAAGACTGTCTCCGCCAGAGTTAAGGAGCAGTTCGTAAAAATTCGCTAAGATGGTTGAATGTCGAAGGACAAGAGGATAAGAGCATGCCTGCGACGAGCAACGCTGAACTTGTGATCAAACTATTACGTGACGCGGCAGTTTTTTTAAAATGTCGGTGAACAGAGGAATTCATTGAAGAGCGAGATGTTTGACAATACCGACGTGTACGATCAGGTCGCCGACTTGTTGGGAGATGATCCTGCAGGCAGAATAGAACTCGAAGAGGATTAAAGATTGACTCGTCAGTATTACGATTATTGCGGCGTAGAACTATTTATCCGGAACTGGTGCACCACTGATGAGAACAGTCGCTAATAGCCTGAAGAGACGTGGAAACTCTCTGTGCTGCTGGTTCGACTACCCGGTCTCAGCCGTGTAGTTGGCAACGCCAAAGATTGACAGGATGAGGAGACTGGAAATCACCAGAATGAGGCGGCCGTAAGGCACACGTGCCCACATGAATCCTGCGAGCATACCGAATACAACAAACCCCAGAACTGCGTTGATGAACCAATCCGTCGGCAAAGGTTTCAATATCCCGGCGACGAAGGCAGCAGTGAGTCCGAAAAACCAGACAACCGGGAGTGACTTCCGCCTGCGAGGCGGGTGCGCGTCGTCGTCTTCCCTCTGGTAACGCGCCTTGTCGGTGCCGTTGCAGCTATTGCATACGTCCACTGCCATACCGGCACTTCACTATAACCGTAGGGCTGAAGATGGGAGGGAATCGTCCCGCTTTCTTGGCAATTGTCACTTTTTTTGCCATGACTTTTTTCCTGATTGGTAAATTCGGAAGAAGCTTCATTCCAAATAAGGAAGTGAAATAACTGAACGATTCATATTCCCCATTGCCACTGAGAGGCTTGTAACACAGTTAAGAGAAGCAGGGTGCTTATAAAAAACATGACAGCTTTACTAATCTATGGTAGACAGTGAGAGGTAGATTGCCTTTTTGTGGGCCTTTTTATATCGATTGATAGGTATCAGTCTCATGGCATGTGAAATTTGTGGTTACTCATCCTGTTACAGTTCTCACTCCTGTCCAGAGTGCGCGCGCAAACGTACACCGGTAAATCCCATGGTCAAAGAGCATGTGGAGGCAGGGCAAAAGTTCGGCGAAGGGATAATTAAATTCCTGATGGCCTTCTTCTTAAACCCCTATTTATGCCTTGTGGTATTTGCAGGATTAGGATATGCGCTGTTCGTTGCGTTAGGTCAGGTGCTGGGAATAGTCCCGTCGGGTGGCAATCTACAGGACAATCCTCCTTGGGAGGTTTTGCCAGTTTGGTACACTGTTATTTCGATTGCACTTACGGTATCGATAACTGTGCTTTTTCGGAAATACATCCGCCTGGCGATGAAATGGATTCTCTATTTACTGGTTGGTGGTCTTGTTATTGCGTTTGTCGGTGGGGTTATCGCGGCGATTATTGAAGGGGTGAATTCGTGAAGGTTAAAAAAGGCCACTAATAAAATAACGGCGTAATAACAAAAAGTTGTATTCTTGCTTAAGCGATTCAATAAAAAGGAATGCTCGATTCTACCTGCACGGTGGTAACCACCATTTGAGTAAAAGGAATTAAGAAACCTCTGATTAAGTATGGAAGTGCTCTGCGGAAGTCTGTCGGGCGTCACTGCAAGGCGTCGTGCGTAGGGAATGGCCGTCTCGCTTTGACAGGCCGACGCATGCTGGCGGCAAGACGCCTCGTCAGTGAACTCGCCTGAAAGCCAGAGTATTTCCATACTTAATCAGTGGTTCCTTAATTCGGAGATGCGTTCTACGAATCCAACTTCAAGTCTGAGTGATTCTATGCGGCTGCACTCTCTGTTACTGCGCTCTCACGGACCTGGCCGACCAGAGTTGCCCAGTCCATTCCAAGAGCCGTGTATACCTCTCCTGCCCCGGGCGAAGCGTTGTCTCCCAGAATTTCAACGATCAGGCTGGAAGCGTCCGCGGTAACGACACCGCTTTGTATCAACCTGATAATTCCGGTTTCTCGCTTCGTCATATTGAATGTTCCGCTTGCATCGACTGCCACGTAAGCGTCGAAGCCTTCTCTTACCGCGCGCATTGCAGGAAACGCCGCGCAGACTTCCAGGGAAACCCCGGCGAAAATCAGTTTCCTGCGGCCTGTTGCCAGGATCGCGTCCTCCACACGCGGATCGTCCCAGGCGTTTACAGTGGTTCGATCGATAAAATTCTGTCCGGGAAGTGCGGCTTGCAACTCCGGAAAAGCGGGGCCCCAAAGCGTTTCCGAGGATGTCGTCGTAGTCACGATAGGGAGACCAAGTGCTTGCGCGGCCTTGGCCAGGCCCACGACGTTGTGCTTGAGTTCAGCGATAGAGTAGTCGCGAATTCCCGTCATAAGTCCTACCTGATGATCAACCAGCACCAGTGCGGCATTATTAGAAGTCAACGGTTCCGGGTTGTGAAAATGTTCGTTCATAGCTGTCTCCTTCAGATTAGATTGGTTTCATTCAATGAGTGTCCGGGATACTGCCCAACTGGCCGGCTTCATAAGCCGCTTTGATCTCCGCGATCTGTTCTTGTGAGCCCATTACGAAAGGACCATCCTGAACATAGCTTTCAGCAATCTGCGCCCCATCGAACAAGGTAAAGTGAACAGTCTCACGCGATGCGTTGCTGATGCTGATTCCTGTGCTGTTGTCAGCTTTGATTGCAATCGCCTGACCGGGATTTATATGCCGGGTGGTTTCGGCAACCGCGACGTCCAGGCTTCCCTCGACGGATTGGATCCAAATACCTCTATTGGCGGCAGAAAAATGTGAGAAGCGACCTCCTGGCTGGATCGTGCCGTCCAAAATGGTTATCGGGATTGATGGGGAGGCTGCTCCGCGAACGCCATTCGATTCACCCAACGCCACCTTCACACGATAATCTGCGCTATTAATGACGGGCATATCGTCTGCACGGACAAGCAGTGAATCAGGTGATTTGAATCGCTCGGTTTGCGGTACATTGACGAATACCTGTAATCCGTGGATTCGCGCATTGGGCCGAGGAGATTCATCATGGACCGCACCGCTGCCGGCTCTAAGCCAGTACAGATCGCCGGGCTGCAGATCGAAGTCATTTCCCAATGAATCACGATTGTGAAAAAGGCCTTCACTGTCCTCGAACAGAAGCGACACGGCGGACATTCCTGCATGGGGGTGTGCGCCAAATGTGGGTTCGGTCATCTCATAGTGATCGACCATGACCAGTGGATCCATGGCTTCTCCGATTTCTACTGCACGAAAACTCTCCGCTTTGAAACCGCGTCCAACAATAAGATCGGCGCCACTTACAGGCTCAGAGACAAAGGTCATCTGGTTCGTCGTGAAGCCTTGTGTAAAATCATTGACTGGGTTGATTGCGTTCATTTTGTCACTCTCTTGTTGCTTAACTGAGTAGATTTAACTATAAATATGGGACAGTAGGCAGGTAAATAACCATATTTAGAAATTATTATTCCGTAATCGGAACAATCACGGCGGACTTCTATGACATCCATCGATCTGAACGACTACTACTACTTCGTGCATGTCGTTGAAAAGGGCGGGTTCACCCGTGCTTCGGAATCCCTCGGGATTCCGAAGTCACGCTTGAGCAGACACATCGTGCAGTTAGAGAAGCGGCTGGATACTACCCTTATTCAACGAACAACCCGCCAGTCGAAAATTACCGAGTTCGGTGAAGTGTTCTACCAACGAGCACGCACAGTGGTCGACCAGGTAGAACTTGCTGAGGCTGAATTGAAACGCAAGAAGAACACGCTATCCGGACAGGTTGCATTAAGCTGTTCGGTAGGCGTGGCCCAGTTCGCATTGAAAGGGCTTATAGCCCGTTTTATGACTGACAACCCACAGATCACGGTGTTGCAACAGGTGACCAACCAGAGCATCGATCTGATCGCTTCAGGTATCGATATGTCCATTCGCGGACATACAGGTCCACTGCCTGATTCAACATTGGTACAGCGATCACTGGCCGTCGTTGAGTGGAGCCTGTTCACATCTCCTGACTATCCGATCAATCAAATAGCGACCCCAGATGATCTGACAAACCATCCAACACTCTCCCTCGGCTGGCAAGCACAGGGGGACCGGTGGAGAATGGAACACAAATCGGGAGCGAAAGAAACCATACAGATTGCGCCTCGATTGAAGAGCGACGACATGGCCACCTTGAAAGAAGCCGCCGGTGAGGGCCTGGGCATTGTCGCTCTTCCCGCCTATACCTGCCGTGATGAGTTGGCATCAGGCAAGTTGATCAAAGTATTACCAGAGTGGCATGCAGGCCAGGCCAATCTCAGCCTTATGATGCCGCGAAAAAGTGGCTTTGCCGCTCCAGTCGTAGCGCTTCAGGAATTTCTTCAGGCAGAGTTCGCTAACTTTGTAGCGATGCAATGAATCATTCAATGAGGGACTATTCCGGTGGACACACTAGAAAATCCGGGATCTGATCGCCTACTGTCCGATAAGCAGTGTCGCCCGACAGACTCCCGCAGAGCACTTCCATACTTAATCAGAGGTTCCCCGGCCATGGGTCAAATAACATCACTTTTTGCTCACAGGGTGGCCGGGGTGGCTAATCAAGGCGTTAATACAGATGAATTGCTTGACTCGATTGGTATTAACCCGGAACAGCCCGTTGACCCGTCGATTATGATAACTGATAAGGATTATTATCAGTTTCTGGAGAAAATCGCGGAAGCTGATGAGGCAGGTCATACATTGCCCCTCAGGGCCGGAAATGCTATGCGGTGTGATGATTACGGGGCATTCGGCTTGGCATGGAAGTCAGCGTCTACCCTGAGGGGCTCTCTTAATCGTGCAGAGCGCTATTCAAGAGTACTCACGAGTGTTGCAACTTACACGGTAGACGTAACAGAGGGTGGAGCCTATGCCAATCTTAATCGCGAAGGCGAAAGGATCCCGGGCTTAAGACTTTCTAACGAAGCAACGATAGCCAGCATGTTCACAATTGGACAGGAAGTTATTGAAAAACCGATCAAGCTGCTGGGTGTCTTTTTCAAACACGCCGCTCCCAGGATAATCAGTGACCACGAAAAGTTTTTTGGCTGCCCAGTACATTTTGCATCTGATCGCGACGCATTGCTGATTGCGCAAGAATCCCTGGCCCAACCTACCAGGCTTGGTGACCCGGGCATAGCAAAGTTTTTCGATACCCACCTGGAAACAGAGCTGGCGAAATTCAAAGACGACAGCACACTGGATAAACGAGTCAAGATCCAGATATCACATACGCTAAGTGAAGGCCTGCCAACTATCTCAGATATAGCCGGTAATCTTGCGATGAGTGGCCGCACATTGCAACGACGACTGGCGGATCAGGGACATTCGTTTCAAACATTGGTTGATGACGCCAGACGAGAGCTTGCCGAGCGACTTCTCGCCAGCAGCAACCATTCTTTGTCCGACATTGCCTTTCTCACGGGATTTTCCGAGCAAAGCGCTTTTAACCGCGCATTCAAGCGTTGGTCCGGACAAACTCCGCGCTCGTTCCGCCTGTCAGCCCAAAGCCGATAATCTCCGGAGATTGGCAGCATCTGCCAAAAATCTGGCAGCGACGGTCAATAGTTCAAGCCAAGTATCTCTTATGCTGACCTTCAAGTTATTCATGAACAATCTGGAGGAAATAAGCGATGCAAACATCTCAATCAAGCAATCTGAATCAACCACTGACCCTGGTGACTGGTGGAACCGGTAAGACAGGCAGGCGTATTGTGGAACGCCTGGAAGACAGAGGCGTTTCTACACGAGTTGGCTCCCGATCAGCCTCACCTTCATTCGACTGGAACAATGAATCTACCTGGACCACGGCCCTGCAAGGTGTGACGTCGGTCTATATAAGCTATGCACCTGACCTCGCTGTCCCGGGCGCGACAAATACGATCCAGAGTTTTGTGAATGAAGCAGTGAAACAAGGTGTGATGCACTTGGTCATCCTCTCCGGCCGTGGAGAAGAAGAGGCTCAAGCTTGTGAACGCATAGTCCAACACAGTGGAATAGACTGGACGGTAATTCGCTCAAGCTGGTTTAACCAGAACTTCTCAGAGGGGGCATTTGTCGATATGGTGCATGCTGGCGTGATCGCACTGCCTGCCGGAGATGTTCCTGAACCGTTCGTCGATGTCGATGACATCGCTGATGTCGCCGTTGCCGCACTTACCGAACCTGGTCACTTTGGAGAAGTCTATGAAGTGACTGGCCCACGCTTAATGACTTTTGCGGAAATTGCAAAAGTCCTGACCAATGCAATCGGTAAAGAAATTCAATTTCAGGCGCTCACTCAAGAAGAGTTTGTTCGACGCATTAAAGCATCTGACGCGCCTGAAATTGTGGTTTGGATGATGGACTATCTATTCACCACGGTTCTCGATGGTCGCAACAGCTATTTGTGTGATGGTGTTCAACGCGCTCTCGGCAGAGAACCGAAGGACTTTCGTGACTACGCAATAGAGGTCGCCAGGACCGGTGCATGGAGGGCAGCAGCATGAAGAAGCTGACAGTCTCTCTACTTCAGCTTAATGGCTGGGCCGCAGTCCTGATCGGCAGCTATATTGTGCTTGATCCAGTGACGATGCTGGCCCCTTATGGTCTCCAATCGGATCTGTCTGCCGGACTGATGTCCGAACTTAGAGCGCCCGGAGGCTTGCTATTGATCTGCGGTCTTATGATTGCACGCTGTGGCCTGAATTCAGCACTTCACACCCAAGGATTGATGCTTTCAATCGCGGTCTACGGCGGATATGGCGGCGCCCGCTTGCTGGGCTTCATACTTGATGGGCAGCCACCGATTGAAATCCTTGTTGCAACAACCATTGAGCTGGTTTTGCTGGTACTTTCTTCAGCAGTTATTTACAAGCAGAAGACTGTCGTTCGAATGGCACTGAGCCGCTAGAACCCTTCTGCATCAGTTCTGGAGGCAGAAATTGCTCTGCCTCCCTTGAAAATAACATGCATTTCAGGCGATCTGCGCCGCTCGTGCCCCGCGGTATTGACGATAGGAGTACAGCAGCCACATGCCAAATCCCAATATCAGCGTGAGCCATCCAACTATCGAATCCAGGTATGGAATAAGTCCCGCTCCCGCCAGTACTGCTGCACCACTCACCAGAGCACTTCTGAGCGTAATGTCCTTCCGCTTCATGGCCAGTTTGCTGATCAGTTTACCAATTGACACTGCGATGACCGGCTTGGCAAGCAGTAGAAGGACAGCGTAGGTGGCTCCAGGCACTGCTACGATTGGGAAGGCGGAAAAGCCGACCATGGACAAGGCGATGATCATTGTGAGCAGTAGTAATACCGGGGTCACCGGTAGCATGAACAGCCCCATACCGAAACTCCGCCATGGTGAGTTCGAAAGCGTTGCGACTACACTGCGAACAGTCTCGGGCATAAGCCAGATCAGTAAAAGACCCACAAGTATCGTGCCAATAAACCATTTTGTTTGCGCCACAATCCTGCTCAAAAAGGCCACTAAAGCCGAAAATGGATACTCGTCGCCAAGAATACTCATCGTTGGCATCAGCTTGGTCGGGTCTCCTGTTAATTCGGCGCCTGGCAGTATCGTAACTTCGTTCAGGCCTGTGTAAGTCAGCTCTCCTCCGATAGTAGACTCAGGGCCCAGTACGAGTGAGTCTTCCACTGTTGCCTTAACATTTCCCTGTACCATTCCTTCAATAACTGCCTCACTGACATTAAGATCGAGATCACCCTCAACATCACCCCTGGCGATAAGTGTACCCGCACTTGCCACGAGGTCCTCACCGATCACTGAGTCGACTTCGATAACGATAAGTGAACCTGCTGCGATTAAGTCACCACCAACCGAAGACAGAAAACGCAAGTTAGCGGCCGCGGCCCTTATATCGTCTTCGACCTTTCCAGCTACCGTGACTGCCCTTGCAGCGACAATCAGATCACCGTTTATCGAGCCATTGACTACGATATTATCACCGGCAGCAACCAGGTCACCGTTGACGGTACCGTCAACGATTACTCGACCTGCAACAGCGTATACGTCTTCGTTTAAAACTTCATCAGCGCCAATGGTTACTTCCGCCCCGGAAAGAAATTCCGCGGCTTCAAGACGCCACTCCGGCAAACTGAGACCGAAAGCAAGTAAAAACAGGATTGTAGCTGAAGTCTTTTGGAGCATATGAGTTACTCTTCTTGGAGAGCGCTGGCAGACGGAATCCCGGTTGCTTCTGATTATCGTCAAGTCAACTGAATCACGACTGCACAATCCGATTATTGACCAGGGTCAACACTACAAAGAGTCATTACAGCGAAACAGATTCACCGCTGCCAAGAATGTGACAGCGCAATCCCAGTTTTTCAACTGCTTTCTGAAAGCTTTCAGCGTTGGCCGGACCATAGTTGCTGTTGAAAAGAGCCGGCATATTGTAGTGGGTGGGAACTACAATTTCAGGCTGGAATATTTCGACCGCTTTCAATGCCTCGTCCGCATCCATCGTATTGCGGGCCTCCTTTCCACCTATAGGAATCATTAACAGATCGGGCGAAGGAATCTCTTGCCATTCCTTTTCCAGTAATAAGGTGTCTCCCAGATTCAATAAT
>Ga0070726_10000677_pt1 | contig 39350 bp, 36 predicted proteins | sample tdAd471_FD_67275 | JGI IMG/M metagenome (GOLD analysis project Ga0070726, IMG submission 67275) | Marine sediment microbial communities from the Atlantic coast under amendment with organic carbon and nitrate - tdAd47.1 | ecosystem: Environmental > Aquatic > Marine > Coastal > Sediment | place...
GAATAAATCGGAACCGAAGATCAATGGCCGGAACAATGTTGCAAGAACCACGGTCACGGCGGCTAGCCACCAGATTGGACGCATGGCCCCGTTATAGTATTCGCGGAAGTTTGCTCCCTGCATCGGCTCAGGAAACAAGAGATGGGCGATGAGAAAGAGGCCCACTGGACCGGTCAACATCATGACGAGCGCATGAAAAGTCCACTCGGGCACGGCGCGAAGACCCCAGATCTCCCACCACTGTTGGATCAAAGCGAAGAATATCGTTGTGGCAAGAACTGAGTGGACCCAGTAACCACGAATTGACGCACGGAACCGGATTTGCCGGGCGACTCCAGTCAGAACCTCGGCCACGCCGAGGCCGATGATGATTGAAACAAGGACCATCAAGAACTCGAATAAGCTCATTCCTGCTCCCTCATTAGCGAGTGATCGCCACCGTCGAAGTATAGCCTGAGTACGTGCGAGCCTTCGCAGTCGCCGCAGGAATTGTGCTCGAATATTCCTGTTTCCGACGACCGCTTTCGGGAAAAGAAAACAACGCAGACTGCCATAAAGAAAAGTGCCCGGCTTCTTTACCGAGTTACAATTCGAGAGTCGATTGCACATGATCAAACAAGACCATGAAAGACTGTAATAAGTGTGGCAAGTGCTGCGTGCTCTATGGTGGTGGCGGCCTATCTGTTTCAGTGAGCGAGGTAGAGTGGTGGGAAATACACAGGCCCGATATATTCAGTTATGTCGGCGCCGGAAAAATCTGGATCAGCCCCGTCACCGGAGAGCAAATGGTGAGATGTCCGTGGCTGCGGAAACTACCCAAGCAAAACAAGTATATCTGTCGTATCTATTTCGACCGCCCCGACGAGTGCAAGCACTATCCGGTCAATATCGATGAAATGGTGAGGGACGAATGCGAAATGCTGGAAGCCCGAGACCTTGCTAATCCGAAACAGGCGCAGAGGACTCTGGATATTCTCATGGCTGATAGCCGCCCCCCCGTGAGCAGGTAGCAACCGCGTTCTTTGCGTCAGGGCATACCGCGAGATAACAGGTTGGTACCGGCGATTTCGCTGCGCAGGAGTGCGGAGACCTTCTCGGGTTGCATCGGACGACTGATCAGGAAGCCCTGCGCGAGGTCGCAGTTGCAGCTCTTGAGGAACTCAAGCTGTGTAATTGTTTCGACCCCTTCGGCCGCGACTTCGATGTCGAGACCCTGGGCCATGGCGATCGCCGCGCGCACGATGCGCTGGTGGCTGTCATTTTCGTCAACGTCGACGATGAGTGACTGATCCAGGACGAAGCTGTCGATGAAGCCGTTGTCGAGTGACTCGAAGGAGACGTCACGGGTACCGAAATGGTCGAGCGACAGACGTACGCCCAGCTTGCGCAGGCCTTGCAGGGCCTGTACTTCGGAGTGCCGCTGACTCGGGAAATCGCCGTCGCCGATTTCCAACTCGATACAGCCCGGGTCCAGCATGGTGTCCTGTAACGATTTTTCCACGGCGTCCACGAGACGCTGGTGCATCAGCTGCTGCCGTGACAGGTTGATGGCGATGGACAGGTCAGGCAGTTCGAACCGTCGTTGCCAACCGGCAAGCTGGCGGCATGCGGTAGCAATAACCCACTCGCCTGCGGAGTGGATCAGGCCGCTCGACTCGAGAATGGGCAGGAATCGCGCCGGTGGCAGCAAGCCGAAACGAGGGTGTTGCCAGCGCAGCAAAGCCTCGAGACCGATCAACCGGCCCGAAGCGAGATCGATGCGCGGTTGATAGTGCAGCAGGAACTCGCCGCGAACCAATGCATGTCGCAGGCCAACCTCGAGTTCTTCACGTTGTGCGAGCTTGGTGTTGAGTGCAGTCGAGTAGTACTGGAAACGGCCACCGCCCATTTTCTTTGCTTCGTACATGGCGATGTCGGCCGCCTTGATCATGCGCTCGGCATTGTTCCCGGACTCCGGGTAAATCGCGATGCCGATAGACGGTGTCGCGTAGACTTCGGCGTGGCCGATCTCGTATTTCTCGGACAATACCAGTAGCAGCTTCTGTGCCGCTGCGCCGGCATTGGTCATCTCGCCAAAGTCCTCGAGACAAACCACGAATTCGTCGCCACCCCAGCGCCCCGGAAAATCGCCGATGCGAAGATTGCTGCCGAGACGATCAGCGACCTGGCGCAGCAGTGCGTCACCGATGTCGTGCCCAAGAGTGTCGTTGACGGACTTGAAGCGATCGAGATCGATGAAAAGAACCGCGAGCGGTGCAGCCTTGCGCTCCGCACGCCCGATTGCACGGCCGAGGTGCTCCGCGAATTCACCGCGGTTAGGCAACCCCGTCAACTCGTCGAACTGGGCGCGTTTTTCGAGTTCGATCGTCTTGTTCGTGATGTCGGTAATGTCGCGGAATGTGACGACGCCGCCAATCAGTTCGCGATTGCCGTCGTAGAGGCCTTTGCCATTGAGGTTCAGAACCGTGTCGGGTTGATCGGGTGCGCGATAAATAGCGATCTGGCCCACGAACTTTTCGCCGCTACGGGCTTTGACGAGCGGCAGGTCCGCAGAGTTTCTGTAACTGTCACCGTTCTCGTCGATGCAGCAAAACGTCTGCTCCCAGGTTGGGTCCGGTTGGAGGCGCGGCCCGATGCCGAGGATGGTCCTGGCGGCAGGATTGATGTCGAGAATATGACCCTGCTGGTCGACGATGATGACGCCGTCATTGATACTCGTCAGCACCGACAGCACGGTGACGTCGGTATCGGACAGTCGCTGCTGGAGCGTATGTCGCTTCACCGCGTGGTCGAAGATGGCTTCCTGTCCCTCGACGGTGACGTCGTCGATGCAGATATAGGCCTGCGCGCCCGCGCGGACTGCCGCAATGCCACGATGCTCGTTTGCCTTTTGTGTGACCGCGACGACGGGAAATGCGTCGAGCGAATGAATCAGTGCGGACAATGTCTTGCCGGTCTGGGCGATCATCGGCCCCGCTTCGAGCAAAATGATGTCGATGACACCGAGGTCGTCCTGCGGTAGCTCGAGCTTCGCGGAGCGCGTTAACATCGTGCAGGAGGGCAGAGTTTCGAGCTCGGCAAGATAGTCCGCGGCGTGTTCGCCGTGACCTAGAAAGAGTATCGAATGCCCTGACATGAGAATTAAGCGGCCTCCGCCGACATCCTGCCCGTCAATCCATTGTCTTTGTGTGCTATCGGGCAAGCTGTTCGCGCTGTCATAGATTATTGTGGTTCTTGTGTTCCCCGGGTCCGGCCAGCGTCGCAGCGGGCCAGACGCATAATACCAGAATCGCGAGCAAAGACAGTCGCTTAAGCCGGATTTCGCGGAATTCGGGTGGCCATTTTCAAACCCCTGTCGTCCCACGGGCATCAAACAGACAGGAAAAAGGGAGTTTTGATGAATGGCAGCGCTTTTGACAGCGCAATCCAGCGACTATAGTCAGCTAATGGCTTTCGACGCAGCAATTCCGGATGAAGCGGACTGCATAGCTCGAGCGCAAGCGGGTGACACCCGCGCGTTCGAGACGCTGTACCGACTGAACGTCGACAGGGTCTACGGACTGTGTCTGCGCATGACCGGCAATGTCAGCGAAGCAGAAGATTGTGCGCAGGAGGCATTCATCCAGGCCTGGAACAAGATCAACAAGTTCCGGGGCGATAGTGCCTTCAGCACCTGGATGCACCGCATAGCGGTCAATTCAGTGCTGGGGCGGATACGCAAGTCAAAGCGGGAGCAGGACCGGATTCAGCTCGTCGCGGAAACTGCCTCGGCGCCGGTAGAGATGGGAGACAGTGGCACCCTGCGCGATTTGTCGGATGCGATCGATAAACTCCCGGAAGGCGCGAGACATGTATTCGTGTTGAATGCCGTCTACGGCTACAGCCACGAAGAGTCGGGCAACATGCTCGGCATCGCGGTCGGCACGAGCAAGGCACAGTTACACAGAGCCAGGCGTTTACTGGCGCAGCAGTTGCAGGAACAAGGGTTCGAAGCATGAACGAACAACATGACGACAAATTAACCAGAGCGGCCCGGCAGCTCGCAACAGAGATCAGTCCGGAACGTGACCTTTGGCCGGAGATTGAGTCAGCAATCACGAATCCGGTGCGCGAACGGGCCAGGTGGACGCCGATGTTCGCCCAGGCGGCGGCCGTGGTGCTATTGATAGGTGCCTCGTCGGGGCTGACGTACCTTGCGGTCAAGGACGAGCAGGCAGTGACGGTGCCCGTTTATCAACCAGAGTACGTATTCGAGCGGGCCGCGTTCGGGGCCAGTCACAATCTCGGTTCCGATTATCAGGATGCGCGCGCGGACCTGGCATCGCGACTCGACGAGCAACTGGCGAGGCTGTCACCGGAGGAGCGCGAGGACGTCGAGAAGACGCTGGACGTCATCCGTGAAGCGATCACGGACATCAATGTTGCACTGGCACAGGATCCGGACAACGCGTATTTGCAGGAGTTGTTACAGAAGACGTATCGCGACGAACTGAATGTGATGCGTAGAGTGGGCGGCTTGACTCGTAACGTCATGCTGCGAAACGATATTTGATACGTCGGCGGATGCGACGTTTAGAGAAGTGAGTAGCGAGATGAAAAAATTATTCCTGATTATTGCGACTACGTTACTGGCCTGGCCGGCTGGCGCCGAAGACGTCAATAAGACCCTGGACGCGGACCCGAATGGTCATGTTGAAATATTCAATACCGCCGGGTCGGTGACAGTCGAAGGATGGTCACGGAAGTCCGTGGAAGTCACCGGCACGCTTGGTAACGAAGTCGAAGATTTCATCTTCGAGCGTGATGGCGACGAGGTCATAATCAAGGTCAAGGCGAAGAACAAGCATCACAGCGGTGGCAGGGGCTACGTGAGCGAACTCGTGATTCGCTTGCCGGAGAAAAGCTCGATCGAGGTTGCCACGATCAGTGCGGATATCGAAGCGAAATCGGTTTACGGTGAAATCGAGGCGCATGCGATCAGCGGCGACGTGGAGTTGGAAACGTACGCTGCGGAAGTGGAAGTCGAATCGGTCAGTGGCGATATCGACGTCCAGGGTGATGGCAAGGACGCAGTGACGGAGCTCGTATCGGTCTCCGGCGACATTACAGCAGAGAAGCTTTCGGGTGAGGTCGAGCTGGAGTCGGTTACCGGTGACGTCGTACTCTCCGGTGGCGCGTTCGATGACACCGATATAGAAACCGTCAACGGTGACATCGTGTTTCAGGCCACGTTGAACAAGGGTGGTGACCTTTACATTGAGACTGTTAACGGCACGGTCGATGTTGATTTCTTCGGTGACGTATCTGCGGAATTCGAGATTGAGACATTCAACGGCCGCATTCGGAACTGCTTCGGCCCGAAGCCCGAGAGGGTCAGCAAGTACGCGCCGGGTTACGAGCTCAGCTTCACAGAAGGCAAGGGCGACGGCAGCGTCAGCATCGAAACGCTGAACGGCAACCTGAACCTCTGCAAGAAATAATCAGGGTACCTGGCACCCCTTTTGAAACGTTTGAAAGGTTTGGAGCATATTGCGGTAAACCAATACGCTCCAAACCTTTCAAACGTTTCAAAAGGGGTGCCAGGTACCGGGTGTAATCCCGTTTTGATACTCTAGGCGGCCCCAACTCAGGACCGGGTTTATGGGCCGACCACTCAAGATTATTGCCTACCTGATAGGTGCAGTCGTCGCATTAATTGTCGTTGCGGCGATCATGTTCGTACTGGTTTTCGATCCCAATGACTACAAGGACAAGATCTCGGCAGGCGTCAAGGACGCCACCGGGCGCGATCTTGTCATCGAGGGCGAGCTGCAACTCAGCCTGTTCCCCTGGCTGGCCATCGATATCGGCAAAATGGAGCTCGGCAATGCCCCGGGTTTCGATGACACGCCCTTCGCGAGCTTTGAATCAGCGCGGCTTAGCGTGCGCTTGCTGCCAATGTTGCTCAGGCGCGAGGTCGTCGTCGGTACAGCCGCGCTCGACAGCCTCAGAGTCAATCTCCAGGTCAGACAGGACGGCACGGGCAACTGGGAAGATTTTGGTGAGGCCGGTGCGATCGACACCGACGAAACTACGGACGAGGCTGAGGCCGCGTCGGGATCGGCAGTCATCGACATCGCGAGCATCAGTGTTACCGGCGCAGCGATCAGCTATGCGGATGCCAGTACGGGTGACCGCTTCGAACTGACCGACCTGAACCTGACGACCGGGCACGTGGCGGCGGGCGAGACCGTGCCGCTCGATGGTGGCTTCTCGTTTGCACTGGATCCCGCGGGTATCTCGGGCCAGATCGACATGGACGTGGAGGTTGCATTCGATACCGACGCCGCGACCGTCTCGATCAACGACCTCGAGATTGGCGGGCGGGTCGAGGGCGTGGCCGACGTGCCAGCGACGATAGCCCTCGCAATACCGGCGATCGAACTGCAGACGACGGCGCAGACAGCCGATGTCGGAGAAATCAGTCTGCAGCTCATGAGCGTTAATCTGGATGCTGACGTCGAGCCATTCTCGTACGCGGGCGATCCGCAGCCGCAGGCGGCACTCAGCATCGCGGCATTCTCTCCTGCCACGTTGATGACCGAACTCGGTATTGCGGCGCCGGAGACCGCAGACCCCGATGCACTCGGCAAATTGCGCGTTGATGCAACTGCCAGTGTCAGCGCGGCAGCCATTGCGTTGTCCGACCTGACGCTGGTCCTGGACGATACGACCTTCACGGGCGAACTCAGTGTGCCGCGCGACGCGGGTGGCTTTTACGAGCTCGATCTCAACGGCGACAGCATCGACATTGCCCGATACATGGCGCCGCCCAGCGAATCTGCGGCGAGCGAGGCGGCAGGAACCGAAACCGTCGAGATTCCGGCCGAGTTGATCCGGCCCTTGAACGCGCGCGGCAACCTGGCGATCGCGCAAGCCAGTCTTGGCGATATCGTCTTTGAAAACGTCACAGTCGGCGTCAATTCAGCCGACGGCGTATTGCGCATCCATCCGATTGCCGCGGACTTCTTCGATGGCGGATATCGAGGTGACATTCGCATCAATGCTACTGAAGACGTGCCATCGATCTCGGTCAACGAGAGCATTAAGGATGTCAATCTCGCTGCCATGGCGCGCGCCGTGCTCAAGGTCGAGAACATTACCGGCATGGTGAATGGCACGTTCAGCCTGGGTGGCCGCGGTGCCGATATGAATGCGATTCGTCGTGATCTCGACGGCAACCTATCGATCGAACTCATGGACGGTGCGTGGGAAGGCGTCGATGTCTGGTACGAAATGCGCAAGGCGCGCGCCTACATCAAGGGTGAGGCGGAGCCGGAAGCGCCGGCGACGCCGCGAACGCAGTTCAGCTCGATGAAAGCAACCGGGGCCGTAACCAATGGCGTCATGCAGAACGACGATTTCTTCGCGGAGCTGCCGTTCATGCAGGTGACCGGTCGTGGCACCGTGAACTTTGTTGAGGCGCAAGTCGACTACTCGGTAACGGGGCGTGTGCTCGAGAAACCCGAGTTCGTGACGGATGTCAGCCAGGAGGAACTGGACGACTTCACCTCCGCGGTCATCCCGTTCAAGATCTCCGGCCCGTTGGCCAGCCCGAGCATTCGGCCGGACCTCGAAGCGATGCTGAAAGACCGCGTCGAGGAAGAAGCAAAGAAACTCTTGCTCGACAAGCTTCTCGGCGGCGGCGAGGAGCCGCCGGCTGAACCCGCGAAGGAGGGAGAGGAGCCCGCCGAACAGAAAGAAGAACCCGAGGAGGAAAAGGACGTGGAGGAACAGCTCAAGGACGAAGCGAGAAAACGCCTCAAGGACCTGCTCGGCGGATAGCAAGTATGCGGTCTCTGCTGTTTATTGCCTTGCTGCTCCCGGCACTCGGGAGCGCTGCAACCCTGCGAGACGTAACCGTCGATCGCGTCGATGGCGTGTATATTCTGCATTCCGAAGTCTGGTTTGACGTCAGCATCGACAAGATCTTCGGCGTATTCCTCGATTGGAGCCAGTCGACGAAATTCTCGAGCGTGGTCGTCGAATCCCGTAACGTCGAACCCGACGAGTTCGGGCGACCACGCTTTTACAGCCGTAACCGCGTCTGCATCTGGTTCTACTGCCGCTCTTTCGAGCGCCACGGATTCTATTCGTTTGAGTCTCTCGACTATATCGAGGCTACGGTGGACCCGGACAAAAGCGACTTTCACATTAGCGATGAGCGCTGGGAGTTCCGGGAAGAAGACGATGGTACGGTTATCGTGTACGACCTCGTGATGAAGCCCAAGTTTTTCATACCACCATTGATCGGCCCGGCCATAATGAAGCGCAAGCTGAAAACCGGCGGCACTGAAGCCATCGATCGTATCGAGGCCGTTGCGCAGGAATGGACTCCCGATGCGGAGTGATTTCGCGGACCGCGTGCTCGAGTGGTACGACACGCATGGTCGCAAGGACCTGCCATGGCAACGGGGCCGCAATGCCTACCGCGTCTGGATTTCCGAGATCATGCTGCAACAGACACAGGTGCAGACGGTCGTACCGTACTTCGAACGCTTCGTGCAGGGTTTTCCGGATGCGACCGCCCTGGCGAACGCTCATATCGATGAGGTACTGCAGCACTGGTCCGGCCTCGGCTACTACGCGCGCGCCCGTAACCTTCACCGTGCCGCTACGATCATTCGTGATGATTACGGCGGTCAGTTTCCCAGTACATTCGAGGATGTCGTCGCACTACCCGGAATCGGCCGGTCGACTGCGGGGGCGATCCTCTCGCTCGCATTCGGGCAGCGGCACCCGATACTGGATGGCAACGTCAAGCGGGTACTCGCACGGCATGCGGCAATCGAGGGTTGGCCGGGCGTGACATCGGTGGCGAAGCAGCTTTGGGGGCTCGCGGAGGAATTGACGCCGGACGACCGGGTTGACGCTTATTCGCAGGCGATGATGGATCTTGGCGCGACGGTTTGTACCCGTAGCCGCCCGGCGTGCGCTGCGTGCCCCGTCAACCGGGACTGCCTTGCCATGACCGCCGGTGAGCCCGAGCGATACCCGGGGCGTAAGCCCAGGCGGGAACGGCCGCTGCGAAGTACGATCATGATTCTCGCCGTCGCCGATGGCGCCGTCTATCTCGAGCGCCGCCCGGCGTCGGGAATCTGGGGCGGGCTCTGGAGCCTGCCGGAGGTCACTGATGTTGAGGGGTGGTGCTCGGAAAGGCTCAATACGGCTGCGATCGATGCCGAGCCGTGGGACAGCTTACGCCACAGCTTCAGCCACTACGATCTCGACATCACACCGATCGTTGTGCGCCTTGACGCCGTGTCGAGTAGAGTAGCGGACGATGCCGATTCCACCTGGCATCAACTCGACGCAGTACCACCGGGTGGCATTGCCGCACCGGTAACGAAACTGATCAATTCACTCAGAGATACAGCAGGTACCAGGAACGATGGCTAGAACAATTCATTGCGTCATGCTCGGCGCGGATGCGGAAGGACTGGATTACGCGCCATATCCAGGCGAGCTGGGCCAGCGCATTTACGACAACGTTTCGAAAGAAGCGTGGCAACGCTGGCTGGGACACCAGACAATGTTGATCAATGAGTACAGACTGACGCCAATTGAGCCCGATGCGCGCAAGTTCCTGGAGGCGGAGATGGAGAAGTACTTCTTCGGCGACGGCTCCGCGCGCCCGCAGGAGTTCGTGCCGCCTGAACAGTGAAAAAAGGAATCTGACCCCTTTTTTCTAGTCCCGAGCCAGGTACTGCACGCTGAACAATCGTTCTGCGTCCATCCATACACGCTCGACGTTGAAGCCGGCTGCCTTCGCCATCGCGGCGAAGCCATCGAGCGTGTATTTGTGCGAATACTCGGTAAGGATCGACTCGTCCTCGTCGATCGAAAACGAGGTATCGCCAACAGTGACTTCCTGGTGTTGCTTGCTGATGAGACGAACTTCGACGCGGCCTTCCTGCTCATTGTATTCGGCGCTGTGCTCGTAAGCGTCCAGGTCGAAATCAGCGTCAAATTCGCGATTGAGATGTCTCAGCATATTGAGATTGAATGCAGCCGTCACACCGGCACTGTCGTTGTAAGCACGCCTGATGATGTCGGGATCTTTCTGCAGATCGACGCCTATCAGGAGGGCGCCGTTTTCACCGGCTTCGTGGTGCATGACTGTAAGCAGCGAGTGTGCGGCGTCATGCGTGAAGTTGCCGATGGTCGATCCTGGAAAGTAGACGATGTTCCGTACCGGCATGATCGCCGGCGACGGCAATTGAAACGGTTGCGTGAAATCGGCGACGACGGGCAGCACTTCGAGTCCGGGAAACTCGGTACGAAGTTGTTGTGCCGAGGCCAACAAGTGGCCCTCGGATATATCGACGGGCACGTAGACGGCGAGTTCGTCCAGGTGTTTGAGCAGTACGCGCGTTTTGAGGCTGGAACCGCTACCGAATTCGATCAGGCTGGCGTGCTTGCCGACGAGGCTGGCGATCTCATCGAGATTCGCCCGCATGATGCCGAGTTCGGTTTCCGTCGGGTAATACTCGGGCAATCGCGTAATCTCGTCGAAGAGTTGCGAGCCACGTTCGTCGTAAAAATACTTCGGCGAGATCATCTTTTCGGACTGGCCGAGTCCGTCGATGATTTCGTCGAGATCGTCAACGGGGATGAGTTTTTGCTGTACAGCCTTAACCATGACCATCTTTCGCCAGGCGTATGCCGAAGAACTGCCAGCGCATATGCGGGTAGAAGAAATTGCGGTAACTGGCCCGGACATGATCGGTCGAGGTCACACAGGAACCGCCGCGAGCTGTCATCTGGTTGCACATGAACTTGCCGTTGTACTCTCCCAGCGACCCCTCGAGCGGTACGAACCCGGGGTACGCCGAGTAGGGCGAGGAGGTCCATTCCCACACGTCGCCGAATAACTGGTTTGAATCGCCGCCGGCCGAGGGATGCAAATACCCGGATTCGAACAGGTTGCCCAGTACGGGCTCCTCACTCGCGAAAGCCTCCCACTCAAACTCTGTTGGCAGCCGCGCGCCTGCCCAGCGTGCGAACGCATCGGCTTCGTAAAAGCTCACATGAGCAACCGGTGCGTTGTCATCAACGTCTCGCGTTCCACCCAGCGTAAATTCACTCGCCAGGTCCTCGCTCCAGTACAGCGGGCGATCCCACTCGTTTTGATTCACGGTCGCCCAGCCGTCCGATAACCACAGCGTGGAATTCGTATAACCACCATCCGCAATAAACTCGCGATATTCACTGTTCGTAACCAGGCGAGCACCGATGCGGTGCTCGTGCAGCAACGCATCGTGGCGTGGGGTCTCATTGTCGAAGCGGAAGGAATCGCCGGTCGCACCCACCTGGTGCACTCCGGAAGCACCGTCAATATAAGTGTAGTTGTCGACTGCGCCCGTCCCGGGAACAGGGAGGCCGGGGTCGAATGCCGGCCGCATAGGATTGCATGACAGGACGTGCTTGATGTCGGTAAGCATCAGTTCCTGGTGCTGCTGTTCGTGATTCAAGCCGAGCGTCACGACTCCGGCAAGCTCAAGTTCTTCGGAGCGCTGGTCGAGCAGGCGCAGCATGTGATCATCGACGTGAGAGCGGTACGCGAGGATTTCGGCGAGTGTCGGGCGGGACAACAAGCCGCGCTTGGGCCGTGCGTGCATCTGCCCGGCCGTGTAGTAATAAGAGTTGAACAGGAAGTCGTATTGCTCGTTGAAGCGCTGGTAACCGGAGACATTCGGCTCGAGCACAAAACGCTCGAAGAACCAGGTTGTGTGCGCCAGGTGCCACTTCGTCGGGCTGACATCGGGCATCGACTGGACAACCGTGTCTTCCGGCGCAAGCGTCCCCACGAGATCCACACTGACCTTGCGGGTACGCGCAAACCGCGCTGACAAGGAGTCAACGGAATCGCGACTGACAGTTTCTGCCGGGGCAGCCATCGCATTCACCGGGTATTACGGGGGACTCAATACCGTACCGCATCCGACCGAACCAAACCACCGCGTCGATCGGCCGGGCGTTTATGCCGGTTATTTGTTCTCACTTAATGTCGCTCGACGTCCCTGTCTCGCGCCAATCGTCCTCCGCTCGTTTTGGCGTCCTGCGTCACTTCGCTCCGCACGACGCTCGAACAAACACCCGGCACTCCGCCCGGCTGGCCACGATGCCTGCGCCGGCAGACGGGGTGTTCCTCGACCGAAGTAAAGCGCAGCGAAGCGAGCCATGAGGGAGAGGAATTCCCCGTCTGCCGGCGCTACTAACGTAGCGGCAGCTCGGTCTTTTTTTGGACGGTGCGGATAGCGACGCTTGAATTGACGCGGGCAACGCCAGGCAGGCGCGTCAGCGCTTCTTTGTGCAGGCGCTCGAAATCCGCCATGTCGGCAACAACGACGCGCAGCAGGTAGTCGAACTCGCCGGTCATCAGGTAGCACTCCATGACCTCGGGGATATCGCGCACCGCGGTCTCGAAGGCCTCGAGCACGCTCTGCTCTTCGCGATGCAAGCCGATGTGTACGAGCACGTTACCGCCAAGCCCGGCCTGCGACTGATTCACAAGTGCCACATAGCGATCGATCATGCCTTCGTCTTCGAGGGCGCGCACGCGACGCAGGCAGGCGGACTCGGACAAGTTGACTGTCGCCGCGAGTTGCACGTTGCTGGTACGGCCGTCCTTCTGCAGGGCCCCGAGAATCGCTCTGTCGTATTTGTCCAAATGCACAGCAGAAAATTGCTCGAAAAGTGGAAATAGGTACAGAAAATGCCACAAATAGGCGATTTTGTCATGTTTTTCGCAATCAAATAGCGCGCTTTCCGCGGTATTGTTCCAGTCACAAAACAAAAAAACCGTGGGCACGGGAGAATTCGCATGAAGGTAGGGGTACCTAAGGAAATCAAGACACTCGAGTTCCGCGTCGGCATGACGCCGGCGGGCGTACACGAGCTGGTACACGACGGCCACGAGGTCGTCGTTGAAACGAACGCCGGCATGGGTATCGGCATGTCCGATGCTGATTATGAAAAAGCCGGCGCTAAAGTTGTCGCCTCACCGGAAGAAGTCTTCTCCTCTGCGGAGATGATCATCAAGGTCAAGGAGCCGCAACTCAATGAGTGCGAGATGTTGCGCAATGACCAGGTGTTGTTTACGTATCTGCACCTCGCGGCCGATCCGGCCCAAACCGAGGCGCTGGTCAAATCTGGCACCACGGCGATTGCTTATGAAACGGTAACGGCCAGGGATGGCTCGTTACCCTTGCTTACACCGATGTCGGAAGTTGCCGGCCGCCTGTCAATCCAGGCTGGTGCTTTCGCACTGCAGAAGGCCAATGGCGGACGTGGCGTGCTACTGGGTGGCGTGCCGGGCGTACAGCCTGGCAAGGTTGTCGTTATCGGCGGTGGCGTTTCGGGCACGAATGCAGCCGACATGGCAATCGGCCTCGGCGCCGAAGTAACGATCCTGGATCGTTCATTGCCGCGACTGCGCGAACTCGACGACATCTTCGGCGGCCGAATTCATACGATATTTTCAACGAAGCAGGCGATCGACGACCTGGTGCCACAAGCTGATCTCGTCGTCGGCGCGGTACTCGTCGCTGGCGCCGCGGCGCCGAAACTGGTGACGGCACAGAACGTCAAGGACATGCACTCGGGTGCCGTACTCGTCGACATCTCGATCGACCAGGGCGGTTGCTTCGAGACAAGCCGTCCGACGACGCATGCCGAGCCGACCTATGTCGTCGATGACGTCGTTCACTATTGTGTCACCAACATGCCGGGCGCGGTTCCGCGCACGAGCACGTTTGCATTGACCAATGCAACTCTGCCGTTCGTAAAGGATCTTGCGAACCTGGGCTGGCGCGAAGCGCTGATCCGGGACCCGCATCTTGCGAACGGACTCAATGTTCATGCGGGGCATGTCAATCACGAAGCGGTTGCCCACGATCTCGGCTACGAGTATCTATCCGCAGACGATGCCCTGAAAGCTGCCTGACCCCGACAACCCCCCACAAGGTTCAGGCAATTCGGAGGCCGGGCATATGCCCGGCCTTTTTTTGTCAGGAAAAGGACTCTGACCCCTTTTAATCAGGGTTTGTCGACGTGACGGATGAGCGGCCAAACGAGCCACGCGAAGATCAACGCCGAGACCGCCAGCGACCAGACAACAATCGCTCCGGCGGGAAGATCAGCGGTGACCGATAGCAGGAGTCCCGCCAGGCATCCGACGACACCGACGGCGTATCCGCCCAATACTCGCCGGCCTCGCCGTTGAATCTGTCGTGTGGCGATCGCCGGGATGATCAGGCACGCAAACACGAGATAGATTCCGACGAGTTGCACCGACGCAGTGACCGCAAACGCGAACAACGCGTAGAAACCGAATCCTTGCAGGCGATCGCGCATCAAGAACCAGCCGAACAGGACAAGGCCATTGATAACGGCGACGGGCAATAGCCGATCGATACTGACCCACAGAACCTGGCCGACGAGCAGTTCCTTGAGGTGCTCTCCACCGTGTGGATTGCCGGCCAGCACCAGGATGCCGGCGGTTGCAGCAAGGATGAAGACCACGCCGATGAGTGCCTCCTGGATCTCGTGCCAGCGCCTGTCCGTCCAGTGCAGTATCCACGCGGCGACGAGGGCGGCACCGACTGCGGCAATCTGCACCATGAAACCCTGCGCCTCCCAGCCCATCGTGTCCGCGGCTATGACGCCGAGGCCCGCCACCTGTGCGATTGCGAGATCGATGAAGATGATGCCACGGCGCAGCACCTCGATACCCAGGGGAACGTGCGTACTCAGCACGAGCACGGTGGCGAGAAACGCCGGAATGATGATGCTGAGTTCGAATTCGCTCACTGGAGGTACTCCTCGAGCGAGGCAAGCGTTCGATCATATAACGTGAACAGATCTGTCGCCTCCTCGTCGCCGCCCACTGTGTAGAGCAATTCGATCACGGGCACGTCGAGCCGCTGCGACAACCAGTTCGACGGTTTCTCGTTTTCGAACGGTGCGCGAATGATTCCGACCGGCGGATTCGGCGTCAGCTGATCGAGCAGCCGTGCGAGTTGTGCGCCGCTCGCCGGGATGCCGGGCTTGGGCTCGAGCGTTGCGACGATGTCGAGATCGAGCCAGTCAGCAAGGTAACTGAAGCTGCGGTGATGCGAGACGAGTCGCATGCCTTCGAGCGCAAGTCCGCGTTCTTCCCAGCGATCGCGAGCGTCGGCCCAGCGGGCAAAAAAGTCCTCGAGTCGCGTGTCGTATTCACCGGCATTGACTGAATCGATTTCCGCCAGCCGCTCGGCGAGCGCTTCTGCAACCCGCTCGATGTTTCTCGGGTGCAGGTGGATGTGCGGGTTGCCTTGCGGGTGCACGTCGCCCTGTGAGCGGTCGATGACACGCGGTATCTCGAGTCGGCGCACGTAGTCGGCGGCGAGAAAGTTGCCCGGGTTGCCGGGCTGAATAGCCGGGTTTCCCGCGCGGCGCAGCAAGAGCGGCAACCAGCCGATCTCGAGATCGGCGCCCGTGCAGACGAGCAGGTCGGCGCTCCGCGCCGCCGCAATCAGGCTGGGCCTGGCTTGCAGGCGATGCGGGTCCTGGAACGCTGTCGTGGCCACGGTCATGTCGGTCGCGTCGCCGACGAGTTCTTCGACGAGTGCGGCCCATTCGGGTTCGCAGGCGAATACGTTCAGTGCGTGCGAGCTGTAGGGTACGAGCAGTACGAGGAACGCAGTAATTAGTCTCAACATGGCTGGCTCCTAGAATCGGTGTGCGCCATGAGCGCCGATGCTCATGATGTACTGCAGGTATAGCTGGTCGTCGGACTCGGGCAATACGTCGTCGTTGGTGTATTGCAGACGCAAGCGGCTGAACTCGCTCGGTGACCAGTCGAACATCAGGCTTGAGCGCTTCGACTCCCGGCCGGGTGTTTCGAGAATCGTGCCGTCGACCGACGTGCCGTTGTCCGCGTCCACGACGTCGTAGCGCAGTCCCAGGCGCCAGCGCTGGGCAAATTGCCAGACGCCCTGCAGGTACCAGCCGGTCTGGTCACCGTCGTAAAGCAGACCGTCGAATGTACCGCTTTCGTCACGTGTGAAATATTCACCCTGCACCTTGAAATTGCGTACGGTCGGATTGCCTTGCGGCGCCCACTTCCAGACGAAGTCGACGACCGTAAGGTCGCTGTCACCGGTGAACCTTGCCGGGTCGTCTTCGCCGCCCGCACGGTCCGTGGCATCGGCCGCGATGTGCGATACACCGAGCTTCCAGCTGTGGCTGTCACCGAGATCACCACCGACGTTCGAGAACAACGTCCACGCACCGGGGGACGTATCGTCACTGGCCGTTGTCGGGAACGTATCGCCATAGTTCACCTCGGCGCCCAGTTCGACGAGCAGCGGTGTGGGTGCGACCCAGCGAGCCTGCAACCCGTCCACGGCATAGCGCCCGCCGAAGAACGCCTGGTACGGCAATGGCCGGTCGACGAAGTCGTCGCTGTGGAAGTGGAAGCCGTTGAGGTATCCGGCCTGCGAGAAAAAGCGGCCCGCCAGCGCCGTGAAGCCGTTGGGAATTGCGGTCGTCTGAAACCATGCTTCCTCGAATTCCACTTCGACCTCACCGTCTTCTTCGGCAAGCGCGAATGTGAGATTGCCGAAGAAATTGGCGTCGACGCTCGCCTTGAGATTGATCTCGGCCTCGCCAATCGAAAAGCCGGACCCGCCGGTGCCGATCTCGCCCGCGGGCTGGAACCCGGGTATCTCTTCCCAACCGGTGCCGATGTCGGCGTAACCACCCGAAAGAATCGCACCGACGGCCGGATTGAAGGTGTTCGGCGACGAAGAACCCGAAGACTGCTCGATCGCAGTCTCTTCGGCGAGTTCGATGGCGTCATCCGCCTTGCGTCTTGCACCGCTTGCGTCACGCTCTGCCTTGTCGAGACGGGCCTCGAGTTCGCTGATCCGCTGTTCGTAGTCACTCTGCATCTCGATAATCATCTGCCGCAGCTCAACCACTTCCTCGGATATGTCCTGCGCACTGGCCGCCGAGACCGGAAGCCCGATGGAGAGCAGCATGATCGCTGCATTCGAAATTTTCACTTGCATCACCACTCTGTTTCTCAGTTGCGCCGGCATTAGGTACCACCGGCGAACGGGAAGGGGATCACGAAGGACACACTCCCTGTGACTCCCATTGTTGCCTGGAATCTAGAGTGTTGCGGGCGGGCCGCGCTGATGGACGAGGACAGGGTACGCCGACAGGAAGCCGGACTCGGACAAAACAGGGAGCTCGCCATGGCCGGCGAGCGATTCGTCGCTGCACTGGGTGTCGACGCAGGCCGATGCAAGCTGGCTGACTGCGACACAGGTCGAACAGGCCTTCCCGGACAGGGCGTCCGGCTCATGCTCGAAGGCATGCAGCAGCGAGGCGTACTGTGCGGTGTGCAAAAACACCACCAGCAGCAGGGCTGACAGGAATCCGGGTTTGCGGCCAGGACGGATCATTGACCGACTTTAGCGTCCCCCACCGGCATTGTTAAGCAATTGCTGCGAAAATATCTGTCTATCGGCAGCACAGCACCACGGGACGGCAGGGGTAAGAAAGTGGAAAACGGCACCATAGACATGATGGAAATGAGCCTCGGCTTGCTCGGCGGCCTCGCGATCTTCCTGTTCGGCCTGGACCAGCTAACCGACATGCTGAAGGCGACGGCCGGGACGCGCCTGCGCGACGTGCTGGCGCGCGCCACGACCAACCGGTTCAAGGGTGTTCTTGCCGGCGGATTTACGACGGCCATTATCCAGTCCTCGTCGGTCACGACCGTGCTTGTCGTCGGCTTCGTTTCGGCCGGGCTGATGTCGGTGCAACAGTCCATCGGCGTCATCATGGGCGCCAGTATTGGCACGACGGTGACCGCGCAGATTGTCGCATTCAAAGTTACCCACTACGCGCTCATTGCCGTGATTGTCGGCTTCGTCACGCAGTTCTTTTTCAGCAACGACCGCATCAAGCGCTATGGAACGATGATCTTCGGGCTGGGGCTGGTGTTCTACGGCATGAATATGATGGGTGACGCCACCCGGCCACTTCGCAGTTATCAGCCGTTCATCGACATGCTGGCGCAGATGGATAATCCTGTCGTCGCAATCCTCCTGAGCGCCGCCTTCACAGCCCTGGTCCAGAGTTCGTCAGCAACCACCGGCGTCATCATCGTGCTCGGCAGCCAGGGGCTGATATCTCTCGAACAGGGAATCGCCCTTGTACTGGGCGCGAACATCGGCACCTGCGTCACGGCGTTGCTGGCGGCCATCGGCAAAGAGCGGCACGGTCTGCGACCCGCGCTGATTCACGTGATGTTTAATGTATCCGGTGTCCTGCTCTGGTACGGCTTTATCGACGAACTGGCGTGGCTATCGAGCTGGCTGTCTCCATCATCCGAAGAGCTTTCCGGCACGCAACGACTGGCGGCAGACATTCCGCGACAGATAGCCAATGCGCATACGATCTTCAACGTCGGCAATACGCTGATCTTCATCTGGTTCACAGGCGCGTTTGCGTGGATTGTCACGAAGTTCGTGCCGGAAAAACGGCCGACGGGGCCTGGTGTAATAAAGCCTCGATTCCTCGAGTCGACGCTGATCGGTACGCCGACGCTTGCGCTCGACGCCGCGCGCATGGAAATTGTGCGGATGGCCTCCCACGTCATGCCCATGGTTCGCGAGGCCGGTCCGGCCGTGCTGGAAGGGAGCGAGAGCGACCTGGATCGTATTCACGACCTCGACAAAGACGTTGATACCCTGCATGCCGCAATCGTCAAGTTCCTCGGCCGCGTGTCTCGCGAAGAGTTGACGCCGAAGGAAACCGAGTCATTGTCCGACTATCTGAATATCGCCACGGCGTTCGAGAGCATTGGCGACGTTGTCGAGACGGATCTCGTGCACTCTGGCAGGAAGCGAATCGAGAAACGTGTGCAGGTGAGCCCGGATACACAAAGAGTCGTCAGCGAGCTCGCCGACAGGGTGGTCCAGGCACTGGAAGCGGTAACCGAAGCCGTCGATCGCGGCGATCGGGAACTCGCGGGCGAGGTCGTCGCGGCCAAGGACGAGGTCAACGACATCGCGGAGCGTATCAGCGGCAGGCTGGTCGACAGGTTGATCGCTGAGGACCCGCACCGCACATCCACTTATCGCGTCGAAAGCCAGCTCGTGGAGAACTACAAGCGGATCTACTACTTTGCGAAGCGCATCGCGAAAATGGTGGCTGTCGCCGACATGCCTGGTGACCGACCCGAGTCGGCATACGCCTGACTGCCGGGTCCGGTGCGGGCGCAATCAGACTCCGGGTAGAATCGCGCGACACTGCGCGGTAGCTTTATCCCTCGGGGTCGGACCAGCGCTCGTATTCGATGTCCTGCAGGTCCGTCAGCTCTGACGCAACCCACAATACGACACGCAATCCATCCGTGAAATACGGATCCCCCGTGAGATTCGCCCGTGGATCATCGATCGGCGCGGCGCCGACACCACCCACATACGCGAGCTTGGCAAGCACCTGGCTGTAGGCGAGGTTTTCGACCAGAAACTCGCGCGTCTCGTCGACATCCGGGTCGATCTTGTGAGTCGTAATCGTCTTGCGCGTGAACCTGACGCCGATATCGCGGCTGATCTGGCCGATCCAGACGGGCAGGCCCTCGAATGTCATCGGCGCGAGCCAGAGGCGAAAGTGATTGCGCTCGTGGATGTTCTTGCGGATTCGTTGCAGAGCAACATCCTGGCGTCGTCCGAAGACGTACAAGCTGCTGACTGGCGAGTACCGGTATTCGCCGCCCGAGATAAACGACACCAATGTTTTGAATCCGGACGCTGCGGTTACAACTTCGGTCTCATCCCAGGCAGCGCGGATCACGGCGTAGTAGATGTCCATGGGCGCTCCGATGATCACGATATTCAGCGGATCTCCCTGGTTCTTGCCCTTCGCGTCGACCGTACAGCAAGGCAATTGATTCACCGCTTCGATAAAAGCGTCGGCATCCGTGAAGTGAGTAATCTCGTCGTCCGCGTAAAGTGAGGCGAAATCGACGTCATGGTGATCAACGGCGAGGCCCGGAACCTCGATGAAGAACGTAAATTGCCAGGTGTCTTCATCGCCGAAGATGTCGACATTGAAAGCTTTCGTGCCCTCATCCAGTGTCGTGAACAGATACCCGGAACGTGTTTCACCGGCCGCGATACCCATGTCGACGCCATTGCGAAAGAAATGCTGCTCTGCCTGCTTCCGCGCTGCGTCTTTCCGATTCAATGATGCGACTTCGATGGGTGAGTGATAATCGGCATCCAGGCCAAACGGCAGGAATGCCACCTCTTCGTCCGTGGTGTTCTCGATCTCGATCCAAACCGGCTGGATACGCTTCTTATAAAGCGACACGCCGAACAGGTCCCGCGTCTCACTCGCGTCCGGGACGGCAGTGGTGACACGAATCCCGTCCTCGAACTGCGTTACCGAGCGATCGCGAAACGGAACGGACTCGATCGGCTTGGGATCGAAGCCACCGGCGCATCCGGACACGCTGCTGACGAGCAGGATTGCCAGCGCGATCTGTGCCAGGGCACGACAATGAAGAACCGGATAATTCATCGCTTCCACCCCGGCGGCGCATCCCAGTCCACGACCTGGATATCGAGCACAGACAATGGTTCGCCGGACAGCCACAGCACGACCCGATAACCGTCGGTGAAGTAGGGCCTGTTGATAAGCCTGTCCCAAAACGATGTGACCGGGACGACTTGCTCTCCGGACAGCCAGGCCATAGTCTGCAGCGATTGTCCGTACAGGAATTTCTGCAGTGCGAAATTCCTGGCGTTATCGACGTCCGCATCGAAGCGCTTTATACCCGGACCCACGGTATAGAAATGCCTGATTTGGCCGGCCCAGACGCGGTCCTGCCCGGACATGATCGGTGTCAGCCAGAAGCGCATTTCGTAAATGCTATCGCCGTCAATGGTCTGGTAACGAAAAATGGCATCCTGTGGCCTGCCGAACAGGTACTGAGGCTCCAGCTCAGCGGCCTCTTCGGCTGATGTCTCGACCCAGCCGCTCCGTAACAGTGCAATCAGCAACTCCTTCCCCATTCCGACGAGCACGATGTTTATCGGTTCACCGGTTGCTTCACCTTGTTCATCGGTACTGCAGCACGGCAGATTTCTCAACGCGTCGCGGAGATCATCATCCCTGTAGCTCACGAACTCGTCGGCGGAGTAAAGTGATTCGGGACTGAGCTTGGCATAGTCGGGCACAAATCCCGGGACTCGAAGCAAAAAGGTGAAGTGAAATGAATCACCGGAGCTGAACAGATCAACATTGAAGCCTTTCGCGCCTGAGTCGGCATGCGTAAACACGAACCCGGAGCGGGTCTCGCCCGGGTCGGTGTAGCGCGGCACAGCGAGTTCGTCGAAACGTCGCTCCATCTCTGTGCGGGCCTCGTCGGAGAAGCCGCCGCGGTTCTTGTAAGCAACTTCGAGCGGAGAGAAGTAATAGCGGTCGGTGCTGACAGGGGCGTAGCGGACCTGCGCATCGCCGGAATTCCCGAACTCGAGCCAGACCGGCTGAATGCCCTGATCGTATAAATCCACGCCGAAAATTGCCGCCGTTTCCTCACGCCCGGGTACCGCTGCAGATACCATGACGGGGCCATCGGATTGCGTTTCGGCGCGCTCACGAAAGTCGGCCACGTCCATGGTGTCGTGTACGTAGGCACGGCCACCACAAGCTGACACGAGGGCAGTGCAGGTCAGGACTGCGGTCAAAACTACGGCACGAAAAATCGTCATTATTATTGCTTAGCGATTTGATTTGTCATTCTAGCGTATTCAGATCTCAACGTACCGGCGCTAACCATCCTGATTGGGCGCACAATCAATGGATAGCAAGAGCTCGGTAAGTGCGTGATAGTGCAGGGGGCTACGCCCCGTGACGCGCTCGCCAAAGCCAAGGGGTGTCCGATACTGCAGTCAGGCGGGTCGGTGGAGCTCGCCGAAGCGATCGACATGTAACAAATCAAACATGATGCCTGCTCCCACGGGGCGGGTCGTTAATTCCCGATCGGCCACTCGCTACCGGACCCCCGGGCAAGGACAAACGGATCCTCCCTGGCTGCGAGCGATTGCGCATACAGGGTTTGCCAGCGCTCATCGTCCCGCAGCGAAATCAGGAGAGGGGACAGCAACCGGGTCGTGTCCCAATGAGTGTTTACTGCAGTGCCTCTCTCCCGCGATACCCAGGCACGGTGTAGTTGTTGAATGGCTGCTTCAGTGTCGCCACGCTGTGCGTACACTTCGGCCGCGTAAAATCCCGCATCATCGTCGGCCAGCAGGCGGTTCAGTGCCGCATCGGCCGTGGCCTCTTGCCGGAGGGCGTGGTGGATCACGGCAAGATTGCGGTCCCTGAGCGGCCCGCTCTGCATGACACGCGCCTGCGTGAGCGCCTGCTCGTAGTTGCCTTGCAGAATCATGACCTCTGTAAAGAGATCGATTCCATCGCCGACACCCCGTGGGTTGAGCGCCCGGTATTGCTCGGCCTCGACCGCCGCCTCGGCTGTACGGCTCGCAGCGAGCAGGTACCAGACGAGGTTGTGGCGCTGCAAGGCCGAGGTCGGGTCGCCTTGGACGGCACGCCGTTGTACTTCGATGGCTTCGTCGAAACGCTGGTCATGTGCGAGCTGACCGGCACTCATGCCCAGGACCAGGACGTCGTTCGGCGCCATAGCCACGGCGGTTTCGACATATCGCCGGGCAACCTGTGGCTCTCCGATCAGGTCGTGATAATACGCGCGCCTGAGCTGTGCCTCCGCGCTATCGGGGGCCAGCGACACGGCTTGGCGCGTCGCGTCGCCCAGCAGCGGTATGATCTCTTCGGGACGCACGTATCCCATGCCGATCCTGACACTGTAGACACCGGACAACCCGATCCAGGCGGGGGCGAGTGTCGGGTCGAGTTCGAGCGCCGCCTTGAAACTGGCCTCGGCCAGGTCGAGGTCGCCGGCGGCACGCCGCTTGAAGAAGAACTGGCCTGTCTCGATCTCGTTGTCTGCGGCGATACTGGTGGCTGGCAGATCGGCTCTGGGTGCTTTGGCGGCGGACTTCGCGGCGGCGTCCGCGTCGACATAATCGCTGCCGCCGTACCCGGCCCAGAGTGCCGGGACCGCGACCAGCACCGTGGCAACGGCACCCAGCCGGAACACCGGCCGTCTACGCCGGCTAACGGTGTCCGCCGAGCTCTCCAGTTCGTAGCTGACAGTCTGATCGAATATGTAGCCGCGCCGCGGCACCGTCTGGATGATGTCGAACCCGTTCCGCCCCAGCGTCTGGCGTATATCCGCAATGCAGTGCGCCAGCGAGTCGTCCGTTACGACCGACGTCTTCCACGCGGTTTCGTGCAGTTGCGCCTTGGTGACCAGCCGACCCTGGTTTTCGAGCAGGATCCGGAGCACGGCAAACGACTTCGGCCGCAGGTGAACCTTGCGCTCGTCGCGATACAGCGTTTCACGGTCGAGGTCGAGTGCAAACTCACCGAACCGGTACACGCGATGGGCATATTCGCGAGGTGACATAATCCCCCCTATCGTTTTGTTTCTTTACGCTTGTTTCATATAGGTATAGCAGTTTTTTCATGGTTTTTTCGTTACATTCCCCCGGCCCCCTCGTAGCGTTGTTCCCATCGTCCGGTCCACGACCGGCAACGGGGGGAGTCCGACACGCTCAAGCCATGAGGGAACAAGCTATGAAAAAATCACGAACTGCTCTAATTACAACACTCGGGGTCGTATTGTTGGTGACCACCGCGTCCGCCGAACACGGCCGCTACCAGACCAGCAATGTCGTCGACGCCAGCGGCGCCAACCAGGGTTACGTGGGCGCTGCCTGGTTGATCCGTACCGAGGACGGTATCAGCGGGCGCATCATGACCAACACGTCGAGCGCGGGCGATCCGTACACGCTCTGGATCGTCGTCTTCAACAACCCGGAAGCCTGCGACGGCGGCTGCGACGGCAGTGATCTCGGCACCGCCGAAGTCGGCGGCTCCGTGTACAACGGTAGCGGTGCCGTTGCGAATGCCAACGGTGGCCTGAAACGAAACGGCAAGCCGGCCGGCGGCGGCGCGGTCAATATCGACTTCAATATGCCGGCGCACCCGCTGCCGGATGGCCTGTTCCTGCTCTTCGGCGACCCGGCCGGCCTGCACGCGGGCAACGGCTTCGGCGCTGAGGTTCACCTGGTGATCGACAAGCACCCGCCGATCGGGCCCGGCATGTCGTGGATTGACGATCTGACCACCACGAACTTCCCCGGCGGGGGACCGGCCACGAACGACAGCTTTGCCGTGTTCGTTCCCTGTCCGGACGCATCCTGTCCTGACAGCGTGCTGTAGCAAGGAGCACAACCGGGCTGCCGTTCGCGGCAGCCCGGATTCCAATCCATAACGCTATCTCCCGGCAGCGGAGGGGTAAACATGAATCCAATGATTGCCTGGCCCAGGCGGGCGGGGCTGCTCGTCGCGTTGTGCATCGTGGCCGGCTTGCCGGCCCGCGCGGACTCGATCGGCGAGGAGCGCTCGGTCTACGAACGTCTCGAGAACGGCGAGGAAACCTCGCTGCACCTGAATGAAGTACTTCGCCGCGGCCAGCTCGCCTTTGAGGCACAGTGGACACCGGCCGAGGGTGGCGGGCGACCGATGACCACCGGCACCGGTGCGCCGCTTGCCGATAGCAGCAGGCCGCTGGAGTTTCCCCATAATTTCAATCGTGTCTCGGCCAGGGACGCCAACGGTTGCTCGGGCTGCCACAACGCGCCGTTCGGCATTGCGGGCGGAGGTGGTGATTTTGTCACGGGCGTGTTCGTGGCGGCGCAGCGCTTCGACTTCGCGACCTTCGATCACAGTGACCCTACGATCAGGCGCGGTGCCGTGCGCGAGGACGGGTCTTTCACCACGCTTGGCGACATGGGCAACTACCGTGCAACCATCGGCATGTTCGGTGCCGGCTTTATCGAGATGCTGGCGCGGCAGATGACGGCCGATCTGCAGGCGCTACGCGACGGCCTGGCACCTGGCGGAACTGCAATGCTCACGAGCAAAGGCGTTGCGTTCGGGGAACTGATTCGGGCGACCGACGGCAGTTGGATTACGTCACAGGTAGAGGGCCTGCCGCCGCAGAGCCTGGCGTCGGGCGGGTCGAACATGCCACCGAGCCTCGTCATCCGCCCGTTTCACCAGTCGGGCAGCGTGGTGTCGATTCGCGAGTTCACCAATAACGCGTTCAATCACCATCACGGCATGCAGTCGGCCGAGCGCTTCGGCGCGGGCGACGATGTCGATGGCGACGGTGTCGTCGACGAGCTGACCGTGGCGGACATCACGGCCACCAGCCTGTACCAGGCGACGCTGCCGGTGCCGCAACAGGTCATGCCAAAGGACCCCAAGGTTCGCCGCGCCGTCCGGGAAGGGGAGGCGCTCTTCAACGACATTGGCTGTGCTGACTGTCACATCCCGGCATTGCCGCTGGTGGACGACGGCTGGATCTTCACCGAACCGAACCCGTACAACCCGCCCGGCAACCTGCGACCAGGCGAGGCTACGAGCCTCGCAGTCGACCTGTCCCACTCGGGCTTGCCCGGCCATCGGCCGAAGCCGCGCAACGGTGTGTTGTGGGTGCAGGCGTTCACGGATCTCAAGTTGCACGACATCACGAGCGGACCCGGCGATCCGAATGCCGAGGCGATCGATATCAATCACCCGGCCGGATCACCTGAATTCCTGGGCGGCAATCGCCAGTTCCTGACCAAGAAGCTTTGGGGTGCCGCCAACGAGCGACCGTATTTTCACCACGGCAAATTCACGACGCTGAGACAGGCGACGCTGGCTCACGACGGTGAGGCCGTCGACTCCCGGGTCGCCTTCGAAACGCTGGACGAATCCGATCAGGCCCGAATCATCGAGTTCCTGAAATCGTTGCAGGTAGTCGCTCCCCGCGCGCGATAAGTACGACCTTGTTAAGAAGATCTGTGAGAGCAATCAGCCGCCGGTTATTAGCGTCTCGACATAGTCGAACGCGGCATCCGAGCCACCGTGGACCATCCAGAAAAGCGCCTGTTCGCGAACGCCCATGTCGAGCCTGCGGTCCTCGAGGAGCGTACGTAACGCGGCAAATGCCTCGGGACCGGCGTGCGCGGCGATGGCGGCGATTGCACCTTCACCGAGCTCGGAATCCGAGCGTATATAGGGTGTCAGCCAGGCGACGCTCTCGGCGTTCGCGACCAGGCCGAGGTCGCGAATTCCGTGCTCGCTCTCGACCGGGCACTGCGGGCTGAATGCCCGAATCTCAACGACCTTGCCTGACTCGCTCTTGACGTAGACCTGCACTTCATCCGACGTGGCCAGGTCGTTGCAGATACGGGTACTGCGCCCGCTGTCCAGGTTGCAACCGCTGGAGGTGAGCTTGCCGCTGGTCCAGATGCCACAGCAGCGCACGGAATCGTCAACGGATTGCACGCGCCAGGTGTGCCAGCCGTCGGTATCAAAGTTTGGCGCGGCAGCGGATTCACTGTAGATGGCCGCAAGCAGCAGGGCGCCGGTAAGCAGCGCCCACGTCGGTACCCTGAACGTCGAACTCATGACTACTGCTCCAGCGTCTGGTCGATGATGTCCCAGACGGCCTCGGAGTCCATCATGACCAGTATCTCGAGCAGCCGGCGTTTCTCTGCCGGATCCTGAGCCTCGCGGAAGAGTTGCAGTACGGTTTCGTCATCGCCCGCGATCATGTAGGCCTCGATAAGTGCATCGCCCATGCCACTGCGATCACTCAGTGAACGCAGTTCCTCGACGGCGCCCATGGCGGCAAGGATCTCGACGGCCTCCTCGAACTCGTCGGGGTCCTCGGTGTTGCGGGCGATGTTGTAGACGGCATCGGTGTCATCCGCGATGAGATAAGCCTCGAGCACGGCCTCCCGCACGTCGGCGTCGCCGGATGCGTACAAGTCGGTGAGTGCACTCATCGCCTCGGCGTTACCGCCGATGCCGATCATGCGAATGGCTTCGAACTTCAATTCGCCGGACGAGTTCCTGGCCGTGTCGACGAGCAAGGCCTGTGCCTCGGGCGTGTCTATTTGACTCAGTACAAACAGCGCGCGTTCCTTGACCTCGTCGCTGCCGTCACCGGCGAGCACGCGCTGCACGATGGGCATCGCGCGCTCGGGCGGCGCCATGAGCAGCGCCTCGAGTGCGGTAATCCGAAGCTCGTCGGTGTCGTCCTGTGCCAGTGCCGGCGTCGCGATGCCGAGCAGTACGCAGGCGAGAAGAATCTTTGCAATGTTGTTCATGTTGATAGGTCCTGGGTTTCAGTAGCTTGTGTCTTGTCTGATACCTGGCGCGAGAGTTTGGTTAGCACGATCGTGAGTTCGAACTGCAGTTGCGCCAACAGCCGCTCGGCCTCGGCGGGCGTGACGTCCTCGGATGCAAGACGCAACAACACCGGTTCGAACGCGCGCAGCACGCGGGCGAGATCCTGCGACTCGTTGTCCTTCGCCATGCGCACGAACAGCCGGTTCTGTTCGATAATGTTTTGAATCAGTTGTTGGCGGTTGCCGTTCGTTGAGGCCTCGATTGCCGAGAGCTGGTCACGGCTGTCGCGGAAGTGCACGAGTAGTCCGCGCGAGAATGCATCGGCCGGGTCCGGCGAGACAGCCGCGACCATGCCGCCGTCGGGAACGGGATCATCACCGGCAATGAAGACACCAATGCCGACACCGATGGCAAGTGAAGCAGCAAGCGCCGCACCCCAGAAGAACGAACCGAAGTGAAACGACTTCCTGGAGGGAACCACGGCGAATACCTCCCGATCTGCGGCGCGATCCAGTGCGTCATGCCACTGGGCAACGAGATGCGGTGGCACGTCGGCCGGTGTCGGTTCACCGAGCCCGTCGAGCTCGGCGCACAGTGCCTCGTAACGAGCCGCCAGTGCCGGGTCGGACTTTAAAGCTGCCTCGACCTCACGCCGTTCGGCGGCGGTCAAACCGTCGTCGTAATAATAAAGTGTCAATGTCTCGTCATTCATCGTGCTGACTCCTGAGGCTCGCCATGCTTTTGCGTAGTTTGCGAACGCCTCGAAAAAGGGCCTGCTTCACGTTGTTCTCGTTGGCGCCGAGTTCCTCCGCGATCTCCCGGATGCGCCACTGCTCCAGGTGCCTCAGTACGAAGCAGATGCGCTCGATATCGGTCAGCTGCCGGAGCGAATCTGACAGCTTGGACCCGAGCTCCGTACCGGCGTGAATCTCCGCTGGCGCCGGGGACTCGTCGACCAGCTCCATGTCCAAAGGCTGCGAGCGCTCGGGACGGTGCTTCCGCAGCAGCTGCAGGGCGGCATTGACGGCAATGCGGTGAATCCAGGTCTCGAGCTGCGCGGAGGCCTCGAACTGGTGGCGCTTGTTCCAGGCACTCAAAAGGGCGTCCTGGACGGCGTCGGCCGCCATGTCCTCGTCCCGCGTGATCTTGAGGCACGCGCCATACCAGTGGCCGGATCGCCTTGCGATCGCCGCATGAAACTCCGCCCGCGTGGGCGCCGCATTGGACTGGATTACCGCCACCATCGAACCTTTGATGCGCAGGAGAGGGATTTGGTTAGCGCAGTATGACCCAACGACCCCCAGAGAAGCCCGACCCCAAATAATAAATTTGATTTCAAGGGCTTGTAATATTGCTATCCTTACAGGATTCGCGACTGGCCCGGACAGGGAGTATGCGTTCTGCCGCGAACTCGAGCTGCGCGCGCGGCGTAGCATGGCTGGTTATATGGCCGGTACTGGTCACCGGTGTGGTTTGCCCGGTCGGCGCACAGGCGCCGGACAGCAACGCCGTTGATGAAGCGGCAATTCCTGAAATCATCGTTACGGCACAGCGGCGCAGTCGGCCGCTTCACGATGTTCCAATCGCCATTACCGTATTCGACGAATACCAGATAGAAGAACGCAAACTCCTCAACATTGCCGGCGTAGCCAGGTATACGCCCAACGTCGAGTGGGATCAGACGTTTCTTGGCGCCGGCAACTTTTCAGCCATCTATATTCGCGGCATCGGCCAGTCCGGGAGCTTCTTTGAGTCCAGTGCCGACCCGGCCGTTGGCGTTTATCTCGACGGCGTCTACATTGGCCGCGCAGTCGGTAGCGTGCTGGGCATCCATGACGTCGCACAAATCGAAGTTCTGCGCGGGCCGCAGGGCACGCTGTTTGGACGCAACACGACCGGCGGCGCGGTGACGGTCATGTCGTCCCGGCCGGTCCCGGAGTTTGCCGGTTGGGCCGACGTCACGACGGGCAGTGATAACCGATTCGACGCCCGCGCAGTGCTAAACCTGCCAATCTCCGACCAGGTCTTTACACGATTCTCGGTCGCTAGCCTCAGCCAGGACGGGTACGGCAGCAGCCTGCAGGACGGGACCGTGTTCGGTGATGTCGACGTCGATAGCGCACGTGCTGCCCTTCGCTGGCTGCCCGACGATACTCTGACCGTGGATTTCGTGGTCGACGGATCGAGGACACGCCAGGAAGCGCCGGTTCTGACGTTGAATTTTGCCGACGCCGATCCGCTGTCACTGACTGGTGCCTACAACTTCTTCGTGGCACCGACGAACTCGGTGCCGGGTTTCGGTGATGGCGTGCCCTGGGACGATCGATTCCTCACGCCCGATAATTTCACGAACTACGCAACTGGCGAGACGCTCACGGACGTCGACACGCTCGGTTTTGCGGCCAATATCGAGTGGCGCCTGAGTTCGATGACGTTGAAGTCGATCACCAGTTACCGCGAACTGGACAGCACCTGGGGTTCCGACACGGATCTTTCGCCGCTTACGATCGTCGAGAGCACGGTCGGCACAGAGCAGGATCAGTTCACACAGGAATTTACCTTGCAGGGCATCGCCGGGCAGCTCGACTGGCTTGCCGGGCTTTACTACTTCGAGGAAGAGGCTTCCGGTTACGATACCGTACTAATCATTCCCGAGGTCGCCGAAGTGCCGGCGGACCCGATCCTGGGCATCCCGAATCCGTTGTTCGGTGTGCCCTTGTCATCCGATGGCCCGAGTGGTGAGAAGAGTGCCGAGAGCGTCGCCCTGTTTGCGCATGCGGATTACGAGTTCAGCGAACGCTGGACCGGCTTCCTCGGCATGCGGTACACGACCGAGGACAAGACGGCAGTCAATATCAACGGTCTCGTAGCGAACGGCTCGACAACCGAAACATTCGACGACTGGTCGCCGACGATTGGCGTTCAGTATTTCGTCGACCCGGGGCTGCATTTTTACGGCAGCGTTTCGCAGGGATTCAAAAGCGGCGGGTTCAACACCATCGTGTTGCTGCCGCGGGAGGATTTTCTTGCGTTCGACCCGGAGGAGATCACCGCCTACGAAGTCGGTCTCAAGATGTCGCGTCGTCGCTTCAGCCTGGCCGCCGCGGCCTTCTTCAACGACTACGAAGACATACAGTTTCCGGTCTTCAATGATGTGGCGCCGGAGTTCCGCAATGCCGCCGAAGCCGAAATGAAAGGCGTCGAGCTGGAGATTGCGGGGGCGCCGACGGACAGTCTTTCGTGGCAGGCCGGACTGAGTTACCTCGACGCCAAATATACCCGGCTCGACGAGGATGACCTGGCAGGACTGGTTGCTCCGATTACGCTCGACCACGAGCTTCCCAATGCACCGGAATGGACCTTCAATATCGGGCTCAACTGGTTGGCGGATCTCGGGTCGGCAGGTCAGCTCCGTCTGCTCGGGACGTATTCGTGGCACGACGACATGTACAAAGATGCGATCAATACGCCCGAAGTCAAACAGGATGCCTACGGACTACTGTATGCCGCCGCGGTATTCACGAGTAACAACCGGCATTGGCAGGTCACGCTGTTCGGTGACAACCTGACAGACGAAGAGTACATCCTCGGTGCCGGTTCCAATAAGCCGGACTTCGGTCTCGCCTGGGCGACGTACGCGCGGCCCCGGACCTGGGGATTGAGTGTGCGATACAGCTTCGGTCAACTGAACGACTAGTTGCTCGACAATCCGGCAGCAGCGTCGATGAGTTCGACGATCGCCTCGCGTTCCTTCGCAACATGGGCTTCGCGTTTCTCGAGGATCGCGGCATAACGCGGCTCGTCGGCGAGCGGGGCAGCGAGGATGCCCTGGAACTCCAGCCACCAGCGGAACTCGGACGGCTTGGTGTTCCAGGCTGGCTGGAATCCCCCGCGGCCGGACTCCGCGAGATGCTCCAGCGTATCGAGCGCACCGGCAACATCGCCCGAGTACAACTGCAACTCGTAGGGTGTCTCGTGCGTCTGCATGGTCTCGCTGGCGTGTTCGAAATAGGCTTGCGCGCGGGCAAGATTTTGCTCCGTAACGTCAGTCTCGCCGGCAGCGCGAAAGGCGGGTAGCGTACGCATCAGCAGCCAGTAATCGGGGGGAGACGCGATATCGAGGTCGCGCAGGTTCCTGGCGCCGCCCATGCCCACGACTTCCTGCCATCGCGTTATGGCTTCGACGAACTCGTCGGGCTTGCCCGTCTGCAACGCATACCGAAGCGCGAGCGTTTCCAGGACCATTCCGGAGAATTGCCGTGGCGGCACGCCGCTGCGAATTGCGCCCAGGGCCATCGGCCCCGCCGCGTGGATTCCATCCTGCACATAGGTCAGCGCGGCTCGGGCGGCGACCGTTACCGGCGCACTCGGGCCTTTTTCCTCGGCGCGCCGGGTAGCGGCTTCGGCTTCCTCCAGCAGTCCGACCGTCATCAGGACCATCGCGAGGAAGGCAGGGAATTCCGGGTCTCGCGGGCTGATTGCCTCCGCGCGCGTGAAGAATTCGAACGCGCGAACGAGATCGCCATCCTTCAGGCTGCGCTCTCCGGCAATGGCCCAGCCCGACGGATTCTCGGGATACACCTCGCGCAGTCGTGCCGCATAGGCCGGGTCCCCGTGTCGTGCGGCGCTGGCGAGCGCCCTTGGTGAAAACGGGTCAACCTCGAGTGCGCTTTCGAGTGCGGCCATGCCCTCGTCGAACCGATCCGTCCAGTTGAGGTAGTAGGCATAGGCCGCGAGTATGTCGGGGTTGCGCGGTTCAATCTCGAGTGCCTTCAGCCACAGCCGTTCAGCTTCACCCGAACCCGTCGGGAAGTGCAGGCTGAAATCGGCGGTCGCCAGGAAACTCATCGCGGCGGCAGAGTTCGGATCGCGCGCCAGGACTTCGCGGGGGATGGACTGGTTGCGCACCATCAGCTCGGCATAGTCGATCTGGAAGATGATCAGCTGCGCCCAGTAGGTTTCGAGAAGCTTGAGTCGCGCGTCGTTGAAGTTGTCATCCAGTTCGATCGCACGTTCGAAGTACTGGATCGCCCGGGGCAGCGAATCGACCGTCCCGATCCGCAGCTGGTTCAGGCCCTGGAGGTATGATTCGTAAGCCTCGAGATTGGTTGTGCCTACGCCCGTTGACCGTGACGCGGTCCCGTCCGCAACGAGTGAGTCGGGTAGTGAATCGACAACGAGCCCGGCGATCTCGTCCTGGATCGCAAATATGTCGCCGCCTTCGCGATCAAACGTCTCTGACCAGTATTGAGTGCCGGTTTGCGCATTGACGAGTTGTACCGCGATACGCAGCTTGTCCTGGCTGCGCTGCAGACTGCCTTCGAGTATCGTCGCGACGCCCAGTCGCCTGCCGATCTCGCGCACATCCACGTTCTGGTCCTTGAACGCGAACGACGAAGATCGACCCGTGACCACCAGCCCCGGCACATTGGACAGCTGGTGAATCAGCACCTCGGAGATGCCGTCAGCGAAATACGCGTCGTCCTGCCCCGAACTCAGCGCCACGAAGGGGAGCACGGCCAGTGAATTGGTGGCGATGTCGGCGCCGGGCGGCTCCGGGGATTGCAGGAACATCCGGTCGACCAGCAGCAAGGCCACTGCCACTGACAGCACGACGATGATTGTGCGATCGAGCCTGCGGCTGGCTTTTCGCTCGTCGCCCGGCGAGCGTTCGACGTCACTGTCGCGCTTGATGCCTTGAGGCGTTAACTCGAATGCCCAGGCGAATACGAGGACCAGTGGAAATCCGACGGCGACCGCCGCCAGGGTGGCTTGCATGATCCAGCCGGGTGCGGCGAACGCGTCGAGGACCAGGTCCAGCACCTGCAACGAGAGCCAGGCCGCAGCGAGATAGGCGAGAGCGATCCGGAAGATGTTGCGGCGACCCAGTTCGGACATCAAACCCATGCGGGTACATATAGCACGCAACAAGAGGTCCTGCACAAGGCGGGAACAATCTCAAAAGATCCACCAGCCGTCGTCGAGATCGTCCTCGCAGCGGTTGAGCTGTGCGCCCCACTCGCGGGCGCGGTAATCGACTGTACGCGCGATGCGTTTCAGGTCCCCGTTGAAGCGATAGGACTTCTTGAGCCAGCCGCCCTGGCCCTCGTGATAGGCGAGGTACTGGTTGTACGGGTCCCACTTCGAGATACCGGCGATTTGCTGTGACTGGTCCGTGTACCAGCCGACGAAGTCGATCGCGTCGCCAAAGTCCGTGCGAGAGGCAAAGCGTCGTCCGGTGTCTTTCTGGTACGACGCCCACGTACTATCGAGCGCCTGCGCGTAGCCGTAGGCATTCGACGGCCGCTTCCACGGAATGAATCCCAGCACCTTGCCCCGTGGCGGCTTGGCGTTGAACTTGAAACTCGATTCCTGGCGAATGATGGCGAGTTGCACGTGAACGGGCGTGCCCCAGCGCTTCTCAGATTTCTTTGCCGCTTTGTACCAGCGGCCCTTCTCGTCGAAGATCGCGCAGATGTCCTCGACGTTCGCGGGTGGCGTGCTGCCGCACGCCGCGATAGTGATGAGCAGCGGAGCCGCCAGCAAGCGGGCAACCCAACGGCGGAATGTCGGTGCAATAGGTTTCAACATAGCCTGGTACCGGGCGGGGCCAGAGAATCCCGCGGCGGCACAGGCATATTGTACCTATTCGCCGGCGCCACTATGCGAGAATGCCCGCCGTCATGGCACGCAGGCGGAAAAGCAGGTCACGAAAGCGGCGCTGGCCGAAGGTCGTGGTGATCACTGCACTGGCGTTCGTGGCGCTGAGCGTGCTGCTGGTATTGCCGCTGCGCTGGATTGATCCCACGACGACGGCACTCATGCTCGCCGACGACAGCGGACGACGACCGCTGCTGCACGAGTGGGTTGCCTGGGATCAGCTCGGAACGACCGTGGCGCTCGCCGTGATTGCGTCGGAAGATCAGCGTTTCGCGGACCACTTCGGACTCGACCTCACGGCGATACAAAAAGCCGTTGGCGAGCAGGACCAGCGCGGTTACCTGCGGGGCGCCTCGACCATCTCGCAACAGACCGTCAAGAACCTGTACCTGTGGCGGGGACGCAGCTTCGTTCGCAAAGGCCTGGAAGCCTGGCTGACGATCGTGGCCGAGCTCTGCCTGCCCAAACGACGCATCCTCGAGATCTACCTGAACATCGCGGAGTTCGGGCCCGGCATCTATGGCGTGAACGCGGCGGGCCACTATTATTTCGGCAGGCCGGCGGCACGGCTCAGCGAACGACAGGCAGCGCTGCTCGCGGCCGTGTTACCGAATCCGCGCCGCCTTCATGTGAGCGATCCGACCGATCACGTGAAGGAGCGCCGCGACTGGATCGTTACACATATGCGGCGCCTCGAGCGTGAAGGCTGGATCACCCGCATTACCCAGTGATGATCCGGATTGCGGTTACCGCCCTGGCAGGTGTTGCATCACTCAACCGGCGGCAAGGGCCGGGAGAGGATGAAGAGTGCAGCCACCCCCAACACCACGACCTGCACGATGATGACGTAGGCAGGCACCGCCAGCACCAGCGAGACCCCGAGCACGGCGACCATCGCCACGACGCTGGATACCTTCGCCGACCGGCTGATGGCACCATGGCGGCGCCAGTTAGCGATCAGCGCACCGAAGATGTTGTGATCGAGCAGCCACTGGTGCAGGCGTTCCGACGAGCGGGCAAACGCAAACGCGGCAAGGAGAACCAGCGGCGTGGTCGGCAGTAACGGCAGGAAGATCCCGAGCACGCCCAGCGCGAGCGCCAGGAAACCGATGACGAGCCAGGTCAGACGTGCGGCGTGGGAGAGCATTCGGTACGCAGCCGCGGGAAGAATTTGAGAGCGAATGTACGCATGAGGCGGCAATTCTGACCGATCCGGGCCGATTTCGCTCAATCAGGTCCAAAAGGTCTGAAATCAGCGGTTTTCCTTGACTGATTTGGGCTTCCCCGGTCTAATACCCCGCCTCTGAAGAGCCCCTCTGGGGGCCACGGAGTTTAGGGCCATTAGGGGCCAGGTAGCTCAGTTGGTAGAGCAGCGGACTGAAAATCCGCGTGTCGGCAGTTCGATTCTGCCCCTGGCCACCAACTTACTCAGTGTGAAATTCCAATGACTGCTGGTGATCGGAGATATGCACCGATCAGCGCAAACTGTATGAAGAGCGGAGGTGCTAGGACGAGTGCTTCCAAAGCAGGGCGTGCGTAAATTCACTGGGAGGTCAGAGAGCATCAAATGGCCACTTTGAATTGCGTTGCAGTGCAAACCGTCAGAGTTGAGACCCAGCAGATAATTGATCCGGCGCTGGACCCCTCAAAATAGGTGTTTCCGCGTATCTCAATCCAACGCTTTTTGGTCTATTTTTCCCCAATGTAGGGTCGTTGTCGATGGAGGCGGGTCCGGACTAACTGAAGCATGCGAAGCTGCGGGTCCTTGCTTCCTCCGAGAAGCCATGGATGACCTCCCGAAGGACCTCGAGATCCACCAGTCGTAATGGTGTAGATGGGCCAGTAGGCTCTTTCCCAATCCAACTTCTTGGTCTTGCCAAATCTCATTCGATCCTGGGGCGCTGCTAATAATGCAGCGAGGATTTTTCTTGGTTTGATGAGGAGAGACAAATGGCGTTCCCCTGGGCAATCGCGGCGCAAGTCGTGGCAGCAGCGGCCAAGGCGTATGAAAAACATCGTCAGGCAGGCAGTGATGCGGCAGAGCGCGAAAGATTCCGTGAAGCGATTATTGCCGCAATATCTCAGATGCGACAAGAGGTCATTACGGAAGTTATTGCATTGAGACTCTACGAGCTAGAGGGAAAGGTCGAAGGCTTCGAAACCACTTATGCGGCCTACGATCCAGATCCCAACAATTCGGTCGAAGAAAATCGGCTTGTCCGTTTGATTGATGACGCAGCTCTGGTTCTCGGCGAGCTGGGTCGCTTGGTCGATGCGGTCAGAGCTGAGCCAGATGTGGGTCTTGCAGCATGGCCACCATATCTTTCCCTTCTATATCTGAGAGCGCAAGCAATGACCGAGCGTGAGGTTACATATGGCGCTGATGAGATAGAGGATATCTTGCCGACGTTCGAAGTGGCACTTCAGCGAATGTACGGTGTCAGTCTATACCTCCGAGATATGAGTGACGTTCGTTTCGGCGACGTTGTCACTCGCCGGCACCCCGACTTCACAGCACCGATTGTTGGCTACATGTTCGAACATAATTTCATGTTCTGCGGTTACCTGAATCGACCCGATGCGATCGAGAGCGCCAACGAGGATAGAGAGCGCCATATGGATTCGGCATACGCTTCCTACGAAGGCGTTCGCGAGACACACGAAGCCATCGATGAGCTCCAGGCTACGATAGACGAACTCAATCAACGCTGGCTCGTCGGGCAACTGGCGATACTGGATCCGGAAATCCAAAAATACCTGAAACGACTTGAGGACGGCCGAGTCGCTTTTCGCGGTGGGCTTCCAGTGACTTTCGAAGCACGTCGTCGCTCATTCAGATCACAAGAAGCGGCATAAGCGGTTAGTCACTGCTGGGGTCAGGCGTGCCTTCCTTCTGCGCCTGGCGCCCAGCAGTCTACCGGCGAAACACGTCGATCAATGCTGACGAATAGCGTCGAGAAGGGGATGGCAATGAAAACACGATACCTGGCTCTGTTGTTTGTGGTGGGCTGTGCTCCCGCCTGTGCGCAAACCCAACGCACGACTTTCACCCTGCCCGCCGACATCGGCGAGGGGACAATCCATGCGTGCGCGCAAAAAGAAAACGGCCAGTTGCGCGTCGTAGAGAATCCTGACGATTGCCGGCCCTCAGAGATCGCACTGTCATGGAACGATGACGATGCAGGGCCGCCAGCCCCTCCGATCGTCGTACCGTGTTGCGACAAGAAATACCAGTTGGTCGGATTCTCTGAACGCGCGGTACAGGGTGGGAAAGGACTATTGCACTTCACCCTGGCGTGTCAGGAGACGTATTCTGAGAGCAGAATATGCACCAGCAACGAAGTTGCACAAACCACACAGCTTCCCGCGGACGTTAGCCAACCTGTTACCACCCCAGCCCCGTTTGCCTGGGTGCGGCCAACTGCTATCGTCGGGCGGGGCGCGAATATTGGTATTGAGACTATCGTTGGGCTTCAGGGAGACGTCGAGGATTTTAGCTGTAAAGGATGGTTCGATAGTTCGCCAAGTACCTCAATGACTCCGGGTAGCGGCCTTAGTGTCAACCGCTATGGACAGTTCACATTGAGTTCGTGCGGGGCTCCACTAAAGGTGGCGTGCTGCGCGGTTATTAAGCACACGGAGCAAGACGTCGACTAAGGGCGGGTACTAGCCACAGAGCATATCGACGGGGCCGGTATAGACGAATGGCGCCATGTATCCGGGGGTCGGACCTCCGTATGTTCCTAAAACCCTGAGGAAACCCGGGCAAATCGGTACTGCAGCTACCGCATTTCTGCCTTGTTCTTCGTCCTCGGGCCCCGAAAAAAGGCTTGAAATCCGACGTATGTCGAATGCTATGTTCGAGCATTATCAGCCCGTCACAGTGAAATGAAACTTCACATACTGAGTGACCTGCATACTGCGTTTGCCAACAGGCTGGAGGGCATTATCGAGAAATACCAACCCGACCTGTGGATCCACGGTCATACGCATGTTGCCTGCGACTACGAGATTTACGGGACCCGGGTCATGTGCAATCCGCGTGGGTATCCATCGGAATCGTCAGCGGAAGGCTTTGCGCCTGGGTTGGTCGTGGAAATATGAGCCTGATCATTGACATACCCAAATTGGGTACTATAATACCCAAATTGGGTATATTAATGGCGGCCACTTCCTCATCTTCGCTTGCCGACGCCTTGTTTACGTCGACGCAGCAAAAGGTCCTCGGGTTACTTTTCGGACAGCCCGATCGGAGTTTTTTTGTTACGCAGATCATGGAGCTCGCGAAGTCGGGTCGAGGGGCCGTGCAAAGGGAGTTACAGCGACTGGAATCCGCCGGTCTCGCGTCCGTTCAGATGCACGGCAATCAGAAGCACTACCAGGCGAATGCAGACTCGCCATTGTTCGACGAGATCTGCAGCATCGTTCGAAAAACCGTGGGTCTCGAGGAACCGCTCAAAGCGGTGATGGAATCACTACCCGGAGCGATACACCTCGCATTGATCTATGGTTCGGTCGCGAAACAAGCGGATACCTCTGCGAGTGATATTGACCTCCTTATCGTGGCTGACGAGCTCACGCTTGAAGAAGTTTATGCGGCACTGTCTCCAGCCGAGGAATCGCTGGGACGGAAAGTCAATCCGACCTTGTACACGAGCGAGGAATTCGAACAGCGTCGCACTCGCGGCAACGCGTTTCTCCAGCGCGTTCTGGACGGGCCTGTAATCATCTTGTCGGGATCGATCGGTGACGAATGACAAGCTCGAAAACCTCGTCAGGATTGGGAAACTCAAAGCAGAACCGGCGACATTGATGTCGATGATCAGCTTCTCGAAGCGCTGATCAGAGTCGTCGACATGATTTCGAGCGAGCTACACAATCCGGCTATAAGCTAATTATTCGGGTCAAATCGACCGATTAAGGTCTACCAGGGAGTCGATATCGGACACCTTCTTTTCTAAATCATTACGTTGAGAAGGTCCGACCCCGGTAGAGCTGTCTCAGGTCGCCTTCCCCATGGACTCGGCGCCACGCATGATCATCCGTAACTGGATGATGGCGGCGTCGATACCCCGATCGCGATCTTCCACCGGCGTGTCAAGCAGCGCAATCCCGGTCGTGAACAGAATGGCGACTGCGGAATTGGCAGCGAGTTGCGGATGGCTCAATGGCACACTTCTTTGCTGCGCATCCCAGACCAGGAAGTCCGCGAGGTCAACCGACATCGTGACAAACATCTTTTTCGCCGCTTTTCGAAACGCGGACTCACGGGCCAGGCTCTCCTGCAAAATCATCCGCGACACGCCCTG
>Ga0070726_10000679_pt1 | contig 39281 bp, 27 predicted proteins | sample tdAd471_FD_67275 | JGI IMG/M metagenome (GOLD analysis project Ga0070726, IMG submission 67275) | Marine sediment microbial communities from the Atlantic coast under amendment with organic carbon and nitrate - tdAd47.1 | ecosystem: Environmental > Aquatic > Marine > Coastal > Sediment | place...
ACAGCAAGCCTTCGTTCTTCATCAGTCGCTTAGCTAATGGCTATGCTCCTTCTTCGGGCCTCGACTTGCTGCAAAATCTTAATTTCCATCCCTATACAACTCATTTCAGAATGAAGTCTAGTGGATACTATTTAGTAAAAACAATTACCCACTCGCTAGACGTTCACTCGATATGGCTTAACCGCTTGAGAGTTGAAGGTTTATACCGGTGCATTAAACTTTCAACTTATAAACCGTTTTTGTCCAATGGTATGAACCTCCGCCTATACTAATGATCTTGTAGCCAATGTAAGCATAAACACTGCTAAAAATATTTGTTTTGGCTCGAACTTTGCTGTAGAATATTAAGTTTCAGTTATTAAAGACCCAAACAAGTTTAGAATACTGATGTAGAATTAAAAGCTTTAGGAAACAATGTAATATTATTTTGAGATATATGACAATCTTCCTCAAAGAAAGTAATTAACAAAATTTAACCAAATCTGCTGAAATTTTAACAAGTTCTAAACGGGCATCGGGCATTTTTAAGTGTCTATATAGTAAAGCAACGAATGATAAAGAGGAAAAAAGGAATGTAGCATTTCATCCCTCTTTCAAAGATATAAAGAAACAAGTTTTTAGGGTTTTAGGTGTTTAATTTAGCTCCCGTGGCCATTGCTGCGGGAGTTTTTTTTATGCCTGGCCTAATTTTAGCCGTTGATTGAAATTAAGCGTACAGTCGTTGAATAAAGATGCGTGCGCACAGCTTACCGCCTACATTTGGAGTCATAAACATTTAATTTTTAATTCAACTCCAAATTTATTTTTTATGAAAATTCATCTCTTATTCCTTTTCACCCTTGTACTTGGCTTTAGCAGTCAAGCTCAAAAAGCCAGTGTTAAACTTTCTACCGAAATTGTTGCCGTCACTGATGTCCCAGTAGCCGTTCAAACTGCACAAGACAAATATTTTCCTGGTATCACTGTTCGACAATGGAAAAAGTTGAGTGCGTCAGCTCAGAGAACTGGCAGTAGATATCTTGCTGTTTTTAATCAGCATAAAAATAACACCAGGGCTAAATATGAAGTAAATGGGAAAGGATTGACAGCTCATACTTCCTATGCCTTATCAGCAGCCCCCGCAGCCATCAAATCAGCCGTAGCAAGCCAGTACAGCGCTTACCAATTGACGCGAGTGGAGAAGATTACATCCTTAAGCAAGGGAAAAGAAGCTTTTCGAACTACCTTGCGGAAAGGTGCCCAGAAGCTAACGGTTTGGTTAGATGAAAACGGAAACGAATTGAAGCCCCAGCAACTACCAACAGAAATAACCACGGAAGAGACCGCTCCATAAAGACAAGTTGTGGGTTCATGAGTTAGGTTAACTCAGAACCCACAACTCTTTTTCTTGCTGGCTCAACTATGCGCCTTGATGCGCTAATAACTCAAAGAAATGAGGCAAAGCTTCCTTCATAAAATGAGAGGAGCCATTAGTCAATAACACCAGTCCAACCCCTGATTCCTGGCAAAAACCAATCTCGGAACGATAGCCATTGACAAAGCCGCCATGAAAGACGTAGTGCTTGCCTTCCTTTTCTACCAAACGCCAGCCCAAACCATAAGCAGAAACATCCATTGGTCTCCACGATCGCATAACCCCTTCACGTGGAGCCACTTCAGCGTGAGGTTGGAATAAGGTTTGTAAATAGGTGGAATCGATTATCTCGTTCTGATAGCCCATTAACAGGCTCAACCAGCGCTCCATATCTTCCAAACTCGCATTGACACCTGCGGCGGGCGTCACCGAATAGAATTTATCTTTAAAAGCAATTCGATGATGTCCCTCCTGATCGGGTCCGTGAGGCATGGCAATATTGGAACAACCAGCAATAGCCCCATAGGAGGTAGAAGCCTGCTGCATCCCCAGTTTTTGAAAGACTTTTTCGGCCAAGGCTTCGCCATAACTTAGGCCCGTCGCTTGCTTTATCACATCACCAATCAAACTATAGGCTACATTTTGATAATTGTACCAAGTGCCCACTGGGTGTGCGATGTCTACCTTTTTTAGCATCGGTACAATCTCTTCATAAGGCACATTCATATTGAGTAAGTTGGAATAGGTATGCCGAGGTAAGCCCGTAGTATGACTTAATACATGTCGAATGGTTAAGGATTGGGTAGCCTCTTTTTCTTTCAGGGCAAAATCGGGCAAGTAGCCTGTAATTAAATCATCCCAATTGAGACAGCCTTCCTGCACCAAAATACCCGTCAAAACAGGCGCAAAGCCTTTCGAGACGGAAGCAAGGCGAAAAATAGATTGAGCATTGACCGTATCTTGGGTTTCTACATCCAATACCCCTCTGGTTTTTCTAAACACGGACTGATTTCCCTTCACAACAGCTAAGGAAAGGCCCGGAGGGCCAGCTGACTCAAATTCGGCATCTAACCAATCCTCAAATTCATCTAAAGCATTTTGTTCTTTTAGACTAAGAATGGGAATTTCAATTTCTTCCAGAATAGGAGGAGCTTCGGCAAGCGGTGGCGTGTCTGAGCACTCCTGACAAGATGTAAACAAATGTAGTAACAACAGCAATAGCATGCCGTTTTTAACAAGCGGGAATAATCTCATGTACAAGTAACTTACGATTGCGGTGGTCCGAATAAATGGCTACTCTATCCTCTGCGCTGAGCACACGAGTACCTATTTTCTAGCAAAAAAAGTGGCCTGGGGTTAGTTTCTTTTTCGAAGATCCTCTAAGAAACGTTCTAGTTCGATCTCGTCATAAACCAATACCTCTCTGGCTTTACTTCCTTCAGATGGACCGACGATGCCTACGGCTTCTAATTGATCCATAATCCGGCCAGCTCGATTGTACCCCAGTTTCAATCTTCTTTGGATCATAGAGGTCGAACCGTGCTGGTTTTGAACTATTAAACGCGCAGCATCTTCAAACATTTCATCGAGGTCGGAATATTTTAGGTTGGTTGTACCTGGAATCTCTGCATCATCGCCGTGAAACTCAGGTAATAGGTAGGGTTCGGGGTATCCATGTTGCTCAGAAATAAACTTGACAACATCCTCTACCTCTGGGGTATCAACAAAAGCACCTTGCAGGCGAACGACGTCCCCACCTACTGAAAGTAGCATATCTCCACGCCCAATCAATTGATCGGCTCCTCCGGCATCCAGGATAGTACGAGAATCTACCTTGGCAGTTACCTTAAAGGCAATTCTGGCGGGGAAGTTGGCCTTAATCACCCCTGTAATAATGTTTACAGAAGGGCGCTGCGTAGCAATAATCAAGTGAATACCCACCGCTCGCGCAAGCTGCGCCAATCGGCCAATGGGTAATTCAACTTCTTTGCCCGCGGTCATAATCAAATCGGCAAATTCATCAATAACGAGTACAATAAAAGGCAGAAATCGATGCCCCTTTAAAGGATTTAGTCGTCGAGCGATGAATTTTTCGTTGTATTCTCTAATATTTCTAGCCGAGGCTTTCTTCAACAGGTTATACCGCGTATCCATCTCTATACAGAGTGAATTCAAGGTGTGAATTACCTTATTCGTTTCCGTGGTGATGGGCTCGTCCTGGCCAGGCAAATAGGCTAGAAAATGGTGTTCGATTTTACTGTATGGAAAGAGTTCTACTTTTTTCGGGTCAATCAAAACCAACTTAACCTGAGAGGGATGCTTTTTGTACAACAATGACATCAAAATAGAGTTGATCCCTACCGATTTACCTTGTCCGGTGGCCCCTGCTACCAACAAGTGAGGCATTTTGGCCAAATCCACCACAAATACTTCATTGGAAATGGTTTTACCTAAGGCAATCGGCAAATCCATTTTGGCCCGTTTGAACTTATCGGACATCAAAACCTCTCGCATAGAAACCATTTGTGGTTTCTTATTCGGCACTTCAATACCGATTGTTCCACGTCCTGGAATCGGTGCAATAATACGGATACCTAAGGCCGATAAACTCAAGGCGATATCATCCTCCAGGTTCTTGATCTTGGAAATCCGAACACCAGGAGCCGGTACAATTTCATATAGCGTAACCGTAGGCCCAATCGTCGCTCGAATCTTGATGATTTCAATCTTATAATTGAGTAGGGTTTCTATGATCTGATCCTTATTGGCTTCCAATTCGGCTCGATCTATCTCTACTTTTTGGTCGGTATAGTCTTTTAATATCGCAGTGACTGGAAATTCGTAAGAACTCAACTCCAGGGTGGGATCATAGGGCTCTGAATGCTCTCGATTTTCCTCCTGGATCGGTAAGATAGGCTTGTTAGCGCCAGGTGCAGGCTCATCACTTCCCTCTCCTACTATGGCCGATTCTTGTATTTCTAATTCACCTTCTCCTGACTTCAAAGAAGTAGGCTTGACTCGTTTTTTTTCTGCCAATTCAAAAGCCAATTGGCTGCCCTCTGGCACGGGCTGACTTTCCTCGGCCTCCACTCCTCTTTTTCCTCCTGGACGCAAGGCAGGTGCTTCTTCCTTAGTGGCAGTTTGCGTAGCAGCAGTCGCCGTTCCCGTTCTTTGTCGTTTTTTCCGACCATTTAGAAAAGAGCCTATATAATCTTTGGTTTCTCCAATGGCTTTTTCCGGCGTCATATCATTATAATTGGGATTAAAACGCCAGGTTATCATTCCTGCTACCGCAAAAACGATCAATACGATCATCCCCAATGTTCCGACAAAATTATGCAGCCAACCACTCACCCCTTGCCCGAATGCCCCTCCCCAAGGAAAGCCATTATCGCCCGCCACAAACTCTAATAATATTGTAGCCAGCAACATAGACATCAGGGCATAAGTTAGCGTGCGGCTAAAGGTTTTCAAGCCCTTATCTTGAATCAAATCTCGCCCCAATAAGCCCAGGAGATAGACAAACACAAACGCCCCTAGTCCAAATCCCCAGAAAAAGAACATATTAGATACAATCGCTCCCAGTCGTCCCAACCAATTGGACATCTCCAGGTTTCCTTGTAAAAATAGTTCCCAGGAAAACTTCAATACCTTATCTTGGTCTTCTTTCCAAGTGAATAGGTAAGACGTAAATGCAATAAATAAATAGATGGCGAGGAACCAACATAATACCCCGATCAGCTTTGGAATCCGTTCATCCTTAATGCCCAAGTTGAGCGATAACTGCCCCTTTCTCTTCTTCTTTGCCATATATAAATTTCACCAGATATAGGGCTCAAATATATGAATTATGAAACAGGCTTCCAAGGCAGAAGCTATATCCACCTCATTAAACTCAAAAATCGAAGTAATTTAAGGCTTTATTACTCATTTGTCCAATCCATAACTTAATCGCTATGAAAGCAGCTGTAGACATTAGTATGTACCCACTAAAAGAAGCATATGAGACTCCTATTCTTGATTTCATTCATAGGCTCCGTAAGCATCCTGACCTAGCCATTCACACCAATAGCTTGAGTACTCAGATTACCGGAGACTACGATCTGATCATGGATGTATTGAAGCAAGAGATCAAAACCAGTTTTATGGAAAAAACCACTCAAATTATGGTACTAAAAATATTGAATATCGAAATCGAACTTCCTTCAGGTGCTAATCAAGCAGTATGAAGAAGTTTGATCGAATGGTAGCCCATTCTTTATTTTTGCACCACCTCTATCCTAACTGGGCACCCTTCTAAGCTTGGACAAAATCGGAAATACGAAATGGGAATTCGGAAATGCTACGCCTTGACCCCTTGGAAACATTCCGCTTTCCTATTTCATTCCGCTGCCTTGTCCAGCCTTAGAAGGGTAGCCTCCTAACTCTTCATTCAAAAGCAACCTATGTCCACTTTTTCAGCAGCCGAAATAGATCGTTTCCGTTTAGAAACGCCCGGCACACAAACCCTTATCCATTTAAACAATGCGGGAGCAGCACTAATGCCTAAGCCCGTTAAGCAGGCTATCGATCAATACCTCTCTTCTGAAATGGAATATGGAGGTTATGAAACAGCAGCTTTACAACGAGCAGGACTGGATAACTTCTATTCAGCCATCGCTCAACTCCTCAACACTGATGAAAAGCAAATTGCTTTTGCCTATAATGCAACGGATGCTTACAATAAAGCGCTTTCTTCCATTCCGTTTGAACAAGGAGATGTAATATTGACCAGTCTGAATGATTATGTTTCTAATCAAATCGCCTTTCTCCAGTTGCAAAAATCAAAAGGAGTCGAGATTGTCTACAGCCAAGATTTGCACAGCGGAGGCTTAGACCCCTCAGATATGATCCAAAAAATGGATCAGCATCGCCCCAAATTGGTAGCCGTAACTCATGTACCCACTAATTCGGGATTGATACAAGCGGTGAAGACCATCGGTGAAGCTTGCCGTGAACGAGATATTCTTTACCTAGTGGATGCTTGTCAATCCGTTGGGCAATTAGTGGTTGATGTACAGGAAATCGCTTGTGATTTTTTGAGTGCTACGACTCGTAAATTTTTGAGAGGGCCTAGAGGAACGGGATTCCTTTATGTATCGCAAAAGGTACTTGATCGAGAATACTGCCCGGTGTTCATGGATTTACATAGTGCCTTCTGGTCGGCAGCGGATGAATATGAAATCCGAGCGGACGCCAAACGATTTGAGCTATGGGAAAAACCCTATGCTTTTATGCTAGGCGCCGCCAAAGCAGCCGCCTATGCCAATGAAATTGGGATGTCACGGATAGAAGCTCAGGTGAAAGAATTGGCGCAATATCTTAGAAATGGCTTAAGCAACATCCCTCCTATCAAGGTAGTTGACCTTGGGGAAGACAAGGCAGCCATTGTCACCATTCATATCCCCGGTTGCGAACCCACCGATTTACAAGAAAAACTCCGCCTTGCGGGTATCAATACCTCACATACCACTTGGGAATACAATCGGTTTGATATGGAGGCCAAGAAAGTGCCTTGGATCTTGCGATTGTCACCTCATTATTACAACACGATAGCTGAATTGACCACTACCTTATCCACCCTAGAAAGAATATTAAGGAGTTGAGCCCCTTAATGGCGGTGAAGAAAAAAAAATGTATAGCGCTCCCTCTTCCGATCTGGAGGTCGTCTACTTATACCAGCTTTTGTGTGAGCTTTTACAAAAAACCAACAGAAAATTTAACAGTATTTTTTTCAAATTATTTGTTTTAGAAACAAATTCGTTTTATATTGCAACCAAATTATTTTGTTTTGTTTTAAAAACTTAAATCTTCAAACATGATACGTGAAGATCGGATACTATTGAATGAACGATTCATCAAAGTTTTCCACCTTTTGGAAGAAAAGGGGGTAGTAGTGAAGAATGACCGGAATGGAAGAGGAATGGGAGATTTTGCTGAAAAAGTGCTAGGGAATCGTGCCTATGGTCACATTATCCGAGCTTACTTAAACCCTGATGATAAACGATGTATCGATTATCGTCAAGCACGTATCGTATGTAGAGAATTTGGTGTCAATGATTCGTACTTACTCGATGATATGGGTACTCCTTTTGGGTTTGATTTACCCGAGGAATTACCTGCTAATGGACTGGAAAATCAACCTAAAGGCAATATCCTATTCACCAGTGTTGAGGCTTTCGCAGGTACGGCAGTAGATGCGGGTAGTTTTGCCTCGGAGGATACTTCGTTTTTTAGTGTCCCTGGCCTAGGTGGAGGCAGCTTGGTGAGTTTTCCGATTAGCGGAAATAGTATGGAGCCAATTATCAGAGATAGTGATCTGGTTATCTGTCGAGAAATTGCAGGTGTCCATGAGATCAATGATAACAAAATCTATGCGGTGAAAAATAATGGATCACTTTGGGTAAAATATGTCCAAAGAATACACAATACGAAGAATCGAGTATCACATTTGAAGTTAATCTCGGCTAATCACTTAGAATACGATCCGTTTATCGAGGAAGTTAATGAGTATACACGTTTGTACCGTGTAGTAAGGAGAATCAGCGACTTATAGAAAGCAACACACAAAACAATAGAAGAAAGGAGGTAAGACTACTTCCTTTTCTTAATCACAACGCGCACAACACTACAACTAGACTACATTTTTTCAACAACACTTAATATGGGTGATAAAATGGCATTGATCGTTCAGATGAATACCTGAACGATCAATGTAACTGAATAATGTTTTCAAACATTGTTATATCCTGCTGTTTTTTGATCATTCCCTCCCGAGCCAACAAACTCGGGAGTTTTTTTATGCCTACAGCTTGAGTTATTCTATAATAATTTTTTCAGTAATCGTGCCATTACCAGCATCCAATCGCACCATATAAAACCCACTGGCTAGATTTGACACGTCTACATTAAAGAGCTGGCTACCAATAGTAAGTCGTTCAGCTTTTCTCATGAGCAATTTCCCATCTACGGAGAAAATACTAATGGTAACTGGGCTTGACGCTTCGGTAGTCACCGCCACATTCAAAGTCGTACGTGCAGGATTAGGAAAAATGGAAACCTCCGCCCCTAATTCGGGGAGTTCTCTAATGGGTAAAACCGTTTGATCTTCCACCACCGTTCCTCGCTCAGGCGCCGTTGCACAAACCTCATCTCCCTCATTACTCGTTACACAAGCTTCCGATTGATAATTAAAGACATCTAGAATCTCAATATCATCCACAAACCAACCCAATCTACTTTCTACATCATCCGATCCAAAGCGAAACCGAAATTGGACGTCTTGCCCAATGAAATCGCTGAGATCAATATAGCTGGCAATAAATTGGTCATTCGTATTTCCACTAAATACAGTGATCCCGGGAATGGCGAAAGTACTATAATTGAGCGGACGTAAGTCACCGCCTCTAAAGTACTTATCCTTAGTAATGGGCTGCCAGAAGTTTCCGCCATCGACGGAAATCTCCACAAACCCACCATCAAAACCTGTTTCGGTTTCATATTTATGGTAAAAACGAAGCGTCGGCTGTTCCCCCTCAATCCTAAAAGGTTCTGCCAAAAATAAAATTTGGTCATTGTCTGCATTCGTATTTTCCACATACCAGGATTGCTCACCACTATTCGCATCAAAATCGCTCACCTCCCAAATCGTTGTTCCTTCGAGAAAATCGAAAATCCAGGTTTCTTCAGTAGCATTACTTTCGACATCATCGTAAAACTGTCGTGTCGATTTCAGATCCAAAGCTGTCATGACCCGATACGATAACTGTATGGTATCTCCTGCGGCCATATCCCCGATCTCAAAGGATAATAAATCACCATTGAGATCGACATTTTCACTACCACTGGTAGAGCCAGCGATCAGCGTCGTTCCTTCAGGTAAAATATCAGTTACCACTACTCCTGTAATCGCTGTTGATTTATGGTTATAAACACCTAGCTCATAAGTGATTTCTTCTCCTGGAATGATAAGTGCGGTAGCTTCCTTACTGATCTTGACACTAGAAATACATTCTGGATGAACCTCATAACTCTCTATTCCATCATTCCGATCATTAATATTCCCCTGATCAGCCCCATAACCAAGGCCCCTCCGGGCAAACACCTCCCAAATCAGGCATTGATTAGCACCGTTAAAGGTCAGCTCGTCAGCTTTTAAGATAGCATCTCGCCCATCGATAAATCCAGGGCTACAAGCCTGTAGTTTCATTCCGTCCATGACCAACTGAATGGCCATATTATTCCCGCCATCCCCATGCAATTGATCTTCATCAAAGTCGTACTTATCTACCATCTCCCAATATAAATCCCAAAGCACGCCAGTCCATATTTCGCCTACACCATGTGGCCCACCCCGTTCGTTAGGTTCTCCAATGGCAGCATTAAAAAGGCGACCTCCTGTACCGATGATATTATTAAAAGTCTGGTTATTGACCATCATACTCGAGGAATAAGGCAGTCGTCGCACGCCCGTTCCGTCGGAGGTCCTAGTCCAAATATAGGAACCTACATGCTTGGGCTCTTCTCCAGTCTCCCCTACTTTCACCGTAGACACCAAGGAGAAAAAATCACTCCATCCTTCCCCCATTTGTTCATCATTGTTCAGGCAACTTGCGAAAGCCCCTCCCGTCAAGCGATTTGAAATACCATGCGTATACTCATGAATAACCACCTCGCTATCAAAATCTCCATCGACAAAAGTAGGGCCAGATACATCAGGTTGCTGCAAGCGTACCTCCACTCCTTGATCCATGAATGCACGAACAGTTTGACAATCGGTATTCTTCAACATTAAAGTAGGAATCGTTGGCTCATCTACTGAAGCAGGTCCTCCCATATCAATGATCACATCTTCAAAATTACAGATGATAACCGCTATTGCTCCTGCCGCCTGTGCATTGATCGTCTTTTCCTTGAAATAACAATCGCCTCGGTCTAACATAGCGATCTTTCCATTCACCTCACTTGCATTCGCCACTGCTCCACATACCAAATTGGGGTTATTCGAATTATCAACGGCATTTACAATTTGCCCCTCTAAGGCAGTACCCGTGATATTAGGGCCAAAAGTGGCAATGCCTGTTTCAAAAGCACCACGGATGGGTTCCGGCTCTGTTACGGTAAATAGATCATTTCCTTGTCGATCCCACAAAAACATATGCATCCTCGGACTCTGTCCTTCAGGTTCAGAGAGAAAAACGGCATTGTTCACTTCATCATCGGCAGGATCGGCGGGTTCGTTGTATGGGTCTGCGCCAGCGAATTGGGCCCTTGCTCTCACCGGATCGTTCCCTTCTCCTCCTTTTTCATAATTATTCACTTGAAAGTTACCTGCTGCCTCATCAAATCCGTAAGCGTAAGCAAAATCGTGAATGAAGTTACTTGTGTAGAATAATTGGGTGACAGCGGCATCAATGTATTGATCTGGTTCTTTACTTAAATCTAGCGGGAAATCAAATATTAAATTGGAGCCTCCATCTGGCTCATCACCATCTGATGAAGCATTACCATCCCGAGCTTGATAAGCATGTACGTTGTTTCCTCTTGTTATCGTATATTCTGCCCCTACTTGACCATCGGTATCATGCCAACCGAATGGCGAGGCTGTTGGGTCGGAAGGACTGATGGTCAGCTGCCTTGCCCCTTCTAGCGGATTAGCTAAGGGTAGCGGAAAGACATTATAGGTTTCTCCTGCGAGTGGCGGGAAGTTTTCTTCTAGGGTGAGCGCTTTTTGAATGGGCTCAAAAGTGGGAGTATCAGTACAATCGGCCCCGTGCTGGTGTTTCGCGGTAAAAGAACAGCGCAGAACACGGTCACGCTGTTCCAATATATTTCCATCAGTCGCATCGACTAATATATCCCATGCTTTAAGCTGCTGGACGGGTTCTTCTATCTGTACTCGCCAAGCCAACTTCACGCTCCCATTAATCGGGTGTGGCCAAAATATCAGCGCAGTTTGTATAGGAGCCTTGGCCATCTTACCCGCAGAAAAGCGATACGTATTAGCGTTTTCTTTTTCTTGCAACTGAACGGATGAGTCAAAACTTAAGCCTAAGCGGTCGGCTGCTTTTTCAATAGCAGAGAGGGCCGATAGACTAGCTTCTACGGCATTGACTTTATCAGCAATACCAGCTACAAAACGATTGGTGGCATACCCCACGGTGCCATCTCCTTTGAGGTGTACACCTAGTATAGCACTCTCGACTTCAATGCCAGCATACTGCTGTAAAAAATAAAAATGGTGCACCTGGTTGTGTTGGCTTTGATACTGATGACTCACCTTCATTTCTCGAAAATCATCGGTGCCCAAATCCCATTGTGCATGGGATTTTTCTACATAGCGCAAGGCTATATCAAGTGGTGATTGTTTTTGAGCATCACTGGTTTTGGGGAATAAAAACAGGACTAGGATACCTAGCCATGGGAGGACTTTTGCACTCATTCTATTGATGTTTGTTTTTGGTTAGTGATGGGAAGGGGCTGATTACCGAAGCCCATCATTCTTCTAGCATACTTTACTCCCCCAAAATTAGGCAAAATGTGCAGTTCTAAAAGAGCCCCGCAAAAATCATTGTACCACATACCCGACAATTACCTACAATTGGCCTCGTTCTAATTGTAGATAACATCATATGCAAGTTTTATAGTACATTTACGCTGCATGATAAAAAAAGAAAAAGATATAATTTACGGCCGCCATCCGGTTGTTGATGCCATTTCATCTGGAGTTTCTCTGGACAAGGTCATTTTTCAGCAGGGGGTTCGAGGGCCATTGGAGAAAGAAATTCGCCTCCTTACTCGTGAGGCTAATATTCCCCTACAAGTAGCGCCTAAGGAACGAATGAATCGCCTGACAAGGGCCAATCACCAGGGAGTTATCGCGCTCATCTCGCCGATTCCGTTTTACAAGATATCCGATGTATTACCGAGTATATATGAGCGCTCCGAACAACCATTGATTGTCGTATTAGATGGTGTAACAGATGTGCGAAATTTTGGCGCTATCGCCCGTTCCGCTGAGGTTTGTGGGGCTCATGCCCTGGTGGTTCCGCTAAAAGGCAGTGCTCAAATCAATGCCGATGCCATGAAAACTTCTGCCGGAGCATTGGCCAAAATTCCAGTCTGCCGGGAAAATAGCCTAGTGAATACCTTGGATTTTTTGCAGCAATCAGGACTCAGCATTTTTGCGAGTAGCTTGGAGGCTAGCCAGTCTATCCACCAATTGGATTGGACCGTGCCCTTAGCGCTGGTGGTGGGGTCAGAAGGAGAGGGTATTAGTCCTTCGATGGTCAAAGGTTCAGATGAGTTATTCATTATTCCCCAACAAGGCACAACCGATTCGTTAAACGTCTCTGTTGCCACCGGGATAATGCTCTATGAAGCCATGCGCCAAAGGCACTTCTAAGGAATAGTCACTTTACATTTTCAGATTAGAAGGCTTCATAATTCCTGAATTATCATATGAAAAGATTTTTTTTACTATAATTGTGTAGGTTAAGTCCTTAATTATTAACAAACTCTATCATATATGCGGTTTCTTGCCTTTTTGGTATTCCTTGCTTTTCTGGTTTTTGCCGCTTGGGCACGCTGGTATTTCGTGTGTGAGGTGCGACAACAGTGCGCAGAAGAAGTAGTTGATATTCGCTTAAAAACACTGAGTCTCACCGACGGAGATAAGATCGTGTTGCAGGGATATGATCAGTTCGCTTTTGATTCGGCAGCAGTGGATGCTCGCCTCAATGCAGACAACCAAGCTTTTTTGGATACATTGGCTGCCATTTTGAAGGCAGATTCTACGCGCGACCTGAAAATTACCGCCTTCTACAGGACGACGGAAGAAGGGATTGATCCACCAGGATTTTTGGAAGACCTGGGTACGGCCAGGGCGGATTACATTCGTAGTTTACTGGAAAGAAGGGGCATTGATAAGGCAAGGGTCAAACTGGCGAATGGAATTAGTGAAGATATTACCCTTGGGGTACCACTCTTATTTGAGTTGTTCGACCCCAATGCTATTCCCGATAGTTTTGACAATACGGGTTTGGCCTTTGAGTTTAAGAATATGACCTTTTCAGATGCTAATTTCCGGTTTAATTCAGCCGAATTTATCCCCGGTGAATCGTTCATCGCTTATGCTGATTCAGTCAAGACTCATTTGGAGTTGAACCCTTCTAGCAAAATGATTATCACGGGTCATACCGATAGCAAAGGTACCCCCAAATACAATTATACATTAGGGGTCAAAAGAGCGGAAAGTGCCTTAGAATACTTCCGAGAACTAGGCGTTACCGCTGAAATATTAACCCGATCAGAAGGAGAGAAAAAGCCCGTAGCGCCTAATACCAAGGGAGGTAAAGACTTCCCCGATGGTCGTCAAAAAAATAGGCGAGTGAATTTCACTATTGAATAAAAGACTCTTTCTCCATTCATTGAACATCCTAAATTTTTTAACCATATGGAAGGCTTCCAAGATTTGTTTACCAATTTTGACACCCAGGATAGCTATGCTATTCTAGCTATTATGTTTGTAGCATTACTTTTTGGTATGCTCATTGGATTCTTGTTGCGCGCCACAAGAATTAGAAAATTGAAAAAAGAACTAAAAGAGGAGAAAAAAAAACTGAGCGACTCATTACTGCAAAATGAAACTTTGCTTGCTCAACAAGCCGAGTTAGAGAAAAAATTAAAGCAAGCGGAATATAACCTGGCTAGCTATACGGATAAGCTGGATGAACTAGAAAAAGACAAAGCCAAACTGCTTAAGGATGTTTATCAAGTCAATCAATCCTTAGAAGAGGCCCAGACTAATAATCGAGACTATGTGAGTACTATCGCGACCTTAAAGGACGATATGATCAAACTCAAACTTGAGAATAGTCAACTCGCCAAAGAAGTAGAAGCGGAAGACCAGCAGGTCGATAATATGGCGCAGATGCAAAGTTTATACAATGCTACTCGCCAGCAGTTAACGACCTTTGAATCCCGACTGACGCACTTGGACGAAGAGAATGAAGTTTTGAAAACGGAATTGGCCCAACTGAAAAGTGCACAAGAGGCTGCAGCTACGGTTGAAGTAGTGGAAAAACCAGAACCCGCCATCCTTTCCTTCGTGGACGAGCCAGATACAGAACCTGATCCCGATAGTCTGACTAAGATGGAGAAACCCGTATTGAATGAAAAAATCATCATAGAGGATCATGAGCAGGATGACCTGACCTTAATCAATGGAATCGGTCCATTCATTGAAAAGAAATTAAACGACATTGGCATCTATACCTACCAGCAGATTAGCGAATTTGATGCTAAAAAAATAGAGCAAGTCACACGTGATGTAGCTTATTTCCCGGGGAGGATTGAAAAAGATGACTGGGTAGGACAAGCCAAGGAACTGGCAAACCTAAAAGCCAAGAACCCCAGTGCGCTAAAAAAGAAAACCGCCCACCCTACCAATACGGCTGACCTCAAGATCATCGAAGGTATTGGCCCCAAGATTGAACAATTGCTCAAAGACGGGGGAATCAATAACTGGCAAGATCTCGCCGAGGCTACCCTCGAGCGCCTACAAGAAATTCTAACCGCCGCTGGTGAACGTTATCGTATTCATGATCCCAATACTTGGTCCAACCAGGCTACCTTGGCTGCCGCTGGTAAATGGGATGAATTAAACCAGTACCAAGATGAGTTGAAAGGAGGAAGAGTGGTGGAGTGATTAATTGATAATGAAGAATTGATAATTAGTAGGGAGTAATTAATAATTAGGAGTGAGTAATTAATAATGAAGAATGAGCAATTGAGAAGAATGGGCATGAGCAATTAAAAATTATCCATTCTACATTTTTCATTAAACTCCATTGATAAATAGGGATAAGTGAATGATTATGTTGCTAGCTATTCATTATTCATTCCCAATTATCCATTACCCATTACAAGTTATTCATTACTAATGACAACGGAGGATTTCAAAAAAATTGCAGCTACCATTCCTCATTCACCGGGCGTATATCGCTTTTTGGATGAATCAGGGATCATCTTATATGTAGGGAAAGCAAAAAGTCTCCGTAGCCGAGTGGCTTCCTATTTTGGTGAGCGGAAAGGGCGGGCACACAAAACCCGAGTGCTCGTAAAAAATGCTGATCATTTAGAATTCACCCTAGTAGAGACGGAGGCAGATGCCTTACTGCTAGAAAATTCCCTGATCAAGAAATACCAACCTCGCTATAATGTAATGTTGAAGGATGGAAAGTCCTATTCCTACCTTTGCATCAAAAAAGAGCGTTTTCCTCGGGTTTTCATTACGCGCCGAGTGATTCGCGATGGCTCCACCTATTTTGGTCCTTATACTTCTAAGTACCGGCTCAAGATTATTCTGGATTTGATCCGCCAGTTGTTTCCTTTACGCAATTGTAATTTCAACTTATCAGAAGATAATATCAAGGCGGAAAAATTCAAGGTATGTTTAGAATACCATATCAAGAATTGTATGGGCCCCTGTGTAGGGCTGGAAACGGAAGAGGATTACAACGAAAGGATTGCCCAAATCAAGAATATCCTGAAAGGAAACTTTAGTGCGGTTATCCAGCATTTCAAAGGAGAAATGCAGAAAATGGCTGAAAACCTGGAGTTTGAGAAGGCTCAGCAGATGAAGGAGAAGCTGGATGCTTTCAATGATTACCAAGCCAAATCAACTGTCGTGAGTACCAAAGTGAGGGATGTTGATGTCTTCACCATTGCCTCGACGGAAAAAGAAGCTTATGTCAACTATTTGAAAATTGTTAACGGAGCTATTATCCATACCCATACCCAAGAGTTGGTGATCAATCTGGATGATGAAGAGCCTGATTTATTGCAATACACCATTCCACTCCTGAGGGAACGGTTCAATAGTATCGCCCAAGAATTAATCCTACCTTATCCGCTCGCCATTCCAGGTGAAGACCTAAATATTACTGTGCCTAAAATTGGAGAAAAGAAAAAGCTACTAGAACTATCGGCGAAAAACGTCAAATTCTATCTGCTCCAAAAACAAAAAGAAGCCGTTTCTAAAACCAATAAGCAAAGCCCTACGGAAAGAATCCTGCGCACTATGCAAAAGGATCTGCAAATGGACGCGCTCCCGATACATTTGGAGTGTTTTGATAACTCAAATATACAAGGAAGCCACCCTGTTTCTTCTTGTGTGGTATTCAAAAATGCCAAGCCTTCGAAGAAAGACTATCGCCACTTCAATATCAAAACCGTGGAAGGCCCTAATGATTTTGCCTCGATGGAAGAGGTCGTTTCTCGCCGCTACACCCGCCTGGTTAATGAAGGTAGCCCTTTACCTCAACTCATCATCATTGATGGCGGTAAAGGGCAGTTGAGTGCCACGATGAAAATTATTCGCCGCTTGGGTATTGAGGAAAAAGTGACGGTCATTGGCATCGCCAAACGATTGGAAGAAATTTTCTTTCCTGATGATCCGATTCCACTTTATATCGATAAGAAATCCGAAACCCTTAAGGTCATCCAGCAGGCGCGAAATGAGGCACACCGTTTTGCCATTACATTTCACAGGAATCAACGTTCTCGCGCCTTCCTGGGCACTGAATTGACCGATATTCCGGGTATTGGGGATAAGACAGCAGAAAAACTCCTTACCCATTTTGGTTCTGTCAAAAAATTACGGGAAGCCTCCGTGACTCAGATTGCGGAAGTGAGTAATTTGAATATCGCTAAAAAAGTTACACAGTATTTCACGCAGCAAAGTGCGTCGCCTCAAAGCAAGTAAGGTTCTCATTGGGGGAATGACAATGAGAATCAAAATGAAAATCAAAATGGAAATCAAAAGCGTGGCCATGGCGCGGTGTTGAATGAAAATGGCAATGAAAAGGCGTGGTCCTCGCTGCTTTGCAGAAGCGTAGACTTCTGAAGTTTTCTTCCGTCCTGGCCCTATAAACTTCAGAAGTCTTTCCTGGCTGCTCTGACCGCCTTCCAACTCGCAACCCCTTCACCCGCAGCTAGGCATGGCGATGATGAGTTGAAATCAAAATGGGAATGAAAATCAAAAGGCGAAACCTAGGCTCCAAAGCCGTTGGTACCCTGCTGTTCTTCCAAATCAAAATGATAATAGAAATCAAAATGTGAATGAAAATTGAAATCAAAATTTAAAGCCATAGCCGAGGCTCCAAAGCCACTGGTGCTCGGTTTCCAACCGGCACCCTGCCAAGTCCTCGGCTTTCGGCACCGACATTCCGCCTTCCGAATTCCCACAAGAAACTACTGTACATATTTTATTTCACGGTATACCAACTAGCGTACATTTGTTCAACCGGAATAGGCGACCCCTTCTTCATATTTTCATTTTGAAAGACCTCCAGGTCGAGATTGTGAAAAGAGAGGATTTTCCAATCACCGGCTTTCTTTTCTAAGATAGCAGAGATTAACACCTGTGGGTCTTTGGGTCGAGCATCGTCTTTTGGGGTTACAGCAGCGAGGATATGAGTCAAGGCCAAGTCTTTTCTAATAAAGCGAATCTTATCTACTACTGCATGGTTCTTGGTGTCTCGGTACATGGTATCAAAAATGCCTTGGTGATTAGCTGCATTTTGGGCCCGATTAATGCCTTTAAAGTAATAGCCATTCCATACCACAAAGTCGTGGTCATCTGCAAAGACGCTGGCAAATTGTTCCCCACTTCCCGTATTCCACCCCTCGATCATCTTTTCTACCGTTTGGCGAATAGCTTGTTCTTCTTTTTGTTGTGAAAAGCCTAGAGAGAAGCTAAAGATAGTGATTAACATGAGCAATGATGTTTTCATTTTTTGTGTTTTATCGATTGTAAAAAAATTAAGTTATTCAAGCATCAGTCTGTAAACGTTCCGATCAGTAATGGTTCGTCCAGTTCTCCAATTCCAAGCTCAGTTGAACAATGAGGTCTTGGAAGAATGGCGTCAGGTATTCTCCTAAAAGAAGCAGTAATAAAAGGCTAGTGGGAATGAGGAGTAAATTGAGAAATTTCACCCCATCGTCTGTAGTAGTATCCATTTGATTTTGCATAGATCAATTGATTTTTAGTTTCAATGATCCAAAGGTATGGGACACAACCAAGCGAGGTTTGTAGATTTGAAGCAAGGCTTAATACATTTGAAGCACGCAGGTGAGTATGCTACAATTTTGCTATTAGATGCAGCAAAAAAGATAAGTACATAGGAGGTGGCTCATAGCAGTTGCCATAAAATAGCGAAACCTATCTAATGACCGCACAGGAGAAGGCTGATCATCAAATAGGTTTCCCATAGACTTTCTAAGGTTCCACTCGATTTTGGCGAGTCTAGACTTATCTCGGTCTTATTTTTTCAAGGCCTGTTCGATAGGTATACGCTGACCATCCTGGTAGGATACCACCCATGCATCTTTCAGTCCCATGGCTTGCAATTGTGTTTGCAACTGCTTAGCATCTTCATATACCCTGAAACGGCCTAGCGCAATTTTTTGTAGATCATTTCTCGTTTCCAGACTCAATTGGTCGGTTGTTTCGAGGCTATTATCAATTCTACGTTCCTCATAAGCACCAATTTGTACGCGGAACCAAGTTCCATAATCATCAGAAGATGCTTGCATTTGCTGCGTAACCGTAGCTAATTGGCTTTGCATACTATTCAATTGGCTGCGAAGCGATTGATTTTCCGCTTGGATTTGGGTGAGTTGATCGTCGGTGCCCCCCAGGTTATTTTTGGCTTGTGCGAGTTCACGTTGCAGTTGAGCGACCTCATCTTGGCACTGCTGCAAAGAAGATTTTGCGGCATTGACTTCTGACGTTAGTTCCTTGGACGCACCACAAGAGGTCAAACCAATGGAAACGAGCAGCATAAATAGGGGGAAAAAGTACTTCATGTTGATATTGTTATGTTGGTTGAATAATTTCATTTTTAGTAATGATCAAAAAATAACTTCTCGATTTTGCATATGATCTTTTGGCGCTATACTGCGTTATTTTTTTCAGCGGTAGCGCTGCTATCCCTTCAAAAAATGCCTTGTCTATCACCAAAATCTCTATCTCAAAATGCGGAACTTATTCTTTGTCCATTACTTAGATCATTATAGGTACATTTTTGAAAGCCATTTTTCACAACTTTTGTTCGATTTTTCACCACCAATCGTATTCATAGGTACGGTGATATAGGCTTGAACCCAGCCTAGAACATGATCCTTAATTTACATTTTACCAAATAGGCTTCCTAATAATTTAACGGCATTCTGGACAACTGCGGCGCTTTCTACTGGAATCTTCAAATAGGTTTCTCCAGAAGTCTCATCTTTTTGTACCAATTCATTAACGAGTGTTTGAGTAGCTTTTTCATCCGACAGCGTCTGTCCTAGTCGACTCAAAAAGCTAACACCTTGACTCAATAGATCACGAGCAGCAGCGGGAGAAGCAGTAGTCGTATCGCTCCCTGCTGCACTAGTGCTCAAGTCAGGCTTTTCCATTACTTTCTCCGCCGCCTCTTCTTCCCACCACTCATCCAACAAAGCATTGTCATCAGCCATAGTGCCTGGTGAGCTACTGGCAGAGGGGGCTATTTCCAAATTGGCATCTGTACTAGCTTCAGCGGGTGCTTCCGTTTGGGTATCAGTATGGGTTACTTTCTCCAAGTTTTCGATAAAATCTTTGAATTTACGATCACTCATGAAAACGCTATCCTGTGCTGTATCCAAGACGGCTTCAGCCAATGAAGCTTTGAATTTTAAGGTATGTAACATCCGGTGTTCAATCGTCCCTTCTGAAATCAGGTTAACCACTTGCACCCCTCGTTTCTGCCCTAATCGATAAACCCGCCCAATACGCTGCTCCAAAACAGCTGGATTCCAAGGCAAATCTAGGTTAATGACCAAAGAGGCTTTTTGCAAATTGAGCCCTACACCACCAGCGTCTGTCGAGAGGAAGACTCTGCATTCCTCCTCCTCACGGAATCGATCCAATAAATCACCTCTCTTTGCACTCGGCACCCCTCCATGTAAATAAGCAAATGGGATGCCTCGATTTTCAAGTTCTTCGGCCACCAGTCGAGTCATTCGTTCCCATTGACTAAAAATCACCGCACTTTCCCCAGCTTCAGCCAAACGTTCTTCCAAAATATAGAATAATTCATCAATTTTGGTATCACTCCTCACCTTTTGATCCACCAAGTAAGCGCTATCACAAGACATTCGCATCAATTGTAGGCAGCTCATCAAACGAAGGCGATCTTTTTCACTTAAGAAATTCAAACGTCTCCATTTAGCGATGAGTTGAGCCACATCTGATTCATAACTTTGATGCAGTTCCATCTGTCGTGCCGTCATGGGGACAAACAAATTTTGATCTACGCGTTCTGGCAATTGCTTAACGACATCTTTTTTTCGCCGACGCAACATCACTCCTTTCAACTTATGGTAAATCTGATTGAGGTTGCGATAACCACGAACGATTCCATTCTCATCTTTGGCTTGGTGACGATACAATAATAGATATAGTGGCCCCAGCAAGAATTGATCCAAAAATTGAACAATAGAATAGAGGTCTTCCAACTTATTCTCAAGGGGCGTTCCAGTTAAGGCCAAGCGATAGGGAGCGGTCAAGCGTTTGACCGCCCTGGAAATTTTCGTATCCCAGTTTTTAATCCGTTGCGCTTCATCCAAGACAATAAGATCGGGATCGGCAGCATTGATGTAGGGGAAATCACGGGCTACCACATTGTAAGTTAATATTTTGTAAAAGCTGTCATCATTTTCATATTGTTCCCTTCGCTTATGCATAGGCCCTTCAATGACTTTCACTGTATTGTCCGTAAATTTTTTAATTTCGGCTCGCCATTGATATTTAAGAGAAGTCGGACAAATGATATAAACGGATGAAATACCATATTCTCGCTTGTAAAGTTGCGCCGTCGCAATCGCCTGGATGGTTTTTCCCAGTCCCATTTCATCGGCCAATAGCCCACGACCCGCTCGGAAAGCAAATAACACGCCTTCCTTTTGATAAGGATAAAGTTCCGTTTTGATCAACCCTTCTAAACTTTTCGGATTGGCTAGTAAACGCTCCACTCTTTGTGCTCGGCGAGCATCTTCGCGTTGCAGGACGATATAATCAATAGCGTCTGGATAGCACCGAAACGTATCACTTAATGCCCTGGCTTGTTGCAAAAACTGGTCAAATTCAAGAAATGCATAAGGAAAAATTACACCATCCTGGTCAAAAAAACGGCTAGCCAACTCCTTAAAGGCCGCTTGCTTTTCCGCCCCCATTCGAATACGAAGACTAGGCGTTTCGCCATAATGCAAGTAGACAGAGGTGTATTCTCTTTCCGGAGGTGGTTTACGAAAATGTTGTTTATTCCCATAGGTATTCTCCAGTTTGTACAAGGCCCATTCAATATGCTTACAGGTACCTAAGCCACTCACGCGATAATCAGGGCAAGAACAAAAATTCTGCCCGACTTCCTTTCCCCTTAAAGCCAGCCGATAATTGGAGTTTCGTTCTTGATTATAAATAATAAAATCTGACCAAACCGGATGCTCTCCCTCATTAGTCAACTGAAAAACTTGTTCTTTACCATATTGTCGGCGTAAGCCAATCTGCCACTCCCGGAGCGTCAATTCTTCCGGTTGTTTATGGTAACTTACCTTCTTTTCTTTTGGTACTTTCTTTTTTCCTTTTGTATTTTTCTTAGTCGATTTTGCCATGGCAGGAGGATTGATTCACAGCGAAGCTATGTAATGCTATTGAAAAAATATATTTTCCCAACTCCTTTTTTGATTTACAGATCAGTAACACTCAAATCAATCGTATGGATCATAATTTCCCCTTCGGTTTTCATCACCAAGAGATCAAATCTCTCTATGAGCATGATCTCAACATCTCTCATGAAATCGTAAAACAAATACTGGCCCTTCCCAGACAAACCCTCATCGAAGACTTAGAAAAAGTCCTAAAGGATACTATTGATCGTTCCGGCCTCTTCCAAAAACAAGATTTGGATAATAATCAATTAGCCTTCCACTTACACGCCTTATGGCTTTTAGCTGACTTGAAAGCTACTGAAGCACTCCCTACTGTGCTGGATGTCCTAAAGCAAGACAGTGATTTCCATGATTTTTGGTTTAGTGGTTTTTTGACAGAGAATTTTTGGGAAAGTGTTTTCCATATTGTCGGGAACCAGTTGGAAATACTAAAGGAAGTTGTCTTTCACCCTACGGCCGATTGGGCTGCCAGAGATGTACCTAGCACTGTTGTTGCACAAATAGCCTTATATCATCCAGCACGTAGACAGGAATCCATTGACTGGTTCCAATCGGTATTTGAAAAATTTGAAAGCCTTGATGCCGATGATCCTATCATTGATATAGATGTAATTGGGGCCCTCATCGCCAATTCCATAGTTCTTCATGAACCCTCATTACTACCGAGCATACAAATTCTTTATGCTCAAAAGAAAGTAAATGAAGAATTGATTGGCGATTATCAATCCGTAGAGAATGACCTAATCAGCGACAAAAGTATCCGGTGGGACAGGCAAAGACTCCACCAGACCGCTTACGAACGCTATGAGTATGCCATGAAACATTGGTACTATCTGCAAAAGCGTTATGACGAAGATTTCGAATTAAAAGAAGAAAAAGCTAGAAAGAAAGCCCAACAGTCACTCCTAAGTAGACTACAAAAGCCGCTGATGAGTACCCAAAAAGTAGGCAGAAATGAACCTTGCCCTTGTGGAAGTGGGAAGAAATACAAAAAATGTTGTTGGAATACGTAGAAGCAGAAATTTGAGTAACTTTAAAAATCGACATCAACAGATATGAAAATGAGACTATTCACCTCTTTAGTACTGTTATTGCTTTGCCACTTTCTCGCGGCCCAAAAAGACAAAACCGAAATTATCTGGGATCAATGGGGTGTCCCGCACATCTATGCACAGAACGTGGAAGAACTGGGCTTCGCCTTTGGCTGGGCGCAAATGCACAGTCATGGCAATCTCATCCTGGAACTGTATGGAAAGTCCCGAGGCCGTGCTGCTGAGTACTGGGGAGAAGATTTTTTTCAGAATGATCAAATGGTTCATACACTAGGTTATCCTGAGTTGGCCAAAGAATGGTGGGATAATCAAAAACCGGAAATAAAGCCCTACGCAGCAGCTTTTGTAAAGGGTATGAATGCCTATGCCAAGGCTCACCCCAACAAATTGGAGGAAGCCAAGAAGGTCGTATTGCCGGTACAAAACGAAGACTTGATGCGTCATTATCTCTTTGTCATCTATTCTCGCTTTGTTGGAGGAGGGGACTTAGGGCGCTCTCAATATTGGTCTCGCAGAGGCTCCAACACTTATGCCGTCAGTGCTAAGCGTTCGGCTTCTGGCAAAGCCATGCTCGTCCAAAATCCTCACTTACCTTGGTTTGGTGAATGGCTATTTTATGAAGGGCACCTGAATGCGCCTGGCATTAACACCTACGGAGCTACGCTGGTAGGTTTTCCTACGCTTGGCATTGCCTTCAACGAAAACCTGGGCTGGAGTCACACCAACAATACCATTGACAATGCCGACTTATATGAACTAAGTCTAAAGGAGAATGGCTATGTCTTAGATGGTGTAGTGAAGCCCTTCGTTGTATCTCAAAAAACGCTCCAAGTTAAACAGGCTGACGGAACAACAAAAGCGCAAAAAATCGATATTTACGAATCCCAACATGGCCGAGTCGTTAGCCAGAAAGAAGGTAAAGCATTGGCCATTCGTATGCCGGGCTACGATCGCTATCACGCCGCCCTGCAATGGTGGAACATGGGAATGGCTAATAATTTTGGCGAATTTGAAGCCGCCCTAAAAGAAGTACAAATTCCTTTTTTCAATATCATGTATGCCGATAAAAAAGGCGATATCTTCTATATGTTCAATGGCCAGGTGCCCAAAAGAAGTAGCGGGGGTTGGGACTTTTGGAGTGACATCATCCCCGGTGATAACTCCAAGTACATTTGGACGGATGTCCACTCTTTTGAAGAGCTACCCAAAATCATGAATCCACCCGCTGGCTGGCTGCAAAATGCTAATGATCCTCCTTGGACTAGCACCTTCCCTATGCAACTCAAGCCGGAAGATTTCCCGCCTTACATGTCTCCCGTGCGCATGAGCTTCCGCCCACAACGTGCGGCACGCATGCTGGCCGAGGACGAATCTATTACCTTTGATGAATTGGTCAATTACAAATTATCTACTCGCTGGGAAATGGCGGATCGCTTACTCGATGACCTATTCTTAGCCATTGATAAGTATGGGGCTGAGCCCGCTAAAAGGGCCAAAAAGGTGCTTGAAAATTGGGACCGAGAATCCAATGCTGATAGCAAGGGGGCAGCGCTGTTTTACCTATGGTCGAATAAGTTTAGCCCGCGGAATGCTAAAAACTACGAGACTAAGTGGGATATCAAAAATGCGCGCATGACACCTGATGGACTAGCCGACCCCAAACGCGCCGTCGATCTATTGGAAAAGGCAGTCGTTGAAATGGAAGCCGGTTTGGGCAGCATTGATGTGGCTTGGGGAGATGTTTATCGCATAAAATACAATGGTTTAGACTTGCCTGGTAATGGCGCCGATGGAAGTGTCGGGGTGTTCAGGGTGGCTTGGTCTAATGGATTGGAAGACGACGGCAAAATGTACGTTAGTGGAGGAGATTCTTGGGTTTCTGTTATCGAATTTGGCGATAAAGTAAGGGCCAAAGCTTTATTGAGTTATGGCAATTCCACTCAGCCAGATTCTCCGCATTTTGGCGACCAATTGAAATTATTCTCCCAAAATGAATTACGGGACGTGTACTTTTACCGAGAGGAAGTAGTTCCACATGCCGCTGTTATTGAAACCTTAGTCAATGGTACTTTTACTCAAAAGAAAACGAAGAAATAAACCTATGCGTTACTTACGGCGATGGCCACTACTTTTACTACTACTGGGACTTGTTCATTTCGTTCAAGCCCAAGTTGAAATACCCAAAAATGTGCTATTTGTGGGTAATAGCTACACCTATTTCTGGAATCTTCCTCAGCTCACCGGCTTGATGATCCAGTCTCAAGAACTACCAACACAAACGCGACAATCTACCGCAGGTGGCGTCAATTGGGCACAACACTGGCGAGGAGAGCGAGGTTTGAATACGATGTCTCTCATTAAAGATGGAGATTTCGATGCGGTGGTTTTACAAAATCACAGCCGCAGTGCTATCGATCGTCCCGATAGCTTACTACATTTCGGACAACTGCTCAATGATCTAATTCAAGCTAAAGGCGCAAAAGTCTATCTCTACCTCAGCTGGGCTCGGGAATGGGATCCGTACATGCAAAAGCCAATTACGGAACAATTCAAAGCCTTGGCAGAAAAAACGGGCGCGACCCTTGTTCCAGTCGGACCGGCCTGGGAACGCGCTAGGACATTACGGCCTGGTTTCCCGCTCTATGATGAAGATGGTAGTCATCCTTCTATTCTGGGCACTTACCTGACGGCTTGTGTCTTTTATGGCGTATTCACCGGTCGATCACCAGTGGGTCTGCCTCGTAGCCTCAGAACCAAGGATGAAAACGGGGAGTCACTAATTGTGACGCTCCAATCGCAACAGAATGCGCTTTTCTGCCAAAAGGTGGCCGAGGAAATACTGGAAAAATGGAAGAAGGATAATTAAGAACAGGGGCCAGAAGACAGAAAAGAGATCAAACATAAGGTCTCTTCTCTCTCTTCTCTCTTCTCTCTCTTCTCTCTTCTCTCTCCTAGTTTAATAATTAGCCCATTCTGCCGCCAGCTTTTGAATGGCCGCCCAATTCGGGATCGACTTAGCGCGAGCCAGGGCTTGCCTCATTTGTTGGGGCGATAGGGCCAGGTATTTTTTGGCTAAATCGTAAGGCGTCTTTCCTTGTTCCATTTCTTCAATGGGATAACCCAATCGGTCCAATAGATAAATCGCACTGGCGCCGGTACCGTAATAGACCGTCTGCCCGACAATACCCCGCACCTCGTCCTTATTGGTAACATGAAATTCAAACAGCGAATAACCGAAAGTAGAAGGGAATGAATCTTTATCGAAAACAGCTAAGCTAGCCATTGTTTCAATGTATCTGGCGGAGCCTTCCATTTGTTCCTGGTATAGCTCGTGATTCTTGATCAATCGACCAGCCGTAGAATCCAAATTTATTTCTTCCGTCCTAATAGCCAGATATTGCTCTAATAGGTCACGACTTTGCTTTTTACTCAGCTTCTCCAGCGGTAAGTCTTTGGTGATTTCCTGGCAAAGGATTTGCAATTCGAGCAAATTTTGCAGTACAGGAAAATTCCTAAAATCTTGTTGTGCCTCAGGCACCCACTCCCACTTATTTTGGTAACGGTGAAAATTTTCATGTACGGAAAAAGAAACCGTTTGGGTAGGATCTTCAGAGTCCCTACTCAAATCGTCAGTATAGACTTGTAGATAGTACTCTACATTTCCGATGAGCAAGTCAAATTCAAATAATTCATTGCCAAATGGGCCGAATAGGGCTACATCAGCTTTGGCTAAATGACCGTCATATCGCCATACATCAAGGCCCATACTTTCCTTCCGACTTAAACGAATGGCACTGGGCGGTATCCTAACAGGGTTGATTAAAAAACCACGATCTAATTGATTTGCTGCATCACGATGAACGAGGTATTGCGGGTAGGCTTGATAGGAATAGCCTTTCCAGATTTTATTACCAGCCAAGGCTTTCTCTAAATCCTTGAGTTGCTCAAATAAGCGACGATCTACCTCCTTCGTCCATTGCTCCTCCCCTATTACCTCCATCCCATTTCGCCCCATTTCCAAAGTAGCTTCCTTCGTCAAAAAGCAAGTGGTTAATATTAGCGAGAAACTACTCCAAAGCAATAAGACCGTTTTGAACATTATCTTGTTTTTATATCCCCAGCACTTCAAGGATGCGGGATGAGTCAGTATTTCGGGCAACCTTCCAAGCTTGGACAGGGCAGCCAGTGTGAAGTGGGAAGTCCGAATTCGGAAACCTGCCTGGCATTCGCCAGAATCTATCTGGTGCTAGACAGGCAGATAGGGCGGAATGTTTCAAGCATTCTGGGGCGTACCTTTTCCGGCTTCCGATTTCGTATTTCCGATTTTGTCCAACCTTTGATGGGTGCCCAGTATTTCTAATCGATTGGCAAGATGCTGAAATTTCAAATGTTTGCGTGTAAATTGTAGCATAAAGAAGATTATTGGATATCATAAAGATCATGAAAAAAATAAATCTCGGCATCGTAGGCCTTGGCCGTCTAGGAAAAGAATACGGGAAAAACCTAGCCTTTAAAATCCCACAAGCGCAATTGATCGCAGCTTGCAGTATCGTGCCTGCTGAACTCAACTTTGCCAAAGAAACCCTACAAGTACCTCATCTATTCACGGATTATGATGAGATGCTAGCCTTGCCAGGATTAGAGGCGATTTTTGTAGTCAGTTCAACGGATATGCATCCAGCGCATATCACGAAGGCACTCCAACATGGCTTACATGTTTTTAGTGAAAAGCCATTGGGAGTGAGCATTGCCGAATGTGAACAAGTAGAAGCTGTGGCGGCACAATATCCTGAGCAAATCGCTATGGTAGGCTTTGTCAGACGCTACGACCCCAGTTATCGCTATGCTAAAGACAAGGTCGAAGCCGGAGCCATTGGGAAGCCTTACCTCGTGCGTTCACAAACCGTTGATAAAGACACGATCGCTGATTGGCAAATCCAGTATGTGACAAAGAGTGGCGGTATTTTCCACGACTTTAATGTACATGATATTGACTTGGCCCGTTGGTTTTTAGGATCGGAGATCAAACAGCTTTGGTCTATTGGTGGGGCTTTCAAGTATCCGGCTTTTAGCGAGGCAGGGGATGCCGATAATGTCATGACGACTTGTACTTTTGAAAATGGTAGCATGGCCGTTATTAACGCCAGCAGAACCGCCATGCATGGGCACGACACCTACACCGAAGTAGTGGGCACACTGGGAACCCTTCGAATTGGCCGTCCGGCGGCCATAAATCGCGTAGAAATCTATGACCAACATGGCGTGCGACAGGAATGTGTAGAAACCTTTTGGGATCGCTTCGAAGAAGCTTTTCTGCTGATGACCCAAGATTTTGTCGATTGTATTTTAGCGGGAAGAAAGCCCGATCTACAACTTTCAGATGCGACGGCGGCAACTAGAGCGGCGACCGCTTTCACTGATTCTTTCCAGACCGGAACTTTGATCAGCTTGTAGTCGGCGGGTGATTCTTCAAGGAAGAGTTCCGGATGATCAATTGAGAAGGTAAAACCACTTCTTTGACCGTAAAATGCTCCACTTCCGTTTGAATTTGTTGCAGGAAAAGTAAAGCGGCTTCCTTACCCAGTTCCAAGGTGGGTTGCGCTATCGTACTGAGGGTGGGAAAACAATAGGCCGCATGTGGTTCATCATCAAATCCTACAATAGCGATATCGTCTGGCACCCGCAAGCCATGTTCCCGAATGACATGCATAGCGGCCATGGCAATATTATCATTAACCGCAAAAATACCGTCGGGTGGCTCGGGCAGTGCCAATAATTTCTGCGTAGGATACACGCCTTTTATGGTTCGGAAACCGGCAGCAAGAATGTACTCTTCTTTAATGGGAAGATCATGCTTTTTCAATACATCATAATAAGCCGTCAAGCGCTCCTGGGTTACCGATAAGCCTTCCGGGCCTTTCAAGTGAGCAATTCGACGGCAGCCCATTTGAATTAAATGCTCTACAGCCATCACAGCTCCTGAATAATGATCTACTCGCACCAAATTCGCTTCCACGGCACAACCTCGATCAAAAAAGATGAGTGGAATCTCCTGTTGAATGACCTTCTCGAAGTGGGAATAGTCTTTCGTTTCACTGGCTACCGACACAAATATCCCATCTACTCGATTAGCCAGTAGTTTGTGAATGAAATTTACTTCAGCCTCATAAAATTCATTGGTCTGGAAAATATTGAGGGCATAGCCTTGGGGTTCCAAGATCGTTTGGATGCCGTCCAGGATAGCAGCATTGAAATAGCCGGTAATGTTGGGCACAATGACGCCTACGGTATACGTCTTCTTATTCAAAAGACTCAAGGATGCTTTATTAGGTTGATAGCCTAGTTTCTCCGCATATTCCTGGATGTTCTTCCGGGTATATACATTAATCGAAGGATGGTTATTCAAGGCCCGGGAAACGGTGGAGGGCGAACAGTTAAACTTTCGAGCAATGTCCTTAATTGTTATGGCTCTGCGCTTATTCATTAGTAGTTAATGTACCACTTTTTTAATAAAGAACTGAATAAGTCATAGCAATTGCTCCAGCAACTATTCGCTCTCAGCCATTAGAACATCTACTGCTTGATCCACTTCAAGGTTTTCAACTGGTCGTCTGCCCGGAATCGGCAATAGTAAATCCCCGCAGGCAGGCGACTCGTATTGACTTGATAGGCATGTGGGCCAGCTGCTTGCTGCTCTTCGATAAGCGTCAGGAGCCGTTTACCCGATACATCAAATAAATCTACCTGCACCTGGCTCTTTTCATATAAGGTATATCTCAAAGTAGTTGATGCTGTAAAAGGATTAGGAAAGCTCTCCACTTCCAGTTCTACCGAGATGCTAGGGCGAGTACTCGTGGTTACTTCGGATTGTATGTTCAAATTATCGATCATCCACCCCCAGCCCTCAGCTCTGGGATCCGAGACGAGTCTAAAACGCAAATACACCTCTTCTCCTGCCTCAAAGTGTTCGAGTAAATTAATATGGCGTTCTAAAATCAAATCGGGAGCCCCGATTCGATTGGCATTATAAGCTTGCAACCAGATGGGGCTGTCTCGTGAGTCATAACCTTCAATGGTTGTCCAAGTACGGCCTTCATCTGTAGTCCCTTCAACGGTCACGAAATCATAAAAGAAGATAGAGGAAAAATCATCAGTGTCGCCTGGTTCTACCAGCACCACTTCATCAAAAGATAGTATGGACTGATTGGGGTCGATTAGGATGGGTAATTGAAAAACAGCAATGAATTCCTGATTATTTCCAGGATAGGGATGCGGTGACTGTAGGGCGGCATCATCAAAACCAGGCGCACGATAAGTATTAAAGCCCAAACGAGCAAAATCGGATTGTCCCTGATCAAAATCATTACTGTAATTGCTAATGGGGTTTTCATCTACATCGTAAAACTGCGTTGAGGTGGCTGATCTATAGGGTACACCATCTGCATAAGAGGTGACCTCAATCACGCCAACATAGATGGAGTCAGAGTCAAGGGGTAATTGAAACTCAATAGCAGCATTGCCGGCTACTTCATTCTCTACTAATTTCAATTTTTGGCTGAGCACCTCATTGTTATCTATTGGAATACTAGCCGTAATAATAGTCGAATCATAGGGAGAACGTAAATTAATGACCGCATCTACCATCCCATCAAATCCCGCTCTATTCAAGGTGATTTTGGGGCCTAGCAACACTTCTAGTGGCTCATAACCTTCCAGTTCGGGTAAGCTCAAACTCCATATTCCTCGGCCATGTGTGGCTATCACAATTTCATCATTGACAATTTTCATTTCCCAAATAGCAACCGGGGGCAAGCCATTATCGGCATATTGCCAGGTTTGTCCGGCATCCAGCGATTCAAACAAGCCAATTTCCGTTCCTGCCCAAATCTGATTGGTATCAAAAGGCATCACCAAAAGGCTATAGGTCGCTACATCAGGATAACCATTGGTACTTTCAGCTTGATTAGTGACAAAGCCGGAGAGGTCATTCCAAGTGGTTCCTCCATCTGTCGTCTTGAGGATTTTTGGGCTATCGGCCATCGAAAAGAGGGCAAAAGCAGTTGCCGGCTCGGTGGGATGGGTAGTCAGGCCGGTTACTCGCCCTAAATTAGCCGCTGGATAAGGGGCTGTAGCTTCAAAAGTAAATCCACCATCAGAGGAAACGACAATATTTTCATCCTCATCGACATTCCCAGCCGTCCAGATGACATTGGGTGAAGCCAAGGAGACTTCAATCACATTGCCTGTCCCACTAAATCGCCATTCTTCCGGCATATCGATAACTGTCCAGTTCGTACCAAAATCTTCGGACCTCAACACCCCTAAGTTACTAACCCCAAACACTAGGTCGGGATCTTGTTTGGAATTGGCCAACCTGGTGATAAAGGGTCCACTTCCTGGTAAATCCAGACGCTCCCAACTTACGCCTCCGTTCAAACTCCGATATACATTGTTAAACTGAGAAGATTCGAGGATTTTATTCGGATCTCCATAGTGCCAGGCTGCTTCAAAACCATCCCCACTCGGCGCCGAGCCCCATTCACTCAGGCTATCCGGATCCAGTCCAGAAACCCAACTACCATTGTCCTGGGTTCCTCCTACGTATCGATCTCCTCCATTCATTTTATCTAGACCATAAAACTGAGAAGTATTAAAGCCCTTCTGTGTGGGATAAACCGTCGAGACTTCTCCGGTAAAGGAGTTAAATTCTTCTTTGAAGGTATCTCCAGTTTGGATAAAGGTTGCCCCATTGTCTTGAGAAAAAGCAACACCCCCATCGTTGGCATTAAGTATATAAAAAGTACCGTTATCTTCATCGACTGGTAGTAATACAATATTGTGGTGATCCACATGTACCCCCTTCGTACTGGCGCTAGGAAAATCATTACCATACTGACCATAGCCATCTGTTACTGGCTCAAACGTAGCATCCAAATGGGTGACCGTACGGGTAGAATCCACTGCTACATTAATTTTCAACATTGGACCAGCTCCCGCCACAAATACTTGGCTTGAATCATAAGGATGTACAGCAATCGTATTATCGTACCAACCTTGTCCAGACATCCAATTGCCAAAAGCGCCATTCACTTCCTTCCAAGAAGTTCCGCCATTCTGCGATAGGAAAAGTCTTGCCCCCTGACTGGATTCAGCCGCAAAATAGACCATTTCGCTCGCAGAGGGCGACACGGCTAATTCCATGCGACGAAGACCGGCCTCGTCGGCATCAAACACTTGCTCCCAGGTCTCTCCCCTATCCTGAGATCGGATAATTTCTGTCGCTCGAACGGAAGCATATAGCAGGTCAAAGTTATTGGGATCTGCTACTATCTGTTGTACGGTTCTGGCCGAGTTAGTCGGATCGTCTCCATTGCTTTGGTACACAACCTCCCAGCTTTCTCCTCCATCCGTACTTTTGAGGATATGACTCACTGCAATGATCTCATCATCGTCCAGGTTCTGTCGCAAATTGGTGCGAGTCGCCACCAATAACTCATCAGGGTCATCAGGATTAACCACTATGCGCATAACATTAGAAAAGCTCGTATCGTCGACCGTAGCGGGTAATAATGTCCAATTTTCACCGCCATCGGTACTTTTCCAAATTCCACTTCCTGTTACCATCCGGGAAGTAAAGCCTTCGCCCGTACCTGCATAGATAATATCTGGATTAGCAAAATTTCCACCGATCGTGGTCACCGCCATATTACTCAACTCCTCTGTCACCAGGCGCCAAGTGTCTCCTCCATCATCCGTCTTCCAAAGCCCGCCTCCCGCTGAACCCACCAGCCAGCTTAGATAGCTTTCATCACGCGGGTCTACCCATAGGCCACGTGCTCTCCCGCCCACATTTCCAGGCCCTCGTTCTATCCAAGGCAAAGCGGTCGCTCCGCGAAACTCAAGCCGGTTTCGATTCAGTGCTCTTTCGAAGGCAATTTGCTTGTAATTGATGCCATAACGTGGCTCAGTATCCCCCGCATTGGTTCTGATCTCATGATGAAAGTTATAGAAATTATGTGGCCCTTCTCTTTTATCATCTTCGGTAATTTGCTCCTGCTTAGCAGCATTGGCAGGTATTTTCTTCAGGGTAACTAAGGCTTCGGTTTTATCGGATTGGCAAGCCATGCTCCCCCAGAATAAAGCCAATAGGGATAAGGGGAGTAGAATAGCATTTTTAGCAGTCATAGATTTTGGTTAAGTCTAAGAAGTTGTTTGAAATAGCATTAAAAATATCAAGTCTTATCCCTGCCTTGCTGTGGGATTAGCGATTGTGTTTTTTGCCGGTGATCACATCATAAATAAAGCCTGCTTTAGTGTCGCCGGAATCATCTACCATTCCAGGAGTAACGCTTATTTCTAGCGTAGTATCACTCGCCCATTTGAGTTGTGCACGAGCCACGACCTCCTGGTGCAGGATTTTCTTTTGTTGGATATCATATACTAAAAAAGATAGGGTGGGAAAGATTTCATTCTTCCTCGTTTTGGTTTCTTTTGAGATGCTAGCGAATGACTTTGAGGTATTGTATTGAATACGATACTTTTCACCGAAATGCTCAGTGGCAATTTGTTGGAGTTGATCTTCAATCGGGATAGTTTCTTTTTCGGCAGTAATGGGTCTAGTTTTTTGGGTACACGCCCCTATGAAGCTAATCACCAATAGCAATAAGACGGCAAAATGGCCTTTCATATTTGATTTTTTGAGTGGTCTGTAATATTAGCTAAGGCAAGACTTCAGAAGTCTAAGTCCTGTGAAAATTATTATTCCAAGCGGGTATATGATTTGTCTGGAAAGGGCAATTTACCACTATCCCCTATTTATGCGCTGCTTTTCTATCGAATTGTATACTTTATGACTACTCATTGACTTATATATAGTCAAAAAGTAAGCTAGGAGACGCTACCTCCCTACTTCAAAGGGCGCAAAAGGAAGGAATAAGAATAATCTTTGACTGGCAAGGTATACTCCTCATGCACCAATCTTCCCCATGAAGTATCTCCCCCTACTCCCATTTGCTTGAGGTCAATATTCCAAGTAATGAAAGAATCGGGGTACAAATCGGCTCCGTGTTTGGACGTATTGGGCACCAAACCCGAAGCAGAAGCAGCCCCCTTCTCCCCGGCTACAAAATCCAAGGCGGCAGTCGCAAATGGCCAGGCACTCACGGATAGAGGACTCGACATAGCGATCAACTGCCACCCTGCACCCGTTTCATTTTTCAAGGACATCCACCTGACATCCGTTTTATTGCCGGTTTCTTGTGGTCTTGAATACCGATGTATTTGCTCCCAGACCGTACCTTTCCATTGCGCTATTTCACCGGAAGTTTTCCGGTCAGCATAGGTTTCATGCGGTCCATTTCCATACCATTCCATGTATTTGAAATCGCCGGGTAAACTCAACTGCAAACCCATCCTGGGTATTTTCGGCAAATCGGTATCGCTAGCCTTAAAATGATAATCCACCCAAATCGCGCCATCGGCTAGGAGGGTATAGCGGATTAGCACCTCAGCACCCGTTTCTGGCCGCAAGGCGTATTTGACCTCGAAGCGAACTTCTTTCCCGTTATGAACAATCTGCCCTACCCGGACCGACCGCTGTTCTTCACTTGCCCTTTTCCAAATGGCCGCCCATTCCTGCATCCCATTCCCTAAGTCATTGTCGGTAGGCGGTCGCCAAAAATTAGGTTGAGGTGAACCTAATAGCAGGGAATCGCCTTTGTAGACATAACTCAATATCGCTCCTGTCGCGTTATCTACCTTCAACTCCAAATCCTGGCCGCTTATCGCAATAAGGTTTCCTATCTGTTGGATAAAAAGATTGGGAAATTCCGCTAAGTCCAAGCGTGGATTTTCGGGTTTCCCGGCTTGCACTTTAAACTGTTCCCAAGCGACTACGTGGCCTTTGGGAATCAAAGCATTTTCGGTTTGGGTCAAGGCCACCAGTTTGAGGAAATATTCCTTATCCTTTTGCAAAGCAAAGTCTACATTTATCGTCAAGCTTTGTTTTTCTTGTGGGCCCACATTCATGACACCCCATTTCCCTTCTTTTACCCATCTGCCTTCTTCCCATAAGGACCAAGTCAAGGCTACATCATCCAGTGATTTGAAGAAGTGCTTATTGTAAACTTCAAACTGCCTATTCGCCCCCTCAACTTGCCTAAATTTAATCGGCTCATACACTTTCTTCACTTCCATCAAATGAGGATGAGGCACTCGAAAAGGATTCACCAAGCCATTGTTCAAAAAATTACCATCTGTCGGCAAATCCGGATGATAATCATGCCCATAGGCAAAGTACTTCGCCCCTTTTTCGTTGGTATACTCCAGTGATTGATCCACCCAATCCCAAATAAAGCCGCCCTGCAATACCGGGTACGCCTCGATCACATCCCAATAATCCTGCAAATTGCCCACACTATTTCCCATGGCATGGCAGTATTCAATCATGATACCGGGGCGTTTTGGATTCCCTTCTGCATATTGGATCAATTTCTCAATCGGTGGGTACATCGGGCAAAAGATATCGGTATAAGTCGCTTCCTCTGCTGGTTCATATTGAACCGGGCGAGTCCCATCATTATCTTTTAACCACTGGTAGGTTTTCTCAAATATTTTGCCATGTCCCGCTTCATTCCCTAATGACCAGATGATGATGGAAGGATGATTTTTATCTCGATGAAACATGCGCTGGGTTCGGTCCATATGTGCAGGTAGCCAGCTCATTTCATTTCCTATCTGGGTATCTTCCGAATTGGCCAGGGGGTGACTCTCTATATTCGCTTCATCGATCACATACAAACCATATTTATCACAGAGGTCATACCAGTCGGGATGATTCGGGTAATGGGCACTGCGCACGGCATTGATATTATGCTGTTTCATGAGTTGGATATCCTTCAACATAGCAGCTTTACTGATGACATGCCCGGTCAAGGGGTCCGTTTCATGTCGATCTACGCCCCTGATATAGATCGCCTCACCATTGACTAGTAACTGGCCATTCTTGATTTCCACCTGCCGGAAACCTATTTCATCATTGATGATCTCCAATACTTCGCCTGTTTTTTCATCCAATAGCTTCATTTCCAGGTAATACAGATGGGGTGTTTCGGCACTCCATTTTCGCACTTGCTGTAGGTAATGTGTAAAATGAAGCGTAGTAGCTGTCTTTCCTTTTAGTTTCAGGGATTGGGTACTGGACAGAATAGATTGATCGGCAGTGGGTGAATCAAAAAGGCTCAATTGCAAAGCTAACTTGGCCTTCTTTTTATTCGCATTCTTGATGGCAACTTCTACGGCTAAGTGGCCATCTCGGTAGGCTTCGTCCAGGTTTGCTTTCACAAAAAAGTCTTGCATATGAGCCTTCGGGCTCGCGTAGAGATACACCTCTCGTTCAATGCCTGACAAACGCAGCATATCTTGGCTCTCAATGTAGCTGGCATCGCTCCATCGATAAATCTGGATGGCCAAGGTATTTTCACCCGGCTGTAAGAAAGAAGTAATATTAAACTCCGCCGGTGTTTTTGAGCCTTGAGAATAGCCCACTTTTTGGCCATTAACCCATACATACAGTGCTGATTTAACTGCCCCAAAATACAAGAAGACTTCGCGTTCTAGCCAGGATTCATCTATCGTAAATTGTTTGCGGTAAGATCCAACGGGATTATAGTCTGCTGGGACATTGGGCCAGGTTGTGGTAAAGGGATACTTCTCATCTAAATAAATAGGGTAATCGAGTCCGTGCACTTCCCAATTGGCAGGCACAGGAAATAGCCCCCAAGCTGTATCATCAAAATTTACGTCCTGAAACCCAATCGGCTTGTCTTTGGGCTGGCGTACCCAATTGAACTTCCAGTCGCCATTGAGGGATTGAAACCAGGCAGAATGTGCCCGATCAAAATTCCGAGCTAATGCTTCATTTTCAAAGGGAAAAGAATGGGCATGAGGTGCCTCTTTATTCACACCAAAAACCGTATGGTCTTCATGGTAAGATTGGGTGTGGGTCAAGGTGATGCTGCTGAAGATCAGCCAGAAGGTGGTGATGTATTTCATATCTATGCTATAAGGCAGAAGTAAACTTCATATCGTAAGGAATGAGGCACAAAATATGGATTTGCTGTACTTTGAGGGCATATTTTCTCATACGATCTAAAAGTAAACCTTCTCTGACTATTTTTGTGGACAAGTGAATGTAAGAGTCTAAAGCACCCCTGGGAGTTGTGTCTTTTGCTTTCCCTTGCCTCAAGAGCACAAAAATAGTCAGAGAACCAATGTAAAAATATGAATCCATCATTCCATCCTATACAACATCGGCCGATCTCCAATAGATTCAAAGGCAAAGTGGCTATTATTACTGGAGGTGCCGCAGGGCTAGGTAGGACCATTGTGCAAGAGTTTTGTAAGGAAGGGGGCAAGGTACTCTTCACAGACATTAGCGATCAGGGAGTCGCAGCCCAGCAGCAAGATAAAGCCGCCGGTTTTGAAAGTATCTGCCTTCAAGGAGATATGGCCGATGAAGATTTTTGCCAAGCGGCTATAGCCGAAACCATTGCCCAATATGGCGAATTGCATTATTTGGTGAATAATGCCTTTGCCTTCACCGCTCAAAGTGTAAAAGCTAGTACCAAAGACTGGATGCGGAGTTTCAATGCCGGCCCTTTGGCTTATGCCAGAATGGTACAACATGCTTACCCCCATATGAAGGCCGCTGGCGGTGGAGCTATTGTCAACATTTCAAGCATATCGGCTCATATTGCTCAGAAAGACCGCTGGACCTACAACACCTCGAAAGGCGCCGTAGAACAACTGACTAAATGCCAAGCCCTTGATCTTGCTCCCTACAATATTCGCGTCAATAGCATCGCTCCCGCCTGGACCTGGACCAATGAAACCTACAAAGCAGCCGATATGGACGGTGGTGGCCGGGAAAAATGGGAACCTATCTGGGCCAAGTACCATATGCTTAATCGGATGGCAGATCCTATCGAAATTGCTCGCCCTACTCTATTTTTATTGAGTGATGATGCCTCTTTCATTACCGGGAGTATGCTCCCCGTAGATGGTGGTTACCTGTCAATGGGGCCAGAGGGCTTGGGCGAAACGGCGGTAGTGGCTGGGTCTGATTGAGTGGCAGTCTCATGAAAAATAATTCTGTTAGCTATAGCCTTTGGTCTCTAGCTGATGGAGCTGGTTAAAAGCGGGAATGCGAAGGCGGAAGGTGGAAATGGCCATGCCGGCGCGGGTTCCACCTTCCGGCTTCAACTGAAAAATCATGACAGATGGAGGAGAGTCCCTCCTAAAAAACTGACTCATTCACGAGCTTACCTCCATCGACCGTTAAGATTTGTCCAGTCATCATGCCTGCTTTTTCAATCAAGAAAACGATACTGTTAGCGATATCTTCAGGCACGGTCGTACGGCCCAATAAGCTGGCTTTAGAAATAATCTCATTCACCGCATCGTATTGCTCTCCCAAAAAATGCTTGGTCCAACGGCCTTGGATAAAACCTGGGCAGACGGCATTAACCCGGATACCGGGGGCGAGGGCGTGAGCCAAGGATAGCGTCATGGTAGATAAAGCGCCTTTGGAAGAGGCATAGGCGATGGAACTACCCACACCCGAAATAGCACTGATAGAAGAGGTATTCACAATGGCGCCATCTGCGGCTTCCTTTAGGTGTGGAACCGCAGCTCGTGTCACTTGATAGGCACCGATAACATTGACCTCATAGAGGCTCAGGAAGTCTTCTTTTGTCAAACCCTCAAGGTCTGCATAAGAACAAAACTGCGTGGTCCCTGCATTATTCACCAAGGCGTCAATTCTGCCCCATTTTTCGACCGTTTGGGCTACCATTGCACGACAATCTTCATCCTGTGCCACATTGGCTTGGCAAACGAGTACTTCTGCTCCTAGTTTTCGGCAGCTTTCTGCCGTCTTCTCCGCCTCTCCTACACTTTTGGAATAATTGACGACTACATTCCATCCGTTTTCGGCTAATTGCAGGCAAGTCGCTGCTCCTACGCCTGTAGCCGAGCCAGTTACTAGGGCTACTTTTCGTTGATTTTCCATAGAATCTTTT
>Ga0070726_10000680_pt1 | contig 39272 bp, 29 predicted proteins | sample tdAd471_FD_67275 | JGI IMG/M metagenome (GOLD analysis project Ga0070726, IMG submission 67275) | Marine sediment microbial communities from the Atlantic coast under amendment with organic carbon and nitrate - tdAd47.1 | ecosystem: Environmental > Aquatic > Marine > Coastal > Sediment | place...
CCTGGTCGAGAATGTCGTTGAGGCGACCCTCTGCACAACCCTCGGCAATGAAGACGGTGTGACCGTTGCGACGGTCGAGCACCTGCTCGCGGCGCTCGCCGGTTGCGCGATCGACAATGTCTATGTCGAGGTCAGCGGCTCCGAGCTTCCGATTATGGACGGCAGCGCCGCCCCCTTCGTATTCCTGATCGAATGCGCCGGTGTGGTGTCACAGGACGCACCGCGGCGGTTCATCGAAGTTCTCAAGCGGGTCGATGTTGCCATCGACGGCCGCGAAGTGTCCCTCTCTCCCGGCTCGGGTTTCTCCGTTGGCTTCGGGATCGACTTCGATTCCGATGCGATCGGCAAACAGGACATGAATGTCCGGCTGGTGAACGGCACCTTCAAGGGCGAAATCTCACGCGCCCGCACATTTGGCTTCGCCGAGGAGGTCGACCAGCTCCGCCGCATGGGCCTCGCGCTTGGCGGCAGCCTCGACAATGCGGTTGTGGTCAGCGGCAACGAAATCCTCAATGACGAGGGCCTGCGCTACAAAGACGAGTTCGTGCGCCACAAGATCCTCGACTGTGTCGGCGACCTTTATCTCGCCGGTGCACAGATTTCGGGCCACTTCCAGGGCTATCGCTCGGGGCACGCCATGAACCATGAGATCGTACGGGCCCTGTTCGCCGACCCCAGCGCCTGGCGTTATGCCGAGTTGCCGCAGGAAGTTCTTGAGCCGGAGCCCCTCGCCGCAACAGCCTGAGTATCCGGTTTGAACGGACGGGTTTGAACGGGTCGGCTTTGTCGGCCCGTTTTGCTGTGAATCCGTGAACGGCATGATATAAAAGGCACGCGATGATCACGCTTGAATCCGCAGCCAAACGCCTGTGTGCGGCCGCCCAGACTCGCGAGATTTGAAGATTATGCCGAACAAACACTCCTGGATGAAACACCGTGGCATCGGCGCCGCCCTGCTGGCCGTCCTGATTCTGGCCGGCTGCTCGTCCAATGATGCACCCGAATATGTCGAGCGCCCGGTCGAGGAGCTCTACAACGAAGCGGTGGACCAGGCCGAATCCGAGGCATTTGCCGAAGCGGCGGATACGTTCCTGGAAGTCGAGCGCCAGCACCCCTATTCGATCTGGGCCACCAAGGCGCAGCTCATGTCGGCCTTCAGCTACTATTCCGACGGCCAGTATGACGACGCGATCCTTTCAGCCGACCGGTTCATCCAGCTTCACCCGGGCAACCGCGATGTCTCCTACGCCTATTATCTGAAGGCCCTGAGCTATTACGAGCAGATCACCGACGTGGGGCGCGACCAGCACATCACCGAACTGGCTCTGCAATCACTGGATGACGTGGTTCGCCGGTTTCCCGATTCCCGGTATGCGAAGGACTCGCTACTGAAGATCGACCTGACCCGCGACCATCTTGCGGGCAAGGAAATGGAGATCGGTCGCTATTATCACGAGCGTGATAATTACCTGGCGGCGATCAACCGATATCGCACGGTGATCGAAACCTACCAGACGACCACCCACGTGCCGGAAGCCCTGCACCGACTGTCCGAGGCCTACTCGGCCCTGGGAATTGAGCCGGAAGCGCGATCCAGCGCAGCCGTCCTCGGCCATAACTTCCCGGGCAGTGAGTGGTACATCGACAGTTACGAACTTGTCGAAGGCAAGGTCGTACGTGACCTGGATGGCGACGGTGTACCCGATCCTGTCGAAGAAGACGGGTTCTTTAGCCGCCTCTGGCCGTTCTAGCCGCGCATGCTGCAACATCTGTCGATCCGGGACGTCGTCCTGATCGATCGGGCCGAACTGTCGTTCGGCCCTGGTCTGAGCGCACTGACGGGCGAGACAGGCGCCGGTAAATCGATCCTGCTGGATGCCTTTGGCCTGACGCTCGGCGCGCGGTCCGACGCCGGCCTCGTTCGGCAGGGCGCCGAACAGGCATCGGTCACGGCGATATTCGATGAAAACAGCGCCGCGGCCCTCAAAGACCTGTTCGACACCCACGGGATCGAGATTGATGCCAGTGAGGAGCTTATTCTCCGCCGCACGGTCGGCGCCGAAGGCCGCAGCCGCGCCTTTCTGAACGATCAGCCGATCAGCATCGGCCTGCTGCGCCAGATCGGCGATTCCCTGGTTGAAATCCACGGCCAATTCGAGCGGTTTTCGCTCGCCGAGCCCGTCAACCAGCGCCGCGCGCTGGATGCCTTCGCGGACAGCGACACCGCACGCAAACGCGTCGCCGAACGGTTCCGCACATGGCGCGACACCGTTGCCAAACATCACGAGGCCCAGCAGGCGCTGTCCGCATCGGTGGACAAGGCCGACGAACTGCGCGCCGCGCTCGAAGAGCTCGATCAGCTGGAGGCGCAGGTCGGAGAAGAGACCGAGCTGTCCTCCCGGCGGCAACTGCTTCAGAACGCCGGACGGCTGGTCGAGACCCTGAATGAGACATCCGATGCCCTGACCGGCGAAAACGGTGCGGAGACAATGCTCCAGCGCGCCGCAGGCCGTCTCGAGCGCGATGACGATATTTCCGGCGGCCGCCTGGCTCCCATCATCGCCGCGATCGACAAGAGCAGCGCGGAACTCGCCGAGGCGATCCAGGAGCTCAACTCCGTCGCCCATGCGCTCGATACGGACACCGGAGAGGTCGAGACGGTCGAGGAGCGGCTGTTCGCCATTCTGGCCGCCGCGCGCCGGCATCAGGTGGCCGCCGACGAGCTTCCGGTGTTGCGCGAGAGCCTCGCATCACAGCTCGCGGCGATCGACGGACGTGACGATCATCTCGACACGCTGGCAAAAAACGTCGAGGCCGCACGGCGCGGCTATTGCGAGGCCGCCGAGCGCCTGTCGCAGACGCGTCAGAATGCGGCCCGGAAGCTCGACAGCCGGATCGCCAAGGAATTTCCGCCCCTGAAACTCGACAATGCGACCCTGGTCACCAGCGTCAGCCCGCTGGATGAGGCCGACTGGGCCGAACATGGCATCGATGCCGTCGCGTTCAACGTTTCGACCAACCCCGGCGCCACGCCGGGACCCCTGGGTCGGATCGCGTCAGGCGGCGAATTGAGCCGGTTCATGTTGGCTCTCAAGGTCGTGCTTGCGGGCACGTCGGGTGCGGGCACCATCGTATTTGACGAGGTGGACACGGGCATCGGCGGCGCCACGGCCGCAGCGGTGGGCGAACGCCTGGCGGAACTGGCCGGATCGGGCCTGGAGCAACAGATCCTGGTCGTCACCCACAGCCCGCAGGTGGCGGCGGCGGCGGGTGAACATCTGCGTGTCGAGAAACGCACGAGTGGCAATGCGTCCGCCAAGACCGTCACGACGAACGTTGCGCGGCTGGACGCCGCCGAACGCCGCGAGGAAATCGCCCGGATGCTGTCCGGCGCAGATATCACGGACGAAGCACGTGCCGCGGCGGACAAACTCATGGACCGCAAGACCGCCGCCTCCCAAGTGACCGCCTGACCGGCGCACCTGCATGACGCCGCAAAATCGCGAACGCATGGTCGGTGTCATCTGGGTCTGCGCCATCATCGTCATCTGGTCCGCATTCCACCTGTCGGGCCGGCTGTCCGTGCAGTTCACGCTGACACCCTTCGATTTGACGACGCTGCGGGTCTGCGTCGCAGGAACCATTTTCTTTCCCTGGCTTTTGAAATACGGCCTGGGCGGGATCAGCTTCTGGCAGGCCCTGCTCCTGGCGCTCACGGCCGGGCCCGGCTTTTCGGTGTTTGCCTTCGGCGGCTACATGTTCGCCCCCGCCGCCCACGGCGCGACGATCCTGGCCGGGACTCTACCCCTGTTCACCGCACCGCTCGCCTGGTGGCTGATTGGCGAACGGATGGGGAGCTGGCGGGTGGTTTCGGTAACGATGATCTTCGCGGGCGCGATGTTCCTGGTCCTCGACGCCTCCGAGAGCGGTGCGGCGAATGAATGGCTGGGCGACCTGTCCTTCTTCATCGGAGCCGCCTCCTGGTCGCTGTTCGGCGTGCTGGCGCGCAAATGGAACGTCAGCCCCCTGCGCAGCGCGGCTATCGTCGCGACCTTCACATTCGCAATCTACACCCCGATCCATCTCCTCTTCCTCCCATCGGGCCTGTTGCAGGCGTCATGGGAGGAAATCACGGCGCAATGGATCTTCCAGGGCCTGATCGTGTTTATGGGCTCAACAATCGGCTATCCGCGCGCGGTGGCGGCCCTCGGTGCCACGCCGACGGCCACTGCCGTGGCGGTTGTCCCTGCCGCGGTCGCGTTGATCGCCTGGTACGGGCTCGGAGAGCCTCTGAGCGCCATCGCCGCCGCCGGCGTGGCCCTCGTGGTCATCGGCATGATCGCCGGTGGCATTCGACTCCGACGGCGCGATACGGCACTGCCCTAGGGCCAAGCCGCACGCGGACAAGGATGCCTGAATCGGTCAATCGACCTAAATTGAACAAGATGACAAGCGAAACGCCTGACACCCCGGATCTTCTATCGCCCGCAGACGCCGCCGCGGAACATGCGCGTCTGGCGGATGAAATCCGTGCGCACAATGTTTCGTATCATCAGAAAGACGCGCCGGTTGTCTCCGACGCGGAATATGACGCGCTGTTCCAGCGCCTGCTGGCCATCGAGGCGGCGCATCCGGACCTGGCCACCGCGGACAGCCCGAGCCAGGCCGTGGGGGCGGAACCGGCCCAGGGTTTCGCCAAGGTGCGCCATACCGTCCCGATGCTGTCCCTCGGCAATGCCTTCGGTGATGAGGATGTTGGTGAGTTCCTGGCCCGCATCCGGCGGTTCCTCAGCCTCGGTGCCGATGACATGCTGGAGATCGTCGCCGAGCCCAAGATCGACGGCCTTTCGGTATCTCTGCGATACGAGGGTGGCGCGTTCGTGCGGGGTGCCACGCGCGGCGACGGCAACGAAGGTGAGGACATCACCGCCAACCTGCGCACCATCGGCGACATCCCGAAGACGCTTGATGGAGACGCACCCGACATCGTCGAAATTCGCGGCGAAGTGTATCTCCCCCGCTCCGCCTTCCGCGCGCTGAATGAAAGCCAGGAAGCCGAAGGCGCCAAGATATTCGCCAATCCGCGCAATGCGGCCGCCGGCAGCCTACGCCAGCTCGATACCTCCATCACAGCCAAGCGTCCCCTGCGCATGTTCGCCTACGCCTGGGGCGAGATGAGCGCGGATGTGGCCGAGACCCAATGGGGATTTCTCGAACGGGTCCAGTCCTGGGGCTTTCAAAAAAACCCGTTGTCGCGCATCTGCACCAGCCTGGACGAGATCATCGATAACTACGCCCACATGTCCGGACAGCGCCCGACGCTCGACTATGATATCGACGGCATCGTCTACAAGGTGAACCGCCTCGACTTCCAACACCGCCTGGGCTTCGTCAGCCGCGCGCCACGCTGGGCCATCGCCCACAAGTTTCCGGCCGAACAGGCCATGACAATCCTGCGGGAGATCGACATTCAGGTCGGACGAACCGGCGCGCTGACCCCCGTCGCCCGCCTGGAGCCGGTGACCGTCGGCGGCGTCGTCGTCTCGAACGCGACCCTGCACAACGAAGACGAAATCAACCGCAAAGATGTCCGGGCCGGCGACACGGTCATCATCCAGCGGGCCGGCGACGTCATTCCCCAGGTCGTCCGTGCGATCGCGGAGAAGCGCCCCAGGGACGCGAAGGCATTTATCTTCCCCGATCACTGCCCTGTGTGCGGCTCGGAAGCCGTGCGCGACGAGGACGAGGCCGTACGGCGCTGCACCGGCGGCCTGATCTGCCCCGCCCAGGCCGTCGAGCGGCTCAAGCATTTCGTATCGCGCAACGCGTTCGACATCGAGGGGCTGGGGGCGAAAAACGTGACGGCCCTGCACGCGGATGGCTTGCTCGCCTGCCCCGCGGATATCTTTCGCCTCACAGACCATAAAGAAGCGCTTCTGGAGCGCGAGGGCTGGGGCGAACAATCCGTGGAGAATCTGCTCCAGGCCATCGACGAACGACGAAACGTTTCCCTGGACCGCTTCATCTATGCCTTGGGCATACGCCAGGTCGGTCAGGCCACCGCACGCCTGCTGGCGCGGACCTATGGCAGCCTGTCGGATTGGCGCGCGGCCATGGCCGCAGCCCAGGATCATGAGAGCGATGCCTATGCCGATCTTCTCAACATCGACGGGATCGGCGAATCCGTCGCCAACGACCTGCTCGCCTTCGTGCATGAAGATCACAACCGCCAGGTGCTCGACGATCTCGACGCACTGCTCGATATCCAGCCCTTCGAGCAGCCCGAAAGCGACTCCGAGCTGGCGGGCAAAACCATTGTCTTCACGGGCACGCTGGAAAAAATGACCCGCTCGGAGGCCAAGGCGCGCGCCGAAGCGATGGGCGCCAAGGTGTCGGGCTCCGTCTCAAGCAAGACCGACCTCGTGGTCGCGGGCCCCGGCGCGGGATCGAAAGCGAAGAAGGCGGCCGAGCTCGGCATCCAGACCGTTGATGAGGATGGCTGGATCGCGATGATCGAAACCTAGGGCGTCCCCGCCTCGTAACGCGCCATGAATTCGGGCGCCAGCTGGCGCAGGCGATCGTCATCCACACGCCCCGACCGGGTCATGTAGCTGTAGCCGAATTCCTGTGGTGTCAGCTGCATATGCGCGGCAAAATCCTCGTACCAGCGCGCACTCTTGGTCGCGGCGGCAACGATCTTCTCAACGATGGGCCTGCGTTCGTCTTCATATCGTGTGAGCGCGGCGCGGATATCTTCGGGTTCGGCCTCAAGCGCCTCCACCAGCGCGATCACATCTTCCAGGGCAAGACGCGTGCCCGAACCGATCGAGAAATGTGCCGTGTGCAGGGCGTCGCCGACGAGCACCTTGTTGAGATGGGACCAACGGTCGTTCCACAACAGGGGAAAATTGCGCCAGCTCGACTTGTTCGCAATCAGCGGCTGACCGGACAGGGCGTCAGCGAAGATCTCAGAACACAGCGCGCGGGAATCCTCGTCGCGCATCGTTGCAAACCCGGCGTTCAACCATGTCTCCCGCGCGCATTCGACGATGAAGGTGCTCATTTTGGGCGTATAACGATAGTGGTGGGCATTGAACGGCCCGTAGTCCGTATCGACGAAGGTCTGGGTGAGCGAATCGAAGGGTTTTTCGACGCCGTACCAGGCGAATTTGTTGGGCAGATAGGACAGGGACGTCTCGAAATCACCCTCGAAACTGCGCCGCACCACGGAGTTCAGCCCGTCGGACGCAATGATCAGGTCGGCCCATTCGAGCTCGTCGACCGAATTGATGGTCCGCTCGAATTCCACCTCGGCACCGACCGCGATGGCCCGCTCCTGCAGTAGCTGGAGCAGTTTCAGGCGTCCGATCGACGAGAAGCCGACCCCGTCTATCGTGACCGTCTCGCCACGATGGACCAGGGTCATGTTCTGCCATGTCTGCATCTCTGGCGTGATCAGATCATGGGTCTCGGGATCGTCGCCGCGCAGGAACTCCAGCGCCCTGTCCGAAAACACCACGCCGAATCCCCACGTCGCATCGGCGGGATTCTGTTCGTAGACGCGCACCTCCGACTCCGGATGTCGCTTTTTCCACAGCGTGGCGAAATACAGACCGGCAGGCCCACCCCCGCAGACGGCAATCCGCATGCTTACATACTCCCTGCGATGGCCCCGACTACGCCGCCAGCGGCTTCAGCCCCATGATCTCGCGAGCCTCTTCCGGCGTCGCGGGTTCCATCCCCAACTCGCGGATGATGCGGACGATCCGCTCGACCAGCTGCACATTGTTGGCCAACACGCCGCGCTCATAGTACAGATTGTCTTCCAGGCCGACGCGGACATGACCGCCCAGCAGGAGCGACAGCAGGGCCGCATTGAGCTGGGCCGGGCCGATGGCGCTGACATTGAAATTGGCGCCTTCGGGGATCAGATCGACCATCGCCTGGAGGATCTTCGGTGAATAGGGCATGGCTCCCTGAAAACCGCGATCGGCACCGAGCACGAAGTTGATGAAGTAAGGCTGCTCATCCAGGCCGTCCTTCAGGAGCGTCATGACGTCCTGCAACAGATGAGTCGGGCTGAACACTTCCCATTCGGGCTTGATGCCCTTCGCCTGCATCTTGGTGGCAAGCTCGCGGCAGCGTTCGGGCGAGGTGTTCATGATGATCTCGCGACCTTCGAAGTTCGCCACGATGGTCGTCGGGTCGAGGGTGCACATCTCCGCACCGGCCTCCATGCCCTTGAGGCGTTCTTCCCACGACAATTCGAGAAATCCGTCCGTCGATTCCTTGATCATATCGCCGTTGATGCCACCGCCCGTGGAGTTGTTCAGGATGATGTCGCACTTGTCGCGGATGCGCTCGTTGATGTCGCGATAGATCGCGGGATTGCATGTCGCCTGGTCGTCGGGCCGGCGGGCATGTACCGCCACCACGGACGCGCCGGCTTCGTAGCAACGATAGACGTCATCCGCGATCTCCTGCGGCTGGGTCGGTATATTGGGATTCTGTTCCTTGCTGGCCATGCCCCCCGTGGGCGCGATGGTCACAATGACTTTCCGCTCTGCCATGACTTCCCCCTCTATGCTCGCGCTCTACCGGCGCAACTCACGCGACCGACAGCTTAACGCGAATCCGGTTGCACTCCATTCGATTCTAGCGGCGCCGTGACCGCGACGAGCCAATCGCGCGCCGCGCCATCAAGCAACGGCCCAATCTCGGCGGCAACCCGCGCATGATAAGCGTCCATCCAGCTGCGCTCGTCCACGGTCAGCAATTCCTGAGCGATCAGGCTGCGGTCTATCGGCGCCAGGGTCAATGTCTCGAAGCCAAGCATCGGGCGTTCGCCGCCGGAAATCTGGGCGGGCGGCGTCACCGCAACCAGATTTTCGATGCGGATTCCGAAGGCACCTTCTTTGTAATAACCAGGCTCGTTCGACACGATCATCCCTGGCTGCAGGGGGACCGACGACCCGGTCCGCGAGATACGGTGCGGGCCCTCATGGACGCCGAGATAGCTGCCCACCCCGTGGCCGGTTCCGTGATCGAAGTCGAGACCGGCCTGCCAAAGCGCCTGCCGGGCAAAACTGTCGAGCAGCGCTCCGCTGGTGCCGGCCGGAAAACGCGCCGTGGCGATGGCGATGTGGCCCTTGAGGACCCGGGTAAACCGGTCGCGCATCTCGTCGGACGGTGTGCCCACCGCGACCGTGCGCGTGACGTCGGTCGTCCCGTCGAGATACTGGGCGCCCGAATCCACCAGGTAGAGTTCCCCCGGCACCAGGGTCCGGTTGGTCTCCTCCGTCACCCGGTAATGCACGATCGCGCCATTGGGCCCCGCGCCGGAGATCGTGGCGAAGCTCAGATCGCGGAAATGCTCGCCGGGCGCACGAAAAGCCGCCAGTTTCGCCGCCGCGAACATCTCATCGACCGCCCCGCCCGGCGCCTCGAGCGACAACCAGTGCAAAAACCGCGACAGCGCGGCCCCGTCGCGCAGATGTGCCGCACGCGCGCCGGCGAGTTCCGTCTCGTTCTTGATCGCCTTGGACATTGTCACAGGGTCGCTGCCCCGCAGGACCACGGCACCGGCCCGCTCCAGCCGGTCGAAAATCCATGCGGCGGCGCTGTCGGGGGCCGCCAGAACGCGCCGGCCTTTCAATCCGTCCAGCGCACCGGCAAACGCGTCTGGATCATGCATGACCACCCCGTTGCCGAGATGTGCCGCCAGCGCATCGGATCGTTTCCCGGGTGCGATAAACCAGTCGACCGCCCCGTCGGCATCCAAGATCGCGAAACTCAACACCAGCGGCGTGTGATCCACATCGCCGCCACGCACGTTGAGCAGCCAGGCGACCGAATCCGGCTGGGTCAGAACCGCCGCATCCAATCCCTCACGCGCCAGCGCCTCACCAAGCGACGTGCGCTTGTGGGTACTGCTGCGGCCCGCGAAACGCTCGTCGTGAGGCATGGCCGGCGCGGACGGTGGCGGCGGCTGGTCATGCCACACGCCATCCACCGGATTTTCCTCAACAAACTCAAGCACCGCGCCGGCGGCCTCCACGGATTTGCGCAGGCGTTCCACACCCGACTGGGTGTGCAGCCACGGATCGACGCCGAGGCGTTGGCCATCGGCCAGGGCATCGGCCAGCCAGTCCGTCACCGGCGCCTCAATCAGATGGCGAAATTCATACAATTCCCCGTCGACCTGGTCGCGCACCTGAAGCGTGTAGCGACCATCGACGAACATTGCCGCCCGGTCCGCCAGCACCACCGCCGTGCCCGCAGAGCCCGTGAACCCGGTCAGCCAGGCCAGCCGCTCGGCATTCGGCGGCAGGAACTCGTTTTGATGGGCATCGGAATGGGGCACCACGAACCCATCGAGGTTCAGGGCCGCAATCCTGCCGCGGAGGGCCGACAGACGTTGGCTTGAAGACGAATTGCACATGGTCGCGAAGCTACGCGAGGCCCCTTCGGAAGACAATTCCGTGTTGCCGCGCTATCCTTCGCGCACAAGAGCAATGGCCTACAACAAAGTAAGGGAAGAGACATCATGACCCGCGTTGATCCCCCACCCGGACCCAGCGTCAGTGTTGCTGACATGCAGACGCGCGTCGCGCGCTTCAACGAGTTGAAGGGCAGCGATCTGTGCTTCATGGACCAGCGCATTCCGGGCCACGAACGCGAGATGATCAATCTGCACGGCCTCGGCGTGACCGAGAATGAGGATGATCCGGATCTGGCACCGAAACTCGGAAACGCCCACGGGTTCGCCCACGGCTTTGCCAAATGCGAGCCCGGCTGCGGCGCCGCGCTGCACTGGCACGAGACCGAAGAGGTGTTCATGCCACTCGACGGGAAATGGTCGATTTACTGGCGCGATGGCGAGGAAGAGCACGAGGTTTTCCTCGAGGCCGGCGATACCGTCTCGGTCCCCATCGGCATCTATCGCGGGTTCAAGAACGTGTCCGACCAGCCGGCGACCCTTCACTTCATCGTTGGCGGCCCGGATACCGGCAAGGTGCACTGGCACCCCTCAGTGATCGAGGCCGCACGCAAGACCGGCATCGCGGTCGACGATAACGGCCTGCTGGTCGAAATCGAATAGTCTGGACGCCTCATGAAAGACCTTGGTTCCTTCGACTATGTGATTGTCGGTGCCGGTTCGGCCGGTTGCGTACTGGCCAACCGTCTGTCCGCCGATCCGGACGTGTCGGTCCTGCTTCTCGAAGCAGGCGGCAAGGACAATTACTTCTGGATCCACATACCTGTCGGGTACCTCTACTGCATGAACAACCCGCGCACCGACTGGATGTTCAGCACCGAAGCCGAGGAAGGCCTGAACGGGCGCGCGCTGGCCTATCCCCGCGGTCGCGTGCTGGGCGGCTGTTCATCGATCAACGGCATGATCTACATGCGCGGCCAGTCGCGCGACTACGACCAGTGGCGCCAGCTCGGCAACACCGGTTGGGGCTGGGACGATGTGTTGCCCTATTTCATGAAATCCGAAGATCAGGCCGCCGTGCCCGCCGACGAGTTGCATGAGAGCGGTGGCGAATGGCGGGTCGAAAACCAGCGCCTGTCCTGGGACGTTCTCGACGCTTTTCAGGAAGCCGCCGCACAGGTCGGCATTCCCAAGACCAATGACTTCAACCGGGGCGACAATCACGGTTGCGGCTACTTCCATGTCAATCAGCGGACCGGCACACGGGTGAGCACATCGCGCGCCTTCCTGAAGCCCGCGCGCAACCGCAGCAACCTGACCGTGCTGACCCATGCCGAGGTGGACCGGATCGAGCTCGACGGGCGCAAGGTCACGGGCCTGGCGCTGCGCCACAAAGGCGCGCCCGCGTCCGTCACAATCGAAGGTGAATTGATCCTGTCGGCGGGCTCCATCGGCAGCCCGCAAATCCTGGAACTGTCGGGCATCGGCAATCCCGATGTGCTGGGTGCCCACGGGATCGAGACGGTGCATGCGCTGCCCGGGGTCGGCGAAAACCTGCAAGACCATCTGCAGGTGCGTTGTGCCTACAAGGTCACCGGGGTCGAGACCCTGAACGAGCGTGCGAACAAGCTTCTCGGCAAGATGGGCATCGCGCTGGAGTATCTGCTCAGGCGTTCGGGGCCCATGTCGATGGCGCCGTCGCAGCTCGGCGCGTTCGCCAAATCCGATCCGTCACTCGAGTTTCCGAACCTGCAGTATCACGTACAGCCCCTGACGCTGGAAAAGTTCGGTGAGCCGCTGCACCCCTTCCCCGCCTTCACGGCAAGCGTCTGCAATCTGCGGCCCGAGAGCCGGGGGTCGGTCCACATCAAAAGCGGCAAGGCCGGCGACAAGCCGTCGATCCGGCCCAACTATCTCTCGACGGAAGCCGACCGCCGGGTCGCGGTCGATGCCATCCGGCTCACCCGCAACATCGTCGGCCAGGCGCCCATGGCCAAATACGCGCCCGAAGAGTTCAAGCCCGGCCCCAAGATCGTCAGCGACGCCGATCTGGCCACGGCCGCCGGCGATATCGCGACGACCATCTTCCACCCTGTCGGAACCGCGAAGATGGGTCAGGATCCCGGTTCTGTCGTCGATGACCGGCTGCGTGTCCACGGTATTTCGGGGCTGCGGGTGGTCGACGCCTCGGTCATGCCGACCATTACCAGCGGCAACACCAACTCACCCGTAATCATGATCGCGGAAAAGGCCGCCGACATGATCCGTGAGGACCGGCGTGCCGCCACCGACAAGCGTGCCGCCTAACGACAGATAAGCGTCGACCATTCGTCGTGATGAATGCGCGCATGCAGGTGCAGACCCGCGCGCCGATAGGCCGCGATGACCTGCGGCTCCTGCGTGCGGAGCAGGCCGGAGAGGATCACCGGCGCACCCGGTGCGCGATGGGCGGCGATCAACGGCGCGAGCCGCTCCAGCGGCCGTGCAAGAATATTGGCCAGCACCAGGCCGAACGGCCCGTGCCGGCGCACCGCCACTGCATCGAGCCCGCGGCTCTCATAGGCCCGTACAAAAGCCGAAACTCCGTTCACGCGAACATTTTCGCGCGCCTTGGCGACGGCGACGGGATCAATGTCCGACCCCACCACACGCGCTCGCATGGCCTTGGCAGCCGCGATCCCCAGGATGCCCGTGCCACAGCCCAGGTCGAGGACGGGTGCCGAAACGGTCCCGGACCGGATCAACCGGTCGAGCGCCTCCAGGCAACCCCGCGTGGTGCCGTGATGGCCGGTACCGAAGGCCGTTGCCGCATCCACCCGAACGGGGACGGCGCCGGCCGGCGGGGGGCTCATATGGTCGGAATCATGGATGTAGAAACGCCCGGCCCGGACCGGCGCGAAGCTCGCCTGATTCTCGGCGACCCAGTCCACGTCCGGCAGCCAGACAACATGCACCGCCGGGGCCGTAACCCCCGCACGTCCCGCAGCATCGGACAGCGCCACCGCCAGGGCCTGCTCGTCCGGCGCCTCGGCACCATAGCCGGTGATCCGGGTCTCGCTCGTCCCCTCGATGGGGAACAGGCTGATCACATCGGCGAACAGATCAAGGGTATCGGCAAAGTCGTCATGCGCCACGGAGGGCACATAGAATTCGATCTTCCAGGCGGCGTTCCCGGCCACTAGACCGCGTCGGCGGGCACAACGAAGCTGTCGAGCACCTTCTTGTCCCCGGCCTTCTCAAAGGCAATGGCGAGCTTGTTGGCGTCGATCGCCGTGATCCGCCCGTAGCCGAATTTCTGATGAAACACACGCTCGCCGATGCCAAAGCCTTGTGGATCAGCGTTGATCAAGCGCGTTTCCATGTCGCGTTTCGGCGCACGCGGCTGCCCGCCGCCATAGCCGAGCGCGCGGCCATGGCCGAACCCGCCGGTATCGCGGTTGCCGGCATAAACGCCGGGCTCGCTGTCCACATCGACAAACTCCGGCGGCAACTCATCGACGAAACGCGACGGGATCGCCGACTGCCACTGGCCATGCACACGCCGGTTCGCGGCAAACAGGATCGTCGCATCGCGCTTGGCGCGAGTCAGGCCCACATAGGCGAGACGTCGTTCTTCTTCCAGCCCCGCGAGGCCGTTCTCATCCATGTTGCGCTGATGGGGGAACAAGCCTTCCTCCCAGCCCGGCAGGAACACCGTGTCGAACTCCAGCCCCTTGGCTGAATGCAGGGTCATGATGTTGACAAGGTCGCTGCCGGCCGCCTCGGTGTTTTCCATCACGAGCGAGACATGTTCGAGGAACCCGGTGAGATTCTCGAACTCCTCCATCGCGACGACGAGTTCCTTGAGGTTTTCCAGCCGGCCGGGCGCCTCGGGCGACTTGTCGTTCATCAGCATCTCGGTATAGCCGCTCTCATCGAGCATCATCTCGGCCAGTTCCGAATGGGGCAGACCGTCGCGGCCGTCGCCCGACAAGGCGCGCCAGCGCTCAAAATCGGCAATCAGGTTTCCGAGCGAACTGCGGGTATTCGGGCGCAACTCATCGGTCGTCACCAGTTCCGCCGCCGCCCGATAGAGGCTCGTTCCCGTCGCCCGCGCCGCCACATGCAGCGCCTGCACCGTGGTATTGCCGATACCACGCTTGGGCCTGTTGACGATGCGCTCGAAGGCCAGATCGTCGTCGGGCTGCTGGATCACCCGCAAATAGGCCAGCGCGTCGCGCAATTCCTGGCGCTCGTAGAAACGCGGGCCGCCGACAACCCGATAGGGCAGCCCCAGAGTGAGGAACCGTTCCTCGAATTCGCGGGTCTGGAACCCGGCGCGCACCAGGATGGCGATCTCATTGAGGGCCACCGGTTGCCCGTCGCGGCCATTACGCTGGATGCTCTCGATCCGGTCCGAGACCGTCCGTGCCTCTTCCTCGCCATCCCACACGCCGCGAATGCGGACCTTCTCGCCGCCATCCGCCTCGGTCCACAGCGTCTTTCCCAGCCGGCCCTCATTGCGCGCGATCAGCCCCGACGCCGCGCCGAGAATAGGCCCGGTCGAACGGTAATTCTGTTCCAGGCGGACGATTTTGGCGCCCGGGAAATCCTCTTCGAACCGCAAGATGTTGCCAACCTCGGCGCCGCGCCAGGCATAGATCGACTGGTCGTCGTCGCCGACGCAGGCGATGTTCCGATGCTTCTGTGCCAGCAACCGGAGCCACAGATACTGGGCCACATTGGTGTCCTGATACTCGTCCACCAGGATGTACTGGAACCTGTCCTGATATTCAGCGAGCACCTCGGGATTTTCGGCGAAGATCGTCAGATTGTGCAGCAGAAGATCACCGAAATCGGCGGCGTTGAGCGTCTTCAGGCGGTCCTGATAGTCGCGGTAGAGATCGACCAGCCGCCCGCCTGCCAGGTCCCCCGCGTCGGCGGCGGAGACCTTATCGGGGGTCAGGGCGCGATCCTTCCAGCGCTGGATCACCCCCATCAGGACACGGGCGGGCCAGCGTTTGTCGTCGATATTCTCGGCCGCCAAAAGCTGCTTGAGCAGACGCACCTGATCGTCGGCATCGAGGATCGTGAAATTGCTTTGCAGGCCGACGAGTTCCGCATGGCGGCGCACGATCCGGGCCCCCAGCGCGTGGAAAGTGCCGAGCCAGATCGCCTCCGCGGGGCCCCCGACCAGGCCACCGACCCGCTCGCGCATTTCGCGCGCCGCCCGGTTGGTGAAGGTGACGGCAAGCACCTGATAGGGCCGGGCATGGCCCCGGCGGAGCAGATGCGCCAGGCGCGTCGTCAGGACACGGGTCTTGCCGGTGCCCGCACCCGCGAGAACCAGCACCGGCCCGTCGAGCGCCTCGACGGCCTCGCGTTGCGGGCTGTTGAGCTGCGTCAGATAGGGCGCAGGTGCCGCCTCTGCAACCGCGGAAGCGCCAGAAACCCCTAAATTCTGCGGTTCTTCGATGTGGAATGGATCAGACATTTGAGCCGATGATTATATCACGGCAAGGCGATGAGTCGTGGGTCGCGACCGCCGGTTGAATTTCACGTGATCCGTCACGCAGCAGCCCAAACCGGTGATAACATTCTCGCCCGGACAAGCTCCTGGCTCGATTGGAACCCAACATGACCATCCATGCCAAGCACAGTTTCCAAATCGCAATGACACCCTTGCACCGCGTCACAATGTTTGTCGTGATCGTGGCGCTGTTGTTCCTCGCCGCCCCGGGTGCAAACGCACAATCGCGCACGACGCCCGGACCGCAGGAGGTCCTCAAGGCCGTGGTCGGCATCGACACGCGCATCCCGGGCACAGCGCGCACCGCCGGCACTCTGGGGACCCAGCGCGAGGGCAGCGGCGTGGTGATTTCCGACGACGGGCTGGTGCTGACGATCGGCTACCTGATCCTCGAAGCGATCGAAATCGATATCACGCTCACGGACGGGCGGCGCATCCCTGCCTCCTTCGTGGCCTATGACCATGAGAGCGGTTTCGGGCTGGTCCGCGCTGCCAGCGACCTCGGCCTCAAACCGGTTCGTTTCGGGGCCTCGGAGAATATGGGGGTCAGCACTCAGGTCCTGATCGCCAATCGCCTCGGACCGGAATCGGCGCAAGGCGTCTTCGTGGTCGACCGGCGCGAATTCGTCGGCGCATGGGAATATCTGCTCGACAGCGCGATCTTTACCTCGCCCCCCAACCCGAACTTCAGCGGCGCCGGGCTGTTCGATGCGGACGGCAAGCTGATCGGTATCGGGTCGCTATTCGTCGGGAATGCCGCCTTCTTCCAGCGGCCGGTCGCCGGCAACATGTTTGTCCCGATCGACGAGCTCAAGCCGATCCTCGACGAGATGGTCGAACAGGGCCGCCGGGCCGCAGCACCGCGGCCCTGGCTCGGGATCCGGACGTCCGAGTTGCGTGACCGGCTCTTCGTGGATGGGGTCTCCGACGACAGCCCCGCCGCACGTGCGGGGGTGCGCGCCGGCGATCTGATCGTCGCCGTCGACGCCGCACCCGTGGGAAGCATGGCGGGATATTTCCGGGCGGTCTGGCGCGATCGGGCGGCCGGCGACACCGTGACCATTCGCGTCCTGACCCCGGAGGGCACGCTCCGGGATATCGAGATTGAATCGATGGATCGCTACAACTGGCTGCGGCTGGACCCCAGCCTCTAAAACAGGGCCAAAGGCACGCCGTCAGGCATGCTCCTCAGCCCGCACGTTCAACAGCGCATCATTGTGTGCGCGCGAGACGTCGAGGGTCGTCAGCGTGCCGCGCAAGATCATGTCCTCGCGGTTCGATACGACGGCGACATTTTCATGATCGGAACCCGAGAGCAGGCGCTGGGCGTCTTCCAGGCTGTCGGACACCGTCAACACCTTGCCCATTTCATGCGCAATATCGCCGGCGCGCTCGGGCGCATCCTCATTGCCGCGCGCGAGGATGGCATTGTTCAGATCCGCATAATTGATGATGCCCAGCAGCGCCCCGCGTTCATCGACGACATAGACTTCACCATTGGGAGAATCGCGCAGCTCGCCGTGCAATGCGTCGAGCATCATGTCGGCGTCGACCGACACCATATTCGTATGCATCACCCGGCCGACGGACATCCCCTGGAGCAACGCCTGATCATGGCCGCTGGAAACGTTCAAACCACGCCGCTTCAACTGCACATGGAAGAAAGAACGGCCATAGAATTGATGCGTGAGTACGGATGCGGCAGCGGTTGCAATCATCACGGCAACGGTCATTTCGGACGAGCCCGTGAGTTCAAAGATAATAAAGATCGTCGATAGCGGCGCGCCCATGACCGCGCCAGCCAATGCCCCGGTGCCGATCAACGCATAAGCGGGCACACCCGAGAACTGATCGGGAAACACACTCCCCGCGACCAGCCCGAACGCCGCCCCCACCAGGGCACCCAGAATAAGCGACGGCGAAAACACACCACCGCCGAAGCCGAACCCGAGGCTGATGGCGACGGCCACCATCTTCGCGATGATCAATACCAGCAGAAATTCCAGTGCGATCGTGCCGTGCAGCGCGGCATCTGCCGTCAGAAAACCGACGCCCAGAACTTCCGGCACCTGCAGCGCGATTAGACCCAGCGCGATGCCACCGATTGCCGGCTGCAGCCATTTGGGAATCGGCGTGCGCCCCACCAGTCCCTCCATGAGGAAGATGCCGCGCATGAACCCGATCGCGACAACCGCACACGCCACGCCAAGCAGGATGAAGGCAGGGAATTCCCAGAGCGAAATCAACTCATGGGTCGGGACCGAGAACGAGGGTTCGGAGCCGAAATAGAACCGACCGATCGCCGTGCCGGTCACCGCCGCAATGAAGATCGGCGCACCGGCTTTGAGAGACAGATTGCCGACGACAAGTTCGATCGCGAACACCGCACCGGCAACCGGTGCGTTGAACAGGGAACCGATGGCTGCCGCGACGCCGCAGCCCAAAAGAGTGCGCGACTGTGATCTGTCGAGGTGCAGCCGGTCCGACACCCACGCGCCGAGGGTCGCGCCGAGATGCACCAGCGGCCCCTCGCGTCCGGTCGATGCACCGGCGCCGAGGGATGCCGCGTTGCCGACGGCGGACACCAAGCCTTCGCGCAGGGACATCTTGCCCCCGCGCAGCGCCGACGCCTCGATCACGTGGCCGATCGCATGGGGACGGTTCCCACCATGCGCGAAGTGGAGGAAAATACCAATCAGCAGGCCGCCGACGGACGGGACCAGCATGATATGCCACCAGGCCAGCGCCTCGGTGCTCGGAATCATCTCATCGAGCGGGAACCCGAAGGCGAAATCCTGGACGAAATCGATGGCGAGGCGAAAGAACAGCGCGCCATAGGCCGCCGCCGCGCCCACGGCGAGCGCCGTTGCGGCCAGAAGCAGATGTTCGTTTCGCAGGACACGGCGGATACTCAGCCGCGCTCGCACAATGATCGGTGGACGCACGGGTTCCCTCCAGACGGCTACCCGACGTTCGTTTGTAGCATGGAGATTCCGACGCCGTCACAAAGACTTAGGTATGGCAGCTATGCCAGATCGTTGCCCCCGACAACCCGCAGGCTGTGCACCGACTCCATCGCCGCAATGCGGTTGCGTCCGTCGTTCTTCGCCTTATAGAGGCCGGCGTCTGCCCGCTCGATGAGATCCTCGAGTGATTCTCCATCGATAAGCTGCGCCGCACCGCCCGACAAGGTGACGCCGCCCAGGGATTCCCCCGACGATTTGCGGACGATTTTCTTGCTGTCGACCGTCTCGCGAACCTGTTCCGCAACGGCCATCGCACCCTCGATATCCGTTTCCGGCAGGATGATCGCAAACTCCTCGCCGCCGTACCGCGCAGCCGTGTCACGCCCCTTCGTGCATTCGGTCAGGCAACGCGCAACCAGGCGCAATACCTCGTCACCGAGTTGATGACCATGGGTGTCGTTGAAGGATTTGAAATGATCGATGTCCAGCATCAACAGCGACAGCGGTGTTCGGTTTGCCTTCGAATCCTCGACACCCTGGCGCAACTGTTCATCGAATGACCGGCGGTTGTTCAAGCCTGTGAGCGAATCACTCATCGCCTCGCGACGCGCGTCGGTTATGCGTTGCTCGAGTTCCGCAATCTCCTTGTTCGATTGCTCCAGGCGCTTGTTCACGCTCTGATTCTGTTCGGCCATGCGCTGGGTCTCGGCGACAAGATCCGAAACGATCTGGCGAACCCTGTCGCCATCATCGACACCCCGGAGTGCACCCCCGACATCGGCCAGCGTCTCTCCGTAACGCGCCGCTCCCGCGCCGGCTTCATCCAACAGGGACATCACGCTCTCGACGGATTTTCCAAGGTTGGCGCTGGCGTCGACGAATGCCGCTTCGCGCTCATCTTCAAGCGCGCTCTCGGTGAACGCCTTGCAACGCAGGTACAGCGCATTACAGCGCTCCTCCGTGAACGCTGTCCGCGTTTCCAAAAGCTGGTCGATCATGTGTACGATATCCGGGTCACTGCCACTCAGATACGCGTACCAGACGGTATAATTCTCCGGCGTTGGCGGAATACCCAGCGCCACCATGCGCACAATTGCGGTGTTGGCAACTTTGGCTGGATTATCGGTGTTTTCTGAATTCGGCACCTGGTACTCCCCACCCCAATTCGTGGAATGGTGAGCCTAGGCACCACAGGTTAAGGAATTCTTGCGAATTGCGTGAGAATTGCCGGAAATCAAGCTTCAATACCCGACCGTTCGGCCCGGATACGGACCTCGAACGGCGCCGGTACACACCGCGAATGAAAAGGGGCGGCGCACATACGGGCGCCGCCCCATATCTGGAATCCGCGATGCCGTCAGGCCTTGGAAAGGGCCTGATCGATGTCCGCGATGATATCGTCGGCGTGCTCGATGCCGATCGACAGGCGCACATAACCGGGAACCACGCCGGCCTGTAGCAGCTCATCCGCGTCAAGCTGACTGTGGGTTGTCGAGGCGGGGTGAATCGCCAGCGAGCGTGCATCACCGATGTTGGCCACGTGGTAGAGCATCTCGAGAGAATCGATGAACGTGCGGCCTGCCTCGTCGCCGCCCTTGAGGACGATCCCCGCCAGTCCACCATATCCACCGCTCAGATACTTGTCGGCGCGCGCGCGTGCGACGCCGTCCATCTGACCCGGGAAGATCACTTTTTCGACCTTGTCGTGGGCCTGCAGGTAGTCGGTCACCTTGATCGCGTTCTCGCAATGGCGCTCCATGCGCAACGGCAGGGTCTCCAAACCCTGGAGGAACTGGAATGCGTTCTGCGGCGACATCGCCGCGCCGATATCGCGCAGCAGGGTGACACGCGCCTTGATGATGTAGGCAATCGGGCCCAGCGGCTTCACCGCTTCGGTCCAGACCGCGCCGTGATAGCTGGGGTCCGGCTGGTTGAGCAGCGGGAACCGGTCGGCATGGGCTTCCCAGTCGAAATTGCCGCCATCGATCAGCATGCCGCCGATCGAGGTGCCATGACCGCCGATATACTTGGTCGTCGAGTACATAACGATCGCCGCGCCATGATCCAGCGGGCGACACAGGAGCGGTGCGGCCGTGTTGTCCACGATCAACGGCACGCCAAGCTCGCGACCAATCGCGGCCACCTCGGCAATGGGGAACACTTCGAGCTTCGGGTTCGGCAGGGTCTCGGCATAGTAGGCGCGGGTCTTGTCATCCGTCGCCGCGCGGAACGCTTCGGGATCGGCCGGATCAACAAACCGTGCTTCAACGCCCATGTCGCGCATGGTGTTCTTGAACAGGTTCCAGGTGCCGCCATAAATGTCGGTCGAGCAGACGAAATTGTCGCCGGCGCGCGCGATGTTCATGATCGAGAACATGGATGCGGACTGACCTGATGAGAGGCCAAGGCCCGCAACGCCGCCCTCGATCGCCGCAAGGCGCTGTTCGAGGACATCGACCGTCGGGTTCATGATCCGGGTGTAGATATTGCCCAGTTCCTTGAGCGCGAACAGGTTGCCCGCATGCTCGGTGTCGCGAAACTGGTAGCTGGTGGTCTGGTGAATGGGGACCGCGACCGATCCGGTCGTCGGGTCCGCTCGCCAACCCGCATGGAGCGCGAGGGTTTCTGGATTCTTGGACGTTGTCATCATGATCTCCGATTGCTGGAAGAACGCGGCGGGCCGGACAGAGGACCACAACATGCGCATTTCTTTTTACTGATTATTGGTGTTCTTTATCTGGTAATACACAAAAGTTGCGCGCTCATAGCACGCACAGCTTTTCTGTCAAAGCACGTGTCAGGCCGCATTTTCGAGAATCCGCATGTCCGAAGCCGCTTCAGCGACGAGCCAGTCGCGGAAAAGCGCAATCTTCGGCCGATCCGCCGTCGATTTCGGGCAGGCGATGTAATAGCCATAGGGTGCCGGCAGCGTGATGTCGAACGGTCGCACCAGACGCCCGGCGATCAGGTCCCGCGCCGCAAGGACCCGGCGCGCGAGCGCCACCCCCTGCCCCTCGACGGCGGCATCGATCACCATACTCGTCTGATCGAACTGCGGGCCGCGTGAGACGTCGACGGGCTCGACACCCGCCGCGGCGAACCAGAGTGGCCAGTCGTTCCGGCTGAGATCATGCAAGAGCACGTGATTGGCCAGATCCTCCGGCCGCGCGAGCGGCGGGCCGGATTGCCGGAGCTCGGGACTGCAGACCGGGAATATCTCCTCCCGGGCGAGCGGCGTGATGTGCAGATCGGGCCAGTCGCCGGTGCCATGGCGCACGGCCATGTCGACATCATTGCGCGCGAAATCCACATGATCAATCGATGCGCTGATCCGCAGATCGATCTCGGGATGCCCGGCAATGAAATCTCCCAGCCGATGCACCAGCCACTTTGCCGCGAAATTGGGCGACACGCTGACCGTGAGTACGCCGCTGTCCTCGCGGGCCGAAAGGAACTCCGCACCGGCGCGCAGCCGGTCCACGGCCTCGCGCACAAACGGCAGATAGGCCGTGCCGTCATCGCTCAGGCGCAGGCGTTGCCGCTCGCGGTGAAACAGCTTCACACCAAGCTGCGCCTCCAGATTCTTGACCTGATGGCTGATCGCACCCTGGGTCAGGTTCAGTTCGCGCGCCGCCTCGGTGAAGCTGAGGGTCCGCGCGGACACCTCGAACGCGCGTAGCGCCATTGTCGACGGCAAATCCCGCATAGAACACCTCATCATTATATTTCTTAATCTATGCCCGAAATATGATGCTTTGCGATCAGAATCTGTAACCGGCACGATATTTGAGTTTTAGGCTATACAGACGGGCCCAGCAAATGAGAATAACTATGCCTATTATTAACATTATTAATGATTATGGAATTGTCTGGCGCACCGGCCAAGAGACGCGGCACGTCCAATGCGTATGGCGCCTCTTGCGCCGCGGTGGCATGCTTATCGCGCGAATGCGTGAACGCAACAGGCAGAGGTGCGCGCTCGCCCGGCTCGACGACCATCTTCTGGCCGATATCGGACTTAGCCGTCGAGCGGCCAAAGCCGAAGCATCGAGACCGTTCTGGCGCGACTAGCCGGATCTATTCTGCGGCGTCCGCCGTCCATTCGGGCGCGACCCCAGCCGCCGCCTCGCCGAGCAACCGGCAGCGGATGCCCGTGCCGGCCCCCTCGCACTGGAAATTCGTGCTGTAACTGAAGGCCAGCTTGCGCTCCCGGTCACAGAAGGCCAGCGCACCGCCGGAACCCAGCTTGCCAAAGGCTTTCATGTTTTCGCCCATGGCAATATAGGGCGGGCTGTTTTGCTCGAACCCAAGCCCCATGCGCAGCGGCCAGTCGGTCATGTAGCAGACACCTTCCCAAACCAGCTGGGATGCGCGCTCAACCGTTTCCGGTTTGAGCAACCGCACGCCGTCGACCTCGCCGTTCCCCGCCAGCATGGCATAGATCCGGGCCGCGCCGCGGGCATTGCCGTGGCCGCCGAAGGCCGGCAGCTCGCCTTCGCGGATTTCCTTGCAGTTGAGAAGATCGTCACGGTCCGGCCGGCCCGACCAGGCTCGGTGCAGGTTCGAACCATCCTGCGCGCCGGTCGACCAGAACTTGTTCTCCGGATTGGTGTGCATGGTCGCACACAAAGCCGCCTCTTCCGGCGTCAGGCCCAGATTGTATTCGGCCCCCAGAGGCTCCGAGATTTCCTCGCGTATAAACGTCCCGATGGTCTTACCGGTCACGTGGCGCACCACCTCGCCGAGGATGAAGCCGATATTGATCGTGTTGTAGGCACCCCGGGTACCGGCCGGGAACGCCGGCGGCTGCGCGGCGATCGCCGTGCATTGCGCGGGATAGTCGAACCAGTCGCCGGGTTTGGCGCTGTCGGAGAAGATCGCCCCGCATTCATGCCCTTGCACATGGCGGACGAGGATGCCTTCTTTCCCGTTCTGGGCAAATTCCGGCCAGTAATCGGCGACCGGCGCATCGAGATCGACCTGCCCCCGGTCGGCCAGCACATGCACAGCCAGCGCGCACATGGCCTTCACCACCGAATTCATCAATACGATCGTGTTCTCTTCCCACGGTTGGGTGCGCGCCGCGTCCCGGTGCCCGCCCCACAAATCGACGACCTTCTCGCCATCCTTGTAGACGCAGACAGAGGCGCCGATCTCCTGCCGGCTGGCGAAGTTCTCGCGAAATGTCTCTTCGACGGCCGCAAATGCGGGATCGCACATGCCGCCGATCGGAATGTCGGTGTTGCTCATGATTATTCTCCCCGTCGCGCCAGTTATGCCGGACCACGAATGCTTTCAACCTAGCATATAAGGGCGCTACGATAGCGGTGCGGACAGGCCGTGGGGAGAGCTGAAGATGGCACAGACAATCCGGCGCGCGCGCCTGCGTGGCCTGAAGAAGAAACATCGCGACATTCTGGCCCAGGAATACCCCCGCTTCTCCGACGCCGAGATGCGCAATCGGCGCAAGCTCATCGACAATTGGATGGACGAACATGATCTCGACCATGTGCTGGTCTATGGCGCATGGATGTCCGGCCCGGCGGTCGCCTACTTCACGGGGTGGCCGGTAACCGTCGAGGCGGCCGTGATCTTCACGCGTGGCCACACCCCGGCCATGTACATCCAGTTCTACAACCATCTCCCCGAATGCCGGCACATGGCCTGGGAGACAGAGGTCCTGTGGGGCGGCGAGCGCCGCACCATTCCCGCCGTCATCGAGACGATCGAGGCGCGCGGCAAGCCGAATCCGAGGATTGGCATCATTGGCGCCATGCCGCTGGGTGCGATCCAGGCGATCGACGCCCGCGCCAGCGCTCTGATCGATCTCAACGGCGCCTTTTTCGGTGCGCGGCTGATCAAATCAGAGGAAGAAGTCGACTGGTTGCGGATCGGCGCGGCCCTGTCCGATGCCGGATATGAGGGGCTGCGCAAGGGCATCCGCCTCGGCCACAACGAGCGCGATCTGGGCAATCTGGTCGAGCGCGCCTTCATGCCCCATGGCGGCACGAACCTGATCCATTTCTTCGGCGTCACCGCCATGGCAAATCCAGATTGCTGTGTGCCCCGGCAATGGCCGCTGACCCGTGAGGTCGCGACCGGTGACGTGGTGTTCTCCGAAATCAGTGCGAATTTCTGGGACTATCCGGGCCAGATATTGCGGACCTTCACGGTCGGCGCCGAACCGACGCCGCTTTATCGCGACCTCCACGACACAGCCGACGCCGCGCTTGACGCCATCATCGCCAAGCTCAAACCCGGCACCCATGCAACCGAGCTGGTTGAGGCCTCGAGCATGATCGAGGCGGCGGGGTTCACCACCTATGACGACCTGATCCACGGCTTCGGCGGCGGCTATCTGCCGCCGGTCCTTGGCTCCAAAAGCCGCCCCGCGGGCCCGATCCCCGACATCACGCTGAAGCCCAACATGTGCCTGGTCGTGCAACCGAATGTCAGCACACCCGACGAGCAGGCCGGCGTACAGACAGGCGACACCTTCCGGATCACCGAAACGGGCTGCGAATCCCTCCACAACGTCGCGCGCGGCTTGGACCGAGTTGACCCTGCGTGACAGCCACTGACCGCACGGGGACTTTCATCGCGGCCGAAGGTTGAGCCCAAGGACGGGGATCGATAATGCTAGTGCACCCTGAACCGGATGACATATGGATATTCGCCAGATCAGATATGCCCTCGCGGTCGCACGGGAACGCAGCTTCACCGGGGCGGCTCAACGCCTGCATATCTCGCAATCCTCGGTCAGCGAACAGGTTGCCGTTCTCGAAGAAGAGATCGGCTTCCGCCTGTTCCATCGAACGGGCCGCGGCGTCGAAACCACAGAGCGCGGGCGAAGTTTTCTCGCCGAGGCGGATCGGGTCGCACAGGATTTCTTTGGCCTCTCGGACACGGCGCGCAGACTGACTGGCGCAAGTTTCGAGACCTTCACGCTCGGCATGGGCTCAGGGATGTCCGGGCTCGTTGTCCCGAATGCGCTGCGTCATTTCGTCGAGATATTTCCCAACGTCCAGCTACGGATCGTCACTGCACCGACGCGACGAATCTACAATCAACTCCACAGCGATCAGCTCGACGCCGGCATCGCCATCGAGCTTCCCCCGGATGAGTTGCCGACCGGGCTCCAGGCCGTTCCGATCGCCAACATCGAGATGGTGCTGATCGGCCATCCCGATCATGTGCTGCTGCGCGACGACACACCGGTGGACCTCGCGCGCCTGATCGACGAGCCCCTGATCACAAACGAACTCACGATCGGCTATGGCCAGATCGTGACCTCCATGTTCGCCGACATCGGCGCCCACCCGAATATCCGGGCGGTCGCCGACAACGTCGACACCCTCCGCGAAATGGTCGCCGCCGGTATGGGCGTCGCCATTATCCCCCGTTCGGCCCTTCTGCAAGCCGGACAAAGCGCGCCCCTTGGCGTCCGCCCCGTCTCGCCGGAACGACGCATCGGTTTCTGTCTCGTCCGCCGGCGCCAGGCGATGTCGCGCAGCCGCGAAAGCTATTTTTCATTCCTGAGCGACGCGCTGGCCACCATGGCGTCCGCAACGGCCTAGATATCTGTTTTTCCGATATGTCTATAGGGAGACTCACTTGGACTCTCCCGAACTCGAAGCGATAGGCTAGTTAACGGAATCTGGAGATTCACCGAATTCCTTGAAAACAAACAAGAAATCGGAAAAACCTATGGATGGCGGGTCCAGCAAGGGCAATCTGAGGATCGGCATCGATACCGGCGGCACCTTCACCGATATCGTTTCGATCGATGCATCGACCGGTGACATGAACGTCACCAAGGTGTCGAGCACACCGGCCAACCCGGCCGTCGGTCTGGTCCAGGGCATCCATGACGTGCTTGCGAATTCCGGCGGCGACCCGGCCGATGTCGGGGTTATCTGCCACGGCACGACGGTCGCAACCAACGCGCTTCTCCAGGGCCAGATCGAAGGCCTCGGCCTCATCGTCACCAAGGGTTTTCGCCATATCCTTGAAATTGCCCGCCAGGCGGTACCCGACGGCTACGGCAACTCCTACTTCTGGGTAAAGCCGGATCGCCTCGTCCCGCTGCACCATGTCGGCGAGGTCACCGGCCGGCTGAATTTCAAGGGCACGGAGCTGATCCCGCTCGATGAGGACTCCGTCCGGGATGCCGCGCGCACCATGCGACAACAAGGCCTGCGCGCCATCGGCGTCTGCCTGATGCATTCCTATGCAAATCCGGATCACGAACGCCGTGTCGGCGAAATCATTGCCGACGAGTATCCCGAAGCGGTCGTCTCTCTGTCCTGCGACGTGCTGCCGGAATATCGCGAATATGAGCGGGCCGTCACGACTCTCGTCGACGCGTTTGTGAAACCCTATATGGCGCGCTATCTGGGCAACGTCTCCGAAGAGCTCGGCCCGACCCTTCGCGAACCCCCGTTTCTCGTGATGCAGTCATCCGGCGGCGTGATCAGCGCCGAACAGGTCGTCGAGAAGCCCATCACGACCGCCCTGTCCGGGCCCGCGGCCGGCGCGCTCGGCGCGGCCGTCGTCTCACGGGTCGCCGGTTTTTCCGATGTCGTCACGCTCGATGCCGGCGGCACATCCACGGATATCTGCCTGATCGAGGGCGGCGACCCCCACATCACGACGGATGCCTCGGTCGGTCCCTTCCCCGTGCGGCTGCCGATGATCGACATACGTACCGTCGGCACGGGTGGCGGATCGATCGCCTGGATCACCCGCGAGGGCAATCTGAATGTCGGCCCCATCAGTGCCGGCGCCGTACCTGGGCCGATGTGCTACCCGAATGGCGGCGACGAACCCACCATCACCGATGCCAATCTCGTTCTCGGCCGCCTCCCGGCCGAGCTGATCGGCGGCGGCATCGCACTCGATGTCGAACGCGCACGCAAGGGCATCGCCGAGCTTGCCGCAAGACTCGGCCGGGATATGAGCGTCGAGCAACTTGCCGCCGGGATTATCGAGATCGCCAACTGGAATCAGGCGAACATGATCCGGCAAATGACGATCCAGCGGGGCATCGACCCGCGGACATTCGCGCTGCTGTCGTTCGGCGGTTCCGGGCCTGCCCAGTCGCCGGCGGTCATGGACCTCCTTGATATGGACGCATGCATCGTCCCGCCGAACCCGGGAAATCTCTCGGCATTCGGCCTCCTCGCGGTGGACTGGCGGTCGGACCACATCGTCACACGGGTCGTGCAGGAAGACGATATTGACCCGGAGGCTGTCGGCGAGATCTACGCCCAACTCGAGGCCGAGGCCCGCGAAACCCTCATCCGCGATGGTCTCGACGCGTCGAGCCACCGCTATGTGCGTGAAGCCGATGTCCGTTATGCGGGGCAGTCGATGGAAGTCCGGGTCGCCGCGCCCGCCGGTGAGTTCAACGCCGCGGCGGCACAGCAGCTGGCCGAAGCGTTCCATGCATCCCATGAGCGCACCTTCGGTTACGCCTATCGCGGCACGCAGAAGATCGAAATCGTCAACTTCTGCCTGTCCGGCTTCGGCACGATCGAACGCCCGACGCTGCCGAAACTTGATTCGAGCCTGACCGACGCGGAGGCCGCGCGAAAAACGAACCGGCAGGTCTATTTCGAAGGCGGACATCAGGACACACCCATCTATGACCGCCCGCACCTGCCGGCCGGCGTGCGGATCGAAGGGCCGGCGGTGATTGAGGAATTCGGGTCCACCACCGTCGTCTTCCCGGGCCAACACGCCACCGTCGACGCACACGGCATCATCGTCGTACGCCGTACCCGTGACGAGATCGAGCGCATCCAATGACCAATACCGCCGAACAGCAGCCCAGCGGCGCGACCCGCGCCAATGTTGACCCCATCGTCCTGCAGATCATCGAGGGTACGCTCAACTCGATCGAAGCTGAAATCGAATACGCGATCGAGCGCACCGCCCGCAGCCCGATGATCCGAGAAGCCCATGACTATCGGGTCGGCCTCTTCGACAAGCATTGCCGAAAACTCACCGGGCGGTCCTATTCGGCAATGCCCGATGCCGTTGTGCGCGACTATCCGCCCGAGACGATGCGGCCCGGCGACGTGTTCTTCATGAACGACACCTATGACACCGAAGGGTCGATCGGACATCTACCGGACATGTGCTCGACGGTGCCGGTCTTTCACGACGGCGAGGTCGTCGCCTACATCCAGGCCTTCGGTCATCATGATGATATCGGCGGCAAGGTCCCCGGATCGATGCCTGGTACGGCCGTCTCGGTCTTCGAAGAAGGCCTGATGATCCCGCCGATCAAGATCGTTGACGCGGGTGTGCGTAACGAGGAAGCCCTCAAGATCATCCGCCGCAACACGCGCGTTCCCGAAATGCTTGCTGCCGACGTCGATTCCGAAATTCAGGCTTGCATCATGGGCGCCGAGCGGATGGCCGAGCTTTTCGCGCGGTTTGGTCGCGACACCGTCGAGGCGTGCTTTCAGGCCATTCTGAACAATTGCGCGAGCGTTTTCCGGGACGAACTCCTGCCGAAGATCAAGAACGGCACCTACGCATGGGAAGACTATGTGGAGCATGACGGCCTGACCGACCCGAGCCTGCACAAGCTTGCGCTCACAATGACCAAGACGGACGACAAGATCGTCCTGGACTTCAACGGCACCGACCCGCAGGCACTGGGGCCCATCAACTGGCCGGCGGACTACGCGGACGGCAAGTTCCTCATCAAGTGGATCGCGCCCGTTTTGCGCAACCTGGCCGACACGCCGGAACGCGCAGCGGAGATTCACTGCAACGAGGGTGTGTGCCAGGTCTTCGAGGTGATATTCCCGCCCAAGGGGACTCTGATCACGCCGATCCGGCCGGCGGCAACGAACGCACGGTCCTTCCCGCTGCTGCGGTCGATAGGCCTGCTGGCGGGTTGTGTAGCCCAGGCGGTCGAACAGGGCCGCATGCCTGCCGATCAGGAGACCATTCGCTACACCGGATTCTATGGCGACGACCTGGATGGCGAGCCCTTCCTGTCGCGCGAGGTTCTCGGGGGCGGCAGTGGTGGGCGCTACTACGCTGATGGCAGCGACGCGATCCACATCGTACCCAACTCGCGCAATCAGCCGGCCGAATTCACGGAAACACGGTTTCCGATCCTGGTCGAGAAGCTGGGGCTCTGGGCGGATTCCGGCGGCGCCGGCACCTATCGCGGCGGCCTCGGCTACGAGAAGGAATACCGGATGCTGGTCGACTGCAGCACCATCGTCACCGCCGATCGCGTACGACTGGGCTGCTATGGCGTGAACGGCGGCCAGGCCGGACAGCCCTTCGGGGCCTATGTCGATGCCGAGGGCCGCAATGAGAAACTGGGTGGCCTGGTGGACGACGAACCGATCAAGGCCGGTGAAATTCTGCGTGTCCGGACGACCGGCGGCGGCGGCTGGGGTGATCCACTTGACCGCGATACGGCGAAGGTTCTGCACGACGTCATGCAGGGCAAGGTCAGCCGTGACAGCGCGAAGCGTGATTATGGCGTGATCTTCGCCGAAGGCGCGGACGATCTTCGGATCGACGACGCCGCAACAGAAAATCTGCGCACCGAAATGCGCGCAGCCCGCACGGAACCGCTCGAAATGATCGATCGGGGGCCGGGCATGAAGATGTTTGAAAAACGACCCTGACGAGCACGAGAAGAGGTCGAAACGCGGGACAAACGCGAGTTGCAGGACCCAACGACAATCAACAGGAACAGGAGGTCGGTACCATGATGAAATTCAAGAATCTGACGCGGCGCGCTGCGCTGACATTAACTGCGGTTGCCGCATTGTCACTGACGGGCATCGCCGGTGCGAGCGCGGCGGACAAGGTGAAAGTGGGGGTGTTCCCGGTCACTTCGGCGCTGCCGTATTTCGTCGCGCTCGAACGCGGCTATTTCAAGGACGTCGATATCGACGCCGAGATGGTCCGCCTCATCGGCGGCACCGCCCTCATTGGCGCGATGATCACAAACGACATTGACGTCGCGGCCAACCTGGTCACGATCGAGGGCATGAACGCCAACCTGAAGAAGCCGGGCCTGGTGAACTACATCTCGATCAACAGCCAGAACAAAAAGTTCAAGATGGAGACCTTCGTGGTCCGCAAGGGCTTCGGGGCGACCAAAATTTCCGACCTGAAGGGTGCGAAGATCATGTCGGCGCCCGGACCGGCCAACATCATGATGGCCAAGGCGGTGCTCGCGGCAAACGGCCTGAAGGAGGGCGACTACCAGCTCGATCAGCTCGCCATGCCGCAGCATGTCACGGCCATGCAGGCCGGCACCTATGACGCCGGGTACACGCTCGAGCCCGCCGTCACGCTGATGGAAAACCAGGGCTCCGCGGCCGCCATCGAGAGCGGCGTGATCGCCACGTATGTTCTCGGCAAGGACGATGCCGACGCCTGGGTCGCGGGCACGGCGCTGACGGGCAAGTTCCTTGCGGACCGCCCCGACGTGGCCAAGCGTTTCGCACAGGCCTGGGATCGCGCCCTGGCCGATATCGCGAGCGACGACACAGTGCGTTCGCATTTGGTCAAGAACACGTTCACGCCCGAAGCCGTGGCGCCGACGGTACCGCTCGTGAACTTCGTGATGTCCGACAAATTATCGGCCGGCGACAAGGCTGAATTCCAGCAGTTCATCGACTTCGTCGCCGACAATGGCATTCTCTCCGAGAAGGTCGATGTCACCAAATATCTGAAGACGTTCTAGTCGCATTGCGACACGGAACCACCCGGATATGAACGCCAGCGAGGCAGAACAGATGGCCGAAGACGCAAACGCTCCATCCTCCCGGGCGGGAGCGCCTCCGCCGCTGTCTGCCGCTGGCGTGACCGGTGAAACCCACATAACGATCCGCGGCCTGTCGAAGACATTCGGCGACGCCGTGATCTACGATAACTTTGATCTCGACATTCCCCGCGGTCGTTTCGTGTCCGTTTTCGGCCCGAACGGCTGCGGCAAGTCGACCCTGATCAACCTGATTTCCGGGCTGATCGACCCGGACGCCGGCACCATTCGCTTCGATGGGAAACGGCTGCGAGACACCAACTTCGGCTATGTCTTCCAGAATTACCGGGAAGCACTGTTTCCCTGGATGCGGTCCATCGACAACATCCGCTATCCGCTGAAGTTCCGAAATATTCCGCGCGCCGAGCAGAAGGCGCGCGTGGACCGGCTCGTCGAACGTCTCGGCGTCACGATCGATCTGAACAAATATCCCTATCAGATGTCCGGCGGCCAGCAGCAACTCGTCTCGATCATGCGTTCGCTGGTCATCGAGCCCGAAGTGCTGTTTCTCGACGAGCCCTTCTCGGCGCTCGACTATGAGATGACCCTGTTCATGCGCGACCAGCTTCAGGCGCTGTTCATGGACACGAAAACAACCATGGTGTTCGTCTCCCACGATCTCGAAGAGGCCGTCTATCTCGCCGACGACGTGATGTTGCTGTCGCGCGGCCCGGCCGAGGTGGCCGACTATGTGAATGTCGGCATCCCGCGCCCGCGCACCTCCGCCACGATCTCCGAAGACGAGTTCGTCCAGGTGAAGGCCCATTGCCTCGAGGTTTTCCAGAAACTGGTGCGTGCGGCATGAAATCACTGAGCAAAATCCTCGGCCCCTTCACACCGCTGGTCGGCGTCGTCATTCTGCTGCTGGTCTGGCAGATCGCGTTCTGGGTGGAGGTCGTGGACCACGTCCTTCTGCCATCGCCGGCCTCCATGTTCGTCGCCGTCTGGCAGGGCATGAGCGGCGGCCAGCTTCTGTTCGACTTCTTCCGCACCATCGAACGGACGGCCTTATCCATACTCTATGCCGGGATCATCGGTATCCCGCTGGGCATCATCTTCGGCTCCTCCGTCGGGCTCTACCGCTCGGTCGAGTTCGTCGTCGACTTCTTCCGATCAACCCCGGCCAGTGCAGTCTTTCCTCTGTTCCTCGCGATCTCCGGCCCGGGCGATGCCACCAAAATTCAGGTGGCGACCTTCGGGGCGGCCCTGGTGATCCTGTTCAACGTGGCCTATGGCGTGATGAACGCCCGCAAGACCCGGCTTCAGGCGGCAAAGGTGATGGGCGCGCCGCGATTCCGCGTGCTGACGGATGTCATGCTGTTTGAGTCCCTGCCCCAGACCTTCGTCGGCCTGCGCAACGGCGTGTCGCTGGCGTTGATCATCGTCATTGTCGCCGAGATGTTCATCGGTTCCGTCGACGGCCTCGGCCACAACGTGCTCGACAACCAGATGCTGTTCGAGATGCCGCGCATGTATGCCGCGATCTTCGTCGCCGGGGCGCTCGGATACAGTTTCAATCTCCTGTTCCTGCTGATCGAGCGGCGTTATGTCCACTGGTCCGGACGCTGACCTGACGCGGGAGACCGCGTGCAGCCTGCGCGATCTCATCGCCGACGGAGACGTCAGCCCGGTCGAGATTCTCGACGCCCATCTGGATGCCATCGCGCGGCGCAACCCCGCGCTCAACGCCATCGTGACCCTCGCCGCCGAAGACGCGCGCGACGCAGCACGGTCCGCCGAAGCAATGGTACAGGCAGGCAAACCTCTTGGGCCGTTGCACGGGCTGCCAGTTGTCATCAAGGACGTGACGCCGACCGCGGGTATGCGAACCACCTATGGCTGCGCGGTCTACGCGGAGCATGTGCCGACCGAAGACGCCACGGTTGTGTCGCAGCTGCGTGTGGCCGGCGCGATCATTCTCGGGAAGTCCAACACGCCGGAATTCGCGACCGGTGCCAACACCGTGAACGAGGTGTTCGGCGCCACACGCAATCCCTGGAACACGGACCTCAGCCCCGCCGGCTCGTCCGGTGGGTCGGCCGCCGCCGTCGCCAGCGGCATGGTTCCGTTGGCGCATGGCACGGATTTCGGCGGCTCGCTGCGGGTACCCGCGGCGTTCTGCGGCATCGTCGGACTGCGGACGACACCGGGGTTGGTGCCCAACCACCCGATGCCCCTTCCCTTTGACCCGGGGCAAGTGCACGGCCCCCTCGCGCGAACGGCCGAAGACGCCGCACTCATGATCGACGGCATGGCCGGCTTCAGCCCCATGTCTCCGATCTCCATCGCCCCGCCCTGGCCCAGCTGCCTGGCGGAACTGCGGTCACGCGAAAACCCGGCCGGACTGCGGATCGCCTATGCTCCCGAGATCGCCGGGATCGGCATCGACCCGGAAATCGCGGCAATCTGCGATACAGCCGTGCAGGAATTGCGGCACGCGGGCGCAACGATCGATGAAATTTCCCTCGACCTGTCGGCGGGTCGGGAGGCCTTCAAGGTCCTGCGAGGCGAATGGATGGTTGGCCAACAGCTCGCACGCCTCGAATATATCGACCGGTTCGGCGCCAACCTGGCGGGGAACATCCGCGACGGCCTGGCCCAGGACGTCCGCGCAACGGCGGCGGCTGAACAGGTTCGCGCCCGGATGTGGCAAACCGCACGAGACTGCCTGTCGCGCTACGATGTGCTGTTGACACCCACCGCACCGGTGCTGCCCTTTCCGGTCGAGCAGAACTACCCCGAAGACATCGGCGGCGTCCGCCTGGAGAACTACATCGACTGGGTTGCGCAGGCATTCCTGATCACGCTCACGGGCTTTCCCGCCGGGTCCGCCCCCGCCGGGTTAAGCGCATCGGGCCTTCCGGTCGGCCTCCAGATCATCGGGCCGCGATTGGGGGAACCCACCATCCTGGCGGTCGCAAAACTGTTACAACATGTCCGTCCGGTGGGTTGGCCCCCGGCGGCGATCTAGTATCCTGCCGGCTCGCCGGCTGAAGAACCAAGCAACCAGGGAAGAACATAATGGCCATCGACGTCCGCAAGATTGAAATCAAGTCCGTCTCCGACGCCTCCGGGCTCGACGAATGGATCGCCTCCGGCGACGTCGCCGCCGACGAAATCGTTGCGGTCATCGGCAAAACCGAGGGCAATGGCGGGGTCAATGATTTCACCCGCATCCTGTCGGACCAGGCCTACCGCGCAGTCCTGATGAATCATGGCAGCCGATCCGAGGCCGAGGTTAAAGAAATTCCCATGGTCTGGTCGGGCGGCTGCGACGGGGTCATCACACCCCATGCCGTGGCCTTCGCCCGCAACGACGCGACCGGCCCCGACGACCAGGACCGGATCGTCATGGGCACCGCCATGAGTGCCGAGCTGTTCCCCGAGGATATCGGCCGCCTGGCGATGGTCGAGAAGGTCGCCGACGCGGTGCGCGACGCCATGGCGGACGCCGGCATCACCGACCCGAAGGATGTGCATTACGTTCAGACGAAGACGCCGCTGCTGACCGTCGAGGGCGTGAAAGACGCCCATGACCGCGGCCAGACAGTGGCGTGCGAGGTCCATGATTCCATGGGCGTGTCCAACGGCACCACGGCGCTCGGAATCGCCGTGGCGCTCGGCGAGATCGAAATGCCGAAGGCCGAGGAGATCTGCAAGAACATGGACCTCTATTCGGCGGTTGCGTCCTGTTCGTCGGGCGTCGAGCTCGACCGGGCCCAGATCGTGCTGTTCGGCAACAAGGCCGGCGCGGGCGGGCGCTACCGCATCGGCCACAGCGTCATGAAGGACGCGCTGGACATCGACGGCATCTACGATTCAATTCGCGACGCCGGCCTCGAGCTTCCCGACCGCCCCCGCGCCGAAGATCTCGGCGGCCGGGTCGTCAACTGCTTCATGAAATGCGAGGCCGACCCGAGCGCGCGCCTGCGCGGCCGACGCCAGATCATGCTGGATGATTCCGACGTGCATCATCACCGCCATTCCAAGGCCGCCGTGGGCGGCGTCGCGGCGACGGCCATCGGCGATCCGGCCGTGTTCGTGTCGGTCGACGCCATGCACCAGGGGCCACAGGGCGGCGGCCCCGTCATTGCCATCGTCGATATGGGGGAATAGCGATTCCACTCACGCGACGTTCTTTTACTGAGGGTGCATGAAAAACAAGCGCGCCGTCATCGTGGGCGGTTCCGTGGGCGGCCTGTTCGCCGGCAACTTCCTGGTCGGCCGCGGCTGGGAGGTCGACATTCTGGAGATCGCCCCAGAGAATCTCGCATCGCGGGGCCAGGGCATCGCCCGGCATGCGGAGCTGGAAGACCTACTCGACCTGCTCGATGTGCCCCGCGGGATGTTCGGCGGCATCGATGTGTCCGGTCGCACGGCGTTCGACCGCACCGGCGCGATTGTCTCCCAATTCGCGCTCGACCAGCAGCTCTGCGCCTGGAACCAGGTCTATCTGAGCCTGTTCGAGAAGTTTCCGCGTGCCCATTATCACGGCGGCAATGTCTTCGCCGGAATGGAGTCGGTGGGCGGGGTTACCAGCGTTCGCACCACCGAGGGGCGTAGTTTCGAGGCCGACGTGGTGATCGGCGCCGACGGTTTCCGCTCGGCCGTCCGCCAGATCGTCGCGCCCGAGGTGCAGCCGGAGTATGCGGGCTATGTCGCCTGGCGCGGAACCAGCCAGGAAGCAAACCTGTCGGAGACCTTCCGCGCCGACATCTTCAGCCACTACGCGTTCCTGTTCATGCCCGGCAGCCAGCTCATCGGCTACCCGATCGACGGCGCGGACGGATCCCAGGCGCCCGGCGAGCGCCGCTACACCTATCTCTGGTATCACCCGGCATCCGACGAAAAGCTCGCCGACATCCTGACCGACGCATCCGGCAAGACCTACGAGTACGGCATCCCGCCCCACCGCATGCGGCCGGAACATGTGGAGATGGTGCGCGAGAACGCGCGCCACGAGATGCCGGCGAATTTCCATGAGGCGGTGATGCGCGCCGACAGCACGACCGTGCAGCCGATCTACGATGTGGACAACGATCGGCTCGCTTTCGGCAATGTCGCACTCATCGGCGACGCCGCCTTCGTCGCGCGGCCCCATGTCGGGGTCGGCGTGCTCAAGGCGGGCCAGGACGCGTTGGCGCTCGCCGACGCGCTCGCCGACAGCGAGACGATTCCGGACGCGATGGCACGCTACGAGGCGGAGCGGCTGCCGGCCGGCAAGCGCGCGCTCCATCACGCGCGCAACCTGGGGGCCTTCATCCAGCGCGGCCTCGACAGCCCGACGGACGACCCGTCCCTGAATTTACCTCTCGAACGGATCATCCGGGTCAGCGGCCGGCCGGTCGAGCATATGATCGAACAAGGTCTCTGACGTCTAGAAGCACTTGTGATCCGCCGCCGGCCTCGCCCCGTACAACTCCGTGAAAGAGTCAAAACGGGGATTTTCCATGAACGCGCACAAGCGCCAGATCATCACGAACGTCATCGAAAGCGCGTCGGTCGCCGACGATGCCAGACCGTCCCGCGACGCCGCTCTGGACGCTGTGCGCACCTTGCTTGCCTATGCCGGTGACGATCCCGACCGCGAAGGCTTGCTCGATACTCCCGACCGGGTGGTGCGTTCCTATGACGAATTCTTCGGCGGCTACACCGAAGACCCCGAAAGCATTCTGCAACGGACCTTCTCGGAGACCGACGGCTATGACGAGATCGTGCTGCTGCGGAACATCGGGTTCGTCAGCCACTGCGAGCATCACATGGCGCCGATCATCGGCCATGCCCATGTCGCCTATCTCCCGAAGACCCGCGTGGTCGGCATCAGCAAGCTGGCGCGCATCGTCGAGGCCTATGCGCGGCGCCTGCAGATCCAGGAGAAGATGACGGCACAGATCGCCAACATCATCGACGAGGTGCTGCAGCCGCGCGGTGTGGCCGTCGTGATCGAAGCCGCGCATCAGTGCATGAGCACCCGCGGCGTCAACAAGACCGGAGTCGATATGGTGACCAGCCGGATGCTCGGGGCATTTCGCGACGATCCGGCGACCCGCCAGGAATTTCTCAGCATGATCGGCAAATAACGGCACCGGGCGGCGCATCCCGGTCTAAGATGCGGGCGGGAGAAGCCGCCGCATGAGCGCAGAGATGATCATCCGCAACGCCGCCGTCTGGGGCCAACCGGAACCGACCGACCTGGCCATATCCGGCGGTGTGTATGTGGCCCTCGACACCGTCGAGGCGGCCGATACCACGATCATTGATGCGGAAGGCCGCCTTTGCGTGCCGGGTTTCATCGAGCCCCATATCCACCTCGACAAGGTGCTGCTCGCCGACAGCATCCCGGTTAATGTCAGCGGCTCCCTCGACGAGGCGATTGAGATTCTCGGCGCCCGCAAGGCAAGTTATTCGACCGCGGACATTGCGGCGCGTGCGGGACATATCATCTGCACCGCCATATCCAATGGCGTCACCCGCATGCGCACCCATATCGACATCGATACCGGCTGCGGGCTGACGGCGTTCGACGCGTTGCTGGACGTGCGCGCAGAGTTTGCCAACCTGCTCGAGCTCCACATCGTCGCCTTCCCCCAAAAGGGCATCGTCGGCGACCCGGGCTGCGAGGCCCTGCTGCGCGAGGCGATGGCGCGCGGCGCCGACCAGATCGGCGGCATGCCCTTCAACGAGGCGGGACCCGACGAAAGCCGCGCACATATCGAGATCGCCTTCGCCATCGCCCGCGAACATGACTGCGCCGTCGACATGCATATCGACGAGACCGACGATCCCAACGCCCGCACTCTGGAAATGCTTTGCGAGGCCACGATCGCCCATGGCTGGCAGGGCCGCGTCGTCGCCGGACACACCTGCGCGCTCGCCGCCTATCCCGACGATTATGCCGAACGGGTGATGGACATGGTCGCGGCGGCCGGTATCCACATGATCGCCAACCCGGCGACCAACCTGATGCTTCAGGGCCGCGAGGATTCCCATCCCAAGCGGCGCGGGATCACACGGGTGAAGGAATTGCTGGCGCGCGGCGTCAACGTGGCGTTCGGCCAGGACAATCTGCGGGACATGTTCTACCCGTTCGGCCGCGACGACCCGCTGGAACTGGCCTTCCTGCTGGCCCATGCCGCCCATATGAGCCAGCCTGACGAGATCGAGGCCGTGTTCACCATGACGACGGACAACGCCGCGAGGGTCCTGGGTCTCGCCGACTATGGAACCGCGCCCGGCTGTGCCGGCGACCTGGTGATCCTCGATGCGCATTCGCCGCTGGAAGCTATCGTCGAGAAACCCGACCGGCGCTACGTCATCCGCCGCGGGCGCGTGATCGCGGAGACGGAGACCCGGCGGACAATCGTCGCGGACTAGACTTCGTCGCGCGACCGCCTACGCCGCCGCGTCGCGGTTCGCGTGGTCGTCGGGATTGTAGTTGAGGTTCGGCCCCAGCCAGCGCTCCGCCGTCTCGACGTCCATATCCTTGCGCGCGGCATAATCCTCGACCTGGTCACGCTCGATCCGACCGACCCCAAAATACCGCGCCTC
>Ga0070726_10000683_pt1 | contig 39187 bp, 42 predicted proteins | sample tdAd471_FD_67275 | JGI IMG/M metagenome (GOLD analysis project Ga0070726, IMG submission 67275) | Marine sediment microbial communities from the Atlantic coast under amendment with organic carbon and nitrate - tdAd47.1 | ecosystem: Environmental > Aquatic > Marine > Coastal > Sediment | place...
TCCAGAAGGTGGGCAACATAGTCATCCGCCGGATGCGCCAGCAGGTCGCGCGGCGGTCCGGTCTGCACGATGAGACCCTCGCGCATGACCGCAATCTCGTCGGCCATGATCAGCGCCTCGGCCATGTCATGGGTGACCATCACCGCCGTGAAACCCAGCTCGGCCTGGAGCGTCTTGAAGTCCTGCTGCAGGGCATCGCGGGTCAGCGGGTCGAGCGCGCTGAAGGCCTCGTCCAGAAGGACGAGGTCCGGCTTGCCCGCCAGCGCCCGCGCAAAGCCGACTCGCTGGCGCTGGCCGCCGGAGAGTTCCGCCGGATAGCGCTCACCAAACACTGCCGGATCGAGGCGTACCAGTTCCATCATCTCGTCCGTGCGGGCGCGCACGGCCACGGCATCCAGCCCGGCCAGCTTTGGCAGGACGGCGATATTCTGACGAACGGTGTAATGCGGGAAAAGCCCGTTGCCCTGCATGACCCAGCCGATCTGGCGGCGCAGGGCGATGGCGTCATGCTCGGCGGTATTGCGGCCCTCGAACCAGATCTCGCCGGAGGTCAGCACCTCCAGGCGATTGATCAGTTTGAGCAGGCTGGTCTTGCCGCAACCGGATGCGCCGGTCAGCGCGAGCAATCTCCCGGCGTCTACCGAGAGATCGACTCCGCGCACAGCCTCGACACCGCCGGCATAGGTCTTGGTGACCTGGCGGAGGTCGAGAACAGCCTGATGATCAGACCTCAAGTTCTTCCAGGTCGATGTCCAGAATGGTGATCTCGAAGGAATAGGAGGTTTCACCCTCGTCTATGATCTTCGAGACAATGCCCAGGCACTCATCGCCCAGGTGAATCTCGGCGCATTCGTCCGGACGGTTGCGACGCTGCACCTGCAGGTCCGGATTGAGCTTCTGACGCAGGAAAATCTGCAGCTTGGCCGTCTCGGACGGCGTCATGTTCTTGTCCACGGGGATAGTCTCCGGATGGGGGATTCGATTGGCCCGTAACTAAGCGCACCCGGCCTGCCAGGTCCAGCCCGCCCCTGCGCCAGGGCACATCGGAAGTGGGGCGCATCTTCCCATCGGGGGAAGCGGGCTCCGCGAAGCAGAGGCCGAAGGGCGCTGGCGCGGAGAGCGACACACCGCCGCCCCGGCCCCAGTCCTAGTCCGGCAATTGCTGGTTCATCGAGCGGGCGGGTTGCGGGCAGCAATCGCCGACGATCTTGGCGGGGACGCCCGCGACCGTGCAGTTTGCCGGGACGGGCTTGAGCACCACGGAGCCCGCCGCGATGCGCGCATTGTCGCCGACCTCGATATTGCCGAGCACTTTCGCCCCCGCCCCGATCAGCACGCCGCGCCCGATCTTCGGGTGGCGGTCATCATGCGAGGCGCCGGTGCCGCCCAGCGTCACTTCGTGCAGGAGCGAGCAGTCATCGCCGACGACGGCGGTCTCGCCGATGACCACGGAGGACGCATGGTCGATCATCACGCCCTGGCCGATGCTGGCCGCCGGGTGGATGTCGACGCCGAAGCGTTCGGACACCCGGCTCTGCAGGTGGAAGGCGAGCGTGTCGCGCCCCTCATGCCAGAGCCAGTGCGCGACCCGGTGGGCCTGCAGGGCGTGATAGCCCTTGAAGTAGAGGAAGGGCTGGAGAAAGCTCGTGCAGGCGGCATCGCGCTCCTCGACAGCGACCATGTCGGCTGCGGCCTGTTCAATGATGTGCGGGTCGCCCTCGAGCGCCGCTTCGGCCACGTCGCGCGCCAGCATCATGTCGAGCTGGGCGTCGGCGAGCTTGGAGGCCAGGCGATAGGCGAGCGCGTGGGAAAACTGGTCATGGCGCAGGATGGCGGCATTGAGGAAGCTCGCCAGGATCGGCTCTTCCGCCGCCGCAGCCGCCGCTTCCACGCGCAGGCGAGCCCAGACGGACGCGACGCCGGAACGGGCCTCGATGGGGGATCGGGTTTCTGCAGTCATGTCAGCGTCCTTCGCGATCGGGAGCATTCAGCAGGGCCTGGCTCAGCGCTTCGTCCAGCAGACCGTTCTGGGCCATGTAGTGTGCCTTGAGCACCATTGCCACTGTCAGCGCGTCGGTAATCTGGCCGGACACGACTTCATCAAGCAGGTCACAAAAATGCAAGCGGCGCAATTCCAGCACCTCGCACCCTTCCGGCTGGGCCTCGCCCTGGGTGAGCCCGGTGGCAATGTAACCGATCGAGGCCTCATCCGTGATCGAATTTGACAAATCCATGCGCAGGATCTCCGTCCAGCGCGCCGCCGTCAGCCCGGCTTCTTCCTTCAGCTCGCGTGCGGCTTCCTCGACCGGATCGGCCTCGGGATTGCCGCCGCCCTCGGGGATTTCCCAGCTATACTTGTCCTGCGGAAAGCGATGCTGCCCCACCAGCACCGTCTCGCCCGTGTCGAAGAGCGGCAGGATGGCCAGGGCCAGATTCTGGAAATGCACCACGCCATAACGGCCGGGCTGTCCGTCCGGCTGGGTGATGGGATAGTCCTCGATCCGCATCCACGGGGTCTCGTGAACAATCTCCCGGCCATGAACCTGCCAGGGACCACGCATCGTCTTCATGGGGCACGCCTCCTGTGGGAGAGGCAGTAGGCCGGTTCGGGGCCCGGCAGCAAGGCAGCAGGAGCGTCAGGCCGACGCGCCCGTCAGCCCCTGCATGATCATCTCGATATGGAAGTCGATCACCGCGTCGCGCGTGACATGTTCCGAACCGGGCATGCCGGAGGGGAAGTCCTCGAGACAGACCATCAGCGTGGTCAGGCCGTGCAGGCTGGCCCAGACGCTCTTGGAGGCAACCTGCGGATCGACATTGCGGAAGGAGCCCTCGGCCTTGCCCTGCTCGATCATGGAGACCAGCTTGGCTTCCGCCTGATAGGCCATTTCCTCTTCGGAATGCACATGCTTGCTGATCCGGGAGGTCGTCGAGAAGGCCATCATGTAGTGATTGGGTTCCTCGATACCGGTCTCGATATAGGCGCGGATGCAGCGGGCGCAGAGCTCGCGGGTCGAGCCGCCAGCTTCCATGGCGTCATGGATACGCGTCATCAGGCGCTCGAAGAAGAGATCGCGGATCGCCTCGAACAGATCATCCTTGGATGCGAAATACTTGTAGAGGGCCGCCGGGCTGTAATCGATCGCCTCGGCGAGGCGCCGCATGGAAATGCCCTCCTCCCCCTCGGAGGAGAAGATCGCTTCGGCCGCATCGATGATCGCTTCGCGCACCTTGCGCCGGCGACGATCCGCGGGCGTGTCCTCTTCGACAGAAACTTCTGCGTTCATACCTAAAACTTTGCCCCCAAGCGCCATATTTAAATGGCATAACTTGCCTACAGATATAACGTTCCAAGTCCGGCAAGGTCAAAGATACATTCATCCAGCCCCGACGAGACATCATAATGAATCAAGATCAGCATGCAGAGTTTCCGGCGCCCGGCGACGCGCTGCCTTCCAGCCACCCTTCCCCGGAAACCCTCACCCTGCTGAAACAGCGCCGTTCGACGCCGGCGATTTCCCTCAGCGAACCGGGGCCCGATGAAAGCCAGATTCGCGACCTGATCGGGATAGCCGCCCGCGTCCCGGACCACGGCAAGCTGGCACCCTGGCGCTTCATCATCTTCGAAGGGGCCGCCCGGACGAGTTTCGGCAATATCCTCGCCAAGATTTTCGCCGCGAAGAATTCCGACGCCTCCCAGGAGATGATCGATTTCGAGCGCACCCGGTTCGAGCGCGCGCCCGTTATCATCGCCGTGATCTCCAACGTGCTTGAGAAGCACAAGGTCCCGACCTGGGAGCAGGAGATGTCCGCCGGGGCCGCGTGTCAGAACATGCTGATCGGCGCCAGCGCCATGGGCTTCGGCGCGCAATGGCTGAGCGAATGGTACGCCTTCGACCCGGACATCAAGGACATGATGGGCCTGCGCTCGGGCGAGCGCATTGCCGGCTTCATCTATATCGGCACGGCTCCGGAGACGATCCAGGAACGCCCCCGCCCGCAGCCGCATATCGGTCGCTGGAAGGCCTAGCCCCGCCCGCGATAGGGCGCGACGCCCTGGTCGGGAATCCACACGCCCGCCGGCGGTTCACCGGTCGCGAAGAAGACGTCGATCGGGATACCGCCGCGCGGATACCAGTAGCCGCCAATCCGCAGCCAGACCGGGTCGAGCTCTCGGACCAGGCGCTGGCCGATCATCGTGGTACACGCCTCGTGGAAGGCACCGTGATTGCGGAAGGAGCCGAGGAAGAGCTTCAGCGACTTCGACTCGACGATCCAGTCCCGCGGGACGTAATCGATCACCAGATGGGCAAAGTCCGGCGCACCGGTCACCGGACAGATCGAGGTGAACTCCGGACAGGCGAAGCGGATCATGTAGGGCGCGTCACACGGATTGGCGACGCGCTCCAGCGCCGCGGTTTCCGGATTGTCCGGCAGCGGCGTGTCGGACCCGAGCTGTTCGAGCTTTTCGTAGCGATTATCAGTCATGGCGCGGAGTTAGCCCTCCTGTTTCGGCTCGGCAAGGGGGTTACCCCACCACGACCGGCATCTGGGTGCGCGAGAAGACGCGGCGGATGGTGAAGCTGGACTGCAGACGGGCGACGCCTGGCAGGGCCGACATCACCTCGCGGTGGACGCGTTCATAATCATTGGCATCGCGCACCAGCACGCGGACCAGATAGTCCGCCTCGCCGCTCATCAGATAGCACTCCATGACCTCCGGCACCTCTTCAACGGCATCTTCGAAAGCCTGCAGCGTATCGCGCTTCTGGTTGTCCAGCGTGACCTGAACATAGACGGTGATGCCGCGCCCCAGCGCCTCCGAGGACAGGATCGCCACATAGCGGTCGATAATGCCGCCCGCCTCGAGCGCCTTCACCCGGCGGTGACAGGCCGAGGGTGACAAACCGGCCCGTTCGGCCAGCTCGGCATTGGTCAGGCGACCATTTTCCTGCAGCTCATTGAGAATGGCGATGTCGACGGCATCAAGTTGCATGACGGGCTCCGGCAATTGGCTGGGCGAATATAATTCTGGAAATCACGAAAAAGAGAGGATATATCAGCGCCACTTCGCAGATTGATGGACCATTATTCGTCGTTCGCACGCGAAAAGTCAAAATATTTCGAAACCGGCAACTGCGAGAACTCAATTTCGCAGGAATCGCCGCCAGCAGACCGGAAAGCGGGAGAAAACATGCGCATTGGTGTCCCCAAGGAAATCAAGGTTCGCGAATACCGGGTCGGCCTGACCCCGAACAGCGTTGCCGAACTCGTCACCCACGGCCATGATGTCGTTGTGGAAACGCAGGCCGGCATGGGCATTGGCTGCTCGGACGAGGACTATGTGGCCGCCGGCGCGAAAATCCTCCCGGACGCGGCCTCCGTGTTCGAAGCCGCTGAAATGATCGTGAAGGTGAAAGAGCCCCAGCCGGTCGAAACGGCGATGCTCAAGCCGCACCACATCCTCTACACCTATCTCCACCTGGCACCCGATCCGGTCCAGGCTGAAGGCCTGCGCAAGTCCGGCTGTACGGCGATCGCCTACGAAACCGTGACCGACAATTCCGGCCGTCTGCCGCTGCTGACGCCGATGTCCCAGGTTGCCGGTCGCATGTCCGTCTCCGTGGCAGCCCACTGCCTCCAGAAGGCCCAGGGCGGCCTCGGCCTGATGCTCGGCGGCGTGCCGGGCGTCCTGCCGGCCAAGGTCGTCATCATCGGCGGCGGTGTCGCCGGCACCCATGCCGCCGAAATGGCCATTGGCGCGCGTGCTGATGTCACCGTCTTCGACCGCTCCAACACCCGCCTCGCCGAGCTGGACGAACAGTTCGCCGGTGCCGTGAAGACCGCCTACTCCACCAAGGCCGCTCTCGACGCCGCCGTGCGTGATGCGGACGTGGTCATCGGCGCGGTCCTGATCCCTGGCGCAGCCGCACCGAAACTCGTCACCCGCGAAATGCTGTCGGAAATGAAGGACGGTGCCGTCCTCGTCGACATCGCCATCGACCAGGGTGGGTGTTTCGAGACCTCCAAGGCCACCACGCACGACGACCCGACCTATATCGTCGACGGCGTGGTCCACTACTGCGTGGCCAACATGCCGGGCGCCTATGCCCGCACGTCCGCCTTCGCCCTCAACAACGCCACCCTGCCCTTCGCCATCGCGATTGCGAACAAGGGTGTCCAGAAGGCGCTCAATGATGATGCGAACCTGGCACGCGGCCTCAATGTCGCGGGCGGTGAGATCACCTACAAGTCCGCCGCTGACGATCTGGGCGTGCCCTATGTGAAGCCGGACTGGCTGACCTCGATCTGATCGGGCTCATCCTCGACCAGGAAACAGGCCGGGCAGGAAACAGGCCGGGGCGCTAGGCGCTCCGGCTTTTTCTTGCCCACTGCGCCCAGGCAATCAGAAGCACGGGCACGCCCGCTCCCGCCGCGATCAGGGCGGCCTGGGCAATCACGGGATCTCCGCCTGCCGCGTTCGCCACATGGATGCCGTAGGCGCCCCAGCTGACCGCCGCGAGATAGCTGGGCGAACGGGTGAGTGCGACCACTACAAGCGCTGCAACCAGAGCGGCGGCCAGCACGGCGAGCGCGGGCGCGACCGTGCCAGCGCCCAGCCAGGCTATCTCCAGCAGGTTGGCGGTGACGAGCAGATTCACGAAGGCCGCGGCATTGAGCCAGCCGGCGAGAAGAAAGAGCGGCGCCCGGAAGACGCGATCCCAGAGACCCGCTTCGATCTGCGCGGTCGCCGTCAGCACGATCACCAGCAACAGCCCCCAGATGACCTGGATGATCAGGAGCGAGCCCAGGTCGAAACCCTGGACAGGAACATAGAGCTCCCACGCGGCGTTCAGCCAGAACACCGCCGCCGCCAGCCAGCCGATCCGTCGCAGCGGCGCGTGGGCCGGGCGCAAGGCGTGGTAGACGGCAAACACCAGACATCCCGCGAAAATCACGCTCCAGATGCTGAAGGCGTAGCCTGCGGGGGTCAGCAGCGAGACCGTCTCGTTCGAGCGGGACGCGACATTATGGCCCCAGCCTGCGGCGAAGGGGATGGCGCCCCCGGCGATCTGGGCCACGGCCCCGGTGGCGACGACGACACTGCGAAAATGGTCTTTGAGGTTTGCGGTCATGGTTCACTCTCCTGACGGGTCATACGAGCGCCCGGGCCCGGCGGATGCCTCTATCGACACTTATTTCTGCGCGATGGGTGCAACTGTCACGAGAATCATAAAAGCGTTACGCATCCGGACTAGATACCGGCCTTTTCGGAGCAAGCGAGCGCGAGGGAGCGACGCGTGTCACGACGTTATGACCTGGTGATCTTCGACTTTGACGGCACGCTGGCCGACAGCCTGACCTGGTTCCGTTCCGCCATGGGCGATGTGGCGGACAAGCATGGCCTCGGCCCGATGTGTGAGGATCGCGCGGAAAGCCTGCGCGGCCTGACGCCGAAACAGATCATGTCCGAGCTGAAGATTCCGGCGTGGAAACTCCCCTTCATCGCAGCGGATGTCCGGGCCATGGCGGCGGAAAATGTCGACCAGATCAAGCTCTATGACGGCATCCCCGATGTGTTGCGGGCGCTGCACGAGGCGGGCGTCCGGATCGCTGTGGTCAGTTCCAATGGCGAAACCGCCGTACGCGAGGTTCTCGGCGAGGAACTGACCGAGCTGGTCTCGCAATTTGCCTGCGGGGCCGCCCTGTTCGGCAAGGCGTCGATTTTCCGCAAGGTGATGAAGCGCGCGGGGGTCTCGCCCGACCGCACGCTGAGCGTCGGCGACGAGGTCCGCGACATCGAAGCCGCGCGCGAAGCGGGTTGCGACTGCGCCGCCGTCTGCTGGGGTTTCGCCACGCCGGAAATTCTCAACCAGCAGACCCCCGACGTCTGCTTCAGCGACCGCGCCGAGATTGGCGCCTATCTGGACAGCAAGGGCGGGTCGACCGCCCAACAGGCTTAAAGATACCGCCTCACCCGTCGGCGATAGGCCTCGAACGTCTCTGCGAACACGCGCTGCATTTGCGGCTCCTCGACCCTTGTGATGAAGACATGGATGAAGACCGCGAAGAGGATGGCCGAGACCGTGGCCAGGGCTGATCCGCTGGCGATCACCGCGCCAAAAAACATCGCCGCATAGCCGACATATTGCGGATTTCGGGTCCAGCGGTAGACACCGACGGTGATCAGCTCATCTTCCTTGAGCCCATAGACCCGCGCCACCTCTCCATAGGCCCGCCGCCCCAGCGCGATAACCACCGCCCCCGCCAGGAAGAGGCTCGCACCCGCCAGCAGTCCGGCGAGCCCGGGCGTAAAGAGGCTGCCCCGGTCGAGCCAGCTCAGCGCCATGTGAGCCAGGAAATGCCCGTGCATCAGCGCGCCGGACATCAGCGCAACGGGCAGGCTCCAGCGACCGAGCCGCCGGAAATCGCGCTGCGCCATCGCCATGAAAGGCAGGGCGGCGACGCCATTGATCAGGATGTAGACCATCACCCACAGCGACATCGTCATGCCTCGACCTCCCCGTCTGCCGCGAGTTCGCGACGCGCCTGCGCGATGATGCTGATCGAGGAGCGCAGGAAGAGCCCGGCCATGGCGAGCGCCATCAGGAAGTCGGGCCAGTGACTGTTCAGCAGCACGACAAGCAGGCCCGCAATCATCACCCCGACATTGCCGATCGCGTCATTGCGCGAACACAGCCAGACGGAGCGGATATTGGCGTCGCCATCGCGCCAGCGCATCAGGATCACCACGCTGGCGAGGTTGGCTATGAGGGCGAGCGCGCCGACGAGCCCCATTGTCGAACCGACGGGCGGCTGGGCGGCGAGCAGGTCTGCCAGGGCCAGGCCCAGCACGCCCATCGCGGTCAGGCTGAGCAGCACGCCCTTGAACAGCGCCGCCTGTGCCCGATAGCGCAGGCTGTGACCGATCACGGCGAGGCTGATCGTATAGGTCAGCGCATCCCCCGCGAAATCGAGCGCATCGGCCTTCAGCGCCTCCGATCCCGCACTGAATCCGGCGGTCATCTCGACACCGAACATCAGCCCGTTGATCGCGATGACCGCGACCAGGGCCCGTTTATACGCTGGCGACACGCCGTCAAATGCATGCGTGTGGTGACACCCGGACATACAACGCCTCCTCTTGCTGGAGCTGACCCTAGTTTCTACAGTGGCTGTAGAAGCAAGAGGCGATGTGAAGAAAATGCACCCGATCGGGAAAGCCGCCGAACTGTCCGGCGTGAAGGTCACCACGATCCGCTATTACGAGGAAGTCGGACTGATGCCCGAGCCGGAACGCCGCGCCAGCGGTCGGCGCAGCTATGACCATGCCGCCATCGACCGGCTGCGCTTCATCCGCCATGCCCGCGATCTGGGCTTCCCGGTCGAGAGCATCCGCAGCCTGATCGACCTGCAGCAGACACCCGGCCGGGATTGTTCCCAGGTCGACGCGCTGGCCTCCCGTCACCTCGACGACGTGCGCGCCCGCATCGCCCGGCTGCGCGAACTGGAAGCCGAACTGGAACGCATCACCCACAGCTGCCGCGGCGGCACGGTGGAGGCCTGCGAAATCATGGCCTGCCTGGGCGATCACAGCCTCTGCGACAGCGATCGCCACTGAGGCGGACTACCCGCAGACGCGTGCCTTGGCTTCGGCGTATTCGCGCTTGAGTTGGTCGATATAGTCGCCGGCGCTCTGTACGGCCTTGATCGAGCCGATGCCCTGACCGGAGCCCCAGATGTCTTTCCAGGCCTTGGCGTCGGTATTGCCGCCGGAGCCGAAATTCATCGCGGACGGGTCGCTCTCGGGCAGATTGTCCGGGTCGAGACCGGCGTCCTCGATGGACTTGCGCAGATAATTGCCGTGCACGCCCGTGAAGAGGTTGGTGTAGACGATGTCTTCCGCGCCGCCTTCGACAATGCCCTGCTTGTAGCGCTCGTCGGCGCGGGCTTCCGTTGTGGCGATGAAGGCGGAGCCGATATAGGCGTAGTCCGCGCCCATGGCCTGGGCTGCGAGAATGCCGCCGCCGGTCGAGATCGAACCGGAGCACAGGATCGGACCGTCAAACCAGGCGCGGGTCTCGGCGATAAAGCCGAAGGGCGACAGCGCCCCGGCATGGCCACCCGCCCCGGCGGAGACACAGATCAGGCCCGTCGCGCCCTTCTCGATCGCCTTGTGGGCGAAGCGCTGGTTGATGACGTCGTGCAGGGTGATCCCGCCCCAGCCATCCACCGCCTTGTAAACGGCTTCCTGCGCGCCGAGCGAGCAGATCACGACCGGCACCTTGTACTTCTCGCACATCGCCATGTCTTCCTCGAGGCGATTGTTCGACCGGTGAACGATCTGGTTCACGGCGAAGGGTGCCGCCGGCTTGTCCGGATTGGCGCGGTTATAGCTCTCCAGCTCGGAGGTGATCTGGTCGAGCCATTCATCAAGCTGGCTGACCGGTCGGGCATTCAGGGACGGAAAGGACCCGACAATGCCGGCCTTGCACTGGGCAATGACCAGGTCCGGGTTGGAAATGATGAAAAGCGGCGATCCGAACGCCGGCAATTGCAGCTTGCCCTTGAGAATATCCGGTTCAGCCATCTTGCCTCTCCCCTGTGCTCGACCGACGGGGCGACCCCAGCCGCCCGTCTTGTTTCATTGTGCAGCGCAAACCTAGTGCCCGTCCCCAAACCTGTCGAGACAGGCCTCCAGTAACGTATAGGGCAACTTATTGTGCATCTGCGAAATATTTTGCCGCACTTGCGAGCAATTTGCCCTGCGCCGTAGCAATTTCGACCAAGTACGAAATTTCTTAACCCCTCCGCTTGACCGCATTAAAGCGGCTGGGCCCGATGGTGTTGCGGTGTCTTGTCGGGCCCGCGATCTGTGAACTCTGGCGGCGGCCGACGCCAGCTTTTCACGGGTCATCCCGGCAGACGCCCACCGCCGAGGCGGCGACAAGAGATCGCCCGGCCCAGATCGAACCGACACGCCCGCTGCAGTGATTTCCGCTGGATCTCAGTGCAGGGCCTATTGGGACAAAGAGCTGCCAAGGCAGCGGCCCTCCTGAAATCCGGCAGACCGAACGACCTGTGATGTGCGCAGGGCGAACACCGGAGGCTTGCCTGAGAGCCTTCGCAGTACCCGGAAGACCATGGAGGGTTAACATGCGGGATTCAAAGATAAAATGGCCAGTGAAGCTGGCCGCGTTTGCGACAGCGGGGCTTGGAGTCAGCCTTCTGACCGCAGCCCCGGCGGCCGCGGAAGTGAGTGAAGAGACGGCTTTCATTTTCAACACACTCCTCTTCCTGATCGGCGGCTTCCTGGTCATGCTCATGGCCGCGGGCTTCGCCATGCTCGAAGCCGGCTTCGTGCGCACGAAACATGCCGCAGCGATCTGCCTGAAAAATATCGCCCTCTATTCCATCGCGGGCCTGATGTTCTTCCTGATGGGCTATCAGGTCATGTATGGCGGCGAGACGCCCTTCTACGGCATGCCCGCCATCTGGGGCCCGTCCGAGATCGCCTCGGACGAGACCATCGACCTTTCGACCGGCTATTCCGCAGCTTCTGACTGGTTCTTCCAGATGGTCTTCGTGGCGACCGCCGCATCCATCGTCTCCGGCACCATTGCCGAGCGCGTGAAGCTGGGCTCCTTCTTTATCTTCGTCGTGGTCCTGACGGGCCTCATCTACCCGATCCAGGGCTCCTGGGAATGGGGTGGCGGATGGCTGGACGCCGATTTCGGCTTCTCTGACTTTGCCGGCTCGACCCTGGTTCACTCCACGGGCGGTTGGGCAGCCCTCGCCGGCGCCATTCTTCTGGGCGCACGCACCGGACGTTTCGGACCGAACGCCGTGCCGATGCAACCGTCCTCCCTGCCGCTGGCCACGCTGGGCACATTCGTCCTCTGGTTCGGCTGGTTCGGCTTCAACGGCGCCTCGCAGCTGGCCATGGGCTCTGCTGCCGACGCCGTCGCGATCTCCCAGATCTTCGCCAACACCAACATGGCTGCCGCCGCCGGCGTGATGACCGCCTACGTCCTCTCGCTCATCCTCGGCAAGGGCAAGGCCAATCTCGGCCTCTGCCTCAATGGCGCGCTGGCGGGCCTGGTCGCCATCACTGCGGAACCGCTGACGCCGACCATCCTGGAAGCCGTACTGATCGGTGCTGTCGGGTCCGTGATCGCCACGCTGGGCGCCAAGCTTCTGGAACTCGTGCGCATCGACGACGTCGTCGGCGCCATCCCGGTCCACCTCTTCGCGGGCATCTGGGGCACGATGGCTGTGCCGATCACCAACAGCGATGCCAGCTTCTACGGCCAGGCCGTGGGTGTCGGGGCCATTGGTGCCTTCGTCTTCCTGACGAGCTTCGCCGTCTGGCTGGTTCTCAAGGTGACGCTGGGCATTCGCCTCTCGGCTGACGAGGAAACGGTCGGCGGCGACATTTCCGAACTCGGCCACGGCGCCGGCGCGGTGTTTGACGCCGCGGGAAAGGACGAAGCTCTGGCCTGATCCAGGCCCTGCCGGACGCGGTGCGGGTGGAGACGCTGGTCTCCCCCCTCACCCCCGGCGCGGCCAGGGCTGACGGCCTGCCTCCAAGCCAACCCGGTCCCGCCGACCCGACCCGCCTCTCGGCACCGGTCCAGGGACCCGACCTCAAGAGCAAACCCGTCGAGCTTCGGCGCAGTCATGCCCGCATGCCTGTCCCTCGCAACACCCGGCGGAAACGATTTTTAGTGCTTGAAATCAAGGAGTAGTGACATGATCAAGCAAGTAGCAGCGGCCGGTCTCGGCGTTCTTGCCCTGGCCTCAGCAGCCAGCGCCCAGGAGATCGCGGGCAATGTGGCCCTCTCCACCAACTATGTCTTCCGCGGCATCACCCAGACCGATGACGGTCCGGCCATTTCCGGCGGCTTCGACTATGAAAACGGCGGTTTCTACGCCGGCATCTGGGGCTCCAGCGTCGACTTCAGCGACGACACCACGATGGAGATCGACTTCTACGGCGGCTACACCTTCGCCGCCGGCGGTTTCGACTGGGATGTCGGTGTCATCTATTACGCCTATCCCGACAGCCCGGAATATTTCGGCGAGAGCCAGGACTTCACCGAAGTCTATCTCGGCGTCGCCAAGGAGGTCGGCCCGGTCGCCCTCGACGCGAAACTCTCCTACTCGGATGATTTCTATCTGGGATCCGGCCAGGCGATCTATATCGAGGCCGGCGCCGGTATGGAGATTTTCGACGGCGTGACCCTGGATGGACGCTTCGGCTCCAGCCAGTTCGATGACTTCCCGGTCCTGGATTATGAGGACTGGCAGATCGGCCTGTCCGGCGAGGTCGTCGGCGTCGGCTGGGACCTGCGGTATCACGACACGTCGGAATTCTTCGGCGACAGCTTCGTGTTCTCCATCTCGCAGTCCTTCGGCGGCTGACCCTCCTGGCCGAAGATGAAGCCGGCCCGCTGGAGACCAGCGGGCCGGTTTTCGTGTCTTTAAATTCCGGAGGGGGACGACCGGGGCGCGGTCAGCCTTCAATCCGTACCGGCACAGGCGCGGGCTGGGAGGTCGCCCGACGGCGATGCGCATGCACCGCATAGTCCGCGGCGAAGATCGCCAGAAGCATGATGAAGGCCGCCAGCGGGTTATGGACAAACTGGAACCCGACCCAGATACCGGCCGCTGCAAACCCCAGATCGATCATAAACTGTCCGCGCTTGCCCATGGGGCGTTCCTTTCATGCGATGTCGTTGGATGCAAATTAGCGCCCGCGCGCCTCAAGACCAGCGGGAACGCACAACGCGGTGTCCCCCCTGTTAATGGCGGCGCGGGTCTTTCGACCTGATGAGGCAGGCCAAACCTTTGTCATCCCGGATGCATGCCCTGCGAAAGCGGGGCGGAAGTCCGGGACCCAGACGCGCTGAGGCCTGAATTTGTCGCGGGGAACGGGCCGAGGGTGACGTCTCTGGGTCCCGGCCCTGCGCCCCGCCTGCGCGGGGCATCCGGCCGGGATGACAGGGCGTATTTCTTTTCCCCCGGGCTTGTTCCAGGGCCTACAGATAGCTGCATACCTGGCACGGACCGGTAGGTCCCGGAATTCGCTGCGCTCCTCCGGGAAAAAAGCGGTGTCCGAGCGCTTGACGATCTGCAGCGTCCACTTTCCGAGTTTTGCCAACCTCCCCTTGAGCTTCGGCCCGGAAAAAACGGGGACACGTACCGATTACTCCTCCGCGTTCAGCCTTGGCCGTCCGGGCTTGCCGGGCCGCAGCCGGATCGCGGATAGACAGGGACATACACTCTTTTCCAGAAATTCGCCCCGCTCCTCCGGGAAACAAGCGGGGTGCGGGAGCGATCGGCTCCGAAGATCGTCGCTCGCTACGCTCGCCCCCTTCGACCCGATGCTGCGCATCGGCCCACTTCCCCCGGCGGGGAAGAAAAACCTCACGCTGTCATCCCGGATGCATGCCCTGCGAAAGCAGGGCGGAAGTCCGGGACCCAGACGCGCTGAGGCCTGGATTTGTCGCAGGGAACGGGCCGAGGGTGACGTCTCTGGGTCCCGGCCCTGCGCCCCGCCTGCGCGGGGCATCCGGCCGGGATGACAGGGTGAGCATGGTTTCCCCCGAATTTTATCCGGGGCCCACAGATTGCTGCAAACCTGGCACGGACCGGTAGGCTCCGAAATTCGCCCCGCTCCTCCGGGAAAAAGCGGGGTGCGGGAGCTATCGGCTCCGAAGATCGTCGCTCGCGGCGCTCGCCCCCTTCGACCCGATGCTGCGCATCGGCCCACTTCCCCCGAAGGGGAAGAGAGAATGCGGTCGCGCTTCTCCGCCTCAATACGCGAGGCCTTACACTCCCCTCTCTGCTCTTTGAAAATATGACACACCACCCCAGTCCCGTGTGAGAGACGTGTGAGAGACGTATGGCAGGGAGAGTGGGGGCGCTATCCGGGTAAAACCGGCTTTGGTTCAGCGGCTTGGCGGTGCCAATCCGTCGGACCGACCCTCCGGATGTAATAGTCGTAGTAGGAGACGAAATTTCCGGCGGGAAATTATGGGAAATGGTCAGGCCGGCGGGGCGTCGACATGGGCCCACATATAGACGGCCAGCCAGGAGCGGTAGGGTTTGAAGCGCTCGGCGGTGCGCAGGGTCTTGCGGCGTTTGGAGGTCAGGCGTTCGAGGGTTTTGCGGGCGGCGACATCGCCCTCGGGCCAGATGTCCTCCTCGCCGAAATAGAACATGTTCATCATGTCCGCCGTCCACTGGCCGACGCCCCAGAGCTCGGTCAGGCGCGCGGCGCGCTCCCCGGCGCTGAGCGGGGCGAGCGTGTCGCGGTCGAGGCCGCGCTCGAGATGGCAGCGGGCAATGCCCTGGATGGTCTTCGTCTTGGCACCGGAGAGGCCGCAGCCGCGCAGCGCCTCTTCCGAACAGCCGGCGAAATGGTCGATCAGGGCGCGATCGCCCGCGCTTTCTTCAACGCGCGCCCAGATACTCCGGGCCGCCTTGACGGAGATCTGCTGACCGGAAATGGCGCGGCAGAGATAGTCGGGAAAGGGCAAATCGTCGCGCCGTGGAAAGGTCAGCGGTCCGAGACGACGCAGGGCACCCGAAAGATCCGGCGCAAAAGGCGTTGCGGTTTCAATCAGATGGCTATGGATGGCGCGATGGGGCATGGGCGCACGCTAGCGCGCCCGCGCGGCGCTGGAAATAAAATACTGCCGGACCCGGCTTGGCCCGGATCAGGCCGGGGTGTACAGCGCGGACATGCTGTCCTCGCTTCGTTCCCAGCGCAGTTTCCTCGCCCAGTGCCTTCTGGCCCTGGCGATGCTCGCCATGGGCATGCAGGCCAGCCTGCCCAAGGGCTACATGTTCGAGCGCCATGCCGAAAGCGGAACGATCTCGGTCGTCTTCTGTAATGCCGGCCGGGGCGCCGAGGAACGCTCGCTCAATCTCGCCACCGGCGAATACGAGACCACAGCGCCCGATACCGACGGCACCGCCGCCAATAATGGCTGTGCCCTTGCCGCCGCCACCGCCCTCGCGCTGGATGTCCGGGTCGACCTTCTGCCGACCGCACCAGCGCTGCGTGTCGAACGCGAGCACCGCCGCGAAACCCGTGAGGCCATCCGTGCCGGGGACCGTCCCGCGCCGCCGGCCCGCGCCCCACCCCGCTCCGTCTGACCTTTTTAACCCTTGTGTCAGTCTGCCGCTCCGTCGGGGCGGTTCAGGAGCTATGTCATGTCCCGAATTCTTCTTGCGTCCGCGAGCCTCGTTGCGCTTGCGGGTCCGGTGTCCGCCGAGGCACCGCTCACCGATATCATCACCGTCAACGCCCCGGCCGTGCGCCTCGATCTGGAGCAGAGCCTCACCCCGGACGCGATCACGCCGACCAACGGTCCGGACACGACCGGCCTCGTCGCCCGCCTCCCCGGCGGCGCCTCGGTCGGCAATGGCGCCCTCTCCGGCCAGGTCCAGTATCGCGGCCTGTTCGGGGCGCGGATCAATGTCCGCGTCGACGGGCAAACCATCGCCTCGGGCGGTCCGAACCTGATGGACCCGCCGCTGCACTACGCACCGCTCCCGCTGGTCTCGCAGATCGTGCTGGACCGCGGCGTCTCCCCGGTTCGCAATGGCCCCGGCCTCGGCGGCGGGCTGGATGCGGTGCTGAAGACCTCCACCTATGCCCCGACCCCGTCCGTGCAGTATGATCTCACCCTGTCCGGTCGAACCGCGGACGACAGCTACGCCGTCGGAGGACTGGTGGGATTGGGCGCCGAGAACACCCGTGCCCATGCGCTCTACGCACGCGAAGCCGGGTCGGACATCGACGTCGCCGACGGCACGATTGGCGGGAGTGAACACGATCGCCAGGTCTTTGGACTCGGCGGCGCGCTGCGGTCCGGTGTGCACGAGGTCAGCCTCGATCTGCGGCGCTCCGAAACGGGTCCGACGGGAAATCCGCCCTTCCCGATGGACATCCGCTATTTCGACACCGACCTCGCCCGGCTTGGCTATTCCGGCGAGATCGGATCCCTCGCCCTGCGGGCCCGGATCGAGCATTCCGATGTGTCGCATGCGATGAACAATTTTTCGCTGCGCCCGGCTCCGGCCTCGATGATGCAGTATCGCGAGACCTACGCCTTCGCGACGGCGACCGGCGGCGGTCTCGACATCTCGCTCGACGCCTGGGGCGGTGCGCTCACCCTCGGCCTCGACACGCATCGCGCAGCGCACGCGGTCACGATCACAAATCCGGGAAATGCCGATTTCTGGCTGACCAGCTTCCCGGATATCGAGATGCGGCGGACCGGCGCCTTCGCGGAATGGACCGGCGCCCTCGCCGCCGGTTGGCAGGCCGAGCTGGGGCTGCGGGCGGATCGCCACGAGGCCGAAGCCGGTCCCGCCTCGACGGGCAGCGCAGTCCCCGCCATGCCGGGCATGCTGGCCATGGCGTTCAACGCGGCGGATCGCGAGCGGGAGGATGTCACGGTCGACCTCGTCGGACGTTTCTGGCGCGAACTCGACGCGCGCACCACGCTGCGTCTTACCCTCGCCCGCAAGACGCGGGCGGCGGGCTATGTCGAACGCTTCGCCTGGCTGCCCACACCCGCCAGCGGCGGTCTGGCGGACGGCAATACCTATGTCGGCGATCCGACGCTGGAACCGGAGACCGCCCTCATCGTCGAGGCGGGCATCGACTGGCAGTCCGGACGCACCTACGCCCGGCCGACCCTCTTCGTGCGGGAGATCGACGATTACATCCAGGGCACACCCTTTGACGCCACGCCGGGCGTCATCGACACGCCGGTCGAGAAGGTCTCCAGCATGAACGGCGACCCGACGCCCCTGCGCTTCGCCAATGTCGATGCGCGGCTCTACGGTCTGGACATGGACTTTGGCTACGCGCTGTCCCCGGCCTGGCATGTGGACGGCGTCCTCTCCTGGGTTCGCGGCGAACGCCGGGATATCGCGGACGACCTCTACCGTATCGCCCCGGCGCGGATGACCCTCGGCCTGACCTATGAGGGCAATGCCTGGGCCGCCACGCTGGAAAGCGTCGCCGTGGCGGAGCAGGACCGGGTTTCGGTGACCAATTCGGAGGCGCAGACCCGCGGCTATGTGCTCCTGAACGCCCGCGCCAGCTGGGATATCTCAGAGGGCGCAAGCCTGACCGCCGGCGTCGAGAACCTGCTTGACCAGGACTATGAGCAACATCTCGGCGGCTATAACCGCAATGCCGGGTCCGATATCGGCCTGGGAGACCGCCTGCCGGGCACCGGTCGTAGCTTCGGCCTGCGCCTTCACTTGAGGGGCTAGGAAGACGGTGCTCTGGGCGACGACCGGGTCGCCCAGACATCGCCCCAATTCTCCCCGCAATCGCCCCATTCGCGCCCTCTCCCCTCCCTGTTCCGGGATCAGTTTCGATAGCGGACAGGGAGGCGGACCGGATGACACGGTCGGGTCCGCGATCAGGGAGAGCACACAATGACCCATTCTCGCGGAGCCGGAGGCGGACAGGCCTGGTTCGGAGTTATCATCGCACTGGCAACCTTCGCCGCGAGCCTCTTCCTCTGGTCGGATGCCGGCGCAGACCCGCTGCCGGGGGACCGCCAGACGCCGGACGGCATGGTCCGCCTGAGCGAGGTCAATGAAGGCGCCCTGCTCCTCAAAACGGTCGACGCCGGGCTCTATGTGCCCGCCCCTCTGGTCGCCACCGACATCGAGCTGGATATTTCCGGCCCGGTCGTCCGCGCGATTGTCACCCAGCGCTTCGAAAATCCCTCCGACGCCTGGGTCGAAGGCACCTACGTCTTCCCGCTTCCCGAAGACTCCGGCGTCGACCGCTTGCGCATGCAGATCGGGGATCGCTTCATCGAAGGCGAAATTCACGAGCGTCAGGAAGCCCGCCAGATCTATGAACAGGCCCGTGCAGCAGGGCAACGCGCCAGCTTGCTCGAGCAGGAGCGGCCCAACATGTTCACCACCTCGGTCGCCAATATCGGACCGGGCGAAACCATTATCGTGCAGATCGAGTACCAGGACGTGGCGCGCCTCAGCGACGGTTCCTTCGAGCTTCGCGTACCGCTGGCTATCACCCCGCGTTATATCCCGCAGGATGTCGGCTTCCAGCTGGCCTCCACGGGCTCGGCCCGGAATTCCTCCGTACCAGATGCCCAGCGCATCACCCCGCCGATGATGCTGCCCGAAGGCGAGCCAGAGGAAAGCCTCCGCCTGCCGGTCACCATCCATGCGGAGCTGGACGCCGGGTTCGAGCTGGGTGAGGTCGCCAGCCTCTACCACGCCACGCTTGTCGAGCATCTCGGCGAGGGACGCGCGCGCATTTCCCTGGCCAATGGAGCGATCCCGGCCAATCGCGACTTCGTCCTGAGCTGGCGTCCGCAGAACGAGGCCGTGCCCAGCGCCGCGCTGTTTACCGAGGAATGGAACGGCGAGACCTATTTGCTCGCGCAGATCCTGCCGCCGGCGCAACTCGGCGCCGAGACGCCGCGTCGTCCGCGAGAAACGATTTTCGTCATCGACAATTCCGGTTCGATGGCCGGCGCCTCCATGCGACAAGCGCGCGAAGCGTTGATCTATGCTCTGGAGCGTCTGGAACCGGGTGATCGTTTCAACGTAATCCGCTTCGACAACACGATGGAGACGGTCTTCCCGTCCGCTGTTGATGCGACGGAGGCCAATATCAACCGGGCTCTCGCCTTCACACGCAATCTCGACGCCCAGGGCGGAACGGAAATGCTGCCCGCCCTGGTCGAGGCCCTGCGCGACACGACGCCGGACGATACCAGCCGCGTTCGCCAGGTCGTCTTCCTTACGGATGGCGCGATCGGCAATGAGCAGCAGCTCTTCGAGGCCATCGACCTGGGTATCGGACGCTCGCGCCTGTTCCCGGTTGGCATCGGGTCGGCCCCGAACACCTATTTCATGAGCCGTGCGGCCCGGATGGGGCGTGGCACCTTCACCCATATCGGACAGGTCACTGACGTCGCCGAGGAAATGGAGCAACTCTTCACGGCGCTCGAGCGTCCGGTCATGACCAATCTCGACGCCCTCTTCCCGCAGGATGCGATGAGCGAGATCTGGCCTGCGCCACTGCCGGACCTCTATTATGGCGAACCGGTTGTGATGACCGCACGTCTCGGTGAGACGGACGGGGTGGTGATCGTCGAGGGCGAGCTCGCCGGCTCGACCTGGCGCGAAACCCTGTCACTGAGCGAGGCCCAGCCCGCAACCGGCATCGCCACACTCTTTGCCCGAAACCGGATTCGCGCCCTCGAGGAGACCCGCTTCCAGGGCGCGACCCCGGACCGGATCGACGCGGCTGTGCTGGAGACCTCGCTGGACTTCCACCTCGTCTCCCGACTGACCAGCCTTGTCGCCGTCGACGTTACGCCAGCGCGCCCGACCGACGAGACCCTTGTTGCGACCCAGGTGCCGAACATGATCCCCGATGGATGGGATTTCGAAGCGGTCCGCAATGACCGGTTCCAGAACGTCCAGCATGCCGCGGTCGATCCGGCCCTGATGCAGCGCCTGCGCCCGGGTCAGGACCCCAACGCGCCGGTCACGGACGAAAATGGCGTCCCCCTTCCCGGCACCGCGACACCGCGCGAACTGATGATGTGGGCGGGGTCGCTGATGATGTTGATTGCCCTCTTCTGGCTCATCGCCAACCGGGAGCGTCGGTTGTGGTAACCGTTCCCGGAGAGTGGGTGGGAGCCCCGATCAAGGAGAAGTCTCGAACCTCCGATATCCCGGGAGGCCAGAGGCGGGCGCACAGGGTCGTTGCCACGATTGCTGCGGCGACCCTTCTCCTCGCGGGTGCCGCCCTGTTCGGACAGGGCGTTTACCTCACTGCAAAAGCCGAGATCGCACAGGTCCTGCTTGCCCGAGCCTGGTCCCGTGCCCTGGAAGGAGAGACCGCGCCGACTCCATGGCCCTGGGCCGACACCTGGCCCGTGGCGCGGCTCTCCGTTCCGGAACTCGGTGAGCACGCGATCGTCCTCGCGGAAGCCGGCGGTGAAGCGCTGGCCTTCGGGCCCGCCCATCTCGCGGTCTCACCGGAACCGGGAGAGCGCGGAACCAGTATCATCGCCGCGCACCGGGACACGCATTTCGCGTTTCTCCGCGATATCGAGGTCGGCGATCATGTCGTCGTCGAACGCGCCGATGGCAGCCTGCAAACCTTCCAGGTCACACATATGGAGGTGGTCCATGCCGAGCGTTCAGGCATCCAGCCGGACGTTGGCCCGGCCCGCCTCGCCATGGTCACCTGCTGGCCCTTTGGCGCCCTGACGCCAGGCCCGGAGCGCTATGTTGTCTGGGCCGACGCGGTGGATTCAGATCAGGCGTAAACACCCGCATTAAATTGCAGAAAGCCTGTATCCAGCCTGCGGCACTCCCGTTAACCTCGCCCACCGGCGGGGGCCGAACAGGAGGTCAAATTGGGCGGAGCGTTTTTCGCGCCCCTTTCGCAGCCTGTCCGCCGCCGGATCGCCGCTGCGGCGCTGTCGGTCTGCGCCAACGGCCTGCTCATCGCGCTTGTCCTCCTCCTGCCACCCGATATCGAGCCCGCTCCGCAACCCGATGTCGTCGAGATCATCCTGGTCGAACGGGAAAGGGAGGAAGCGGCGCGCGATACCGAGAACACGCCCTCTGACACGGTTGATGTTCCAGTCCAACAAGACGCAACCCCGCCACCTGCGTCACCTGTTGCGCCTGCTACGACACGGCCAGAAACCGTGATGGACGAGCCACCGGACGAGGATAAAAACCAGGAAGATGATCAACCGACTGGTACGCCGGGGCCAGTCGCCTTGCCGGAGTTTCAGGGCGACGCGCTCCCCCTGTCCGCTGGACGTGGCTCGACCCGGGCCGTCCTGCGCGACCTGTTCTGCCTCAATTCCTCCGCCGCGACACGCGAGGCGGGCGACTGCCCCGATGGCCCTGCGGACGCCCGGCTCTTCCTGGACAACGCCTCGCCAGAGAATATCGCCCGCGCAGAAGCCGCCTTCGACCTCTCCCCCGCCCAGATACGGTCCCTGTTCGGTGCGCGTGCCCTTCCCGGCCTGAATGATTTGAGCGGCCAGGCCGCCACGACCAATCAACACTCGGTTCCCACGGGTAGCGCCGACGAGATGCGCGACAGCCTCCCGCCCCAACACCCCGATCCGGCGTTTGGTGATTGACGCGGCTTTCGATGCGCGGTCCATTCCGTCCATGAACTTCCTGTCCGATACGACCGCCCCCGCTCACCCCAAGCTCATCGAGGCCATCTCGGCCGCCAATTCCGGTTTTCAGTCGAGCTATGGGGCCGACGAGATATCGGCCCGCGTTGAGACGCGATTGCGCGAGATTTTCGAGACGGACCTGAAAGTCCTCTTTGCGGTCTCGGGAACGGCCGCGAACGCGCTGGCCCTGTCCGCACTGTGTCCAGCGCATGGCGCGATCCTCTGCCACGAAGAGGCGCATATTCACCGCGATGAGCGCGGCGCTCCGGAATTCTACACGGGTGGGGCCAAACTGACCCCGCTGCGCGGTGCGCATGCGAAAATCTCTCTTGAGGAGCTGGACCGGGCGCTGGCGGAGATACCGGAAGGTTTCGTCCACACCAGCCCGGTACGGGTACTCTCCCTCTCCAACCTCACGGAGAGTGGTACCGCCTATACTCCGTCCGAAGTCGCCGAGCGTGCCGGGCGGCTCAAGGATCGCCCCGCCTATGTCCACATGGATGGCGCCCGCTTCACCAATGCGCTGGTCTCTCTGGGCTGCACACCTGCCGAGCTGACCTGGAAATCCGGCGTCGACGCGCTGTGCTTCGGCGCGACAAAGAATGCGGCCATGGGTGCCGAGGCGGTTATTCTCTTTCCGTCCGCGATGGAGCGGTTTGAAGAACTCCAGGTCCGGCAGAAACGAGGCGGCCACATGGCTCCAAAAATGCGCTTTCTCGCCGCCCAGTTCGACGCCTGGCTCGCCGATGACCTCTGGCTGGACCTCGCCCGAAGTGCCAATGCGCAAGCTGCAGCCCTGTCGCAGGGGCTGGCCTCGATCGAGGGGGTCGAAATCCTTCATGCGGTGGATGGCAACGAGATCTTTGCTCGCATTCCTGCCCCGATTGCGTCGCGAATGCGCGAGGCCGGTGTCCAGTTCTATCAATGGCCCGACGGCTCAGCGCGTCTCGTAACCAGCTGGTGCACGACGCAAGGCGACATCGCCGCCAGTTTGCAAGCGGCGCGTTAGACACCACTTTTAATTGCGGAACAAAAGGTGTACACTTCGTGCGATTGGGCTGTTGAAACCCTGCCTGCACTGGAGTGATGCCGTGCCAATGTCAGAACCTTCGTCCGCCACGGGCGTACTTTTCCGTCTCGATGATATCGATTTCGACGCCTATGGGCGTGTCAAACTGAATGATGAGGACGCGATTCACTCACTCGATCGCCTCTTCGCCGATGCCGACGCCATCGCCTGCCGGTCCGGCTGCGGAGCGCCGCTGAGTTGTGATACCGCGCTTATCAATGCACGCGACCTCGTCCGCATAGGGCCGGATCTCATCGTTAACAATGCGGACTTCGCAACCATAATCCGCAAGCGCAAGGCCGTCGACGCGCGCGAGGCGGTCATCGTTTTCGAACAATACCGATGCGTGGGATAGGCTCGTACGCGAAGAAGCACCGGGAGAGAAAAGTTGTCGGCGCGATCAGCTCGCCTCGGCCTTTTCCTCATCCGTAGAGCGACGCCAGGGGCCGTTATAGCGCGGGTCCTGGCGGCGGCGGCGGTCCGGACCGAAATAGGTGGAAGCCTTCACAAAGCGTCGCGGGCGTTCAATCAGTGCCGAAATCCGGTGGAACAGGTCGACCGGGCGGACCGGCTTGGCGAGATACTCGTTCACGCCGGCATTGATGGCCTCGAGCACCTTGGATTTGTCCGTGTGTCCGGTGACCATGATGATCGGCAGATACTTGTTGGCGCTGTCCGAGGCGGTGCGGACGAGCCGCGTGAACTCGAGCCCGTTCAGATCGCCCAGCATGTAGTCGACGAGGGCAAAGTCCGGGTTCACGTCACGCATGGTCTCGAAGGCGTCTGCGGCATCGCGCACCTCCACGATCGTGCGCACGCCGAACCCCTGCAGAATGGTCCGCAGGATGGTGGACATGTGCGCATTGTCCTCAACGATCAGGACGCGGATACGATCGAAACTGCCAGACATGGCCTCTCACGTGGGGATCGGATGAATCATCGACGCCGCCATATTGCCCTTGGCGGTGTTAACCAAGTCTTGATCCCGCCCGGACGCCGCCGCGACCGGCGGTCGCGCGACTGGAGGTCACAGCGGCGGGAATTCGTGTTAGACATAGGGTTGTTGCGTTGCGTTCGACGGGTCTGCCACGAAAGGGCTTGGAGATGAACATCGCAGAAAAAACCGTCCGGGAGCTCATCCTTCGCGCCCGAGGCTATGACGGCAAGGAACAGATCGACGATTTCGAGCGGGATGCCGACACCGCGGAAACCGACGCTGTCGAAACCCTGCCGACCGGCGACCATGATACAGGTCGCGAAGAGATCGAGGACTGGATCACCTCCCTGGACGAAGAAGCCCAGGCCGAACTGGTTGCGCTGTACTGGATCGGTCGCGGAGATTATGAGGGCCGCGACTTCCCCGAAGCGGTTGGCGAAGCCCGGGACCGACGTACGGGCCCGACCTCGGACTATCTGCTCGGCGCCCCCTTGATGGGCGATTACATTGAATTGGGGCTGGATGCGGTGCTGGAAGCCGGTGTCTATGACGACGCCTGAGCGGTCGTGCTAGCTGCGATTTAGCCCGGCACTGGCCCGACTCCAAACGACCTCGGACTTGGGCACGCCACCATCGCCAGCCGCGTCCCGCGCCGCGATCACCTTTTTCACGCGCTTGCCGAGGACATCCGGCATGACCGGCTTGACGAGATAATCATCCGCGCCTGCCATGACCGCGTCCTGAACGATGTGCTTCTCGGAATGTCCGGTCAGAAGCACGATCGGCATGTCATGATTGATGTGCGACACCGTCTGCCGAAGCGTCTTCACGATTTCCAGACCATCGCGTCCATTCAACTCGTAGTCGAGCAGCATCACGTCGAACTGAGCGGTCTCAAGCGCTTCGAAGGCGGTTTGCACGCCGAATGCCTGCGCCACATGCGCGGCCCCGAGCCCTTCCACGATCTTGACGACCAGGGAGCGAATGGCGTCGACATCCTCGACGACCAGAACGGACAATCCCTCCAGTGAAGTATTTGGCATCAGCACACTCTTTACGACGCAATCCTGCTTCACTGATATCATATCAGCGTCTCCAGAGGATTAATGGAAGCTCGCGGCGCGTTGCGACACTTGCTCTCGCGCGCCCATCAGCGCTTCCAGCGACTGACCCAGCGTCCCCGCATTGAGCGGTTTGGGCAGGATCGCCGTGGCTCCGGCGCCGCGTGCCCCCTCGACCAGATAGGGCAGATCGACCGGCGCCATCAGCAGGAGCGGCATGTCCGGCACCGGGTTGAGACGGCGGTCCCGCAGGCTGCGGATGACCTCCAGCCCGGTCTCCATGCCGAGATCATAGTCGACCAGCGCCACGTCCGGACGGCAGGTATTCGCCAGCACGATGGCGTCCTCGGCGGTCCAGGCATCGTAGACCTCGGTAACCCCCAATCCCCGCAACAGCGTGCGGATAACCCCGCGCACAGCCAGGCTGTCATCGATAACGAGGACACGCGTCCGCGTCAGAGCGTTGGTGGCAGCGGCGGCGGATATCATGCGGTTTCTCCAAGACTTACCCGCATCCACCATCCCGCCTGGAGCGTTAACGCCCGCTAACCATCGGCTCATGGTTTATAACCGGGACGTGCAGCCCCGCCGCATTTCCCCTCCCCCGGAACGCCGCCCCGAACATCGCCCGCTCCAGACTGCTGACACAGCCCTGGCAGCAGAAGTGCTGGTGCTTCCGGCCCGCTCCACCCTATATCTGGGCCATGGCCAAGCTGACTGTCGACGATACGCTCACTGCCCCGGAAGACTTTGTGCTGGACACCGTGCCGGCCAATGATGACGGCTGGACCCCGCATCGTCCTGAAAGGCCTGAGAAATCCGAGGGCGGACTGGTCTTCCAGTGCGTCTCGGAATTCGAACCCATGGGCGACCAGCCCGCAGCGATCCAGGAGCTCGTGGCAGGCCTCTCTTCGGGGGAGAGGGACCAGGTTCTCCTCGGCGCGACGGGCACCGGCAAGACCTTCACCATGGCGAAAGTCATTGAAGCGGTTCAGAGACCCGCCCTCATCCTCGCCCCGAACAAGACCCTGGCGGCCCAGCTCTACGGCGAATTCAAGAGCTTCTTTCCCCGCAATGCCGTCGAGTATTTCGTCTCCTACTACGACTACTACATGCCCGAGGCCTATGTGCCGCGGACCGATACCTATATCGAGAAGGAGTCGAGCATCAACGAGGCCATCGACCGGATGCGCCACGCCGCCACGCGCTCCATCCTCGAACGCGATGATGTTATCATCGTGGCCTCGGTGTCGTGTATCTACGGTATCGGCTCGGTGGAAACCTATACGGCGATGACCTTCGAGCTGAAGACCGGCGACAGTGTCGATCCGCGCCAGGTCATGCGCCAGCTCGTCGATCTGCAATACACACGAAACGACGCCGCCTTCATCCGTGGCACGTTCCGCCTGCGCGGGGATAATCTGGAAGTCTTCCCGGCCCACTATGACGACCGCGCCTGGCGCATCAATTTCTTTGGCGACGAGGTGGAGGCGATCACCGAGTTCGACCCGCTCACCGGCAAGACCCACACCGACCTCAAGAGCGTCAAATTCTACGCCAACAGCCACTATGTGACGCCGCGCCCGACGCTCAACCAGGCCATTGTCCAGATCAAGGCCGAGCTCAAGGAACGCCTCGCCTGGATGGAAAAGGAAGGCCAGCTGCTCGAGGCCCAGCGCCTGCAGCAACGCACCGAGTTCGACCTGGAAATGCTCGAGGCGACCGGCTCCTGCGCCGGGATCGAAAACTATTCCCGCTATCTGACCGGCCGCAAACCCGGCGAACCGCCGCCCACCCTGTTTGAATACCTGCCGGAAAACGCCCTCGTCTTCGCCGATGAGAGCCATGTCTCCATCCCCCAGCTCGGGGCGATGTACAAGGGCGACTATAACCGCAAGAAAACCCTCGCCGATCACGGCTTCCGCCTGCCTTCCTGCCTGGATAACCGCCCCCTCAAATTCGAGGAATGGGAAGCCATGCGCCCGCAGACGATCGAGGTCTCGGCCACGCCCGGCCCCTGGGAACTCAACCAGACCGGCGGTGTGTTCACCGAACAGGTCATCCGCCCGACGGGCCTGATCGATCCGCCGGTCGAGGTCCGCCCGGTCGCCAGGGATGGCGCCAGCCAGGTCGATGACGTCATCGACGAAGTCCGCCAGACCACCACGAAAGGGTTCCGCACCCTCATCACCACGCTCACCAAGCGCATGGCCGAGGACCTCACCGAATACATGCACGAGCAGGGCCTGAAGGTCCGCTACATGCACTCCGATGTCGACACGGTGGAGCGGATCGAGCTGATCCGCGATTTGCGCCTGGGCGAGTATGACGTGCTCGTCGGCATCAACCTCCTGCGCGAGGGTCTCGATATCCCCGAATGCGGCCTTGTCGCCATTCTCGATGCCGACAAGGAAGGCTTCCTGCGCTCGGAAACCTCCCTCGTCCAGACCATCGGCCGCGCCGCCCGCAATGCGGACTCAAAAGTCATCCTCTACGCCGACACCATCACCGGCTCCATGCAACGCGCCATGGACGAAACCTCCCGCCGCCGCACCAAACAGATCGCCTATAACGAAGAGCACGGCATCACCCCGAAGACGATCACCCGCGGCATCAGCGACATCCTGGAAGAGGTGATGGAAAGCCAGGCCAAGGGACGTGGCGTCGCAGCGAAGGGCCGCGGAAAACGCGCAACCGGCCGGCCAGAGGGCGTGTCCGATGGAGGTCAGATGCCGATGGTCGGAGAGAACCTGGCCGCTGTCGTGGCCGATCTGGAGAAGCGGATGCGGGAGGCTGCCGCGGATCTGGAGTTTGAAACCGCCGCCAAGCTGAGGGATGAAATTAAAGCGCTGACGGGGGAGTAGAGTCTTCCCGGACCTGATCCGGGACGGTTTCATCCGCCGTAGCTTTAGCGAAGGCGGGTGAAGAGGCGGCGCGGTTGCGGGATGAGATAATGAAGCTCAAAGCTAGACTAGGGGGCGGGATAATTCTGCCGGCTTGTTCGCTGTAGCCACAAAGCCCTAGAGACGAAGGCGGATGGCGAAGAGACGAGGCTGCCAGATGAGATTCTGGCGCTGAAGGGGTTTGAGACGCCCGCAGGCTCGCAGGGCCAAGCAGCGGGCGATCAACCAACCTACAGGTTGCCCAAAACAAGCCCACCTCCAAGTCACATTCGGTCCTGTCGGCCTTTTACAAGTTGCAGGAAGGCTTCGAAATCAAGTAACCAAGCTTGCTGATCGACTGCGTACGAGCCTAAAATTTCGCGAGGCACCACGAGCTGCAGACGCTCCGCCTGCATTTCCGCGGTCTGCGAGAGGGATATTGCGGGCTGGAGCGTGAGCAGGTGTTTTTCGCTGATCCGGTTTGCCTCCGCGAGAACCTGGCGCCAGCGATCCTTACAACTGGTCTTAACAGCCAGCATCGAAAGCAATGACCCATCGAAGGTTTCGTCATGATACGCCGCTTCGTCGGGAAACAGGAAGTCCGGGCCATTTCGTTTTTCGGTAGTAGCTTCGCGGACGTAGCCAACCTTATGTAGATCGAGCACGGCAGCGACGTGATGCCCGAACGCCCAGCCCGCACGGGACTTTCTCCTGTTCTGAACGCTGAGCGAATAGGCAATAAAACCGTCAACATCAGGCTCATCGCTCACAAGAAAGCCGCTCTGCAGCCTTTCTGCGACAATCTGCTTTTCAAGATGCCGAAATAGAGCCTCCTCATGGTCCATCCATGCCATCAACGCCTCATCAGGCGCTGCGACTGGATCAACATTCCGACAAGTCGATCTTGCGAACCGTGAAAACTCGCTTGTACCCGGAAAATTTAGCCCAAACCTATCGATCAATTCATCGAACGCGTCCGGCTCCGGTTGCTCCTTTTCAACACCGAGCGTTTCGAGAACGGTTCTCGCGGAAAACCCGAGAGTAACGCCGTGGTCTTTGCCTAGCGTCTTTACATCCGCGTGGCTCGTCTCGGGCATCAAACCGAACAGCCACAGGATTTGTTGAGCCACCGTAGACCCTCCCGGGCACAGCACTACGATAAGATCGCCCAGCCTCGTGAGGGCGATCACAAGCAAATCTCCTCCACAAGCCCTGCGCACTAGCTCGTTAGCCTCCGCAGCATAGTAGAGGTGGTATTCCGCCGGACGTCCCGGATTGCCTCTTCTGACATCACTCCAAGTGCAATACGAGGAGACAACTAAGGGCTCTTCATCTTCGTCATCAGGGAACCAATAGAAGCGAGTATCATACTTTTTCTTATCCGCAGGCTCGCCAAGCAAAGCGCGGAAATCGCGGACTCCCTGAAATTCATGCTGCTTCTTGAGTTCGTTAGGAGTGAGAAACTTCGCTCCCGCCCCAATGAAAACATCTGAAAGAACCCCGAATTTCACGCTGGCTTACCTCGGATCTCATCATTTCCAGCGTCAGAATTGATCCAATCTACCACTTTGGCAATCACGGCTTCGTCGCCCAGTCGTTCTTTCCCTTTTAGAGCGCACTCCCAAATCACAAGAGAACGCCAGCCCAGCTCTGTCAGTTTTGCGCTATGCTCTCCGTCACGCTCTCGATTACGGGCCAGTTTCTGCCGCCAAAAATCAGATCGAGACGATGGCATCTTGAACAAGTGACAATCATGAAAATGCCAGAAACACCCATGCACAAAAATTACGGCTTTGGATTTCGGAAGCACCAAATCAGGCTTTCCTGGCAGATCCTTGCCATGAAGCCGATAGCGGAATCCCAGCCTGTGCAATCCGGACCGTATCAGCTTTTCCGGCTTAGTATCCTTGCCCCGGATACCCGACATCATTCTGCTGCGCGTAGCCGTGTCGACGACATCCGTCACTCGGCCGCGTCCCCGTGGGAAAAAAGCGGCCCTGCGTCCGCTTCGTCTATTATCGCGGCCATTATGTAGGGCTTCATCCGGAACGCGATATCCTGGATCACGGGTACAGCTACAGCATTTCCGAACTGCTTATATGCGCGGGTATCCGAGACCGGGATTTTCATCGGAGGTCGACCGGGCTGGTCAAACCCCATCAGTCGCGCACATTCGCGGGGCGTAAGCCGTCGCGGGTTTCTGCCCTCTTGGGCAATGAGGATCTCGCTTCCGTCCTTGTAATATCTGGCCGACAGCGTCCGCGCCGTGTCTTCGGGGCCGCACAGCCCGAACCCGAAACCGTTCCCCTTTGCCTTGTGCTTCTCCGCGTAACCCTGGAGATAGTTCCACAGCTTGTCAGACAGCGTGTACTTCGAGTTGACACGGCTCGCCTCATTGGAACCCGGCTCATCTACGAGAAGGGTATAGTGCTCTTCTGGAACTTCTGCAGGCGAGTGCAGGATTGTATCAAGCTTGGGTCCGGCTGTGGGGTCCCGAAACTCCATCTTTGAAATATCGAAATCTGATTTTTCACGGAACCCGACAATAAAGATCCGTTCGCGATGTTGCGGGACATAGCCCTTGGCATCGATGACTGCTGTTGTGACGTGATACCCGAGCTCGTTCTCAAGTGCGCCAATAATGGTTGAAAATGTGTCGCCCTTGTTGTGGCTCTTCAGGTTCTTCACATTCTCAAGAAGAAAGGCCGCGGGCCGCTTCGCTTTCAGGATTCTGAGAACGTCAAAGAACAAGGTGCCTTGAGCCTTATCCATGAAGCCGTGCTGGCGCCCCAGTGCGTTCTTTTTTGACACCCCGGCGATGGAAAAAGGCTGACAGGGAAAACCCGCAAGCAGGACATCGTGGTCCGGAATTTCCTCTTCATTGATATCGGTGATGTCGCCGCTTATCTCATGCTCATCGTCCGGGAAGTTCGCTTTGTAGGTTTTTTGCGCGTAGGTATCCCACTCACTGGTGAAGACACATTTTCCACCAGCGGCCTCGAAGCCGCGACGGATCCCTCCAATTCCCGCGAAAAGGTCGATGAAAGTGAAGTCAGGGAAGTCATGGCCCGGGCCTCGCTCGCAGACAACCATGCGCCTCAAAGTGTCTACAAAAACATCATTGGGTCTCGTTTCACCATTTTCCCAGCGATAGATCGTCTTGGCGGACACTTTTAGCTCACTGGCGGCCTCTTCGACCGACAACCCAGCTCGTTCGCGAACTTCTCTGAATTCCGATTGCATGTGACCCTCGAGTTTTCCGGGATTTTTTCTGACATTGTGACAACAAATAACCCAGAAATGGCACCGGTCAATGTCAATGTTCTTTTTTTGTTCTATATCCTGCCGGTTTCCCACAACTAGTCGCCCACACGGAAACTTATCCCCCACCCACCCCAGCGCACCTACACTCCGCGCATGCCTGGGTTCAAGAACACTCCTGAGCGTCGTGCCCGTCTTGAGGTGATGGCGATTGCCATGCGTCGGACGGGACATGACATGGTTTCGGTGGCGGAGGCGACCGAGGTGTCGGTTTCGACCTTGCATCGCTGGGCGCGCGAGAGCGGATGGCGGTCGGAGGATCTGGCCGGAATGGATGGGCCGCATCCCGGCGAAAGCCGGGACCTCGATGTCGAGCACACGAGCACTCTGACCCCCGATCCGGGTGCGGATATGCCCCTGCCCTCCCTCGCCGACGCGGCGGAGCGGGCCGGGGAGATGGCTATTGCGGCGCTGATGGCCGGGAATTTCCCCCGGGCCGAGACGGCCCTGCGTCTGGCCCTGCGCTTCAACCAGCTCGCCCCGCGCCCTCCGTCCGACACGTCGGAGCCCGAAGATTCGGGTCCAGATCCGCGGATTGAACTGCTCGCGCGCTATAACCGGCTCGCCGCCGCCCGCGAGGCCGCTGAGCGGGACGGCGCCATCGCTACCCCGTGATGGGCTGAGACCGGCCGCGCCGTCGCGCCTTTACGGCATCTTCAAACCCGTCTGCTTCACTGGCGACATCAGTTTCGGGGACAAGCCATGACCATCCTGCTCAGCCTCACCGCCGCCCTCGCGCTCGTTCAGGCCGCGCCCGTTGCGGAAACGGAGACCGACGTGGCCGCAGAGGCCATAATGTCAGACACCCCGTCCACACAGGACGTCGATCACGCCAGCGAAAGCGAAGACGTGCTGGGCGATGACTGGACCTGCGATTCGGATGGCGATGAGCCGCCCGACCCGACCCTCTGCCCCGACGGGCCCGAGACCTAGGGGCGTCCTCACCGCAAGGCCGGGCTCCGCGTCTGTCGTGGACGCATCAGCCCGGGAAAATCTGGATTCCGGCTTCCTGGATTTCGCCATCGATGACGGTCAGGCAGAGCGCGCTTTCCATGCCCTGGACGTAGCAGAGCAGCGGCGCGTCGCGCTCGCGCAGGTCCTCATAGGCCTCGCGGGTCATGGAGGGGATGAAGGGGAATTCCGACGGTTCGTTCCAGTCCGGGAGTTCGCTGCCGCGCCAGGGGTCGGGCTCGAGCCAGGCGGCGACGGCCTCTTCCAGGGTCTGCCCTTCCGCCTCGTGCCAGGCCAGCGTCATCACCTCGTCCGTGTAATGCGCCGCGGTGAAGAGCTCCTCATCATTCATGTTGATGATGCGGCGCTCGACCAGAACGCGCCCCGCCCGATCGCAGCTGCTGGTCGCGGTGAGCAGGAAGGGCTCGCTGTTCGGCGGCTCCCAATAGGTCTCCAGCTCAATGGCGCAATCATTCGTTGGCGGGGTCTTGGTGTCGGCGACCGGATCGGGCGCGGTGATATCCGCGACGGGCTCAGGAGCGGCGGGCGTCGGTGGGGCCGCCTGGTCCTGCGGCGTGGTCGCCGGGGCGGGACTGGTGTCCGGCTGGACGACCTCCGGGCTGCAGGCCGCCAGGGCCAGTCCCACCAGAACGGCTATCGGTGCGACATGTCCGGTCGTCAGTGTCTTGCGTGCGCGCGTCATTTGCATCCCCTCGCCTTGCGCCAAGGCCAGCACGAAGCCGCGCGCTTGTCACCCGAAAACTGGCCTGCTGCGTCGCGCAAACCCCGCCACGGCCCAAGCTTAAGGGGAAGTCACTTTGCCTTTGCGTCGAAGTCGCGCATAATTGTATCCAATCAGGGCAAGCAGCACGCCGGACGGGCTTTGGGGCGGTGTGCGACAGAATAAGGAAAACGCGTCGTGGCAGCGAATTATGCCATGCCCGGCTTCGAGATCCGGGTGAAGGACGGCATCCTGGAACTCCGGACCGATGGCGAGCGCACGGAGGAGAATGGCCAGGATACGGAGCGCGCCTTCGGCAGCCTGGTTGCGCACGCCCAGCCCGATGCTCTGCTCTTCGATGTCCGCGAGGCCACCTACACGCTCTCACCCTCGCGCTGGAAGGAACGCGCTGCCGTAGTGGCGCGGATGACGCGGGACTACCCGCTGGCCATTGTGATCCGCGACGACCAACTGGTGCTCAACAATGAGGTCATCACCCGTCTGCGAGAGATGGGCGGGACTGGCAAGACTTTCACCACACGGACCGAGGCGCGCGCCTGGCTGCTCGAACAGATCCGCGTCAAGGCCGGGTCCTGAGGCGGGACACCCCTTCCACGCTTCCCGCTGGCAAACGGTCAAAGCTGGGCTAAAGTCTCACCCTGTCATTTTCCGTCCGGCCGCAGGCCGGGCGTACGCGTTGGGGGGAACCAGCTCATGATCAGAACCATCACCACCGCCCTGGCGGGGCTCGCGGCGCTCGGCGCCAGCGCCTTCGCCCAGGATGAGGCACCTGCCGAGGCGGCGTCCGAAACGGCGCCGTCCGCGCTTGTCCTCGACTGGCCCGCGCCGGCGGCGCCCGTCGACGTCATCTGCCCCTTCGACTTTGATTACGAGCCCGGCGCGCTGAGCTGCGGCTTCATCACCGTGCCGGAAAACCGCTCCGATCCGGACAGCCGGATGATCCGCCTGCACTACGTGAAAATCGCCTCCACGGCGGAGGATGAGAGCGAGATCCGTCCGGATCCGGTGATCTATCTGACCGGCGGTCCGGGCGTGGTGGTCGAGGGCTATGCCGACCGCCTGCGCGAGCACCACATCCTGGAACAGCGCGACCTCTACATCCTGGAGCAGCGCGGCATCGCCAATAGTGGTGACTTCTGCCCCTATTACGAAGCGACCCATCGCGATCTGGCCTGGGGCGAAACCCGTCTCGACGAGGCGATCAACCAGGCCGAACGGATGCGCGAATGCTTCCGGGCGGCCTCGGCTGCCGGGGTCGATGTGTCGGGTTATTCCACCTGGGAAAACGCCCACGACCTCCGTGATCTGCGCCAGGCACTGGGCTTCGAGAGCTGGAACGCCTGGGGCATTTCCTATGGCTCCCACCTCGGTCAGATGCTGATGCAGGTCGACCCGGGCGGTACGCGCGCCATCGTCATCGACGCCATCGTCCCGAACGATCTGGAAGACCTGATGCGCCTGGGCCGCTGGGTCAACCGCGTCTTCGACAATGTCTTCACCACCTGTGCGGACGACCCGGTCTGCGACGGTCTGCGTCCGCGTCTGGATGCGGCCATGGCTCAACTGAGCGAAAACCCGATCGTCATCGAGACCGACAATCCGGAGGTCTATCCGGCCGGCCAGGTCCGTTTCGGAGCGGAAATCCTGCTCTTTGCGCCCTTCATGATGATGTATGAGCAGGACGAGCACCCGGCCATCCCCGCGGTGATCGACAGCCTGGTCACCGCAGTCGAGACCGGCGACACCACCGTGTTCGAACTCCTCGCCACCAGCGGATTCAACAATGGCTCCGGGTCCTCCCAGGGCATGTCGAGCGCGATCCGCTGCAATGACGGCTACTACGCCGCCCAGGCCGAGGTGATCGGCGAGGACCTGGCGGAAAACCCGGTCTTCCTCAATCTCGGCTTCTCCGAGGAAGGGTCCATCTACCAGGCGCAGGTCTGTGAAGAGGAGGGCCTGATGCCGCGCCGCGGTACGGCGGAGTACCAGCTGGTCGACACGGAACTGCCGGTGCTGGTGATCAATGGTGCCTGGGACCCGGTAACGCCGCCGCCGCTGGCGCAACGCGTCGCCGCAAACCTGTCGAATGCGCGCTACATCGAAGTGCCCTACAGCGGCCACGGCCCGACGCGATCGCTGTCGGAATGCGCCGGCCCGGTGCTGAACGCCTTCTTCGACAATCCAGACCCGGCTGCACTCGATGCGAGCTGCCTGGAAGAGGGTGTAGCTGAACCGAGCTATATCACCGTCTTCTCGACGGGTGCCATCCTCCGGGCCGGTCTGATGGCGGAGGACGATCCGAAGACCCTGGCCCCGGCCATCCTCTGGTTTGGCCTGCCGACCTTCATCCTGCTGATCTCCTTCTTCGCCTATCCGTTCGGGCTGTTCGCGCGACTGATCGACGGTCAACCCGTTCAGATGCTCGGCGGAGAAACCGGTGGCGCGCGCGCGCTCGCCTATCTCGCCTCCATCCTGGGCCTCGCCTTCCCGGTGATGCTGGGGATTGGCGGGTACGAGCTCAGCGAGATCTCCCAGGTCGCCATGCTGGCCGGCCTGTCAGAAACGGCGGCGCTGGGCGCCTGGGCAGGCCTCGTCGCTGGCCTGGCCGGGCTGGCGGCCCTGCTCATCCTGTGGCGAACCCAGTTCACTGACGGACGCATCCGGATTGGAACGCTGCTCGGCATCACGCTGACCGGGGGAGCCGCGGTCGCCCTGGCCGCCTTCGGGCTGGCCTGGGACCTGGCGCCCTTCTAGCAGAATCAGGAGAGGCCGAACATGACCGGGAAGACGCATCGCCTTTCGCGACTTGCCTTCCTCGCCGTGTTCGGCCTCGCCCTGCTGGAAATCCCCTATGCCGGCTTCTGGTGTCTCGCGCTGATTCGGTTCGCGCTGGACTTACCAACCCATCCGGCGATTGACACAGTGATTGCCCGGGCGACCCTGTTTCACTGGTTCCTTCAGTTCGGCCTGACCGCCCTGGTCTGTCTGCAGGCCTATCTCCTCTGGAAGCGAGCCCTGTCGGCCGAGATCAATGCCGCCGTGATCGTCGTCTGCTTCGGTCTCAACCTTGCGCTCCTTGCGAATTTGACAGAGTTCACGGCGCCCACCCCGTGGATCAATCTTGGCCTCTGGCTTGCCGCTTTCGGGCTGACCGCCGGCATGGCAACGACCGGCTATCTGCGGGCCGATGCCGGCCCCCTCTCCCGGCGTCTCGCCACGACACTTCGCAACCTCGCCGCCCCGTCCCATCGATAGACCCGGCAAGATTTCCCTTGAAGGGCGTGCCGACCCCGCGATATACCACCTTAGTTTGTGCATAAATTTATAACCGCCCTGGGGGCGTCGACCTAGAGCTATTCTTCAAGCCTTCGGAGGCCCCATGCCTCAGCATGCGAAACGCCAACAACTGATCCCCGTCATGCTCGCCCTGAACGTGCTGGGTGCGCTGTACGTGTTGGGTTGGACCGTGCTGGTGGTCGGCTGGTCCCTGCGGGCCCCGATGCCCGACATCTTCAACCTGATGCTGGGGTCCATGCCGCTGCCCGTGCGCGCCGCCCCGCTGATCGGTCTCCCGATTGTGCTTCTGCAAATCTACCTGATCCGGAAACGATCCTGCGGCGTCGCGCTTACCGCCTTCATGCTCACGGGACTGAACCTCTTCACCTTCGTTCACATGGTTAACAATCCCTACTATCCGTCGCCACTTCCGGGCCTGGTCTCGACGTCAATCTGGATATTTTCTTTCGTCAGCAGCGTATCCCTCGCCCTGCAAGGCGAATTCGGACGCGGCAAGACGCCGTTCGAGATCTGGCTACTCGGCCTTCTGAGACGGGTTTTCTGAAGCGGGCGCGAGAACGCTAGCGCTTGTCGTCCTGGGTGGACAGATTCCAGTAGCGCAGTACCGTCTGGGCCTTCTCGACCGAGAGCATGTCATAGACATGACGCGCTTCCTCGACCATGTCCTCGGAATCAGGGCGGCGCAGCCCCTTCCACAGGCTCATATAGCTGTCCCACTTCAGCCCTGTCGCCTTGCAGAGGACGGCGATGGGTTCGCCGGCAAGATCGGCGGCCATGTGGGTCAACAAGCCCAGATCAATACCGGCCAGGGTGGCAATCTCACGCATGATGTCATCGCGCGGTCCGGACACGCGCAGCGATTCAATTGCGCTTTCCAGACTGTCGAACGGGCTGAGTTCAATGGCTTCGCGATTGCGTTGACGCCGGTCAATATAGCGCAGGATGCGGCGAACCATGGGGTCCGACCACCCTTCTTCCCGGGCGACCGGAAAGACATCCTCGGCAGCGTCGATCAGGATGGTCCGGTCGACAGCAAAGCGCTCGAGGATTTGCAGGCGTTCCGCGTGCGGACAGCCCCAGAATAACCGGAATGCCTGGGCCGGACGCAGCTCGCTCCGGCGGATAAGCAGGCGCGCATAACTCGCTTCATCCGCTGCGGCGGAGACGAGATGATCGATCGACGGGGCCGCGAGAACCGCCGTGTGGTTCTTCAGCAGGCGCTCGACGACAGGTGTCTCGCCATAGGCTGCGAGGGCGGCAGCAACGGTCTCGGAAATCCGCTCACGGCGGGCGACGACCATGCGATGCTGAAGCGTGCCGGACTGGACGATCTCCAACAGGTCAAAATCCGTCAGCGCGGTGCACTCTTCCAGGATGGGTTGGGCCACCTCGAATTCATCAATCGCCAGCATGCGCAGGAGGCGATGAGGGGCCTCGCCCAGCGTTGCGAGGCGCTGGGCCACGCGTTGACGCAGATCCTTGTCGCTGGCGCGCAGGAGATCGTGCAGTAGATCGGCGACGATCCAGCGTTCGCGCGGCGTAATCCGGCTGGATGGCAGTCCGACAATATCGGCCAGACGCCGCGCCAGCATGGAGCGCGCACGCGGCGTATGCGCCTCGGTCAGATCAAAGGGTTCGGCCTGGGCCATGTCCTGCGGCTCGGTTGCGACTTCGTGTGAGGGGAGAATGCCCAACCGCCGTTAACAATTTATGCGCGCGACCGCTCCAATGCCTCACAACCGGCTCACGCAAATGTGGTTCTCATGACTCATCCCTAAGACGCCACACCGCTGGCTGCCGCCTAGTCTCGCCGCGTCGCCATGGAGGGGATGATGCTCAAAACACTCAACAAGCTGGGACTACCTGTCGCTGTCATGACGCTGATGAGCTGGGGGCCTGCCAGCGCGCTGCCTCCGGAAGACCGGCCTCCGCTCGCAACCCAGGAAGAGGTCGAGGAGGCGTACGCACGTCTCGGCGACTGGGTCGAGGCGCACAGGACAGGGGACAATATCACCCAGAGGGATCTGACCGATCCCCGCATTCGCGCCTGGCGCCCCATGCGGACCTGGCGTCGCATGATGAACAGCGCCCGCCGCCGCGACGGAGACTTGTTGTCGATCGACGTCGTCGGCTTCGCGCCCATCCATGCCGAGGACATTCCCTGCACCGAGATGGATCATTGCCACCGCGAGGGCGTTCGGTACGTCATCTTCTTCCTGGAAACCGAATACGAACGCGCCTCACCGCAACAGCCCGAATATGCGCTGATGGCAGAATCAAACGAGGGTTGGCGCTTTGCGGGCGGCAGCTTCCCCAATCGTCCCATGCTCGAAACCATGGCGATCATGACCGAAGAGGATGAGCGCGAGATTTCGCGCCGATCCATGGAGGAACGGTTCTGAGGCGGTTCAGCCCGTCTTGCGCTCGAGCCAGACAAGGACGCCGGATAGCCCGCCGAACACCACAGCCATGCCGAAAAGCATCGGGCTGAAAACGTAACTGCCATCCTCCGCGAAGGCGACCGGCGCACTCAGGCCGAGCCAGGGAGAGAGGTGGAAGCCAATCGCCCCGCCGATAATTGCCAGCGAGAGCATGGCACCCAGCCCGCGGGCGGCGCCAGCGAAAAGGCTGGCCAGTATCAGCAAGGCTGCGATGATTTCGCCCGCACCGGTTGCCATCCGGATGACGGGTT
>Ga0070726_10000685_pt1 | contig 39120 bp, 37 predicted proteins | sample tdAd471_FD_67275 | JGI IMG/M metagenome (GOLD analysis project Ga0070726, IMG submission 67275) | Marine sediment microbial communities from the Atlantic coast under amendment with organic carbon and nitrate - tdAd47.1 | ecosystem: Environmental > Aquatic > Marine > Coastal > Sediment | place...
CCGGTCATATGACCGGGCGCTTATTACCATATGAGGCTGAGGCTTATTGTGCTTCTGGTGCTGCGGCTGCTGCATCATCAGGCAGGCCGCCCATTTGGTCTACCATCTTGGTATAGGCGTCGAGATAAGCCAGCACGATTACCTGACCAATTGCTGTGTTCTGATAGCCGCCACCGCCAACAGCAGCGAGACCACCCCACCAGCCCGCGCCGCCACCAGCGCCGAAGCTCAGGTCAGACTTGCGGGCATAGCCCTCGGTCATCACTTCTTCCACCGTCGTGCGCGCGTTCACGATGGAAAGCATCACATTGGCTTCTTTTTTCTTGATGGAAATACCGCCAGCCAGCGCGCCAAAGGTACGCCCGCCGAGGAAGCCACCGAGCATGCCGCCAATCTTGTTGCCGCCGCTATTGGCGTTCGCCGTAACGATGTCGGGCTGGAGGAAATAATCTGCGGCCTTTACCTGGCCTCTGCCAAGGTTAGAGCCAGCTTGCAGTTCGCCCTGATCTGCCATTGCGCGCTCCATGGCGCGGCTGCGCATCGAGCGGCCACGGTTGACAATGCTGAAGCAGCCGGAGCGCTGCACAAACAGCTTGATGATCGCTTCCGGGCTGCCCAGGCTAAGCTCGCGCCACCATTTGGTGTCCGGCTCGACAATGGCCACAGTGCCAAGATTTTTGTAGCAGCGTGGAATTTCCGACATGCCGCGTGACTGGTCTTTGCGGCCAGAGGACTCGCTTTTTGCCATGGCGGGTGTAGCCGCCAGCGCCAATATTGAAAGAGCGCCCGCCAGCGCTTTTGCCTTATTCATTACACATCCCTTCGTAGAACCGATACAATAAGATTGAGCTATATTTACCCTTGCGAACCCTTTGCGGCTATGACCTGTATCACACCGACTCTCGATCTCAAGTCGCTTGCGCACGTTTCGCCTCATTTTGAGGCAATATTTGCCCACGTGACAGTCGCCCTAACCCCTGCTATCGGCGCGCCATGACAGAGCTATCGAACATTCGTAACTTTTCGATTATCGCCCATATCGATCATGGCAAATCAACACTGGCTGACCGCCTTATTCAGCGCTGTGGTGGCCTGACTGACCGTGAGATGTCAGCGCAGGTGCTCGATAATATGGATATTGAGAAAGAGCGCGGCATCACGATCAAGGCGCAGACCGTACGGCTCGATTATGTTGCGCAGGACGGCCAGACCTATGAGCTGAACCTGATGGACACACCGGGCCATGTCGACTTCGCGTATGAGGTGAGCCGCTCGCTCGCTGCATGCGAGGGCGCATTGCTGGTGGTGGATGCGGCGCAGGGCGTTGAGGCGCAGACGCTCGCCAATGTGTACCAGTCGATTGAGCATGATCATGAGATTGTGCCGGTTATCAACAAGATCGATCTACCTGCCGCCGAGCCGGAAAAGGTGCGGGCGGAGATTGAGGAAGTCATCGGTCTCGATGCGTCAGAGGCTGTGTTGTCCTCCGCCAAATCCGGCATTGGCATTGATGATATACTCGAAGCCATCGTCAAGAAAATACCGCCGCCCAAGGGCGACCGTGATGCGCCATTGGAAGCAATGCTGGTTGACAGCTGGTATGACCCCTATCTTGGCGTTGTGATCCTCGTGCGCGTGATGAATGGTGTGCTCAAGAAGGGCCAGCAGATCAAGTTCATGATCGGTGGCACCGAGCATCTGGTGGATCGGGTGGGCTGCATGCGGCCCAAGATCGATACATTGCCGGAAATCGCGGCGGGCGAGATCGGGTTTATCACTGCGCAGATTAAGGACATCAGCCAGACCCGTGTGGGCGACACGATCACAACCGTCAAAGGTGGCGCGGCCAAGCCGCTGCCGGGCTTTAAGGAAGTGCAGTCCGTGGTGTTCTGCGGCCTTTTCCCGGTCGATGCCAATGATTTCGAGAAATTGCGCGACAGCATCAGCAAGCTACGTCTCAATGATGCGAGCTTCAGCTTCGAGATGGAAACCTCCGCCGCTCTGGGCTTCGGCTTTCGCTGTGGTTTCCTCGGGCTGCTCCATCTGGAGATTATTCAGGAGCGCCTCACGCGCGAATATGACCTGGACCTGATCACCACCGCGCCATCGGTGGTCTATGAGCTGCATATGAATGATGGCTCGACCCAGCAGCTTCATAACCCGGCGGATATGCCCGAAGCCAATTATATCGATTTTATCGAAGAACCATGGATCGAGGCGGTTATCTATGTGCCCGATGAGCATCTCGGGTCGATCCTGAAACTCTGTCAGGACCGGCGCGGCATCCAGAAAAATCTCACCTATGTCGGTGGACGCGCGCAGATCACCTATGAGCTGCCGCTCAATGAGGTGGTGTTCGATTTTTATGATCGGCTCAAGAGCATCTCGCGCGGCTATGCCAGCTTCGATTATCATCAGATCGGCACACGAGAGGGTGATCTGGTGAAGATGGGCATTCTCGTCAATGCCGAGCCGGTTGATGCGCTCTCCATGATAGTGCATCGCGGCGCGGCCGAAGCGCGCGGGCGCCATATGTGCGAGCGTCTGAAAGATCTCATTCCGCGCCATTTGTTCAAAATCCCGGTTCAGGCAGCGATTGGCGGCAAGGTGATCGCGCGCGAGACCATCGCGGCGATGCGCAAGGATGTGACTGCGAAATGCTATGGCGGCGACATCAGCCGCAAGAAGAAGCTGCTCGACAAGCAGAAAGAAGGCAAGAAGCGGATGCGCGAATATGGCTCGGTGCAGATCCCGCAAGAGGCGTTTATCGCCGCGCTGCGCATGGGCGACGACAATTGAGCGACGACGACTATGTCTATGACGAGGCGAGCGGCGAGTGGATGCCCGCCTCTGAACTGGCCGCGAAACAGGCGGCTGGCGGCGCTGGCGATGCTGGCGATCAGACCGAGGTGCGCGATGCGGTGGGCAATGTGCTGTCCGATGGCGATCAGGTGACGCTGATCAAGGATTTGACGGTGAAAGGCGCAGGCCAGACGCTGAAACGCGGCACGCTCATCAAGTCGATCCGCCTGACTGGCGACGCGCAGGAAATCGATTGCCGATATGAAGGCATCAAAGGCCTCGTGCTGCGCGCCGAGTTTGTGAAAAAGCGCTAGGCGCTTGCGCTATGGGCTAGCCTAGCCCGTTTGCGATAGTGTTGAACACATTCGCCAGATTGAGCCCCAGCGCGTTAAACGCGATGATGCAGGCCATCGCAATAAGCGCAACGATCAGGCCATATTCAATCGCGGTAGCCCCGCTCTCGTCCCGGATAGTCCGCTGCATCATGCCATGTGCTCCATATGGTTGGGCGCAGGCTAGGTCTGGCATGTTGCCGGATGATGAAGCAATATGGTTTCCGGCCCGGAAGGAGCCTTCATCATAAGCTATATGAATCTAGCTGGTCGATATAGGGTTATGGACTCTGAGCCAAATATCAGGAACAAGCTGAGCTGGGGTAAATTTACAGCGGTGTTCTTGGTACAATGTCTGGAAGCAATAGGAGCGCAGGAACTACGGCTTTAACTGCCGATCAGCCCATATGAAGCCGTAAAAGGTCAACCAAAGGCCCAAGCCGAGCAGCCAAGCACATATAATGCGCGGGATATTGTCGCCCAAGAGTCGATGGCGGATGCTTCCGTATTGATGGCGTGGGCCGCTATAGGAACTTTGGCTATCACGGCTATCGGCACTTTCTTTTTGGCTTGGCAGGTCAAACTGACCCGCGAAGCGGTCCAAGACACCAGCGAAGCTACCGAGGCGATGCGGAAGGCTAATAACATCATGCGCGCTGCTGAAGATGCGCGGTTGATTTTCAATTTCCCGGAAGGCGCGAAAGACCCTGTTGGAGGCTTCTTGCTGGATATGGTTATTACAAACATAGGGAGATCGGCTTGTACAATCCATACTCTGACCATTTGTGGGGAACACATCCTGATGGAAAGCGTGTTTTTGGCCGGGGAGCAAAAAAAGCTTCCTCAGTTTGCAATAGTTCCGGCTGATCGAGCAGGGAATTTGTTGCTGGAGGTTGATCAAACATTCCCCTTGAAAGGACGCTTCTCCAGTAAATTGAATTACCGAGTGCTCCATCCCACCGGAAATCGCAAGACATGGTGGGCTTTGCAAATCGACAACCTGAAAGACGATGTAGGCCAGCAAAGCTAGCATAGCTCATCGCCTCCTGAGAGGCTTGGTGCGCTTGCTATATAATACCGTGGTGTTGGATGCCCCGTGAGGATTCGAACCTCAATTGACGGAGTCAGAGTCCGTAGTCTTACCATTAGACGACGGGGCAATGGAGGTGGCGCTGTAGCTCTTGGGATATTATGGGTCAAGGGCGTTGTGGCTGCTTTTAGGCTGGCTTTGGTTAATATTATGTCAGCCTGCGCGCCTGCATCTTTCCGGCCTGTATTAATGTGGTGATGCGGCTTCAATGCGCTGCCGCTTGCGCATTTGTGAAACAATGCCTAGTCTCGTCTTCAAGTACCGGCCAATTGGGCTGGAGAATATAAAAGTGAGCATCAAGGCTATGGCGCAGCACAGTCGCCCGTCGCCGCGCAGCGTCTCAGGCCCTTCGGTTCATAAGGGCGCGCCTGTTGCGATGGCTAAAAGCACCGCAATGCGGGGTGGAGTTTCCCGCTGGTCTGCGCGCAGCAGCTATGCGGCTATTGATCTGGGTACCAATAATTGCCGCCTTCTCATCGCCAAACCTTCTGCTGATGGTTTCGTCGTCATTGACGCTTTCTCGCGCATTGTGCGGCTGGGCGAGGGGCTGGCCGCGACGGGTGCACTGAGCGAGGCGGCGATTGGGCGTACCATATCGGCGCTGTCTGTATGTGCGGATAAATTGCGCAAGCGGAAAGTTACTCTGGCGCGGTCTGTGGCAACAGAAGCATGCCGCCGTGCCTCAAATGGCGATGCGTTTATTGCTCGTGTGAAACAGGAGACGGGTATCGCGCTGGATATCATCTCTGCGCAGGAAGAAGCGCGTCTGGCGGTGCTGGGCTGTCATGCGCTGCTGGAACCGGGTGATGGCCCTGCGTTAATCTTCGACATTGGCGGTGGGTCGACGGAGTTGGTACTGGTTGACAGTCGCGGGCCCAGCCCCAAGATTGATGACTGGCTGAGCGCGCCATGGGGCGTGGTATCGCTGAGCGAACATGTGCCCGGTGCGCATCAGGGCACGCCGGAGGAACGCGCGGCGGCCTATGCGGCCATGCGCGCATGTGTGGCAGATGCATTCGCCCCGCTGGCTGCACGCTTGCCGGCTATTGTGGGCAATGAACGGCTGCTGGGTACATCGGGCACGGTAACGACGCTGGCCAGCGTGCATCTTGATCTACCCAAATATGACCGGCAATTGATCGACGGGCTGATCGTACCGACCGACTCCATGCGCGCTATTTCACAGCGTTTGTCTGTGATGACACTGGATGAACGCCGGGCTTTGCCAAGCGTCGGACCAGAACGCGCTGATCTGGTCGTTGCCGGCTGTGCGATATTGGAAGGCATACTCGATATATGGCCTGCTGCGCGGCTTGGCATTGCGGATCGCGGCATCAGAGAAGGCATATTGCGCTGCCTGATGGAGCAACGAGTATGACGTGGAGCCAGCTATGAGGGGAACAGGCGGCGGCAAGGTTCGCGTCAAGACAGCGAAGAAGCGCAGCGAGCAGTCAACGCGCTGGCTCCAGCGCCAGCTGAACGACCCTTATGTACAACAGGCACGTGCCCAAGGGCTGCGTAGCCGCGCGGCATTTAAAATCATGGGGTTGGACGACAAATTTGGGCTGCTCAAGGGGGTGCGTCATGTCGTGGATCTTGGGGTAGCGCCCGGTGGCTGGGCGCAAGTGGTGCGCAAGCGCGCGCCCAAGGCGAAGGTTGTCGGCATTGATCTGTTGCCTGTTGACCCGATTGAGGGCGTGACATTGTTCGAGATGGATTTCATGGACGATGCCGCCGAGGGCAAGCTGCGCGATGCGCTGGGCGATGCGCCCGATCTTGTGCTCTCGGACATGGCGGCCAATACGGTCGGCCATGCGCAGACCGATCATCTGCGCACCATGGGGCTGGTGGAAGCTGCCGCGTGGTTCGCTATCGAGCATCTCAAGCCCGGCGGGACTTTCGTTTCGAAGGTGTTTGCGGGTGGAACGGACAAAGATCTTCTGGTAATGCTCAAGAAGAATTTCAAGACCGTGAAACATGCCAAACCGCCCGCCAGCCGCAAGGGCAGCAGCGAATGGTATGTGGTCGCGCAAGGCTTTAAGGGGCGTTCCGAACAGCAGCAGGAGAATGGCGATGGCGCAGGGTTACAAGGCTGAGACATTAGCGCTGCACGCCGGTTGGCGCGCAGACCCGACAACAGGCTCAGTAGTCCCGCCCATCTACCAGACCACCTCCTATCAGTTTCAGGACACCGGCCATGCCGCGCGCCTCTTCGCGCTGGAAGAACTGGGCAATATCTATTCCCGCATCGGCAACCCGACCTGCGACATATTGGAGCAGCGCATCGCCGCGCTCGATGGCGGCGCAGCGGCGCTGGCTGTGGGCTCCGGGCAGGCGGCGTCGGCGATGGCGATCCAGAATCTGGCGAACAGCGGCGACAATATCGTTGCGGGTACAGATCTTTATGGCGGCACCTATAATCTCTTTGCCAACACGTTGAAGAATTTGGGCATCGAGACCCGCTTCGTTGATCCTTCGGACCCGCAGGCTTTTGTGGCAGCGAGCGATGCGCGCACGCGGGCATGGTATGTCGAGACATTGCCCAACCCCAAGCTGGTGGTTTCGCCAATGGCAGAGATCGCGGCGGCTGGGCGGCCCATGGGCATTCCACTCATCGTCGACAATACCGCCGCGCCGCTGATCGCGCGTCCGTTTGCGCATGGCGCGGCGATCATCGTCTATTCCGCGACCAAATATATCGGCGGGCATGGCACGACCATTGGCGGGCTGATCGTCGATGGCGGCAATTTCGACTGGGAGGCACAGCCGGAGCGCCAGCCGAACCTCAATACGCCTGATGCGAGCTATCATGGCGCGATCTGGGCGCAGGCAGCCAAGCCGCTGGGGCCGATCGCCTATATCTTGCGCGCACGCACGATCCTCCTGCGTGATCTTGGCGCGGCGCTCTCGCCGTTCAATGCGTTTCAGCTTTTACAGGGCATGGAGACGTTGCCGCTGCGCATGGAGCGGCATTGCGAAAATGCGGGCAAGGTTGCGGCGTTTCTGAAAGCGCAACCGGGCGTGACCCGTGTGATCCATCCGGGCCAGCAATCAGGCGAGCACCGCGCCCGCGCCGACGCGGTGTTGACCGGCGGCCATGGCGGGTTGCTGGGCTTCGAACTGGCAGGCGGCGTAGACGCGGGCAAGCGCTTCATCGACGCGCTGGAACTGTTCTATCATGTCGCCAACATAGGCGACGCCCGCAGCCTCGCCATCCACCCGGCCTCGACCACGCACAGCCAGCTATCAGCCGAGGAGCAGGCGGCAAGCGGCGTAACGCCCGGCTATGTGCGGCTGTCCATCGGGCTGGAGCATATCGACGATATCTGCGCGGATTTGGCACAGGCGATTGCGAAAGCAGGATAGGCCAAATGTTAGCCTTTATATGACGCTGCAGAGCACTGCGTCATATTTTGGGCGAGCGCTTGCTGTGAGACATTGATGCTTTTGCCAATATAGCGAAGCCGTGCTTATTTTGCGCTGGTGGACTTCAGCGTGGCCGCAAGCTCGTCCATGCATTTTTGTGCATTGGTATTTTTGACATAGCCAGTCACTTCCTTGATGCGGCTGTTGACCAGCACCGGAACAACTTTGCCCGGATGGCGCGCTGCAATCTTGCCCGCATAATAAAAGATCGCGGAGACAATATTTTGCTTCATAGCGGCACTTATTTTTGTGTCTTTTTGTGAATTTTTGGCCAATAAGCTCAAGCCGACATAGCAAGCCATATCCTTCTTCTGTGCAGCGGGCAGGGCTGTTTGAGCGAGGAGTTGAGACGGGGTGGCAAGTGAAACGAGGCCCGCCAGCATGAAGGCAAATTTTAAATGGCGCATTACTGCTCCTGCAATATTGGCCATATAGTCAGGGTGAACATACAGGCCGGGAATATAGGAAGATGTCAGGCTGCTTTTTGCAGCTCCAGTTCCATACGGTCCCATATTTCGACCAGCGCTGCAACCAGCTCCTGCATCATTGCTTCACTATGGGCTGGACCTGGGGTGAACCGCAGGCGCTCGGTGCCACGCGGTACAGTTGGATAATTGATAGGCTGCACATAGACGCCATATTCTGCGAGCAATATATCGCTGATTTTCTTGGCTTTTATGGGGTCGCCGATCATTAATGGCACGATATGCGTGACCGACGGCATGACGGGCAGGCCCGCTTCGGCCATCAGATGTTTCAGCAGCGTTGCCGATGCCTGCTGGCCATCGCGCTCTTCGCTGGATTGTTTGAGGTGCCGCACGCTCGCCAGAACACCGGCTACGAGTACAGGTGATAATGATGTTGTGAAGATGAAGCCGGGCGCATAGCTGCGGATACAATCGACGATCATCTGATCAGCTGTAATATAGCCGCCCATCACACCAAAGGCCTTGCCCAAAGTGCCTTCAATTACGGTGACACGCTCTGCGATTTCGTCACGTTCCGTAATGCCGCCTCCGCGTGGGCCATACATGCCAACCGCATGCACTTCGTCACAATAGGTCAGGGCGTTGAATTCGTCAGCGAGATCGCAAATATCTGCGATCGGCGCGACATCGCCATCCATCGAATAAACGCTCTCGAATGCTATGAGTTTTGGCGCGTCAATGTCTTCGGCTTCGAGCAATTCGCGGAGGTGGTCGAGGTCATTATGACGGAAAACGCGCTTTTCACAGCCAGAATTGCGAATGCCCGCGATCATGCTGGCATGGTTGAGTTCGTCGGAAAAGATAATGCAGCCCGGCAGCAGCTTGGCGAGTGTGGCCAGCGTTGCCTCGTTGGAGACATAGCCAGACGTAAAGAGCAGCGCGGCTTCCTTGGCATGGAGGTCGGCCAGCTCGGCTTCGAGAGCGACATGATAATGGGTGTTCCCGCCGATATTGCGGGTGCCGCCACTGCCAGCGCCCACATCGTGCAGCGCCTCTTCCATCGCGGCGATCACCTTGGGGTGCTGGCCCATGGCAAGATAATCATTGGAGCACCATACGGTGATCGGCTTCGGGCCGTTATGGCCATGAAAGCAGCGCGCATCGGGATAGGACCCTTTGTTGCGCAATATATCGATAAACACACGATAGCGCCCTTCGGTATGAAGGCGTTCTATCGCCTGGCTGAATATATGTTTATAGTTCGTCATATTCCGCGCTGCTGCCCCTGATTGCCGCCAGTCGCCCCAAAGCTCAGCCCTTTAACGCCGTATATGGGGTTTTACCAGCGCTAACGGTTCGCAATTACTGTCATTATAGATCATAAAGCCTTGATCTGGGACAGTCCATAAAGCTGCAAGGCTGGCTGTAACGCTTCAATATCCTGACTCAGTTGCGTGAACACGGCGGTGCCGGGGGCGGGTTGGTCTGGCCAAGGTATATCACCATTCAGATAAGCGATTCTTCGGGCAATGCCGTCTCCGCCATGCAAGAAAGAGAGTGGGCCAGCCCCCAGCGCCTGTGCTGCAAGTTCCAGCTCATCCTGCACCAGCGGAAAGTGCGTGCAGGCCAGCACGACATTGTCCATAGTGTCGCCGCCCGGCTGCTCAATCAGCCCGCGCAATGCGGTTTTGGCGATGTCGAGGTCCAGCGTTTCGCCACGCAATTTCGCTTCGGCCAGCGCCACGAGCGCCGCGCTGCCATGACGCAGCACAGTGCAATCTGCGCCATGTTCGGCCGCGAGCCTGTCGACATAGGGCTGGCGCACGGTCGCATCTGTGCCGAGCACGCCGATGACGCGTGTTTTGGAAGAAAGCGCCGCCGGTTTGATTGCGGGCACAGTGCCGACCACCGGAATATCAAGCGCCGCGCGCACGGAGGCGAGCGCGATGGTCGAAGCAGTATTGCAAGCGATAACCGCAATGCGGGGGCGGTAGCGCTCGACAAGGCGGCCCAGCAATGCAGGCACGCGTGCGGCGATCTCTGCCTCGGTCTTGGTGCCATAAGGATAGCCCGCGCGATCTGCCGCATAAACAACAGGCATATGCGGCAGCAGTACGCGGGCTGGCTCCAGAATCGACAAACCGCCGACACCGGAATCAAAGAAAAGGACAGGCGCATCGGCGCTTATATGAGGCAAATTCATGGAAAGACTGTCTCTGCATATGCGCCGCTCAAGTCAAGCTATGTAACTTCTCGATCCCTGAAGACGAATAGGATAGGGTCCTGATCAGGGAGTGGAGAGCGATGGTACCGACTGACCGACATCTCATATATCGTCACAAGTTGCCCACCCGGCTGTGGCACTGGCTGAATGCGGCGTGTCTTTATGTGCTTTTCACCAGTGGGTTGGGTATATTCAACGCGCACCCTTATCTCTATTGGGGTGAATATGGCGCCAACTTCGATCCTATATGGTTTGCGCCCGGGCGTTTCCCCGGCTGGCTCACCTTGCCAGAGCAGTATAGCCTCGCCATGTCGCGCCGCTGGCATTTGTTCGCTGCCCCCATTTTCGCTTTCTCCCTGCTGGCTTATATGCTCTGGAGCCTGTTTGGCGGGCATTTCCGGCGTGATCTGGCCATAGGGCGCCGTGAATTCACAATGGCGCATATCTGGCATGACATAAAGGAGCATGCGCGCTTGCGTTTGCCTCGGGGAGAGGCGGCAAAGCGCTATAATCTCCTGCAGAAAATCGCCTATTCCAAGCTGCTCTTCCTGTTCCTGCCGGTGTTGATCCTGACCGGCCTTGCGATGTCGCCGGGCATGGATGCGGCATGGCCATGGCTCACCCAGATGTGGGGCGGGCGGCAAAGCGCTCGGTCGATCCACTTCATTGCGGCGTGGGCGACGGCGATTTTCTTTCTCGTGCATATTGCCATGGTGCTGCTGGCCGGACCGTTCAATGAGGTGCGCTCGATGATTACCGGCTGGTTTATTGTACCGCAGGAAAAGCCGGGGAAGGAGATGGGGCAGGCATATGAGGAGGACAAAGCATGAGCATTATCATGACTCGGCGATCCTTGGTTACGGGCCTTGGCGTTTCGGCAGCAGGCTTGCTCACTGGCTGTGACCAGCTGGCCGAACATGATGTCGTGCGGGCGGCGCTTTTCTCTGCGGAGAATTTTCATGAGTGGACACAGCGCAGCCTCATGGACCGCAACGCGCTGGCGCGGGAATATCGCCCCGATCAGGTCTCGCCCTTTTTCCGCTCCAATGGCACGCGCAACCCGAATACGGAAAGCTATAAGGCGCTGTGGCGCGGCGGCTTTGCCGATTGGCGGCTCAAGGTCGATGGGCTGGTGGCACGACCCCTATCGCTTTCTCTTTCGCACCTCATGTCGGCGCCTGCGCGCGAGCAGATAACCCGGCATGATTGCGTTGAGGGCTGGAGCGCGATCGGCAAATGGCGCGGGGTGCCGCTTGGACCTGTTCTCAAACAGGCAGGCCTGTCGGGCAATGCGCGCTATCTCGTCTTTCATTGCGCGGACAAATATCGCGGGAACCTGCCTTATTATGAGAGCATTGACCTTGTGGACGCTTTCCACCCGCAGACGATGCTTGCCTATGCACTTAACGATGCGCCGCTTAAAATCTCAAACGGCGCGCCGTTGCGCCTGCGGGTCGAGCGTCATCTGGGCTATAAGCATGCCAAATATCTGATGCGGATTGAGGCGGTAAACAGCCTTGCGGATATATATGGCGGCAAGGGCGGCTACTGGGAAGACAAGGCCGGATATGAATGGTATGCCGGGATATGATGAGCCGTATGGAGCATAGCCAAATATGGCGTTAATTGATCAATTTCTCATCCGGCTTATCAGTAAAGGCACATTGACCCTGATCCATGCTGATGGGGCAATGCGGACATTCGGCAAGGCTGATCCGGACTTTCCGGATATCACGCTACGATTGCATGATAAGGCTGTTGCACGTGATATAGTGCTGCATCCCCGCCTTGGTCTGGCGGAAGCCTATATGGATGGGCGTATCAGCGTTGATGGCGATGACATCATGGGTCTGGTCGGGCTTGTTCGCGCGAATAACCCATGGGAAAGTGGTCGTCGTCTGGAGCAACAGGGTCCATTGCGCCGCCTGATAAAGCGCGCTTCCAAGCGCGTGCGGCAACTGAATTTTCGCGATGCGTCCAAGGCGAATGTTGCGCATCATTATGATCTGTCCGGCGCGCTCTATGATTTGTTCCTCGACAAGGACCGGCAATATAGCTGCGCCTATTGGGACGGGCACGGGGATGATCTCAGCGCCGGGCTGGATAAGGCGCAGGAAGACAAGAAAGCGCATATCGCGGCCAAGCTGGCGCTGAAGCCGGGCATGAAGGTGCTGGATATTGGCTGCGGCTGGGGCGGCATGGCACTGTATCTGCATGCACAATGCGGCGTTGATGTGACCGGCATTACCCTGTCCGAAGAGCAGCTCGCCGTGGCGCAGCAGCGGGCGAGAGATGCAGGCGTTGCTGACCATGTGCGCTTTGAGCTGACAGACTATCGGGATATGCAGGGGCAGTTTGATCGCATTGTCTCGGTCGGTATGTTCGAGCATGTGGGCGTGCCGAATTACCGGGAGTTTTTCCGCTGTTGCCATAATCTGCTGACGTCGCAGGGCGTGATGCTGTTGCACACGATCGGGCGCATGGGCGGCCCCGGCACCACTGATGCCTTCACGCAGAAATATATCTTCCCCGGCGGCTATATTCCGGCGCTCAGCGAGATAGTGAAAGGCAGCGAGCCGAACCGGCTGATGGTTACGGATGTGGAGCCGCTGCGCTTGCATTATGCGCTGACGACACGGGCCTGGTATGAGCGGGTGCAGGCGAACCGGGCGCAGATCGAGGCGCTTTATGATGCTCGCTTCTTCCGTATGTGGAGCCTCTATCTGGCGGGTGCCACCGCTGCGTTCGAGCATGGCGGCATGTTGATCTATCAGATACAATATGCGCGCGACCGGCGGAGCCTGCCGATCACGCGCACATATATGCCTGAAGCCGAGGCGATGTTTACGGCTTCACGCTGAAACCGGGATCAGGAAGCGCTCTTCTTCGCTTTCCATTCTGCCTTTTTGGCTTTCCAATAGTCCATGCGTTCCGCGCCGGTCACTGTGCCATTTTTGTCGGCATCGACCTTGTCGAAATGTTCCAGCGCCTTGGTGGTTGCTTCAGCGAGCGTTACATTGCCGTCACCATTGGCATCGGCCATTTTGAACATATGACCCTTCATCATGCCGCCCCTATGGCCGCGATGCGCCATCTTATGGTGGCCGCGTTTGTCGCCGCGTTCAGCCATTTTATCATGTTTTTTGGCATGCGCCGCATCAAATTCTGCGCGGCTGATGGAGCCATTATCATCTGCATCCATGCTCTTGAAATACATGTCCATGCGCTTGGTACGTTTGGCGGCACGATAGGCTTGCATCTCGTCTTTCGTGACGCTGCCATCCTTATCAGCATCGAACATCGCAAATTTGGTTTTCACTTTCGTCTCAAGGTCGGCGCGGGTCATATCCTTCATCATATGGCCACGATGTTCGCCCTTTTCGCCTTCATGATGAGCGGCAATGGCGGGAACAGCTACGGCTAATATGGCAGCGCCTGCGATCATGTATGACTTTTTCATGCTTCAACTCCATTTTTGAATTCGGTCATTTAGAACAATAGATGATTCGATCTGCACCGTGCATGAATGGCGCTGTGGCTTTTCGTTCAGAAAAATATGGCGTCAATTAACCAAATATGTAAGTTCTGTTCGGATGAGCGAAGCGGGTGAGGTATCTGGCAGCGAGCCGCATACGGCAGTACGCAAACGTGGCCGTGGTCGTCCGCGCCAGTTTGACGTTGATCAGGCCGTGGCCATTGCTACGGATCTCTTCCTGGCACGCGGCTATGACCGGGTCACCCTCACCGATCTTACCAAGGCAATGGCGATTAATCCGCCCAGTTTTTATGCGGCTTTTGGCAATAAGGCCCTGCTCTTCATGCGCATAGCCGACGCCTATGCGGCGCAATGGCGGGAGGAAGTGCGCGGAGCTTTTGAGGAGGAGGCGAGTCTCTTTGACGCGCTTGAAGCTATATTATTGCTGTCGTCCCAACGCTTTGCCTGGCGTGAGAGCGATGCCGGACATTGGGGCGGTTGCATGATTCTTGAAGCGGCCAATAATTGCAGCGATGTTGCGATAGTCGCACATTTGCGCAAGGCGCGCCTGTCGATAGCCGCTGCGCTCTATCGGGGCATCTCTCACGAAGCGCCCGAGCGGGTCGTGGATGTGACGGATCATATCATGATGTTGCTCGCGGGGCTTTCCGCCATCGGACGCGATGGCACGTCTGCGGAGCGCCTTTCCATGGTGGCCCGGCAGGCGGTCTCGGCATTCTCCTTCCAGTCAGAGAATGTCTGAGTCATTCTCATGGAAGCACTGCTATTCTCTACCGTGCTGGTTGCGCTCGCCGAAATTGGCGATAAAACACAGCTTCTCGCTATCTTGCTGGCCGCGCGCTTTCGCAAGCCCCTGCCGATCATTGCCGGTATATTTTTTGCTACAATAGCGAATCATTTTCTTGCGGCGCTGGTGGGGCATGGCATTGCTGGCGTGCTGGAAAGCCCGGCATTTCGCATTGCGGTGGCATTGGGGTTTGTGGCTATGGGGTTATGGACTCTGGTGCCGGACAAAATTGAGGATGACGCGCTCAAGGCACCCGGCTCAGCCAGTGTTTTGGTGGCTACAGCGATAGCCTTTTTCCTCGTCGAGATGGGTGATAAAACACAGGTAGCTACCATAGCGCTGGGCGCTCAATATGGCGTGGGGCTGGTGGATGTTGTTCTCGTCACTATAGGCACAACGCTCGGGATGATGATCGCGAATGTGCCTGCAGTCTATTTTGGTGAGGCGCTTATACAGCGCATCAGGCTTAATATTGTCAGGTCCATTGCTGCTGCATTGTTTGTTGTTCTGGGCCTGTGGATGCTGGGTGCGGCATTGCATTGGTGGTGAGCGCTTGCGATTCGCTTCTATCGCTGATAGGCGCGCGCTCGATTATCTATAAAAGCTTTTTGAAGGTTTGCAGCCCATGTCCGAGAAGATCAATCGTGTAGTCCTTGCCTTTTCCGGCGGTCTTGACACCAGCGTGATCCTGAAATGGCTGCAAAGCGAATATCAGTGCGAGGTCGTGACCTTCACGGCGGACCTGGGGCAGGGCGAAGAGCTGGAGCCTGCGCGCGCCAAAGCGAAGCTGATGGGCGTGAAAGACGAGCATATCTTCATCGACGATCTGCGCGAAGAATTTATCCGCGACTATGTTTTCCCGATGATGCGCGCCAATGCGCTCTATGAGGGCCTGTATCTGCTGGGCACCTCGATCGCCCGTCCGCTGATCGCCAAGCGTCAGATCGAGATCGCCAAGATGGTGGGCGCAGATGCGGTGTCGCATGGCGCGACCGGCAAGGGCAATGATCAGGTGCGTTTCGAGCTGGGCTATTATGCGCTCCAGCCTGACATCAAGGTGATTGCACCGTGGCGCGAATGGGATCTGACCAGCCGCACGGCACTTATCAATTTTGCCGAGAAGCACCAGATTCCTGTGCCTAAGGACAAGCGCGGCGAAAGCCCGTTCTCAACCGATGCGAATATGCTGCACACCTCATCGGAAGGTAAAGTGCTCGAAGATCCGTGGGAAGAGGTGCCGGATTATGTCTATTCGCGCACGGACGATCTGGTCTCCGCGCCCGATACGCCGGAATATATCACGATCGATTTTGAGCGCGGTGATGGTGTAGCGATCAATGGCGAAGCGATGTCGCCCGCGACCTTGCTCGAAACGCTGAATACATATGGCAAGAAGCATGGCATTGGTCGCCTCGATCTGGTCGAGAATCGTTTTGTCGGCATGAAATCACGCGGCATGTATGAGACGCCGGGCGGCACCATCTATCTTGCGGCCCATCGCGGCATTGAGCAGATCACGCTGGATCGCGGCGCAGCGCATCTCAAGGATGAGCTGATGCCGAAATATGCCGAGCTGCTCTATAATGGCTTCTGGTTCTCGCCGGAGCGCGAAATGCTGCAAGCAGCCATTGACCACAGTCAGGAGAAAGTCAGCGGTACGGTGCGCCTGATGCTGTATAAGGGCGCTGTGCATATTGTCGGCCGCAAGTCCCCCAATAGCCTTTATAGCGAAAAGGTCGTCACCTTTGAGGATGATGCCGGGGCCTATGATCAGCGCGATGCCGAAGGGTTCATCAAGCTGAACGCGCTAAGGCTGCGCCTGCTCGGTAGCCGCGACCGCTGAGGCATCATCAGCAGGATCAGCCGTGCTGGCATTGCCCCAGATATAGACGATCATCATAGTCGCCAAAGCCAGCAACAGGCTGATAGCCAACACATAACGGACGACATGCGGGGTGCTGCCTGCGCGCGCCTCGTCTGTATCTTTGTGTGTCTGCTGTTCCATCATTATCTCCTTTCACATTATTAACGTGGTGAGAGGATGGCTGTTCCTTTTTCGCCATTTTCATTTCATGCTTACGATTGTGCGCTAAGGCGGAAGTCATGAATCAGCAGACATCAGATACGGACGAATATAAGGGCGCGGCATGCCCGCCCTCTGCTGTCAGCCATGGCGTGGGCCTTGCGGGTCTTGCAGGTCTTGCCTTGTGGACGGTGCTGGCCTGGCATTATGGCATGGATGGGCCGCATGCGGGCATAGCGGCTGTAGTGGCCTGTGGCGTGCCAATGCTGCTGTGGTCTTTGCTGGTGGACAAGGTGCATCGTAATGCATCGACCGGCATTCGCTGGTCCGGCGGGCTGCGCTCCAACAAGGAAGCGTTCGATATTTCGCTGGTCAAGTTGACCGGTCTGTGGGCGACATGGGGCGCAATTGCGCTCTTTTATGGTACGGCGCGCTGGTATTGGGAGGGCAATTACAGCTACGCTATGGAGTTGCTCACATGGTCGGTCGTCCCGCTTGTGCTGCTGTCCATCCCCTATGTCATCTGGCTGGATCGGCGGCTGATAGAGCCGCGCGACTCTTGCTATGCTTTCGGGCAATGGGCCATTGGTGGTGCGGCAGGCAAGCCTGAGGAAGGTGCGATCGCCAATCATCTGCGGAGCTGGGCGGTTAAAGCCTTTTTCCTCGCTTTCATGCTGTCCATCACGCCTGCCAATTTCGCGCATGTCATCAACTGGCGCATGATGGACCCGTTGATGGGTCCGGTGGCCTTTGCGGGCTTTTTGATCAGCATATTGTTTATGATCGACGTCGCCTTTGCGACTGTAGGTTATATGCTGACCGTCAAGCCGCTCGATGCGCATATTCGCAGCGCTAACCCGCATATTGCAGGCTGGGTGGCGGCGCTCATCTGCTATCCTCCTTTCGTACTGATGGGCGGTGGCGGCCCGCTTGATTATCATCGCGGTACGGCGGAGTGGAGCTATTGGTTCGCCGGCAATGATCTTCTGCTTTGGCTCTGGGGCGGGGGGCTTGTTTTGCTTACAGCCGTTTATGCGTGGGCCACGGTCGCTTTTGGCCTGCGCTTTTCCAATCTTACCCATCGCGGCATCATCACCCACGGGCCATATCGCTGGACCCGCCACCCGGCCTATATTTCGAAAAATCTGTTCTGGTGGCTTTCCGTTCTGCCGTTTCTTTCCATTACGGGAAGCTGGATCGATATTGCGCGCAACTGTACATTACTGGGGATTACCTCGGCGGTCTATTATTGGCGCGCGCGCACTGAGGAGCAGCATTTGCTTGAGGACCCTGACTATCAGTCCTATTATAGCTGGATGGAGCAGCACGCACCTGTGCCGCGCTTTTTTAACAAGATCGGTATCTTGCTCAAACGCTGATATGTCATGGGAATAGTGACAAAAAGCACTGGCACCAGATGTTTAACATGCCTAAGGTACCCGTCAGGGCGCAATTAAAGAATAAATGCGAACGCAAAACAGCGTGATTGGGAAGCAGAACAGGGGTGGTCTGGCTTGAGTGATAAGGCGCGTCAAAAAGTCCGCATAGCAATTGTCGGTTCCGGGCCTGCGGGCCTGTCTGCGGCTGCGCGGGCAGCACAGCTTGGCCTGAGCCATGTGCTGTTGGAAAAAACCGACCATCTTTCCGACACCATTTTCAAATATCAAAAAGGCAAGCATGTGATGGCGACACCGAGCCAGCTCGTGCTGCGCTCGGATTGTGATTTTGACGCGGGCAAGCGCGAATTCATTCTCGATACATGGAATAAGCAAGCCGAGGACCATGGCGTTAATGTCGCCTATCATTCCGAGGTGAAGGCCATTGAAGGCGATGCTGGCGCTTTTACGATCACCACGACCAAGGGCGATGTGGTGGAAGCCGAGGCCATCATCATGGCGATCGGCACACAGGGCAATCCGAACCTGATGCGCTGCCCCGGCGGTGACATGGCGCATGTGCAATATCAGCTCGATGATCCGGGCGAATATGTTGATGAACATATCACCGTCATTGGCTCGGGAGACGCGGGTATCGAGAATGCGCTGGGCCTCGCGGCGGATGCGGCGCAGGGTAATATCGTCACGATCCTGAACCGTGGGCCGGAGTTTGCGCGCGCCAAAGGGGCGAACGTCAAGCTGCTGACGGAAGCGGGTGAGCAAGGGCGCATCCGGGTGATGACCGAGACGACGCCTGCCGAAGTGCGCGATGGCGAGCTGGTACTCGATACGCGCGACGGGCAAGAGACAATCAAATGCGATCGCATTATTGCGCGCATGGGGTCTGCCGCGCCGCGCAAGTTTGTCGAGAGCTGCGGCATCGAATTTACCAGCGAAGACCGGGAAGCCTACCCGAAGCTCTCACCGGTATTCGAGACAACAAAGCCCGGCATTTTCGTGATCGGGGCCTTGGCGGGTTATCCGCTCATCAAGCATTGCATGAATCAGGGCTATGATGTCGTTGAATTCATCAATGGCAATCATGACCTGAAACCGGCTGACGAACCGATCCTTGAAGAGAAGTTCAAGGGCCTGCCGGGCAAGAAATCTGTTGAAGAATGGCTGGAGCTGCTGCGTTCCAACATTACCATTCTCAACGAGCTGTCGCCGTTGCAGATGCGCGAGTTCATGCTCGATAGTGAAGCGCGCGCTTACAAAAAAGGCGAGGTGATTTTCGAGCGCGCTGCGCCGGGATCATCGCTCTTTGCTATCGCGACCGGTTCCGCGCTGGTTGAGGTGAGCGCGGACGATCCGTCGATCACTGTGCCGGTTGAGCAAGGGTCTATCTTCGGTGAAGTGGGCCTCATCTCCGGGCGGCGGCGCGGCGCGACCATTCGTGCGGGCGCAGATTCGATCATGGTCGAAGTCTCGCGCACAGCGGCGCTCAAGCTGATGGCTTCTGTCCCGGCTGCGAAACGCGCTGTCACGCGTATCTCGACCGAGCGGCAATTGCTCCAGCTCTTTGGTTCGGGCCTGACGCCTGCTGACCTCACGGAAGTGCTCGACACCGCCGAGATCCAGTCCGTGCGCGCGGGCGGGCATATCATCACCGAAGGCGATGAAGGCGAGGATATTTTCGTTATCCGCGTCGGCTCGATGATCGTCGAGAAGGATGTGGGCGGCAAGCCGGTGTTCCTCTCTTATCTGCCCGCTGGCTCTTATGTCGGTGAGATGGGTCTGATTACCGGTGGCAAACGCACCGCAACCGTGAAGGCGGCGATCAAGTCCGAGGTGATCAAGCTGGATGGCGGCGCGTTTCGCCGCTTGATGGAAAAAAAGCCTGCGCTGCTGGAGCGTGCGCGCAAGGACATGGCCTCGCGTCAGGATGTGAATGCTTTCATCGAGAGCCGCAAGGACAGCTTCTCCGGCGTTGTCGATATGTACAGCGAGACGGCCAAGTTTCTGGTCGATAACGGCATTGGCGAAGCGACCGACGTTTTGCTGATCGATGAAAATCTGTGCGTGGGCTGCGACAATTGCGAGAAGGCCTGCGCGGATAGTCATGAAGGCTTGTCGCGGCTGGACCGCGAGGCGGGCAAAACCTACGCGCACCTTCATGTGCCGACGTCATGCCGCCATTGCGAGCACCCGCATTGCATGGCCGATTGCCCACCCAATGCGATCCATCGCGGGCCGGATGGTGAGGTGTTTATCGATGACACCTGCATCGGCTGCGGCAATTGTCAGCGCAACTGCCCTTATGGAGTGATCCGTATGGACAGCGTGCCGCCACCCAAGCCTTCGCTGCTGTCGTGGTTGTTCCTCGGTAAAGGCCCGGGGCCGGGCGAACCGTCAAAGAAATGGCGATATGCCAATGCGGAGCCGGGCGTGGAGAAGCCCAAGAAAGCCATTAAATGCGATATGTGTTCCGGCATTGAAGGTGGCCCGGCTTGCGTGCGCGCCTGCCCGACGGGCGCGGCCATTCGTGTTGCGCCAGAGGACTTCCTTTCGGTCACGCGGCTCGAAAGGGAGGATGGATAATGGCGACCAAAGCCTCCCATATCCCTAGGCAAAAGGGCGAGACGCTGCATGATGGCTTCCTGCGCCATGCAGGGTTCAAATGGGCGAAAATTGCGGGCGGCCTCTCGCTGATTGTTATTGTCGCCTATTTGCTGATTGACGTTACCCCGCGCCATAATGGCGGTAGCTGGTATGGCTATACGCTGGGCACCATTGGCCTTGGCCTGATCCTGTGGCTGACCATGCTTGGGGTGAGAAAGCGCAAGATGACGGACGGGCGCTGGTCGCTTAAGGCATGGACATCGGCGCATGTCTATCTCGGCCTGAGCCTGATTGTGATCGGCACGATGCACACCGGTTTTCAGCTCGGCTGGAATGTCCACACGCTGGCCTGGGCGTTGATGATGCTCGTCATCCTTTCGGGCATGTATGGCATATGGATGTATGCGACGCTGCCGCAGGCGCTTTCCAACAATCGCGAGGAGATGACGCAAGGGCAAATGCTCGACGGGCTGCGCGCGATTGATCGCCAGCTTCATGATGCCGCGCAGCCGCTTAACCCGGAGCAGGCGGCGCTGGTGCGTATGTCGCTGGAAGAAGACCCTTTTGGCGGCGGCTTATGGGCGCGCCTTACCGGGCGCTATCGCAATTGCGCGACGCTCGCTGCGCAGACCGGCATGCGGCGCTGGACCGGCAGCCAGCCGGATACAGGCAATGATCCGCTGGAGCGCGTCGATGCATTGCTGGAGAAAAAACAGGCGTTGCTGGCGCAGCTCCGGCGGCATTTGCGGCTGCGGGCGTTGCTGGAAATATGGCTGTACGTCCATGTGCCAGCGACCTTTGCGCTTCTGGCTGCGCTGACGGCGCACATCATCAGCGTATTTTTCTATTGGTAAGGGCGGGAATATGAGCTTTGAAATCCGCCAGATCAGCACGACCGCAGATGGTCGTGAGATTGTACGCAGCGCCGCGAACGAGAAGACGCAGATCAGCATTGGTCGCTCTTCGGAAAATGATATCCACCTTCAGGACCTCGCGGTTGACCCCATGCATGCCGAGATTGAGCAGCTGGGCAAACGCCGCATCCGCGTGCGTGCGACGGGCACGCTCGGCTTCGATGTTGATGGCAAGCCTACGCTTGACGCCGAAATAGATGCCGGCAAGGGCGCGGAGCTGCGCTTTGGCGGGCATCGTATCACCGTGTCTCCGGGTGACGAGGCTGGCGTTGTCCTGACCGTGCAGCGCGTCGAGGCAGTGTCCGATGCGTCGGAAGAAAAAGACGAGGTGCGCTCTTTCTCGCTCGCGGGCACGATGCTGGGCAAGCGCCCGCTGGCATGGGGGCTGGCCCTGTTTGTGCTGCTCGCTTTCCTCGCGGTGCCGATTACCAGCTATCTGCTGCGGCCTGCCGAAGACACGCGCAATATCTATGAGGTGATGAAGCAGAAAGGCCCAGGCGAGGATCATGTCTTTGGCGATGCGAGCTGGTCGTCCGGCCCATTGTCAAAAGCCCACCACGCGCTTGAGGGCAAATGCGAGAGCTGTCACGAAAAAGCCTTTGTTTCGGTGCGCGACACGGCTTGCAAGACCTGCCACGAGAAAGTGCATGACCACGCACCGATTGAGCGCATCCGCAAGGCTCCGGGGGATATGGGGCTTGGCAGGCAGGTTCTGGCGAGCGTAGGCGAGATGTTCGGCCGCCCCGGTGTCGGCGCGTGCGCGACCTGTCATATCGAGCATGAAGGCGCCGGGCCGATGCTGGCAACACCGCAGGCCTTTTGCACCGATTGTCATTCCAGCCTTTCCGAGCGCCTGACCGATACCAAAATCGGCGATGCGTCTGACTTTGGTGAGGCGCACCCCGAATTCCGCCCCATGGTGCAAGTCACTCCGGGCAAGCACCCACGCTTTGATCGTGTGTCACTGGCGCAGAAACCGACCGATGACAGCGGCCTGAAATTCCCGCATGATGTACATCTTTCCAAAACGGGTGGGGTTGCGCAGATGGGGCGGCGCCTGTCTGGCGAATATGGCTTTGGCGATGCGCTGGCCTGTAGCGATTGCCACAAGCCGACCTCTGATGGCGTGCGCTTTGAGCCTGTGGATATGCAGCGGGATTGTCAGATGTGCCACAGCCTCGGTTTTGAGATGGTGGACGGCACCACGCGCACCTTGCGCCATGGTCAGCCGGACCAGGTGATTGCTGATCTGCGCGCTTATTATCGCTCTACTGGCCCTGCCGTGCCGATCCAGCTTGGTGGCATGAGCCGTCGTCGTCCTGGCAATTATGCGGATGGCAAGGTGCATCATGCCTATTTTGGAGCGGTGGCGGCGCGGCCCAATGGCGCGGATGCTGCCATAGCGGCTGTCTTCTCCAAAGGCGGCGCCTGCTATGACTGTCACACGATCACGCCGCCGGGCGTTGCCGACAATGCAAACTGGGCTGTGTTGCCGGTGCATCAAACCAGTCGTTTCTTCACCAAGGGCTGGTTTGACCATAAGGCGCATGACACCGAAGATTGTGAAAGTTGTCACAGCGCACCAACATCGAAACTGGCAACGGATCTGCTGTTGCCGGACCTGAAATCCTGCCGTGATTGCCATGGTGGAGAAAATAGTAACACTGATGTGCCATCAGGTTGTGCTCTGTGTCACAGCTATCACATGGGAGATGGTGCACCTTGGGTATCTAATGCAGGAGTCGCACGGCCAAGAACCAGAGCGCAATAAAGGTAAAAGAAACGAGGAGTGGGTCGTAGCTCCCTGAGAGTGCCGAAAAACGGGTCGCCATGTCGGCCATAGCAGGGAAGGGTTCGTATAAGGATGCTGATCGCACAGATCACCGACATCCATCTGGGGTTTGAACCGGACAATCCGTCCGAGTTCAACCGCAAACGCCTTGATCAGGTGTTGCGGTACCTCATTGATGGCCCAAACCGCCCAGACCTGTTGCTGGCGACGGGTGATCTTGTCGATCGTGGCGATGAAGCCAGCTATCGCCGCCTTGCCAATGCACTTTCGGTTTGCCCGTTTCCGGTGCATTTTTGTATGGGCAATCATGATGACCGTGCTAATTTTTCAGCGCAATTTCCGAATATCCCTGTGGACGATGGCTTTGTGCAATATGTTGTACCGCTCGATGGGCTGCGTCTTGTCGTGGTCGATACGCTCGATCCGGGACGCCATGGTGGCGCTTTTTGTGAGGCGCGGGTGGCATGGCTGAAAGCGCGGCTGGAAGAAGACCGGAATACACCCACGATCATTATCATGCATCATCCACCGATTGAGGTAGGGATCGAGTGGATGAATACACATCCCGATGAGCCCTGGGTGACGCGGTTTTCTGATGCGATTGCGGGACATCCTCAGGTACAGGCGTTGATTTGCGGCCATTTGCACCGTGCGATTGTTGCGCCATGGCAGGGCGCGACAGTTACGATCTGCCCGTCAACAGCACCTCAGGTGGCGCTGAACCTGACACCGATTGACCCCGACACTCCAGATAATCGCCCGATGATTATCGCTGACCCTCCTGCCTTTGCACTCCACCGCTGGACCAAAAATGGTCTGGTCAGCCATTTCGATACAGCTGATGAGCATGTGACGCTTGCCAAATATGATGAGACCCTGCAGCCGCTTGTGCGCAGCCTGATCGCTGAGCGGCCAGCCTAGTGACCCGGATCTGAAGTTTGCTGCATTATTCGGCAAGCACTGAGCGAACTTCAGATTCATAAGGAACACTGGCAATTATACGAATCTACCATATCAGGCGCTGACTCCTGCTTCGGCCCTTGCCCTTTTCTCCCCTGTGTTCTATGGCCCGCCGACCGGCGACCGATGCGGGCGTGGCGAAACTGGTAGACGCGCCAGATTTAGGTTCTGGTATCGCAAGATGTGGGGGTTCGAGTCCCTTCGCCCGCACCAGTGCCGCGCCGGGATGGGCGCACCTGCTTGCGGGTGCTTGTGTCGCACAGGATTTCGAGAGAATTTAGAAAGCTTTGAGTTAAAAACATGCAGACTGTCGAGACGTTGAACGAAGGCCTGAAGCGCGCCTATACGCTGACCATCACCGCCAAGGATATTGATGTGCGTGTTGACAAGGAGATCGCGACTATCGCGCCTCAGGTCAATATGCCCGGCTTCCGCCCCGGCAAGGTGCCCGCTAATCTTGTCCGCAAGATGCATGGCGAGCGCATTCAGGCTGATGCGCTGAACAGCAGCATTCAGGAGGCTGTGCAGCAGGTCATTGCAGACAACAAGCTGCGCCCCGCCATGCAGCCTGATGTTGCGCTCGATGATGGTTTCGAGTTTGGCAAGGATGCTGAAGTCAAGATTTCGCTCGAAGTGCTTCCTGATGTGCCCGCGCCCTCAGTTGAAGGTTTGAAGCTGGAGCGTCTGACGGTTGAAGTCCCTGACGAGGCGGTTGAAGAAGCCGCTGCCCGTATCGCCGAGCAACAAAACGCCTTTGCGCCGCGCGCTGCCAGCTACAAGGCGAAAACAGGCGACGTGGTCGTCATGGATTTTGTAGGCAAGGTTGATGGTGTTGCTTTTGATGGCGGCACTGGCGAGGGCATGAAGGTCGAAATCGGTTCGGGTAATTTGATCCCCGGCTTTGAAGATCAGCTTGTCGGTGTGAAAACGGGCGATGAAAAAACGCTCAACGTTACCTTCCCGGCTGATTATAATGTAGACACATTAAAGGGCAAGGATGCGACATTTGATGTCAAGGTGACATCGATTCTCGATAAGTCCAAGCCGCTGGTCGATGAAGATTTCGCCAAGGGTCTGGGCCTTGAAGGGCTGGACCAGCTCAAGGAATTGCTCAAAGGGCAGGTCGAGCAGGAGCATAATGGCCTGACGCGCACGCACATGAAACGCAAGCTGCTCGATCAACTGGCCGCATCGCATGATTTCGAAGTGCCGCCAAGCATGGTTGAGGCTGAATTCAACCAGATCTGGCAGCAGCTTGAGCATGAAGCCAGTCATGAGGAAGACTCCGAAGCGGCACTAGCGGAAATGGAGAAGGATAAGGACGATTATCGCGCTATTGCCGTGCGTCGTGTTCGCCTTGGCCTGCTGCTCTCTGAAATCGGTCAGGCCAATGGCGTTGAAGTGAGCCAGCAGGAGATGCAGGGCCTTGTGATGCAGGCTGCCCAGCAATATCGCCCGGAAGACCGGGACCGGTTCATGCAATATATCCAACAGGAACCAATGGCCGCTGCCCAGCTGCGCGCACCACTTTATGAAGACAAGGTGGTCGATTTTCTGTTTGAGAAAGCCGAGATTACCGATCGCGCCGTGAGCAAGGACGAGCTGCAGGCCGCAATCGAAGCAGAAGACGAGGCGGAAACCAAGCCTGCGACGAAAAAGCCCGCTGCCAAGAAAACGTCGGCTAAAAAGCCAGCGGCTAAAGCAGATGCAGCAGAAACCGAGCCTGCCGCTGCCAAACCCGCAGCAAAAAAGGCTCCGGCTAAAAAGCCTGCTGCCAAGACTGCACCCAAGGCCAGCGAAGCGGCTGCTAAACCGGCCGCCAAGAAATCAGCGGCTAAAAAGGCCCCTGCAAGAAAGCCTGCTACCAAAGCAGAGTGAGTTTTGCCTTCGTTCCAAAAGTCTGTCTGAGCAGCAGGCGAGGACAGCGTATGGAACGAGCGCCCTCGCTTCTTCGGGGTAGAGCCTTTTGCACAAGCCCGTTATTATAGTGCAACGGGAATAGGCGATGCTTGCTCTGGGATGCTCAGGCCTATTGGCCCTGTTTCCTGAGCCCTGAACCAGTTGCTTTGGAATGCGTGTGCCCCGCAATCAGATGTCCGGTGCACGCGCTCTGGTCGCGGATGCGGGCACTCAAAATTTTCTTCTGTGATGGGAAGCTGGCTGGTCGTTCAGACAGGCTGGGTTTCAGGTGATGCGCCAGATGATTGCTCTTCTTCGATCTGCTTGAGCAGCTTTTTGATCCTGCGCCGTTCCAGATAGGCGAATATAGCAAAGAGCGCTGCTATCAGGCCAAATTGCATAGCATAGCGATAATAGCGCCATTTTACCGGGCTTGGAGAAGTATAGAGCACATAATAGGGCTTATCGATTTTCATGCCGATATTCAGATAGAGCTGTTCAATCTCTCCAGGCAGAGCATTACGCCGCAATATCCCTTTGGCAGGAACATCAAATGGTTTCGCCCGGTCACCGGTTGGTATGATTTCGGTAAAATACCGAACCGCGCCTTGCCGCATGGAGGAAGAGCGGATCGGAGCAAAATATATATATTGCTTGTCCAGCGTCATATTTTCGCCGAACCGCGCAGCCATCTGGCCATCAATAGCACCACTGATTGCGCTATACCCCTCTCTGGGATTGACCGGATCGCGCTGGCCTCTTTCCAATGTGATTTGTTGTATGGGGCCGCGCATTTCCGGTACAAGAAACGACAGGCCAACACTGATGACCGCAAACAGCACCATACAGGCTGAGGCCCATGCCAGGAACCTTCGCAGGCGCCGTGCGGAATGGACTGATTTTTCTGCTTCTGTTTCGGCTATGCCGCTGTCCTGATCATTGGTTTGTCCAGCGCCTTGAGCGGGGTCTTGCGCATCTTCATGCTGGTCTGGTCGTTTTTTTCTGGTGATGGCCAGAATAGAAATGACGATCAGCAACGGCAGGCTGAAAAAGATGATAACCAGTGAATATGTGATTACAGGATAATATTTCTCAAATAAGTGGAATTGCCATTCCGCTAATTTATTAACTATACCTGCATAGGAAAAAGCCTGCCACAAGAAAAAGCTCGAAATTATGCCCGCCCAGATCAACATAAGGCGCCAACGGCGAAATCGAGTTTTCTCTTCCTTTGGTATATTATTGTATATCATTGTAACACATTATGTTTCTTGGGATCCGAACTTGAAGTTTATAGTATCCGGCTATGCTTGGCTAGCATTAAGTGTATCAGGATCGGGACTCATGCATTCCGAGACCATGACGTCACAATGGCAGAAGGTTCGGGCGAAATATCTGCTGCGCAGGCCGGGCATAAAAGCTGCATCATAAAGCCCCCAGGGTGACTTTTGGGCCTGGCTTTGAGCAATGTGCTTGACCTTTGGCTTCGGCTTGCCTCACAGTCGATAGGCAGGAGACATTGGTGCAGACATCCACGCATTACGAACAACAATATCTCGATCTGATGCAACAGATCTGGGACACAGGCGATGAGCGCGTCGATCGTACAGCCGTTGGTACCCGCTCGATATTTGGTGCGACCATGCGGTTTGCACTGACCGATGATGCCGTACCATTGCTGACCACCAAACGGGTTTACTGGAAAGCCGCCGCACGTGAGATGCTGTGGTTTTTGACTGGAAACACCAATATCCGTCCGCTGGTGGAGCAGGGCGTGCATATCTGGACGGATTGGCCGCTTGACAGCTATCGCCGTGCAACCGGAGACAATATCGGCCGCGACGCTTTTGAGCAGAGGATCATCGAGGAGGATGACTTTGCTGCGCAATGGGGTGACCTTGGCCCTGTTTACGGCGCGCAATGGGTTAATTGGCCGCGCTATGAGTCGGCAGGTGACGGGCTGTATCGCCGTGCGGAACACGGGCATAACCAGATTGCGGAGCTGGTGGAGGCTATTCGCACCAATCCCGGTTCCCGGCGTTTGCTGTTCACCGGCTGGAATGTGGCTGAGCTGAGCCAGATGGCCCTGCCGCCCTGCCACATGACCTATCAGTTTCATGTTGCGGATGGTCGGCTCTCGGGGCTTTTGTTTCAGCGCAGTGCCGATCTTGCGCTCGGCGTGCCTTTCAATATTTTTGCTCTGGCGCTGATTACACGGATGCTGGCCCAGCAATGTGATCTGGAGCCGGGAGAAGTGGTCTGGCAAGGCGGAGACGTACATCTGTATCTCAACCATGAGACACTGGTGAAGGAGCAGCTGAGCCGCACGCCGTCAGGTGCGCCCCGCCTCAGGATCAAGCGCAAGCCTGCGACTATGTTTGACTATAGCATCGAGGATTTCGAGGTTCTCAATTATGCACCGCAAGCGCATATCAGCGCGCCTGTGGCGGTCTGATACCATATTCTCTTTTCATGAAACGCTACAGGTTCGCAGAAAGCCAAAACCACGTATCGGTGCCGGTATATTCCGGTTCGGACGAAGGGATAATGGCGCGAGTGACGGGACTTGAACCCGCGACCTCCGGCGTGACAGGCCGGCGCTCTAACCAACTGAGCTACACCCGCGTTTGGGTAGTGGAGCAGCGCAGCTAAAGGATGCTCGCGCCGCTGTCAACTCCTCTGGGGAGGATAATTTGCGTTGGATATAAATACAGTGGTTTTATATGGGACATGCCGCTGTCTGGTTCGAAAACAGCTGTTTTAGAGCATGCCATTTTTGCGGAAGCTGAAATAAGCGGTGCGTGTGAGGATTATGTGATCGAGCAGGCGCTGTCTTTGCCGCCGTAATTTGATGCATAATTTTCGGGTGGTCGCCAGATCATGATTGCTGGGCTGTGGATTTCCGGAAGGATGGGTATGAAAAATCAGTATATAGCGTGCGTGTAGCGTTCTGCATTGCAGTAATATCTTTTCGTGCGGCAACAAGACGGTGTTGCGCCTGCCTTTGCTAATCTCGGTATCCAGAACAACCAATTGACTGTTGAGAAACAGGATAGCGCAGGTTTCCGGGTCGCCATCATTGCATCGCAAATATTCAGAGAGAAGAAGAAAGGGGTCTTGAGCCATGGCTTATTTGCCGTCGGCAACGGGCAGATAGCTATGACAGCTTGGTCCGTTCCAGATGCACCCTACAGGGGTTTCATCCGTTATGGATTGATATTGGTTAAACGCGCCAGCGCCCGGTTTCCATCCATAGCAAGAGCGGCTTGAGGGGCAGAATCCAGATGATACCGCTCACGAGATAGACCGGAATTTGCGCCCATCCCGGCAATTGCCCGATCTGGTGCGCGAAGCTGCCGATAAGAAAGGCCCATAATATGATGAGACCGATGATCATGAACATGCCAACGGGTTTGCGCCAGCTGGGTTTATAAGGCTCGTTCATGCAGGGCTGCTTTCAATCAGATTGCGTTCGGTGACGACCATATGCAGGGGCACGTCCCATGGGTCAGCAGGAACCTCATCAACCTGCTGCGCTGACCATGCAAGGCCAATACGCAGCGCATGGTCATAGCGGGCAAAGGTGCGGTCATAATAACCGCCGCCCTGACCGAGACGCATCAGCGCCGAATCAAAGGCAAGCAGCGGCGCGATGATGGCGTCGGGATGTACGACGGGGGCATCATTGCCCGGGTGGCGGGTGCGGAAGCGCCCTTCTTCCAGCGTGTCTCCGGGTTCCCATGTGCGGAACTCCATGCCGCCTATCCTGTCGATCACACGCGGGAGGCAGAGTGTTTTACCATCGGCCATCAGGGCTTCGGCGAGGCGCTGTGCCGGGGCCTCGTCATCCAGCGCCCAATAGAGCGCGATACACTGCCGGTCTGCCAGCAACGCGCGTACCGGAGTGGGTACGGCACGAAAAGCAAGACGGTGTGCCATCTGGTCCAGCCCCGCGACATAGGCGCCGCGCGTGGCACGAACGGAAAGGCGCAAGGCATCTTTATCAATTGAGTTGGGCAAGTGCGGTTCCATGATGTGAATCGGTTATGTCAATATTCGGTTCAGGTGGAGCCAAAAAGACTGTTTTGCACCACCTAGGGTCAGGCCCGCATGAGCGGAATATTGACGTAACCGGGCGGGTTGGCGGGACCACCATGGTCGTTTGCTGGAATATCCTCTGACGCCGTTCACGTCAGGTGGGAACCATGTGCATCGGGCCAGGGCCCGGACAGGGACAGCTCCCTAGGAAGTTATATCGCCTCAGGGATGTTCGCTAAAGCTCGTGCCGGGCAGTACCCGCCACATCCTATTTAGGGTGTGGCAGCCGCATCCGCAAGCGTATCGGCGAGCGATTCTATGCGCGCGGCCAAAACATTCATGCGCGCCGCCACCATGGCTTCGCCCGCTGCATTGTCTGCTGGCGGCAAATCAAGCGCGCCTTGTTCTTTTTCATTTCTGGCGCGAATTTCCTGAAGCTCATCGGCCAGCAATATTGCCGCAAAGAGAAGCTGTCGCACTTCGGTCAGCCCTGGTGAGGCCTGACGGGCGATGGCTGTCTTCGCATCGATCATCTGGCCCAGGCGTGTCAGCTGCGTTTCTTCGCCATCACCGCAATGCACGGTATAGCTGCGGCCACCAATCGGCAGGCTTACCTCAGCCATGCTGGTCTCCCTTGAGCGCTGTGATGACATCGTCCAGCTCGGCTATAGTCTGCCTGATGGTGTCATCGCGTGCATTATTCCTGTCTGTGCGGGCGTGAGCAGCGTTGAGGCTTGATTCGGCGCGTGAGACGGCCTGATCCAGACGGCTGATGGCTTTGAGTAGATCGGGGCTTGGCATGGGCATCTCCATAGCAACAACAATCGAGCGCGCACAAGCATCTGATGACAGATATTCGTCACGCATATGCAGCATTCGTGGTTGCTGCGGTTGACGATTCGGACAGGGCAAGACAAATGGAGCCCGCACATGGCGACTCGCTAGTCCCGAGTCCCTATTTCCAACGCGCGGAACGAAAGAGATCGCCCCATGACCATATCCGAACAAAAGCTGGCCAATACTATCCGTGTGCTGGCGATGGATGCGGTGCAGGCGGCCAATAGCGGACACCCCGGAATGCCCATGGGCATGGCCGATGTGGCGACCGTGTTGTTTCGTGATTTTCTGAAATATGATGCGAGCGCGCCTTATTGGGCTGACCGTGACCGGTTCGTGCTGTCTGCCGGTCATGGCTCGATGCTGATTTATGCGCTGTTGCACCTCACCGGCTATGACAAGCCGACGATTGACGATATTCGCAATTTCCGCCAGTTGCACAGCCCATGTGCCGGTCATCCTGAAAATTTCGAGCTGGCGGGTGTCGAGTGCACCACAGGCCCGCTGGGGCAAGGGCTGGCGATGGCAGTTGGCATGGCAATGGCCGAGCGGCATCTCAATGCGGTTTATAGCGATGATCTCGTCAATCATCGTACATGGGTGGTTGCTGGTGATGGCTGCCTGATGGAAGGTATCAACCATGAAGCCATCGGTCTGGCGGGCACATTGGGGCTGGGTCAGCTCAATGTGCTTTGGGACGATAATAACATCACGATCGATGGCGATGTGTCCATGTCATCAAGCGAAGATGTCAAGGCGCGTTATCGCGCTACCGGCTGGCATGTCGCTGAGTGCGACGGCCATGATTTTGCCGATATCCGTCGTGCATTGAATGAAGCTGCGGCTGATCCGCGCCCGTCGCTCGTTGCGTGCCACACCATCATCGGCAAGGGCGCGCCCAACAAGCAGGGCAGCCATAATGTCCATGGCGCGCCGCTGGGCGATGAAGAAATTGCCGCTGCGCGCAAGGAGCTTGGCTGGGCCCATGAACCGTTTGACGTGCCTGCCGATGTCAAGGCGGAGTGGGAAGGCTTCGGCAAGCGTGGTGCCTCTGCAAGGGCGGAGTGGGAAGCACGTCTGGCCGCCAGCGACAAGAAAGCCGCGTTCGAAGCGCAGATGGCGGGCAAGGTTGATGCTGCCGCTGCGCTCAAGCCCTATATTGATGGCCTGATCGCTGAGCCGAAGAAGGTCGCGACCCGCAAGGCGAGCGAGATGGCACTTGGACCACTCACTGCGGCAATCCCGTCCATGATCGGCGGTTCGGCGGATTTGACCGGTTCGAATAACACCAAGACCAAATCGACTGAGCCGTTCAGCAAAGACGATTATTCTGGGCGTTATGTTTATTATGGCATTCGCGAATTCGGCATGGCCGCGGCGATGAACGGCATGGCGCTGCATGGCGGCGTCATCCCCTATGGCGGTACGTTCCTCGTCTTTTCGGACTATTGCCGCAACGCGATCCGCATGTCCGCGCTGCAGCGTCAGCGGGTTATCTATGTGTTGACCCATGACAGCATCGGTCTGGGCGAAGATGGCCCGACGCACCAGCCGATCGAGCATATCATGTCGATGCGGATGATCCCCAATGTTGAGGTGCTGCGTCCCTGCGATGTCATAGAGACGGCAGAATGCTGGCAACTCGCACTCGATAATGAAGACACGCCGTCGGTATTGGCGCTCACCCGCCAGAATTTGCCGCAGCTGCGCACTGAAGCATCGGAAAACCTCTGTGCCAAGGGCGCATACCGCCTGTCAGGCGATGGCAAGGGCAAGGTGGCGATTGTCGCTACTGGTTCGGAAGTGGAAATCGCTCTGGGTGTGGCCGAGCAACTGGCTGCCAAGGGTGTGGCGGCTGATGTTATCTCCATGCCGTCGATGAGCCGTTTCATGGCACAGCCGCAAGCCTATCGTGATGCGGTGTTGCCGCATGAAGTGTTGCGTGTTTCGATTGAGGCAGGCACGACCTTTGGCTGGGAAGCGATTACCGGTATAGCGGGCTTGCGCTTCGGCATAGACCGTTTCGGTGCGTCGGCCCCGATAGCAGATCTTTACGATGCTTTCGGGCTGACCGCAGACAAGATTACACCGCAGATTGTTGCGGCCCTGAACAACTGACACGCATGATTGAAATGCATAACTGAAGACAAAGAAACAGGAGGCACATACAGTGGCTGTCAAAGTAGCAATTAACGGGTTTGGCCGTATCGGTCGTAACGTAGCGCGCGCAATTCTGGAGCGCACGGACCATGACCTTGACCTGGTCAGCATCAATGATCTGGGTGATGCCAAGGCGAACGCGCTGCTCTTTAAACGCGATAGCGTCCACGGCCCATTTGGTGGCACGGTCGATGTTGATGGCAATGACCTGATCATCAACGGAAAGCGCATTCAGGTGACAGCAGAGCGTGACCCGGCAAAGCTGCCGCACGGTGCCAATGGCGTAGATATCGTGATGGAATGCACCGGCTTTTTTGCGGACAAGGAAAGCTCCAGCAAGCATCTGACCGCTGGTGCGAAGCGCGTCATCATTTCGGCTCCCGGCAAGGGCGTGGACAAGACAGTGGTGTTTGGCGTCAACCATGAAGAGCTGACTGCTGATCATATCGTGATTTCTAACGCGAGCTGCACCACCAACTGCCTCGCGCCAGTGGCGAAGGTTCTGCATGATGCCATTGGCATTGAGCGCGGTCTGATGACTACGATTCACGCCTATACCAACGACCAGAAGATCCTTGATCAGATTCATAGCGACATGCGCCGTGCGCGCGCTGCAGCCATGTCGATGATCCCCACTACTACGGGCGCTGCGCGTGCTGTGGGTGAGGTTCTGCCTGAGCTGAAGGGCAAGCTGGATGGTTCGTCGATCCGCGTGCCGACCCCCAATGTCTCCGTCGTTGACCTGACCTTCACGCCGAAGCGTGACACGAGCAAGGAAGAAGTCAATGCGTTGCTCAAGGCGGCTTCCGAGTCTGGCCCGCTCAAGGGTGTGCTGGGGTATTCGGATGAACCGCTGGTGTCCATCGACTATAATCATGACTCCCACAGCTCGACGATCGACAGCCTCGAAACGGCCGTTATCGACGGCAAGCTGGTGCGCGTGCTAAGCTGGTATGACAATGAATGGGGCTTCTCCAACCGGATGCTCGACACTGCCGGCGTGATGGCAAAGTTCCTCTGAGCCGCATGATTTTTGACCGCCCGCCCATCGCAAGATCGGCGGGCGGTTTTGCATAGACCGGGATGAACGACGTGAAACCTTTCAAGACACTCGACGATATGGGCGACATAGGCGGTAAGGCCGTGTTCGTGCGCGAAGACCTCAATGTACCGATGCAGGATGGCAAGGTGAGCGACGATACCCGCTTGCGCGCTGCCATGCCGACATTGAATGAGCTATCGGACAAGGGTGCGAAAGTGCTGGTGCTGGCGCATTTCGGACGGCCCAAAGGCGAGGTGAATATGGATTATTCGCTGGAGCCGGTGGTTGCGCCGCTCGCCAATGTGGTGGGCCGTGAAGTGATCTTCCTGTCGCGCCCCACGCCGGACGCCATAGACGCGCTGCCCGATGGCGGAATAGCCGTGATCGAGAATAGCCGTTTTGCCGCGGGCGAAGAGAAAAATGACGAAGGCATGGCGAAAATGCTCGCCTCATTGGCCTCTTTTTACGTCAACGACGCTTTCTCCGCTGCGCACCGTGCGCATGTGACGACCGAAGGGTTGGCGCATCATCTGCCAGCTTTTGCGGGCCGCTCGATGGAGAAAGAGCTGGACGCATTGCAGGCCGCCTTGGGCGAACCGGTCAAACCGGTGGCAGCTGTTGTTGGTGGCGCGAAAGTATCGTCGAAGCTGGATGTGCTGACCAACCTGATGAACAAGGTTGATCATCTCATCATCGGTGGGGGGATGGCCAACACGTTTCTTGCGGCGCGTGGGGTCGATGTCGGCAAATCATTATGCGAGCATGATCTGGCGGAAACCGCCGAGAAGATCATGGATGCCGCTGATGCCGCCGGCTGCACGATCCATCTGCCCTATGATGTGGTCGTGGCGAAAGAATTTGCGGCCAACCCGCCGTCCGTGCGGACCTGCAATGTGCATGAAGTCGCGGCTGACGAGATGATCCTTGATGTTGGACCAGCGGCCGTTGAGGCGCTGGCCGATGTACTCAAGACTTGCAGGACCCTGGTGTGGAATGGCCCGCTCGGTGCATTTGAAATTGCGCCATTTGACAGGGCGACCGTGGCATTGGCGCAGACTGCCGCTGCGCTGACGAAGGAGGGCTCGCTGGTCTCGGTTGCAGGTGGCGGTGACACGGTTGCAGCGCTCAACCATGCAGGTGCGGCTGCTGATTTCAGCTTTGTTTCAACAGCAGGCGGTGCCTTCCTTGAATGGATGGAAGGCAAGGAGTTGCCGGGTGTCAAAGCGCTTATGTCCTGATCAGGGATGTTAACCTTCTTTGTCGTGCTGCGCCATTGAGAATTGCGCTCTCATGGGCTAGGCGAGCGGCACAAATGGTTTCTGAGATATTTCCTTTGGTGCAGATAAGGACGAAATGATGAACTTTGATGAGATGCGCGAAAAGATCGCGGGTGGAAACGGCTTTATTGCGGCGCTGGACCAGAGCGGTGGTTCGACCCCAAAGGCGCTCAAGGGCTATGGCGTTGAAGAAAGCGCCTATTCCAATGAAGAAGAAATGTTTGGCCTCATCCACCAGATGCGCAGCCGCATCATCAGCTCGCCCGTTTTTACTGGCGAAAAAGTGATCGGCGCGATCCTGTTTGAGCGCACTATGGATGGTCAGGTGGGCGGTAAATCGACCCCATCTGCCCTGATCGAGAAGGGCGTTGTGCCTTTCATCAAGATCGACAAGGGCCTCGAAGACGAAGCCAATGGCGTCCAGATGATGAAGCCAATGCCAGAACTGGATGCTTTGCTCGCGCGCGCGAAGGGGCTGGGTGTATTCGGCACCAAGGAACGTTCGGTCATCCACTCTGCCAATGCGCAGGGCATTGCCGCGATTGTTGCGCAGCAGTTTGAGGTGGGCAAGCAGGTTCTTGCAGGCGGTCTGATGCCGATGCTGGAACCGGAAATCAACATCAAGAGCGATACGCGCGGCGAGTGCGATGTCATCATGCGTGATGAGATACTCAGGCAGCTTGATGCCCTGCCCGAAGGTACACAGCTGATGCTCAAGCTGTCGATTCCTGCGGTTGCAGGCACTTTTGATGCGCTGGTCGATCATCCCAAAGTGCTGCGCGTTGTTGCGCTTTCAGGAGGTTTTAGCCGCGCAGAGGCTTGTGCCGAATTGGCAAAGAATCGTGGCATGATCGCCAGTTTCAGCCGTGCTTTGCTGGCAGAGCTGCGTGCACAAATGAGCGATAGCGAGTTTGATGCGTCGCTGGGCACTGCCATTAATGAGATTTTTGCAGCATCTACCGATAAGGCGTTTGCCTGAGGCGCTGCATGTTGAGACAGATTTGCTTTTGTCTTGCAAACTAGAGCGGGATGATTTTTGAGTGAATCAAAACCCGCTCCAGATTTTTTGTTTTCATGTGATTTATTGACAAAAACCGGTTTCCACTTTTTGTCATCACACTCTAATAACAAGAGGCGGGGGGCTTTCCTCCGCTTTTTTGTATCAGGCAAAGCTTGGTGCGCTATTCCTATATTTATACTGATGATGAATGACTGCGTAATCTTGCTATAACCCTTGTATAGTATAACTACCTTTCCGTTTCAGTAGTGTGTGAGAGATAGATGCAGCGTTCCACATCCTTGGTAACACCGGTTATTCTCTCGGGTGGCTCAGGCACGCGGCTGTGGCCGCTGTCTCGCACGGATCGACCCAAGCAGTTTTTGCAGTTCACACAGGGCGGCACCATGTTGGAACTGACCCTTGCGCGCGTGCAAGACAAGAGCCGCTTTTCGGCGCCATTGATTGTCGGGAATGCCAGCCATATTGCGTTGCTGGAGGCGCAATCGGCTGGGACTGACCCTTTGTTGATACTCGAACCTGCCGCACGCAACACGGCGCCTGCTATTGCGCTTGCCGCCCTTATGGCACAGCCGGATGCTTTGTTACTGGTCATGCCGAGCGACCATCTGATTACAGACGAAGCGGCGTTTCACCGCGCGATAGAGGTCGCGATCCCCCATGCGGCGGACGGGTGGTTGATAACTTTTGGTATCAAGCCGACGGGACCGGAAACCGGATATGGCTATATCCGTCAGGGGCCAACGCTCGCTGAGGGCATTTCAGAGGTTGAACGCTTTGTGGAAAAACCATCGGCAGATGTCGCTCAAAATTATATCAATGAGGGGTGCTATGCCTGGAATGCAGGCATTTTTCTCTTCCGTGCCGATGTCTATCTTGCCGCTCTTGCGGAATTTGCGCCGGAGATGCTCCTGGCAGCACGCGGCGCTATTGAAGGTGCGGACAGGCACGGGAATCGCGTAGCGCCTGATGCTGTCGCATTTGAGGCGTCGCCGTCTGATTCCATCGACTATGCAGTGATGGAAAAGGGCGAGAAAGTGGCTGTTGTGCCGGTTGATATGGGCTGGTCGGACATTGGGAGCTGGGATGCCCTGTATGATCTGCTCGACAAGTCAGACGAAGGCAATGTGCATATCGGAGATGTGGTTGCGCTTGATTCCGGTGGGTGTCTGGTGCGCTCGGAAGGACCGACAGTGACAATGGCCGGGGTGGATAATCTCATCATTATCGCAACCGGTGACAGCGTGATGATTCTGCCGCGCGGAGAAAGTCAGGCGACCAAGAAAATTGTCGAGGCCCTGAAGGGCAGATAGGCCATATCCTGCGCGAAACAAATGGTCAGATCCGCTGCCTAACAGGCTGCGATAAAAGCATATCCGGCTGTTGTGAAATCTGCATAGCCGCCTTCGTCCGAGTACCAGCATTGCCCGCTTGACCAGCGTTCGCCATTAAGGGTGCCCGCGCCTTCGACCGGTATGAACCAGCATTGGCCTGATGGTAATGTAACAGCGCCTTCGTCGGACCGCATCATTTGCAGAGAAAAAGGCTGATCTTTCTCATGCAGCATCATGGTGGCCCCATTCAGGGGGCGCGGTGGAGACTGTTTGACATAGGGACGATTGTGACTGACGGTCAGGCTCTCATCGAGATGCAAGGGGCGGTCCCGGCCATAATCAAAAAGCCGAAATGTCACGTCGTTATTCTGCTGAACCTCAATTATGGTTATGTCCGGGCCGATGGCATGTATGGTGCCTGCAGGAACATAGAAAAAATCTCCAGCGGTGACAGGTTTCCAGTCGATAAGGTTCATAATCGATCCGTCTTGTGCGGCTGAATGCAGCACGTCGGCAGGCACTTCTCTGGTCAGGCCAAGGCCGAGTACAGAATCTGGGCCGGCTTGCAATATATACCAGCATTCCGATTTTCCGCCGCCATAGCCCATGGCCAGGCCTTGCGCATCATCAGGGTGTACCTGCACCGAAAGGCGCTCGCTGGTGAAGAGATATTTGACGAGCAGAGGCAAGTCCTGCCGGTCAGACGCGGTGAACCATATCTCGCCGATACGGCGTTCTGGCGTGGGTTCGAAAATATCGGGCAGATCATTCCTGCCCCACGGCTTTTCAACCTGCGTTGTGTCCAGACGCATAATAGTCATAACTCAGGCGTGCCTCTGTTCGTACTACAGGTCTGGAATACACAATTGCTCCCGGAGCCTGATATATTTTAGCCGGGCAGGAAGAGTTTGCTTCCCAACCCCGCATATCAGGAAAGGGCATACTATAGAATAATTGATCTATGGTTACGCACTATTAATATGCTCAGCGCCTGTTCATTCCGAAGCCATTTGCATGTCCTCCCGGATTTGACCGAACGGTCGCTCTGCCATGTCAGGACAGCTTGAAAATGCTCCCACATTTCCTGCTCTTTTCTTCCTCGCATAGCGGCCAATCGCTGCAAACCATGACCGCGAAATTAATGAGTCCTGACCCTAAGCCCTGTGGACATTTAGCGGCAAGCGATGAGAGTGGCGGTCAGGTTGATGTTGGCGCGAAAGCTGGTATCGGTTTTGTCATAGCG
>Ga0070726_10000688_pt1 | contig 39041 bp, 33 predicted proteins | sample tdAd471_FD_67275 | JGI IMG/M metagenome (GOLD analysis project Ga0070726, IMG submission 67275) | Marine sediment microbial communities from the Atlantic coast under amendment with organic carbon and nitrate - tdAd47.1 | ecosystem: Environmental > Aquatic > Marine > Coastal > Sediment | place...
AGACCGTTTTTCGATCGTATCCGACATCTTCGGCAGGATGAAACGCGACAGGGCGAAATAGAGAACCGCAAAGAGGATGGCCAGCCAGAACAGCTGACCCGGCATGTGCCAGGGTTCGAACGGCGGGAACGGCGGCGGTGCGTCGTCCGGCATATGCTCGGCCCCATGAGCGGCCTCTTGTGCCAGTAATGCGATCAGCATTGTCTATCCTCAGTCATACAGTCCGTTTTGACCGGGCCTGATGTGCGGTGTGCACGGGCCCGGCCAGAGAAGAGTCCGGTTGTGGTGTTAGACCACGAACAGGATCAGCACGGCGACCAGGAAGGACAGAATGCCGAGGGCTTCTGCGAGGGCCATACCGATGAAGAGGTTACCGGTCTGCTGCGGAGCAGCGGACGGGTTGCGCATGGCAGCGTCGAGGAACGAGCTGAAGATGTTGCCCACACCGATAGCGGCACCGATCATGCCGAGCGTTGCGAGGCCTGCGCCTACATATTTAAGGCCGAGAGCGATATCGCCTTCCATGGTTGTCTCCTGTTTGGAATGCAAAAGGTTTCTAATTTGCCGCCCGTGAAGCGTGTTCGCCGGGCTACGTCAAGGTTTTAGTGCGGCCCCTATGGCCGCACTGGCGAAAGTTTCCCTAGTGTGACGGGTGAAGTGCGTCGTTGAGATAAACGCAGGTCAGAATTGCGAACACATAGGCTTGCAGACCGGCCACCAGCAGCTCCAGCGCGTTGAGCGCGACGCCCATGCCGAAGGCCAGCAGGCCGACCACACCGAGCAGCACCGTGCCGGAGATGGCAGCGCCGATCAGCTGGGCGGCAAAAGTTGCAAAGAGTTTCAGCATGATGTGTCCGGCCAGCATGTTGGCGAACAGACGCAGCGCCAGGGTAACCGGGCGGGCCAGGAAGGAAATCACCTCAATCGGAACGAGGATGAAGTAGATCAGGAACGGTGCGCCCGACGGGGCGAACAGTTTGAAGAATTTCAGGCCATTCTTCCAGATACCGAACCCGATGACGATGGAGATCACCAGAATGGAAAGGGCGCCGGTGACGACCAGGTGGCTAGTCGTCGTGAAGGCATAAGGTACCATGCCGATCATGTTGGCGAAGAAGACGAAGAAGAAGAGGGTGAACACAAACGGGAAGAAGCGCAGGCCTTCCTCACCAGCGGTGGAGCGCACCATGTCTGCAACAAAGCCATAGCCGATTTCAGCCATGGACTGTGTGCGGCCCGGCACGAGCGCACGCTTGGACGCGGCGTAACCGAAGAAGGCGATGCAAAGCACAACGCCCAGCAGCATGAAGCCCGACGCGTTGGTGAAGGAAATGTCGATGCCGCCAATGTTCAGGTCCAGCCATTTGCTGACCTGGAACTGGTGGATCGGATCAATCGCGGTTTGTGTAAGAGCGAAGTTCATTCGTTCCCGGTCCCGTTTGTTGAGGTCTCAGACCCCTGTGAAGTTTCCTGCGCCCGGGCATTCAGTTCCCGATAGGCGCGCATCATCGCCCGAATACCTGCTGCGAAGCCAAAGACCCCCATAATCAACAGGCCCCAGGGCTTTGTCCCTGCGAACGCATCAATCCAGTAGCCTAACAGACCCCCGACAAAGATGCAGGCGACGAATTCCGCGCCATATCGCAGGGCGTAGGCCCCGGCTGAGAGACTCCCCTCGTCAGGTTCCAGCTTGCGCTTGGCTGCTTCCTTGGCCGCTCTGGCCGCCTGCGCCTGGGCGATACGCTCCCCCAGGTCGTCTGGACCATTACTGGACATTGTCTGCCATAGCTCCGCGCACGCGAATCCCTTCCGATGGGGTGCCCCCCGGATTTCGGCGCAAACTATGTATACGGGCCCGCCAAGTCAACCGCGATTGCAGTTTGCTACATCTTTGAAAATTATGGATTTCTATCCCCGGAGTGTGCGTTACTCCGCCGCAACGAGCTCTTCAGCGGCCTGAAGGTCCACGGAAACGAGCTTGGAGACGCCCTTTTCGCGCATGGTTACGCCGAAAAGGCGGTCCATCCGGCTCATCGTCACCGGGTTGTGGGTGATGATGACAAAGCGTGTGTCGGTGCGCTGGCGCATTTCGTTCAGCATGTTGCAGAACCGGTCCACGTTTGCGTCATCGAGGGGGGCGTCGACCTCGTCCAGCACGCAGATCGGCGCCGGGCGGGAGAGGAAGACGGCGAAGATCAGCGCCGCCGCCGTCAGGGCCTGCTCGCCGCCGGACATCAGGTTCAGCGTGCCGAGCTTCTTGCCGGGCGGCTGGGCGAAGATTTCGAGGCCGGCCTGCAGCGGATCTTCCGCATCGACGAGGCGCAGCTCTGCCTGACCCCCGCGGAACAGGGCGGTGAACAACGCCTTGAAGTGCTCGTTGACCGTCTCGAAGGCCTTCAGCAGACGCTCGCGGCCTTCGGCATTCAGGGCCTCTACGCCCTGGCGCAGCTTGGCGATGGCAGCCACCAGGTCTTCCTTCTCGGTGACCTGTGAGCCGAGGCGTTCTTCCAGCTCTGCCGCTTCTTCCTCGGCATTCATGTTGACGCCGCCCAGCTGGTCGCGGTCGCGGCGCAGGTCTTCCGCGCGGCGTTCGGCATCGCGGGGCGTGAAGTCGCCCATCGTTTCTTCGTCGAGGCCGGCTTCAGCAATTGCCAGCAGGCCTTCCGGCGTGCGCTGGAAATTGTTGCGGGCGATCTCGACCGATTCTTCGAGGCGGCTTTCGGCGTTTTCGAGCTTCACTTTCCAGCCAGCAAGATTCTCGCGCGCTTCGGAGGCGGCATTGGCAGCCTGGCGGGCGGCCTGCTCGGCCTCGCGAATCGCGGCTTCCTTCTCGGCCAGACGGTCAGCGACCTGCTTGCGCTCTGTCTCAAGTGATTCGACTTGATTACGGTGGCTGTCGATCTGGCCTGCCAGCTCTTCCGGGCGGGCCTTGGCGGCGAGCGCTTCAGAAGCCGCAGTCTTGCGGCGTTCGATCAGGCGGGCGAGCCGTTCCTCGGCGGAGGTGATGCGGGCCGTCCATGTCTTGATGTCCCGCTCCAGCCCTTCGCGGCGGGCGGCGGCCTGTTCGCGGCCACGGGTAATGTCTGTCAGGCGGCCGCGGGCTTCGATCTCTTCGGCGCGGGCCTCTGCGACCATGGTGCGGGCATCGGCAAGGCGGGTCTGAAGGGCGGCTTCGTCCTCGGCCGGCCCTTCGGGAGAGATCATGGCCAGCGTCTCATTGACGATGGCGAGGTCTGCCTCGGCGCGGGTCAGGGCTTCGCCGCTGGTGTCGCGCTTCATGGCAGCGCGTTCGGAGGCCTGCGCCTCCTGGGAGACCTTGTTGCGGGCATCGCTAAGGGCGCGTTGGGCCGGGGCAATAGCCTGGCGGCGGTCTTTCAGGGTGCGCTCGGTTGTCTCGCGACGCTCCCGCGCTGTGGTTAGTTCTGCCTCGCGGGCCTCGAAAGCCTGTTGCAGCGGGATGAGTTCCGCCTCGGCGGCCTCAAGGCGAGCCTGCTGTTCAAGGCGAGCCGCAGCGCTGACAGGCGCATCGGGCGTGCGGGTAAACCCGTCCCAGCGCCAGAGATGGCCTTCGACCGAGACAAGCCGCTGGCCGGGCTTCAGCTCCGCCATCAGGCGCTCGCCGTCAGCCTCGCCTACCACACCACACTGTGAGAGCCGTGCAGCGAGTTCGCCGGGGGCTTCGGTGACGTCCGTCAGCGGCGTTGCGCCCATTGGCAGGGACTGGTTGGCCAGCGACGCGCCGCCCCAGAACATGGCCGCGTTGCGGTCAGTCGGCGCTTCGATGTCATCGCCGAGCGCAGCGGCAACGGCTTTCTCGTAGCCATCCTTGGTGCGGATGCGTTCGACGACCGGCGGCGCTGTCGGGCCTTCGGCCTTGCGCAGCAATTTGTGGAGGCCGGCAATCTCTGCTTCCAGCGCGCGCAGCTCCTGCTGGGCGGCATCGCGCGGGGCCTGGGCAGAGGTTTCCGCCTCGCGGGCCGCGACCAGATCGGCTTCCGCGGTTTCCACCGCCTGTTCGGCATCGTGCAAAGCTGTTTCGGCCTGGTCCTGCGCATCCTTTGCCTCTTTCAGGCGGCGGACCAGCGTGACGGCATCTTCGAGACCGGACATTTCACGCCGCAGGCGCTCTATCTCAGCGGTCAGCTGCGATTTGCGGCGGTTCTGCGCGGCGGCGTTTTCTTCGGAGGCCCGGCGCTGGGCGCGGACTTCGGAGAGGCGCTCCTGCACTTCGTCGGCGGTCTTTTCGGCAGCGGCCAGACGTGTGCGGGCATTTTCAAGTGCTGTGCGCGTCTCAGCCTCAATCTCTTCATTGCGGGCTTCATCCAGCACCGGCAGAGAGGAGAGTTCGAATTTTGCGTGGGCGAGCGCGTCTTCGGCTTCCAGCCTGGTTGCCTGTTCACGCTCAATGTCTTCCATCAGGCGCGTGGCCTCAGAGTCCAGACGCTCGAACGTCTCGGCGGCGACCTTGCGCTCGGTTTCCAACTTGGCGAGGGCGATGCGGGCCTGGCCCAGTTTGGCGGCGGCAACGCTTTCGGCTTCGCGCAGCGGGTTCAGGCCCTCGCTGGCCTCGATCCGCTCGCGCTCGCGCATGGCGTCTTCGCGGGTTTTCTCTTCGACGGCACGGCGGGCCTGTTCGAGATTCTCGCGGGCCGTTTCGCAGGCGAGCTTGGCCTCGTGCCAGCGCAGATGCGCAATCAGCGCGTCGAGGGCGTGGATCTCTTCCGACAGGCGCTTGTATTTGCGAGCCTTGCTGGCCTGACGTTTCAGGCTGGCGAGCTGGCGCTCCACCTCGGCGGAGACTTCCGTCAGGCGTTCGAGATTGGTCTCGGCGCCGTTCAGTTTCAGCTCTGCTTCATGGCGGCGTGTGTTGAGGCCCGAAATGCCGGCGGCCTCTTCCAGGATGCGGCGGCGGTTTTGCGGCTTGGACCCGATCAGTTCCGAGATCTGTCCCTGACGGACGAGGGCCGGAGAGTTCGCGCCAGTCGAGGCATCGGCGAACAGCAGCTGCACATCCTTGCCGCGCACGGTTCGTCCGTTCAGCTTGTAGGTAGAGCCTGCACCGCGCTTCAGGCGGCGGATGATTTCCAGCGTGTCGGCAGAATTGAATTCCGGCGGCGCGGTGCGCTTGGAATTGTCCAGCACCAGCGTGACCTCTGCCGTCTCGCGGGCCGGACGACCGTCCGCCCCGGAGAAGATCAGGTCATCCATCTCTCCGCCGCGCATGGCGCGGGCAGAGCTGGCGCCCATGGCCCAGCGCAGCGCTTCGAGAAGGTTGGACTTACCGCAGCCATTCGGGCCGACAATACCTGTCAGCCCGGGCTCAACGGGAAAATTCTGCGGGTCAACGAATGACTTGAAGCCAGCAATACGGAGTTCAGTTATCTGCATTCCGGCTCCTTTCCCGTCTATTCGCTATCGGTCGTGTCTGTATCGCCTGATTCTGCCGGTTCCGCAGCGGCAGGTGCATCAACGCCCTTGGCTGCAAGCGCTTCATTCAGGCTCGCCTTGACGCGGTCTGCGGAATTCATCCGCTCGAATTGCTGTACCTTGCCGTCGATCACAAAGGTCGGCGTGCCTGTGACATTGTATTTCTCGGCGGTGGCATAGACGTCTGCCATCTGCGTGCGCAGGCTGGAATCATTCATGCAGGCATCGAACTGCTCTTCGGTCTCAATGCCGTGACGCTGGCCGATGGTCTGCAGGGCCGCCTTCAGAACGCCGTTGCGGGCCGCGTCCAAGATGCCGGACTGGTACTCGAACAGCTCGTCCAGAACATCGAAATACTTGTCTTCGCCAGCGCACATGGCGACCAGATAGGCCGGCACATCAGGCTGGTGCAGCGGGAATTCGCGGTAGATCAGCTTTACCTTGCCGGTGGCGATGTATTCCTCTTCGACGACAGGCAGGATGCTGTCATGCCAGTATTTACAGGCCGGGCAGGTGGGCGAGGCATATTCGATCAGTGTGACCGGCGCGTCGGGAGAGCCTTTAAGGTGTCCCAGCTCAGTGTTTACGGGCTTGCCACCGCCATTGCCTGCGGGGGGCGTGCTCTTGGCATCATTGCCACATGCGGCCAGCGCAAGCGCCGACATGGCAACAATGGCAGTGCGTCGAGAGAAGAAGTTCATGATCATAACCTTCGCGTTAAGAATTGAGTCGGTTTGGTTGCCAATTCGTTAACTGCAACCCCGTGTTCTGTTAACTATTGTGCCTGTTCCTCAGGCGTATCTGAGGCCTCGGGCATCTGTTTGTCGAGCCATGCGGCGAAGGTTTCGCCGGAGCGGAAGTCATCATCCACATATTTCTCCTCGCCATTGACGATGAGGGTGGGCGTGCCGTGAAGCTCATAGGCGTCAGCGCTTTTTTCCACCTCGATGATGTCGAGCCGGATGTTCATGTCCCTGTAGCAGTCATTGAAGGCATCCTCGCTGTCGATGCCGTAGGGTGTGCCGATCTCGACGAATTTTTCCATCGCCTTGCCCTGGCTGGCGGCGGACAGGATGTCGGACTGGTTCTCAAAGATCGTGTCGGTGATCTCGAAGAATTTGTCGTCCGGTGCGCAGCGGGCGAGCGCGACGAGGGCGACGTCGAGATCATTGCGCAGCACTTCGCGGAAGATGAAGCGCACCTTGCCGGTCTCGACATAGTCTTCTTCAATGGTCGGCTGGACCTTGTCGTGGAAGTATTTGCACCCGCCGCAGGTAAGCGAGCCATATTCGATGATGGTGACCGGGGCATCCTCGGCGCCTTTGCTGTGGCCGATACTGTAGTCTTCGGCGAGGGCCGGAGCGGCAGTCAGGCAGATGGCTGCAGTAGCTGTGACTATGGATTTCAGCATGGGCATGGGTCCTCTGCGCGGTATCTCAGAAAGGCAGCTCGCCGCCGCGTTTGGTCGGCGGAGTGGCCTCTGGTTCATCATCTTCAGCGGTTAACATGGCGGTGCCGAGCGCAACAATTGCCGCGCGCAGCTTTTCGTCCTGAATACGCGCGGCGCTGGCCTCCAGCTCCTGGCGTTCTTTCGGGGTCAACGGGCGCGTCTTGCGGCGCAGCGGTTTGACATCGCTGGACTGAAGCGCGCCCTGCACGATCTTGATCGCGGTGATGTCTCCCCCGGCGGAGACAGAAACGCGCTGGCGCAGGGTTTCGGACTGGTGCTGCACCATCGGCGCGGCTTGGGGCAGGACTTTCAGGGTCAGCACGCGGCCGGCCTTGCCGCCGCTGAGGCGTTCCGGGCGGCAATATTTGTAGAGCTGTTCGCCGGCAATTTCCCGCCAGCGCTGGCGCAGCACCTGGATGGGTGGCAGCTTCTTGGCGCCGGACTTGCGGCCGATCCGCTCTGCTGCGAGGCCGATCTGGTTCATGCCCTGATGCGCGCGGCGGGCCCGCATGTAACGCAAGCGGACCCGGGCGCGGGCTTCCTCTATGGGATCAAGACTTGATCTCGTGACCATTCCAACGAGATTGCACGGCTTGCAGGCGAGGGAAAGTCATGGGCCGATCAAAGCACGCAGATTTGAACAGCCTGCCTGACAGGTTGCTCACCTGGTATGAGCGTCATGCACGCGAACTTCCCTGGCGGATCGGCCCGGCGGACCGCGCCGTGGGAGAGCGCCCGGACCCCTACCGCGTCTGGCTGTGCGAGATCATGATGCAGCAGACGACCATTCCGCACGGCACGCCGTATTTCTTCAAATTCACTGAGCGCTGGCCGACAGTTGAAGCGCTGGCGGCGGCGAAGGATGAAGAGGTGATGAGCGCCTGGGCGGGGCTTGGCTATTATGCGAGGGCGCGCAACTTGTTGAAGTGCGCGCGGGAGGTGGCGGCGCGCGGCGGCTTTCCGGAGACAGAGGCAGAGCTGCGCAAGCTGCCGGGGATCGGGCCGTACACGGCGGGGGCGATCGCGGCGATCGCGTTCGATCAGGTGGCTGCGGCCGTGGATGGCAATGTCGACCGTGTGTTCGCGCGGCTGCTGGCGCTGAAAGGGGACTGGGCAGCCGAGAAGAAGGTGATCGCCGAGTGCGTGAGAGAGCTGGTGCCGGAGGAGCGTCCGGGCGAGTTTGCCGAGGCGCTGATGGATCTGGGCGCGACCGTATGCACGCCGACAAAGCCGAACTGCCTGATCTGTCCGCTGTCTGAGCTCTGCGCCGCGCGGGCCGAGGGCAATCCGGAGCGGTATCCGATCAAGCCGGCCAAGGCGGAGAAACCGGTGCGCCATGGCATTGCCTATGTGCTGCAGTCGAAGGGAGAGGTGCTGCTGGTGCGGCGGCCGGACAAGGGGCTGCTGGGCGGGATGCTGGCGCTGCCGACGGGTGACTGGGTGGAGGGCGACTTCCCGGAGACGCCGCCGCCTGCAAAAGCCGACTGGGAAGAAGTGGGCGAGGTGCGCCACGTGTTCACGCATTTCGCGCTGCGCTTCAAGGTGATGCGCGTGGATCTGGCCCGGCGGCCCAAGGCAGACGGCCAATGGGTGAAGCTGGACGCCGTGGAAGGCCTGCCCAGCGTCTTCGCCAAGGCGTTCAAACTGGCAGTCGCTGGAAGATAAATCCGCAAGACCGCAAGAAACGGGTCGTTTGACGCGACCCGGGCAGGCAGGACCTCCAGATCGGATCTGAGAGGTATTCCCATGATTGCACTGCTGATCTTCCTGTTTCCGCTGGCCTACAGTCCTGGACCTGGAAACATGTTCTTTGCGGCCAATGGTGCGCGCTTTGGTGTGCGCGCGACCCTGTTGGCGAGCGCAGGATACCATATCGCGACATGGATCATGACCCTCGCGATTGGTTTTGGCTTCGCGGCGACGCTGGAGCGTTTGCCGGGCATTTTTCTGGTGATCCGGTGGGCAGGATCTGTCTATGTCCTGTACCTGGCCTGGAAGCTGTTCAATGCGGGGGCCTTGGAGGACGCTGATGAAGCCCGGCCTGCCGGCTTCTGGAGCGGAGCATTGCTCTTGGTCCTCAATCCGAAAGCCTATGTGATCATCGCCTTAATATTCAGCCAATTCCTGACGGGCGGGGATCAGTCTCATCTTCTTAAGGTCTTGTGGATCACGACAGTCTTCACCCTCAATAATTTTGTCGCGTTTACAGTCTGGACCATGATTGGAGACCGCATTGCCAGGCAGTTTGCAGATGAGCGTCACGCGCGCCTGATGAACCGTGTTTTCGGTCTGATCCTCGCTGGCGTGGCGGTCTGGATGATGGTGGGGTAAGCAAATTTAGTTACCGCTAACACTGGACTTTCTGTCCGGGCTGTTGAACCTTTGCCCAAAATCAAAAAAGGGCGGAGTTTCAGATGGCATTTGGCAAATGGAGTTTCACGACTGCAGCGGCTTTGCTGTTGGCGGGCGGCGCGCTGGCAGAGGCGCCGAAGCTGGCCGATGTGTTCGGGGATCATATGGTGATCCAGCGCGATGCACCGGTGACGATTTTTGGCGAGGCCGAGCCGGGCGATATGCTGATGGTGAAGCTGGACGATGCCGCCAAGCAGGTGACGGCCGGGCGCGATGGACGCTGGTGGGCGGAGTTCCCGGCACTGGCAGGTGGCAGCGCGCACACGATCACGCTTGAGCAGAATGACGCGGTGGTCGATTCTGCGGGTGATGTGCTGGCGGGTGATGTGTTCCTGTGTTCCGGCCAGTCCAATATGGAATATCCGCTGTCGCGTGTGAACTATGGCGAGCGCGAGGTGGAGGCGGCGAGCCATGACCGTCTGCGCCTGTTGCAGGTGTCCAAAGTATTGTCCCTGACGCCGGAACGGGACTTGCCGGAGGGCGATGCCTGGGCGGTTTCTTCACCGGACTCTGCCAAAGACTTCTCAGCGCTGTGCTATTTTACCGGCCGCGATTTGATGAAGGCGCATGATGTGCCGGTCGGCCTGATCAATTCCAGCTGGGGTGGTTCCCGCATCGAGCCCTGGATTGACGGCAATCTGATGCGTGCGCAGCCGCAATATGCGGCGCAGCTGGACCTGCTGGAAACCTATCGCGATGACCCGCTGGCCGGGATGAAGGCCTATGCCGAAATGTGGCAGACCGCCTGGTTGGCTGATCCGGCCAATCAGGGTGCAAAACCCTGGGAAGATGATGCGGCAGGCATTTGGAAGTCCGTACCCGGTTCAATGTCTGACTGGCAGGCCTGGGGCGACCCGGAGCTGGAGCATCATTATGGCATGGTGTGGCACAAGGTAAGCTTCACGCTGACACGCGACCAGGCAAAACAGGATGCGACGGTGCATCTGGGCGCGATGGATGACACGGATTTCACCTGGCTGAACGGTACGCCGATTGGCTCGACTTTCAGCTGGGGTGGTAATCGCGACTATGAGGTGCCTGCCAAACTTCTGAGGCCCGGCAAGAACACCTTGTTGGTGAACGTACATAATGACTGGGCAAGCGGCGGCATGAGCGGCCCGGACGAGGCAATGAAGGTGGAGCTGGCTGATGGCTCTGCGGTTTCCCTCGCGCAGGGTTGGTCTTACCAGAAGGTGCCGTCGAGCGTAAAGGTGCCGCCGCCCGCGCCCTGGTTCACGATCAAGGGCTATACGATGACGCACAATGCCATGATTGCGCCGCTGGCGGGCATCCGTCTGAAAGGGGCAGTGTGGTATCAGGGCGAGTCCAATGCCGGAGAGGGCGAAGCCTATGAAGGACTGCTCGGCCTGCTGATGAAAGACTGGCGGCAGAAATTCGGGGCGGACCTGCCGGTAATGGTGGTGCAGTTGCCGCGCTTTGGCGCGCTGCCGGTCAAAGCTGGCGAGCCGGGCTGGGGCGTGATCCGGGAATCCATGCGCCGCGCGACCGAGGCCGATGACAAGGCTGGCCTGGTCGTGACGATTGATCTGGGCGATGCTGTAGACATTCACCCGACCAACAAGCTGGCCGTGGCAGAGCGCGCCGTGCGGCTGGCGAATGATCTGATCTATGGTGAGGCTGTGACGGGGCCATCTGGCCCTGAAGTGGCATCTGCCACACGGGATGGCGATGTGATCCGCGTGACGTTTGAGGGCGTGGAAGAGGGGCTGCAGACCATCAGTTCCGGGACGGCCTTCGGCTTTGAAGTCTGCATGGAAGACGGCATGTGCCGTTTTGCCAATGCATTCCTTGAGGGCGACGCGGCGGTGATCGAGGCAGAGGGCGAGCCGGTGACAGAGGTACGTTACTGTCAGGGCGACTCGCCGCTTTGCAATCTATTTGATGGCAATGGCTTGCCGGCCGGGCCATTCTGGGCGGCGATGGAGTAAGCCTCTTACTCCGCCGGAACCATGCCAGGCTCATCACGGCGCACAGCGCGGCTGAGCACCTGTCCATAGCCACGCGAAATGCACTGATAGCCATCATAGTAGCCGCGCGATGAGAGCAGCTGGTGCAGGCGTTTCAGCCGGTAGGGCGGGATCGAGGCGAACATGTGATGTTCCAGATGGTAGTTCACATCGTTCGGGGCGATCAGGACGCGCTGCCAGAAGGGCGCGACCGTTGTGCCGGTGTTCAGGCGCGGGTCAAGCTGGCTGCGGTCTGCTGCCGTGCCGTGCTCGCCGATCTGGCGAAGGCGGACGATGGCCGGATAGACGAACAGCTCTGCCGCCCACCACATCAGGTAAGCCCATGGAGCCCCAGCAGCCGTCAGTGTGCCGAGCAGCAGGAGGTGGAAGGTCAGCCATGGCCAGTTCCGCGACAGGCGGAAATTGCGGATCTTGCGCAAGGTATCGCGAAATCCGGTCTGGCCGGTAAAGTCACGGATGAATTTGCGGCGCAGACTGTCCTTTGAGACGGGATAATTCTTCACAAAGATGATATCCGGATCATCTGGCGTGCCGGCATATTTGTGGTGCTTCAGATGATAGGCGCGGTAAGCGGGCAGGGAGATGTTCATCGGGGCGCCCGCCAGATAATGGCCGACGAATTCGTCGACTTTCGGGCTTTTGAAGAAAGCATGGTGCGCGCAGTCATGATTGATGATGCCGAGGCCAAGCTGGCGCCCGCCCAGAATGATGATGCCTGCCAGAATGGTCAGCGGGTTCGGCCAGATGATCGCGATGGCGAAGGCGCCGATGATGAGGCCCCAATTCCAGGAAAGCGTGGCGAGCGCGCGAAGGTCTGACTTCTTGCGCAGCTCGCGAAGTTCTTCCTTGGTGACTGCCTCTGACAGTTTCATTGTCGTGGACATGCCCTTCCCTCCAATTATGTGATTTAATGGTTTATTACATAAAATATCAGTATGAGTCAATTAGTGTATTATTTTGAGCCTATGAAGCCTGAAGATGTGTCTGCGCGCGCGCTGGTGCTGTCTCTGATGAGCAGCACGGGGGCGGCCGAGTATCCTATCGGGCAGCTGATCAATGCCGCGGCGCTGTTCGGCATCGAGGCGGCAACCCTGCGTGTGGCCGTGACACGCCTGATGAAGGATAATCTGCTGGAGAGTCCTGAGCGCGGGGTCTATGCGCCGGGCCCGAAATCCCGCGCGCTGACGCGCCGTGTGCAGCAATGGCAGCATGTGGCGGGGCGTATGGTCGACTGGAATGGCGACTGGCTGGTCGCGCTGGTGCAGCATCTGGGACGCAGCGACCGCAAGCAACTGAGGGCGCGGACGCGGGCGCTGGCGCTGTCAGGCTATCAGGAGACAGATGAAGGGCTGTGGGTGCGCCCGGCCAATCTGGCGAGCGATCTGGACGACCATCGCGCGGACCTTACCGAGATTGGTGCCGATAATGAGATCATTCTGATGCGCGCCTCCGGCCTTGCAATGCAGGGCGATCAGAACTGGGCGCGGTTATGGTCGCCTGCGGATCTGTCAGAGTCCTATGCCCGCGCCGTGGAGGCGATGGAGCAGAGCCTCGCGCGTTTGCCGGGCTTGAGCGTGGAGGCGGCAGCGCAGGAGACGCTGCTGATCGGTCAGCCGGTGATCCGGGCGATCAATTTCGATCCGCTGCTGCCGCCGGAGCTGGGCGATCAGGCGGGCTTCCTGCGCATGGCGGAGAAGATGCTGGACTATAACAAGACCGGCCAGGCGTGCTGGCGGGCCTATTATGCTTCTCTAGAAGAAGCGGCGCAGGACTGAACCCCGCGCCGTTCCTGGCATTTGTGTGTGAGACCGGGCGCTAGTTGAGGCCCATTTCCTCACGATAGCGGCGGCGCAGCAGATCAATCGGCGCGAGGTTGCGCTTTGGATCTTCGAAGTGCCAATACGTCCAGCCATTACAGGCCGGGGCCTGTTGCACATGTGCGCCGAGGCGGTGGATCGAGCCGGAGACTGTGCCGGTGGTCAGCGAGCCATCGACGCGGATGCGGGCCTGATAGCGACGCTGCGGGCTGAACAGGCGGTCGCCGGGCTTAAGCCAGCCGCTTTCCAGCAGGGCACCGAACGGCACACGCGGCAGGGATTTCTTGCTCTTCTCGGTTTCCAGCACAGCGCCTTCGATCGGCTCGATGGCCTTCAGGCGGGCGCGGGAGAGGCGGACATAGGCTTCATCACGCTCAATGCCGATGAAATTGCGACCGAGGCGTTTTGCGGCGGCGGCTGTCGTGCCAGTACCGGAGAACGGGTCCAGCACCGTGTCGCCCGGATTGGTCGTGGCCAGCAGGACGCGCTGCAGCAGGGATTCCGGCTTCTGCGTCGGGTGAGCCTTCTTGCCGTCTTCATCCTTCAGGCGCTCTCCGCCCGTGCAGAGCGGGATCAACCAGTCGGAGCGCATCTGCTTGTCATCATTGAAGACTTTCAGCGCGTCATAATTGAACGTGCACTTCGACTGTTCGGACTTGCCGGCCCAGATCAGCGTCTCGTGAGCGTTCTGGAAGCGGGTGCCCTTGAAGTTCGGCATCGGGTTGGACTTCAACCAGATCACGTCATTCTGGATCCAGAAGCCCTGATCCTGAAGGATCGCGCCAACGCGGAAGATATTGTGATAAGAGCCGATCACCCAGATCGCGCCGTCATCCTTCAGAACGCGGCGGCACTCTTCCAGCCATTGATGGCAAAACAGGTCATAGGCGTCGAAGCTGTCGAACTTGTCCCAGTCATCATCCACGCCATCAACGACAGACTGGTCGGGACGGGTCAGGCCGCCGCCCAGCTGGAGGTTGTATGGCGGATCAGCAAAAACGAGATCGACCGACTTGTCGGGCAAGCGCGACAGGATATCGATACAATCGCCCTGCATGATGACGTTTTTCTGTAATTCCATTTCAGCGGCCCCGCTCAACACAAATCAAATACAAAACTGAAGAGCGAATCAGTGCCGGGCATCGGTTTCTGAAACCCTAATCGTTGCCCTGCCGAATCAGTTCCGGATTGTTGCGCATCCGAAACTATCAGGCGGGATGGCCTGTGGATAGAGCTGTGGACAAATCTGTGAACAAGGATGTGAATTCGCCCTGAATTTCAGGTGAGGCCCTTTCGGCACAGGTGAATTGACTGCTGGGTATGTCGCAAGTATCTGCGGCGGGCGATGGCGCAGAGGGATGAAGCAGGCCGGATTGAGGTGACGTGCACCCGGCGCAGCCATGTGCTATTATTTGTCCTATGAGCAAGGAAAAGAGCCCCGCGGACCCTGCCGCGCATGCAGAACGCGTGCGGTCCATTGCCCTGTCTCGCAGCGCTGCGGCGCAGTCGAGCCTGGCGGCATCCTGGGCGCGATCCATGAAAACCTATGGTCTGGAGCCCGACGCACGGAAGGTGGAGGCGCGGCTGGGGCATGCCGAATTGCAGGAGCGTCGCGATGCGCTGGGCCGCATTCTGGCAATTTCTGCCCCTGTGATGGACCGGCTTCATGCGAGCCTGGGGCTGGCGGGCTGCAGCGTGTTCCTGTCAGACACTAAGGGCGTCGTGGTGGACCACCGCACACCCGATGGCGACGATGAAGCATTCCGCTCGGCGGGCCTTCACAAGGGATGGGTCTGGTCCGAAGCGGTGCAGGGCACGAATGGCATCGGCACCTGCATTGCCGAAGAACGCGCCGTCACGATTTTCCGCGATCAGCACTTCAAGGACAGCAATACGGTGATGAGCTGTATGGGGGCGCCGGTGTTTGATGAGCATGGCAGTCTTGTTGCGGTGCTGGACGTGTCATCCTGTCGGGAAGACCTGACGCAGCCCTTTGCGACCCTGATCGCGCAGACCGTGATGGATGCTGCGCGCCAGATCGAGGCGGATCATTTCCAGACAGCCTTTGCCAGCCGGCGGATCATCCGCGGAGATGGCGACGGCCAGCGCGGCACGGTTTTGCTGGCAGTGGACGGGGATGATCTGGTTGTCGGCGCAACGCGCATGGCGCGGCACGTCTATGGCCTGACAGAGGAGGCGTTTCAGTCCCCACGCCCGGCAGGCGATGTGTTTGGCGATTCCGAGCATCGCGGGGTTGGGCTGGATAGTGCAGAGCGCCGCGAATTGAAGCGCGCCATCGCCCGCGCCAATGGTAATATGACGGCCGTCGCGCAGATGCTGGGCATCAGCCGGGCCACGCTTTACCGCCGCATGGAACGCCACGGACTGACGCGCGGCTGATTTTTGTCTCACACTGTCTCAGCACTGAGACAGTTTTACCTTCCTGTCGTTTTCGTAATGGTGACAGCGCCCGATCGCCACCGGACACTGGCTCCAAGTCTTCGCACGCATGACGAAGAATGCCAGACACCGGAGGAAATTTCAGATGGCCGACACTCAGATTCTTGATTCCACATCCATGACTGCTCCGTTCAAGGAGAAGTATGACAACTTTATCGGCGGCAAATTTGTTGCCCCGCAGAATGGCCGCTATTTCGACAATACGTCTCCCATCACAGGCAAGGTGATCTGCCAGATTGCCCGCTCCGATGCCGGAGATATCGAGCTTGCCCTCGACGCAGCCCATGCCGCAAAAGATGCTTGGGGACGCACTTCGCCGGCAGAGCGCGCCAACATTCTGAACAAGATCGCGGATGTGATGGAGGAAAACCTCGAACATCTCGCCACCTGCGAAACCTGGGACAATGGTAAGCCAATCCGCGAGACCATGGCAGCAGACCTGCCGCTGGCCGTGGACCATTTTCGCTATTTCGCTGGATGCATCCGCGCGCAGGAAGGCGGCATTTCCGAAATCGACCATGACACGATCGCCTACCATTTCCACGAACCGCTGGGCGTGGTGGGGCAGATCATCCCCTGGAATTTCCCGCTGCTAATGGCGGTGTGGAAACTTGCACCGGCCCTGGCGGCCGGGAATTGTGTCGTGCTGAAGCCGGCAGAGCAGACGCCTGCCGCGATCATGGTGCTGGCAGAACTGATCGGTGACCTCCTCCCCGCCGGCGTTCTGAACATTGTGAACGGCTTTGGCCTGGAGGCGGGCAAGCCGCTCGCCTCCAGTAAGCGCATTGCCAAGATTGCCTTTACCGGCGAGACGACGACCGGTCGTCTGATTATGCAGTATGCGTCTGAAAACCTGATCCCCGTCACGCTGGAATTGGGCGGCAAGTCTCCGAACATCTTCTTTGAAGACGTCATGCGCGCCGATGATGATTATCTGGACAAGGCGATTGAAGGCTTTGTCATGTTCGCGCTAAACCAGGGCGAGGTTTGCACCTGTCCCTCCCGCGCGCTGATCCATGAGAAGATCTATGACCGGTTCATGGAACGTGCCCTGAAACGCGTCGAGGCGATCAAGCAGGGCAACCCCTTGGACCCGGCGACCATGATCGGCGCCCAAGCGAGCTCTGAACAGAAAGAGAAAATCCTCTCCTATTTCGATATTGGCCGTCAGGAAGGCGCCGAAGTGCTTATTGGCGGCGAGGCCGCAGAACATGGCGGAGAACTCTCCGGTGGGTTCTATGTCAAGCCGACGGTTCTGAAAGGGCACAACAAGATGCGTGTGTTCCAGGAGGAAATCTTCGGCCCGGTTGTTTCCGTTACAACGTTCAAGGACAATGATGAGGCGCTCTCCATCGCGAACGATACGCTGTATGGCCTCGGTGCCGGTGTGTGGAGCCGAGAGGCGAACACCTGCTATCGCTTTGGCCGCGCCATTCAGGCGGGACGCGTGTGGACAAATTGCTATCACGCCTATCCGGCCCATGCGGCCTTCGGCGGCTACAAACAATCCGGCATCGGACGTGAAAACCACGCCAAGATGCTGGACCATTACCAGCAGACCAAGAACATGCTGGTGTCCTACTCTCCGAAAAAGCTCGGCTTCTTCTGAGAGGTGGTGTGATGCGTGGCGGCGCCGGTTTGTGGTCCGGTGCCGCCCCGTATGCCGCTGATGGCCAGTTCTTCCCCCTCACCACCGCATTGCAAGGAAAGAGATCCCCATGACAGAGTCCACGATGAAGGCCGCAGTTGTGCGCGAATTCGGCAAGCCGCTGGTCATTGAAGAGGTGAAAACGCCGCAGCCTGGCCCCGGTGAAATTCAGGTCAAGATCGAGGCTTGCGGCGTGTGCCATACAGATTTGCACGCCGCGCATGGCGACTGGCCGGTGAAGCCTGAGCCGCCTTTCATTCCTGGCCATGAAGGCGTTGGCTATGTTTCTGGCGTGGGCGCAGGCGTGACCCATGTGAAGGAAGGTGACCGGGTGGGCGTGCCGTGGCTGTACTCCGCTTGCGGACATTGTGAGCATTGTCTTGGTGGGTGGGAGACCCTGTGCGAGAGCCAGCAGAACACCGGCTATTCGGTCAATGGCGGCTTTGCAGAATATGTGATTGCTGACCCGAACTATGTGGGCCATTTGCCCAAGGATATTTCCTTTGTGGAGATTGCGCCTGTCCTGTGCGCCGGCGTGACAGTCTATAAGGGTCTCAAGATGACGGACACCAAACCTGGCGACTGGGTGGTGATTTCCGGCGTGGGCGGCCTCGGCCATATGGCTGTGCAATATGCGAAAGCGATGGGACGGCGCGTTGCGGCAGTGGATATTGACCCGTCAAAACTGGCGCTGGCGAAGCAGCTTGGCGCGGAAGTGACCGTGAATGCCATGGAAACAGACCCGGCGAAATTCCTGCGCAAGGAAATTGGTGGCGCCCATGGCGCACTTGTGACGGCTGTGTCACCGAAGGCCTTCGAACAGGCGCTGGGCATGGTACGCCGAGGCGGGACGGTTTCCTTGAATGGTCTGCCGCCGGGGGATTTCCCGCTGCCAATCTTTGACATGGTTCTGAATGGCATCACGGTGCGTGGATCAATTGTCGGTACACGGCTGGACTTGCAGGAATCGCTGGACTTCGCGGCAGCTGGCGCGGTGCGGGCCCATACGGCGACGGCGCGCCTGGAAGAGATCAATGATGTCTTCGGCAAAATGGTGGAAGGACAGATAGATGGGCGGATCGTCCTCGACTTCGCCTGACACACCGGAGCGCGTGATCGCGACGGCCGCGGCACGCGCCTTGATTGCGGAGATCCGGCAGGAGCATCCCGACATCCTGTTTCATCAGTCGGGCGGGTGTTGTGATGGCTCCAGCCCGATGTGCTATCCGGCGGATGATTTCAGGATTGGCGACAGCGATGTGAAGCTTGGCGAGATTGACGGCGTGCCGGTGTATATTTCCGGCAGCCAGTTTGAGGCCTGGAAACACACGCAGCTGATCCTGGATGTCGTGCCGGGTCGCGGCGGCATGTTCTCTCTCGATAATGGACGTGAACGGAGGTTTTTGACGCGAGGGCGCGTATTCACCGTGCAGGAACTGGCCGCGCTGGACGAGGCGGGCTAGACATCCAGCCGCAGCTGGCCGTCGGCATCTTCCAGCGGGCGGAAAATATCTGTGCGCAGGGGTTTGCGGTTCTGGTTCATGCCCAGCTTGTGCGCCGCGCGGGCAAAGCGTTTGGAGATCAGCTCTGCCATCGGGCCGCGGCCTGTGCCGCGCTCGAACCATTTGGCGTCATAATCCTTTCCGCCCCGCATCTCGCGCAGCAGGTTGACCACCCGGGCAGCGCGATCCGGCACATGCTGGGCCAGCCATTCATGAAACAGATCCTTGATCTCATAGGGCAGGCGCAGCAGCACATAGCCCGCGCCGGTCGCACCATGATCTGCGGCGGCCTCCAGCAGGGTTTCAATCTCGTGATCGTTGAGGCCGGGAATGATGGGCGCTGTCATGACGGTGACGGGAATGCCTGCCTCCGTCAGGGCCTTGATCGTGTCGAGCCGGCGCTGGGGTGTGGCAGCGCGAGGCTCCATCTTGCGGGCCAGGGTACGGTCCAGCGTGGTGAGCGAGATGCCGACCCGCACGATGGGCGCATGGGACATGGGGGCGATCAGGTCTATATCGCGCTGGATGAGGGCTGATTTGGTCAACAGGCTAACAGGGTGACGATAGCGGGCCAGCACTTCCAGCAGGCTGCGGGTCAGGCCAAGCTCGCGCTCAATCGGCTGGTAGGCATCGGTATTTATGCCGAGTGCGATGGGGCGGGGCAGATAACCAGGCTTTGACAGCTCGCGCTTCAATAGCTCCACCGCATTGTCCTTGAAGAACAGCTTGCTCTCGAAATCGAGCCCCGGAGACAGCCCACCCCAGGCATGCGAAGGCCGGGCGAAGCAATAGATGCAGCCATGTTCGCAGCCGCGATACGGGTTTACCGAGCGGTCAAAGTGGATGTCCGGTGATTTGTTGAACGTGATGATCGTGCGGGCGGTATCTTTCATCAGTTGAGTTTCCAGCCGCCCGGCATCTTCCTCTATGGTGCCCCAACCATCGTCAAAGGCTTCGTGCGTTTCCTTTTCGAAACGGCCTGTCTGATTGGAGATTGCACCGCGGCCGCGGTGCTGAAAGCGCTCGCTGACCTGCTGCGTATCGAGCAGGGTGACGCGACCTTTGGGCTGGAGTTTCTGACCTGTCCTCATAGCGAGGAGTTCGTCACAAGAGTCGGAACAAATCAAGAACAAACAGCCAGGTCAGTCCGGATTTCCTGTGAAATCAGATACCCTTCAATTGGTCGAAATTATTGAGCACGCGCTGGACATGCTCTGGCAACTCACCCTCAAGAATGTCTGACATGTCCTCAGCTGTGGTGCGGCCGGGAGCATTGCTTTGCGGCGAGACGCGGTGCGCCATGGCCCATGTTCTGAATATGCGCTCTTTCATCTCTTCCTGCAGCACGGTGACCACGGAGACATGACGCTGATCCATGTTGATGTGCATGAAAAGCTGTTCGATCTCTTTCCGCGGACCCTCCAGGACCTGCAGGAAGTTGAGCCCGTTGAAGAGAAGTATACCGGTAATATCCCGCGCTGCATTATTGCGCTGAGCCGTGGCGATGATATTTTCAATGTCGTCAGCCGCAAGCGCGTCAGACGCGGTGCTGACATATATCAGTCGATACATGATGTGCCTGTAAATTCCTAACCTGACACCAGTTTGGACACGCCTTTGCCTGCCATGGCCATAACATAGATTAAATACAGAGTGTTCAGCAGCGAGACCAGTCTTTCCAGTCTGTTTGCTCATCAATATCCTGCAGCTGTTGCATTATTTGCACGCACCAGTTTCCAGGCAGATTTTTTTTGAGGTCTGCCATGGCGTGAGGGCCTGACCAGCGGACGTTCTGGAAGATGGCGGGCAGGCCGGGGCACTTGTTGAGGCCGAACAGCCAGAAGCCGCCATCCTCTGCCGGGCCGAACACGGCGTCGTTGCGAGCGAGGGCTCTGACGGCCTGCCGGATCAGGGCAGGGGAAATGTCTGGCGCGTCCGTGCCAATGAAAAGAACCGGCCCATTGGGCGCTTCAGAGAGGCCTTTGGCGAGTTTTTCGGTCAGCGTGCCGGGGCCTTGGTCATGCCGGGGAAGATGCGCGGGCCATAGGCCGCCGAGGCTTTCACCCAGCGCAGAATGAGGGGAGAGATAGAGATGCGTGTCGCATCCGCTGGCAAGGGCGGCGCGCATGGTTCGGGACAGGGTGAAATGCGCGATGCGGCGTGCTTCGGTAAGGCCGACCCCTGCCGCGAGGCGTGTCTTGGCGAGGCCCATGCGGGGCGGTTTGGCGTAGATCAGCAATCGCGCACGGCGCATCAGCGGTAGGCCTTTGCCAGAGTTTCCGGCTTTGCGCCTGTCAGGAAGCGCGTCAGCAGGAAGGCATTGCGCCAGGCTCGCTTGCGCCAGCCGTCGCGTTCATATTTTGCGGCGGATGTGCGGGCCTCTGCATCCAGAAAGACGAGACGAGACTTTCCGATGGTGCGCGCAATCATCACATCTTCCATCAGCGGAGCGTCCGGATAACCGCCGATCCGATCGTAAAGCTGGCGAGAGATCAGCAGGCCCTGATCACCATAGGGCAGGCCGAGCCAGCGGGCGCGGCGGTTGGCACGCTTTTCCAGCCAGCGGGCTGCACGGGCATCGGAGCGGTATTTCAGGGTGAAGGCGGCGGCCTTGTCCGGCCGTGTGTCGATATGATTGCCGACGCGTTCCGCCCAGTCCCGCGAGAGCTGTGTGTCGGCGTGGAGGAAGAGCAGCCAGTCTCCGCGCGCAGGTTTCGCCCCGGCGGCTAGCTGAGCGCCGCGCCCTTTTGCGCCCGTGATAAGCGTGGCGCCCGTATCACCAGCAATCCGGGCCGTCGCATCCTCCGAGCCGCCATCAGTGACAATCACTTCACGGATCAGCCCCAGTTCCAGCCCCGGCATCAGGCTTTGCAGGCAGCCCGGCAGGCCTTCAGCGGCGTTCAGTGTGGGGATGATGATGGATAGCGGAGCAGGCATGCGAGCGGTCTATCAGGAAGCGAAGAGAAGAGGAACAAGTCGCGGTTTTAAGCATTATTCGGGCAGACGAAAGGATTCCCTCACATGCCTACGATTTATGAAACCCTGAAGACTGATCACGACAAGCATCGCGACCTGCTTTCCCGTCTGGCTGAGACCGAAGGGGACTCGCCGGAACGCAAGAAACTCTGGAAGGAATTCTATTATGATGTCGGCGGTCATGCCGCCGCCGAAGAAGAAACCTTCTACAGCCCGCTGATGGAGACCGAAGATGGCCAGCCAAAGGGCCGCCACTCGGTTGCCGAGCACAAGGAGCTGGACGACATCATCCAGGAACTGGAAGAGATGGATATGAGTTCCCCCGGCTGGCTGACGCGCTTCAAGACGCTGCGCCATGATTATGAGCATCATATTGATGAGGAAGAGACAGAGATCTTCCCGGTCGCCCACGAAACGATCGGCGATGATGAGTCGGGCGAAATGGCCGCTGCCTTCAAAAAGCGCAAGCAGGAAGAGATGGACCTGGTCGACGAAAAGGCCGAGGCCGCTCTCGAAGAATAGGCGCTAGCCGCCCAACTCTTCCAACCGCTTTTCAACGAGCAGCAAATCCCGCCAAGCGCGGGATTTGTCTTGTGGGCGGCGCAAAAGATAGGCGGGGTGCAGGATCGGGATGAGGGGCACGCTGAAGCCGCTGGCCGTTGTGTAGACATGCTCTGTGCCGCGCAGACGCATAATGCCGTTTGAACTGTCCAGCAGATATTTGGCTGGTACGCCGCCTGCCGCTACGATCAGGGTCGGCTTTACCAATTCAATCATACGGTCCACGAAGGGATGGCAGACGGCCAGTTCCTCGTCTTCCGGATTGCGGTTTCCGGGTGGGCGCCAATAGTTCACATTCGTGATGAAGGCATTTTCGGCCCGGTCGCGATGAATGGCGGCCAGCATCTTGTCCAGCAATTGACCGGCCTTACCGACAAAGGGCAGGCCCTTGCGATCCTCTTCCGCGCCGGGGCCTTCGCCGATCACCATCAGGCTGGCGCCTGGTGTGCCATCATAGACAACGGTGTTTTCCGCGCCCTGTTTCAGCGGGCTGCCATCAAACTGTTCAATCGCGGCTTTCAATGCTTCGACCGAATCGCAGGCAGTCGCAGCCTTTTCTGCCTCTTCGACCCAATTGATCTTCTTGCGGCGAGGCCGTCGGACAGGCGCGGCCGCAGCGGCTCCGGCAGGCGGCGCAGCACGCTCTGCGACCTTCAAATAAGCCTGTACCGTGGCGTCATCGACCTCCACGCCCATGTCATCCCACCACTCGGCGAGTGCCTTAAATGCATCAATTGACGCAGGGGTTGGCATATGGACGCTCTGGACCTTCTTGATAGACGCTGTAATTGCTTAAACAAATGGGCTTAGAGCGGGCACCTTATCACCCGCAAGGAGGAGAAACCAATGGCTGATGACGCTATTGAGCGCGAGTCGATGGAATATGATCTGGTCATTGTCGGTGGCGGACCGGCTGGCCTGTCGGCAGCAATTCGCTTCAAACAACTGGCCAATGAGGCTGGCGAGGATCTCTCGGTCGTCGTGATCGAGAAGGGCGGCGAGATCGGCGCGCACATTCTTTCCGGCGTGGTGATGGACCCGGTCGGTCTGGACAAGCTGTTGCCGGGCTGGCGTGAGCGCGATGATCGCCCGCTGAAAACCGAAGTGACGGCTGACAAGTTCAAATTCCTGGGGCCGAACGGCGAGGCCGATATTTCCTGGCTGCCAATGCCGGGCTTTATGAAAAACCATGGCAACTTCACCGGCTCGCTGGCAAATGTTGCGCGCTGGCTGGGCCAGGAAGCTGAAAATCTCGGCGTGGAAGTCTTCCCGGGCTTTGCCGCATCTGATCTGGTTCTGGGTGAGAATGGCGAAGTGAAGGGCATCGTAGCCGGCGTCATGGGCATTGCAGCTGATGGCTCCCACAAGCCGGACTATGAGCCGGGCATGGAATTGCTGGGCAAGTATGTGCTGTTCGCTGAAGGCGCGCGCGGCTCTCTCACCAAGCAGCTGATTGCCAAGTTCAACCTGGATGAAGGCCGCGACCCGCAGAAATTCGGCATTGGCCTGAAAGAGCTGTGGTCTGTTCCGGAAGAGAATTTCCAGGAAGGGTATGTCCAGCACACAATGGGCTGGCCGCTGGACAATTCCACCGGCGGCGGAAGCTTCCTCTACCATTTCCGCGACAATGGCGAGCCGTTCATCTCGGTCGGCTTTGTGGTGCACCTTAACTACGCCAACCCGTACATCTCGCCGTATCAGGAATTCCAGCGCTTCAAGCACCATGACTCCGTGCTGCCGCACCTGAAGGGTGGCAAGCGCGTGGCCTATGGCGCGCGGGCGATCACCGAGGGCGGCTTCCAGTCCGTTCCGAAGCTGGCCTTCCCGGGCGGCGCGCTGATCGGGTGTGGCGCAGGCTTCGTCAACGTGCCGCGCATCAAGGGCAGCCACAACGCCATCCTGACCGGCATGATGGGCGCGGAAGCCGCGTTCGAAGCCATCAAGGAAGGCCGTCAGGGTGATGTGCTGACTTCCTATGAAGACGCTTACAAGAAGTCTTCCGTCTACAAGGAGCTGAAGCAGGTGCGGAACGTGAAGCCGCTCTGGTCGAAGCTCGGTACAGTTCTCGGCATTCCGATGGGCGGCCTGGAAATGTGGATTTCCAGCCTTTTCGGCGGTTTCTCCTTCTTCGGTACGCTGAAGCACGGCAAGACCGATGCGGCGAGCCTGAAGCCGGCGAAGAACTTCAAGCCTATCGACTATCCGAAGCCCGATGGCGTGATCAGCTTCGACAAGCTGACCAATGTGTCCTTCACCAATACTTATCACGGCGAAGACCAGCCGGTTCACCTGGTCGTGAAGGACATGGCGCTGCAGAAGGCTTCCGAGCATGATGTTTATGCGGGCCCGTCCGCGCGGTACTGCCCGGCAGGTGTGTATGAGTGGATCGAGGAGGGCGGCGAGCTGAAGTTCCAGATCAACTCCCAGAACTGCATTCACTGCAAGACCTGCGACATCAAGGATCCGAATCTGAACATTAACTGGACCGTGCCGGAAGGCGGCGGTGGGCCAGCCTATCCGAATATGTAATCTGTGAGATTACAATGACTTCAGATAAGCGCGGCAGGCCTGAAACCTGCCGCGCTTTCTCCATCTAATGCCTTGCTCTTGCCGCATGGCACTGCTTCACTCAGGTTAGTAACCGAACCCGGAGTGACTCATTCACATGCACCGCCGACTGCTCATCGCCGCTTCCGCCCTGTCCATCTCTCTGGCTTTGGGCGCCTGCGCCACGGAGCCTGCCCCTGCGCGGCCGTCCGTAGAAACCGTTCAGGCGGAATTCTCCATGCCTCTGTCTGACGCAGCGCTTGCGACTGCCGTGCTGGACGAGGCCAGAAAGCCAGTGGGCGTGGACGCTTATGACATGCCGGTCGACGCCGTGAAGGCGGGCGACATGGCGGCCTTCCTGCAGATGATCAAGGCGCTGCCGGAGGAAGACCAGAATGCCAGCCCGCTATTTGCGGCTTTCCTGGCGATTGATCGCGCGGCAGCAGGCGATACCGAGTCTGCCCGCGCCATTCTGGATGCTGCCTCAAGTGGGACGGGCGAGGAGGGCGAGACCAGCTTCTATGCCTATCTCGACGCATGGCTGCTGGCATTGGAGAACAAGCCCGATGAAGCCATTGAGCGCCATCGCATGGCGGCGTCTTCCATGCCCGGCCTGACCGGAGATCTGTCGCTGGCCGCGATGCTGGAAGCGCTGGACCGCCCGGAACAGGCGCTTGCTGTGTATGAGTATCTGACGCCCAGCAAGATTGAGGCGCCCGAGCACCAGTTTGATCCCAAGGGTCTGCTGTATGGCCATGTGAAGACGGTGATCCAGCGCCATGCGCTGTTGCTGCAGCGTCTTGGCCGTGTGGAAGAGGCGCAGGCGGTCTACAAGCAGTTGGCCGATGCTGAGCCGGAAGAGGCAATCAGCTATGCCGCAGCAATTGAAAGCCTGAAGACCGGCAAGAATCTGGACAATGACCCGCTGAATGTCCGCTCCGCCTTTACCCAGTCTCTTGCGGATGTGTCGCGCGCCCTGCAGGAGCAGCGCTATATCCGCACCATCATGATGGGCGGAAGGATTGATGGCTTTGATGACCAGCGTTCGTCCTTCGATCAGATCGCGCTGCTGGTCTATCCGGGCGACAATGATTTGCGCGCGGCCATCATCGCCGAGATGTATCAGAGCGCCCTGTATGAGGGCGTGGCCCACGTTGCGCTCAGCGCGCCAGAGCCGACGCCGACGCTGGAGATTTCTGCGGCGCAGGCGCTGATCATGCTGGGTCGCAAGAATGAAGCTCGCAAGGCGATCGATGCGGCGCTGGACCTGTCGGATGAAGATGATCGCCTTTCGACCCTGTATGGCGCGTTGCAACTGACAACGCTGCTGGAAGACGAGAAACAGTCAGTTGAACTGGTCGATGAAGTCATCGAACTGGCAGAAAACCCGGCCGAGCTGGCGGCGGCCCATGGGCTGGCAGCCGAGATCAACGGGCAGTTTGGTGACCTGGAGCAGGCCGCCATTCACGCTGAAAAGGCCCGCGAGCTGGATGACACACATGATCGCCGCATGATGCTGGCCGATGCGTTGGGCAAGGTAGACAAGATCAATGAAGCGTTGACCATTCTGAGGACAGAGCGGCTGGCCCGTCCGAACGACCCCTACACGCTGAATTCGCTCGGCTATTTCCTGATCGTAAATACTGACAAGCTGGATGAGGGGTTCAAGGTGTTGCACCGTGCCCGCGCGCTGGCAGATCGCGATCCCTATATTACGGATTCCCTCGGCTGGGCGTATTTCAAGCTGGGCCATTTGGATGAGGCGCGCAAGCTGATCGAGATGTCCCGCCAGGAATTGCAGCCGCATCGCCACTGGGAAATCGAGACGCATCTGGGTGACATCTATTGGTATCAGGGCGACAAGGACGCCGCCCGTGAAGCCTGGCAGTTCGCGCTGGATAACCATCCGCCGGCAAAGGAGCGTGCTGATCTGGAAGCGAAACTGGCCAATGGCCTGACAGAGCCTGTTCCGGAAACGCGCAAACTGCCGGATGTCTCCATGAGCGATGGCGCGATTGATCGACAGGATATCTGACGCAATTGTCAGGCAGCTGAACCCTTCCACAGGCCATAGGTGCGCCTTACTATCGCCGGAAACCAATGCGATTCCGCGAAGCGTCAGCTGACGGGAAGATTATGTCGAATTTCTCCAATCCTCATATGGAAGAGCCGGAAGGCGAAAAGCGGTTCCTGCCTGGACCGCCCTGGGTATGGACCTGGGCACGCCGCCTCATCATTCTGGGCTTTGTCCTTGGCGTCGTAGGCATGATCTGCCTGTGGCTCTATTTCGCTGCTCTTGGCCGGTCCGTGCCTTCAGTTGAAAAGCTGAAACAGTATGAGCCGCCAATTACCTCGCGAGTTCACGCTGGCGATGGAACGCTGATAGCGGAATTCGCGGACCAGCACCGGGTCTTTGTGCCTTATGAATCCATGCCGACACATGTCGTGCAGGCCTTTGTGGCGGCCGAGGACAAGAACTTTTTCACCCACAATGGTCTCGACTATGTCGGGATTGCCCGCGGTGCGGTGAACTCTGCCAAGAACAAGATCACAGGCTCTGGCGGTCTGCAGGGTGGGTCAACGATCACGCAGCAGGTGGCCAAGAACATGCTGCTGACGCGGGACCAGAACCTTCAGCGCAAGGCGAAAGAAGCCATCGTTGCGCAGCGCATGGAGAAGGAATTCACCAAGGAACAGATCCTTGAGCTGTACCTGAACGAGATCTATCTCGGCTATCGCTCCTACGGTGTCGGTTCCGCCGCGCTGAACTATTTCGACAAGTCGCTTCCGGAGCTGGACCTGTCCGAAGCGGCCATTCTGGCTTCACTGGCCAAGGCGCCTTCCGCTGTGAACCCATACAGCCGCCCGGAACGCCTGCTGGCGCGCCGCAACTATGTTCTCGGCCGGATGGTGGAGGATGGCTACATCACGAAAGAAGAAGCGGAAGAGGCGATGGCCAAACCGCTGTCTACGACGCGCCGCCTGAAAGGCCCGGAATATGCCGCGGCGACCTATTTCGTGCAGGAACTGCGCAAGGACCTGATCAAGAATTATGGCGAAGACACGCTGCAACAGGGCGGTCTGTCCATTCGTTCGACCATCGATACACGTCTGCAGCTTGCTGCGCAGGAAGCCCTGCAGAATGGCCTGATTGCCTATGATCGCCGTCATGGCTGGCGCGGGCCGGTCACGACCTTGAACCCGAAGGATGGTGATGTCCTGGAGCAGCTTAAGGCGGTTGAGCTGCCCGGCGGCTATGGCACCTGGGAAGCGGCGCTTGTCACAAGCGTTGGCTCAAATGGCGCGGAACTGACGCTGACGGACGGCGAAACCATTCCGATGCCAGCTGAAGAAGTTAAGTGGGCCGCCACCTATAAGCCGGAGGGCGAGAAAGCTGGCCTGCAGGTTGGCCATGTCATTCTGGCTGAATTCAAGCGCAAGGAAGTCGACACGTCCAAGTCCGAAAAGGCGCAAAAGCCCGCGAAAGAAGAGGGCGATCTGGCCGAGACGGCAGAAGAGGACGACATCAAGCTGGTGCCGATCGGCAATGCCATTCTGCGTCAGGTGCCGGCCGTGGATGGCGGTCTGGTCGCGCTGGACCCGCATACGGGCCGTATCCTGGCAATGCAGGGTGGCTATTCCTTCTTCAAGTCCAGCTACAACCGCGTGACACAGGCCAAGCGTCAGCCGGGCTCCAGCTTCAAGCCCTTTGTCTATGCGGCAGCGCTTGAGCGTGGCTACACGCCAGCCTCCCGTATGCTGGACGCTCCCTTTGTGGCCTTTGACGTTTCCACGAATGATTACTGGCGCCCGTCCAACTATACTGAAGGGCGCACCTACGGCATGGTGACGCTACGGATCGCGCTGGAGAAATCGCTGAACCTTGTGACGGCTCGTGTCGCGCAGGATATCGGCATGGAGGCAGTGTCAAATCTGGCCGTGCGCATGGGCGTCTATGAAGAGCTGCCACCCTATCCGGCAATGTCTTTGGGCGCGGGCGATGCCTATCTGATCGACATGGCGCGCGGCTATGCCGGGTTCGTCAATGGCGGCAAGAAGATCACGCCGACGCTGCTGGACCGTGTGCAGGATCGGCACGGGCGCACCCTGTTCCGTCATGATGAGCGTGCCTGCGATGGCTGTGAGGCCGAAGAGTGGGACGGGCAGGAACCGCCCCAGCTGGCCGAGATTGGCGAGCAGGTTCTGGACCCGATCATTGCCTATCAGGTGACGCATATGCTGGAAGGTGTTGTCGAGCGCGGTACGGGCCGCCGGGCCCTGCGCGTTGGCAAGCCGCTGGCCGGCAAGACGGGTACGACCGATGATTATCGCGATGCCGTCTTCATGGGCTTTTCCCCAGATCTGGTGGTTGGGGTGCGTATTGGCTTTGATGACAACCGGTCTCTGGGCGAAGGTGAGGCGGGCGGTTCTGTCGCGGCACCGATCTTCACCGATTTCATGGAAAAAGCTCTTGAGAAAGAGGCTGCCATTCCGTTCCGGATTCCTCCCGGCGTGCGCCTCGTCAAGATCGATGCCCGCACGGGAGACCTGCCGGGACCGGGAACGGATGTCATCATTGATGAAGCCTTCCGCCCCGGCACTGAGCCCGGCATGAATGCCTTCCGCGATACCAGCGATTGTCTGTCCATCTCCGGTACCTGTGGGAATACAGGCGGCGTTTCCACCGGCTTTGACCCTGAGCGTGACGCAGGCATTGTCGAAGAGACCAATCCGATGAGGCCCCAGGCAGAAAAGCCTGCGGATGACAGCCTGGATGGCATCTTCTGACGCACTTACGATTTTGACGCTGTGAGGTGGGCAGGTTATAGCCCGCCTCTCAGTTTTTGGACCGACACATAAGAACAAGGGGCTGATCACATGTCCGCAGAAATCAAATCGCTCATCGACCAGATCCGCCAGTCGGCCGACTTGCTACGGAGGCGTCTTTGACTGGGACGTTGCCACAAAACGTCTTGATGAGCTGACAGCTCTTTCCGAACGTCCGGACTTCTGGGACGATCCGCAGGCCGCACAAGGCATGATGCGTGAGCGCCAGCGTCTGGCTGAGGGCATTGAAACCGTTCAGTCCCTGCAACAGGAAGCCAGTGACGCAGAAGAATTGCTCGAACTCGCTGAGGGCGATGAGAGCATGATCGCCGACATTGAGGCAACCCTGCAGAAGGCCGCTGCGCGGGCAGAGAAGGCCGAGCTGGCCGCGCTGCTGTCCGGCGAAGCCGACGCAAATGATTGCTTTATCCAGATCAATGCCGGCGAAGGCGGCACGGAGAGCCAGGACTGGGCCTCCATCCTGCGGCGCATGTATGCGCGCTGGGCCGAAGCGCACGACATGAAGGTCGAGGAGATGGATGAGCGTGAGGGCGAGGAAGCGGGCATTAAGTCCGCCACCCTGCAGATCAAGGGCGAGAATGCCTATGGCTGGTTGAAGTCTGAAACCGGCGTGCACCGCCTGGTGCGGATTTCGCCCTTTGACAGTTCTGCGCGCCGTCATACCAGCTTCGCCTCTGTCAGCGTGACGCCGGTGATCGATGACAATATTGAGATCGAGATCAATCCCTCAGATGTACGTACAGATACATATCGCGCGTCTGGCGCAGGTGGTCAGCACGTCAACCGGACTGACTCCGCCGTGCGCCTAACGCACGAGCCGACCGGCATTGTGGTGCAGTGCCAGAATGACCGGTCGCAACACCGCAACCGGGATCAGGCTTGGCAAATGCTGCGCTCAAAGCTGTATGAGCTGGAATTGCAGAACCGCCGGTCTGTTGCAGATGCGCAATATGCTGAGAAGAGCGCGATTGGTTTCGGCCACCAGATCCGATCCTATGTTCTGCAGCCCTATCAGATGGTGAAAGACCTGCGGACCGAGGTGGAAACCTCTGACACTTCCGGCGTTCTGGACGGGGATATCGACCTGTTCCTCTCAGCTGCGCTGGCAGCCTCCGTAGCGAAAGGCGAGGGCGACGAGGCCTGACCTTGGGTGAGTGCGAACCGAAGTGTTGGCTGCTGCGCAATACCTGCTAGTCTTGGTTGGTAGGGAATAATCTTGAATGGATATGGTATTATCTAGGGTGTGCCTGGACGCTGTCTCCTCTTGAGTGTGAGCTGAGGCCAACATGTCCGAAAAATCGAAGGTGCGCGAAGCAGGAGATGCGGAGGCCGGGGCAGCCCGGCGCGGACGACCGCCGAGCGACAAGATCCTTGAGCGCCTGACGAGCGCCGCGCTCAAGATTATCGAGGATGAAGATGTAAGCTCTCTGACGATCGAGCGGGTCTGCAAGCTGGCCAAGGTATCACGCGCGACGTTTTACAGGCGCTGGGATTCCATAAATCCGGTTTTCACGTCCACGGTTGCCCGAATCCTGCAGGATTCCAGCCCTCCTGTGATTGAGGGCAGCAACCTCAGGGAGAATTTGGAGCGAGGCATGCGGAACCGCGCCGAGCTTCTGGCAGACAAGCGAATTGGCGGGCTTTTCCGGCATGCCTTTTCCGTTGCCGGCACGGATGAAGAGCTTCGTCACCTGATACAGGAACTGGACCGGGAGCGGAACGCGCCGCTGATAGACCTGCTGCAGCGCGCACAGGATGAGGGACGAATAGAGCCGGGCATCCGCCTCGATTTTCTGGCCCACCAGATCTTCGGGCCCATATGGCACCGCTCGCTTCTGCTGCAATTGCCATGTGATGCAGATTTCATATCCGCTGTACTAGACGGTGTTCTGAAAGACATATCTCTTGACGATTGAATAATTACGAAACAGTATTGTTTCGTAATTGCTATTGTGTCATTTTCCTGACTGAGGAATGCGGATGGACCCGCGTGTTCCAGAGGAAAGGTTATCTGTATGCAATTGTTTTCCGTTCGCCGTGTTCTGCTGAGCAGCTGTGCTTTGGTTCTGCCCTTGTCGGCACAGGCTCAAGCGCTGGCTGAGACGACACCCGCCCAGGACGCAGAGGTCAGCACCGTTGAGGCTGAACCTAAAGACGCTGACAAGGTTTATGACGCGATCGTCGTTGTGGCTCAGCGCCGCGAAGAGAATCTCCTGGATGTGCCAAGCTCGATTGCCGCTGTCGGCAGTGAGCAGCTGGAAGCGACGTCCTCTCAGCGCGTTCAGGATGTCGCCAATTATGTGCCCAATGTGGACATCGCTTCCACATCTGCACTTGGCGCGACGCTGACGATCCGCGGTGTTGGCTCCAGCAGCCGGAATATCGGCTTTGATAGCCGGGCCGGCCTATACATTGATGGTGTCTATCTTGGCCAGTCTCCTGCGCTTGATCAGGACCTTCTGGGGCTTGAGCGGGTCGAAGTACTGCGCGGCCCGCAAGGGACACTGTTCGGCAAGAACAATGATGCCGGCGCCATCAACCTGATTACCAAGCGCCCCGGAGATACGTTTACCGGGGAAGCATTCGCGCGCATTGGTAATCTGGGCCAGGAACAATATGCGTTCCGCGTCTCCGGTCCGGTAACGGAAACGGTCTCTGCCAGCCTGGCGGCCTCCAGCGTCAAGCGTGACGGCTATATCCGCAACATCACCGATGGCGCAGAGACGCCGAGCCGGGATTCGCAAAGTGTGCGTGGCCAGATCAACATTGATGATGGCGGCCCCTTCACGCTGTACCTTTCTGCCGATGCATTGTTCGCCAATGACCGGCCGAACAATGGTGATCCGCTGACGAACTCATTCGGCTCCGCGCTCGACACGGCTGCACCAGAGAGAAATGTCATCAGCTATACGTCGGGTCGTATCAAGGATGATGATCGTACGATCTGGGGTGTGTCTGCCGAGGCATCCTATGAACTGCCCAGCAACCATATCCTGAAGTCCATCACAGCCTATCGGGAAACGGAATTCAGCACGAGTTTTGACGCTGACCGCTCCGCGCTTGATCTGCTCTATGTCAATTATGAGGATAATTATCAGCAGACGTCTGAAGAACTTCAGCTGATTTCCCCGGATGATGGACGTTTCACATATCTTGTGGGTCTGTATCTCTACTCCCAGGATAGCGATACGAATCGTGACGCGTTGGGCGGCGCGCTGGGGAGCGCGCTGGGGCTGGCACCAGGAACCGGGGCGCTGAGCGGGGGTGAATTGAAAACCGAGAATGCCGCAATCTATGGCAATATTGCCTACGACATTCTGCCCAAACTGGAAGCGAGCCTTGGCCTACGCTGGTCATGGGAGAAGAAGACTGTCGATTGGTCGATTGACGGAAGCGCTGCACCAGCCTTCGGTATTGCAACAGGTACGGTCGATGAGGACCGTGTAGACCGCGACGTCTCGCCGACGCTGACTCTGACCTACCGCATCACGCCAGAGGTCAACACCTATGCCCGTTATTCGACGGGTTACAAAAGTGGCGGCTACAATCTGGATTTCATTTCTGCATCGATCTTCCCGGACGGTGTGGAATTCCGCAAGGAGACCGTCGACAATTATGAGATCGGCCTGAAGGGCGCGTTCTTCAATAATCGCGCGACGCTGAACCTTTCCGCGTTCACGGCGGATTATACCGACTATCAGGTTAATCAGTATCGTGAGCTTACCGGTGGTCAGACTGTCATTGCCATTAGTAATGCCGGGTCTGTGCGCAGTCAGGGTATTGAGGCAGAGGGCATGTTCCACGTGAATGACGATCTGCGAATTCAGGGCGGTATTGGTCTGCTCGACACGACCTTTACTGATTTCCCGGGTGGTGGTGCTGGTGGCGTGAACGTCGCCGGGAACCGCTTGCCGCGCGCGTCCAAGTTCCAGGGAACGATTGGCCTGGACTATGATCGCCAGATCAGCCAGGAGCTCAGCCTGTTTGCAGCGGCTCAGTATAGCTATCGTTCCACCTATTATGTGGAAGAGAACAATTACTCCACGCGTACGGTTGGCAGCGAAGTCATCTCCTTCGGCAAGGTGCCTGGATATGGACTTCTGGATGCCCGTGTCGGTATTGCGGGTAACAAAGGGTGGGAGCTGGCGCTCTATTCCCGCAATCTGACGGACGAGGACTATGTGGTCAGTTATGGCCGTGAATTCCTGGGGGCGCTTCTCGAATACAGAGGCGAGCCAATGAGCTGGGGGGCAGAAGCGCGCATCAGATTCTGATGCGGCTTCGGGCCTGTCCATACAATACCTGATCCCCGGAAAAGCTTAAAAGGATACCTCATGCGGATTCGACCATCTGAGTGCGGACATGCACTGTCATCTGACTTTCAGTCATCCAGTGTGTCTTCAGGACGGAAGTGTCGTTCTGTCTGGCGTTCTCTTTTACTCTTTTCCGGTGTGATCATAGCTGTGACGCAAGCTGGCGCCCAAGAGGCAAAAACTGACGCGGCTTCCGCCGAGAGTGAAATTGCCAAGGGCGCGGCTATTGCTACGGGGGTCGGCGCCAAAGTGCTGTGCTCGGGTATCTTCATATCCCGTCGCAGCCAGGAAGATGTCGTCACGAACGATATTGCACCCCTTTGGCCGCCAGCCTCGGTCATCTCCTACGAAGTCGATGCGGCAAATCATTCGGTCAAGGCGCAGGTCGGCCCTTTCCATCGAGTGGCCAGTTATGATCCTGTATCTGGATGCACGCTGGATACAGGCCCGGCTGATCCGGAGCGTATTCCTGAGCATGTGTCTCAAGCGCCAGAGATTGTCTCCGCGGATGCGGCGCTTCAAGCAGCCTTCGATGCAGCCATGGCGGATCCGGAAGGTGATCTGCGGACACGCGCGCTTGTTGTGATCCAGGATGGTCAGATTGCGGGCGAGCAATATGCAGAGGGATTCGATGCCTCCATGCCGCTGCTTGGCTGGTCCATGAGCAAGAGTGTTACGGCTGCCCTCGCGGGCCTTGTCGTCAAGGATGGTCTGCTGAAGCTGGATGCACCGCTTCCCGTTCCGGAATGGAAGGGTGATGACCCGCGCGCGGACATCACCTTGCGCAATCTGCTGCAGATGAGCAGTGGGCTGAGCTTTGTGGAAGAGTACACGCAGGACAATGACAGCGTTCGTATGCTCTTCCTGGAGCCTGACATGGCCGCCTATGCGGCCAACAAACCGCTTGAGGCAGAGCCCGGCACGGTCTGGTCTTATTCTTCTGGCACAACGAATATTGTTGCGCGCGCCCTGACGGAGACTCTGGGGGGAAGCGCGGCGACCCAGGCCTATCTGCGCGAGCGCCTGTTTGGCCCGGCTGGCATGAAGAGCGTGACTTTCGAACAAGACACGGCCGGAACACCTGTCGGCAGCTCCTATGTTTATGCAACAGGCAGGGACTGGGCGCAGTTCGGTCTTCTGTTCCTGAACCAGGGCAAGATGGACGGGCAGCAGATACTGTCTTCTGACTGGGTGGACTTTGTCCGCACCCCGGCCCCCGCCAATGCGCAGGGTATTTACGGGGGCAGCTTCTGGCTGAATGGCAAGGCAGAGGAGGGAGACGGTCGCTATCTGCCGGATCTTCCAGAAGATGCCTACTTCGCGATGGGCCATAACGGCCAAATTGTTGGTATTTTCCCATCGCAGAATGTCGTGATCGTCAGGCTCGGCTGGACGACGGGAGAGAAGAAGTTCGATGCGAACACACATTTCAGCGCGATCCTGAAAGCTCTCGCCGAGGCGCCGACCGCGAAGCAGTAGCTTTTAACGTTTCGCCGTTGCGGTGTTAAATGTAACGCGGCGCAGCCATAGTGCTTGAGACTTTCCTTGCCAGTGTGTGGCCATTGCCGCGCGCTGGCAGTTTTTTATGTGTTCCCGTGATCCCTCTGTTTATCACATATATGCATTTGCAAATCATTCGCATTGTCGTGTAAGGAGTTCCTTGTGTGTAATGAAATCTGCGCTGGCGACGGATTTCGATGACGCGCCCGTTCAAGGGTAGAAGACAAAACAGGGGCAAATGATGCGACGCGTATTTTTCTGGACGCACTTTGTAATGGGTGCGCTCGCAGGAGTTTTCATCCTTCTGATGTCGGTTACCGGTGTCTTGCTGACCTATGAGCGTCAGATGATACGCGCTGCAGAGAATGCGGCGGTGGTCGCGCCAGAGGAAGCTGACCCTATGACGGTCGACGCCCTGGCTGAAGCCAGTATCGCGATGGGAGCCGAGCCCGGTCATGCCCTGGTCATTCCCAAAGACCGTACCGACGCGGTGACCCTGTCAAAGGGACGCCGCGACAATACCTTGTTGAACCCATACACTGCGGAGGCCATGCCGGAGGCGGGCGAGAAGACCAAAGCCTTCTTCGGACGGGTGATGCGTATTCACCGCTGGCTGTCTTTCTCTGGCGGACGCAGCGAATTGGGCGCGGCGATCAATGGCGCAGCCAATCTTGTGTTTGCCGGCCTGTTGATCACGGGTGCCATTCTATGGTGGCCGAGGACTTGGAAGTGGGCCTTCGTCAAGACACAGCTCTTCTTCCGCAAGGGTCTGCGGACCGCGCAGGCGCGGGACTATAATTGGCACCATGTGCTAGCGGCCTGGTCTTTATTGCCGCTGATTGCCATTGTCGTGTCTGGCGCTGTCTTCTCCTATGGCTGGGCCAACAATCTGGTCTATGCTGCCTTTGGCGAGAGCGCGGGCAGAAATGGTCCGCCAGCTGCGGCAGAGCAGGAAATACAGCCCTCGGAGATGCCGGCAGATTTCAAGGCCGCGTCACTTGAAACCCTGTTGGGACAAGCGACCGCTGATTACAAAAACTGGAAACGTGTCTCGATCACCTTGCCTGAGCCAATGGCTGAAACGGTTACAATGACCGTCGATATGGGCAATGGCGCGCAAGCGGGCAAGAAGCGGACCCTGACCCTTGCGCAAGATGGATCGGGTGTCATTGGTTCGCCTGTTGGTGATGATGCCACTCCCGCACGCAAGGCGCGGATCTTCCTGCGCTTCATCCATACAGGCGAAGTCTATGGATGGATCGGGCAGACGATTGCTGGCCTAGCCTCTCTCGCCGGTGCTATCCTAGTTTACACAGGTATCTCACTCGGCTTCCGGCGTCTCATCCGGATGCGCAAGCAGGCGAAAGCAAAACGCGCCTAGGCACTCACTAGTCAGGCGAAGAGGTCGCCTGTCTCTGTGTCGCGCTCCGGTGTCATGTCTTCACCCCTGTAAAAGCATGGGTGCTTGATGCGGCTGAAATTCTTGTGGCGCTCATAATGTACCCAGCCGCCATTTGGCATGCGCTGGCTCAATATGGGCGCGTCACAAACCGGGCAGGCGGAATGAAAGGATTTCTCCGGTCCGGCAGAGTCGCTGCGCTCCACAGGTACCCAGGAGGAAGCCACCTGAACAACCTGGCCGGAAGGTAGTTTGCGTGCGTGCGCACGCCTGCGAACCCATTTTATGGACATGGGACTCTCCATTTCTGTCCATGGAGAAGACTTTGCCGATTCGGTTAAGCGAAGGTGGCTAAGGGTTCCGTGGATATGGAGGCGCATGTCACAGAACTTTATCAAAGCCGACACTAAACCGTGCTCAATCCGGAATATCGCTGCGCCTGTAACAAAGGGGTGCTGGCCGTGTCTGGTGATTTTCAACTGGTTTATTCCCTTGAAATCAAGGTTCTGGATCTTGAGAAAAAGGTATCTGACCTTGAACGGGACATAGCCAACCTGCGTGACCAGATTCGGAATGTCGAAGAGGAAGCTCCGCTGAACTTGCCGGAGGAGATCATCGAGAAGATCCGTGAAGGTGAGAATGCCGTCAGGGCTGTGCGCCAGTTCCGCCTGATGACCCAGAAGGATCTGAGTGACATTTGCGGCATCCGACCGAATCACATCTCGGCCATAGAACGCGGTATGTCCTATGGTCTGAAAACAGCCAAACGCCTGGCTGAAGCGCTGGACGTTCCTGTCGATCTGTTGACGTGAGGCATTATGAGTAAAGAGATTCTTCTAGGCGCATTCCTGGCGGCTCTGACCGTCACGTCATGTTCCGGCCAGCAAAGCGATGACCCGCGGCCTGTCTTCCCGGAGGCGGAAGCCCCCACCCAGTTCACACGGGCCTATTCTCTGACAGAAAGTGCGGATGGGCAGGTGCGCGTCTTCGCCAAGGAAGATGGCGATGAGACATGGCTGTATGAAGTGCGGCGCGAGGGAAAGAGCTGGAGCAAGCCACAGCGTATGGAGCTACCAGCGCGTAAGATGCTGACCGGACCAAGTTTCAGTGCAGCCGATGGCGCGCTGTATTATGCAAGCGATGAAGAGCTGCCTGAAATGCCGGGCCGCAAGGATTTGAACCTTTGGTACGTACCGCTTGAAGATGGCGTGTGGGGCACGCCGAAGCCTGTGCCGGGGGACGTGAATACAGGCGCGAATGAAACCATGGCGGCCATTTCCGCCAATGGCCTGATGGTGTTCGTCAGCAATCACAGCCAGCTTGGGGGTGGCGGCTATGAGATGGCAGAGGCACGTCAGGATCAGAACGGCAATTGGGTGATGCAGCGCCCGCTGGATGAGTTGAATGATATTCGTACGAATGACCACGTCGCGTTGACGGCGGATGGGAAGCGGTTGTTCTTTTATTCTCATCGATCTCCCAAACTGGGCGTTGTCGATATCTGGACCTCACAGAAACTGGATGATGGCTCCTGGGGCGAGCCTGTGAACCCAGGAGAGCCACTGAACACCTCTGGAATAGATTTTGGAGCAGGCCTATCGGCAGATGGCGAAACCTTGTTCTTTTCCCGTGACGGCGCGCTTTATGAGATGCCCTTCAAGGCGCTGCATCTCACTCAACCTTGATCTGCTGCACTCGGATTTATTAACGGGCGACCGCGTATCTGCTTGTCCTGATAACCTCCGGAAACCTCATTGTTTCTGGAGGTAAGTCCGTCTTCGGATCTTCATATATACATGACTTCGGATCATTTGTGACGTTTGCGTGACGCGAAGGCGGTGAGCCGTCTAGTGACCGTCATAAAAACTTTGCGGAACTGTTCAGAAAGCGTCGTTGGTCGCTGCCATAAGCCCGCTCGGGTGAGGTGTACGGGAGAATCGTTAACTGCTCACCTGACAACGGATTTTTGCTGAGACCGGGCGCTCTTGAACGGGGCCTTGAAGGGGTTAAGAATGAAACTTGGGAAGACTTTGAAGCTGGCGACCATGGCGAGCATTGCGGTGCTCACACTCGCTGCGTGTTCTGATACGACGATCTCATCACCGGGCACGTCCAATCCGCCGGCTAGCCCTCCGCCGCCACCTCCTCCTCCGCCTGCCGCTGCAACGATTGACCTGGTTCCGACTGCAGGTT
>Ga0070726_10000690_pt1 | contig 38972 bp, 36 predicted proteins | sample tdAd471_FD_67275 | JGI IMG/M metagenome (GOLD analysis project Ga0070726, IMG submission 67275) | Marine sediment microbial communities from the Atlantic coast under amendment with organic carbon and nitrate - tdAd47.1 | ecosystem: Environmental > Aquatic > Marine > Coastal > Sediment | place...
TGGCTGCATTCTCGCCGTTCACGGTCTGGTTTAATTTGACCGGTCAGCCGGCAATCAGCCTGCCTGTGGGCACGACGGACGAGGGCTTTCCGGTCTCCGTGCAGGCCGTTGGGCGGTATGCCGACGAGGCGACGCTCTTCCGGCTTTCGGCACAGCTTGAGACCGCGATGCCGTGGCGTGACAGGAAACCCGACGGCCTTCCGGCTGTTTGAATGCTCTAGACATAGCCCGGTGCGGCGGCGAACGGGTGGGCCTTTTCGTAAGCCCGCGCGGCGCGCAGCACCAGCGCGTCTTCCCAGTGCCGGCCGACCAGCTGGAACGCGACCGGCAAGCGCTCGTCGCCCAGCCCGCAGGGCACGGAGCAGGCGGGCTGCATCGTCAGATTGAAGGGATAGGTGAACGGGCACCAGTCGACCCACTGGTCCATGTCGCGCCCGTCGGGAACGGTCTTGCCGACCTCAATGGCCTCCAGGGGCATCTGCGGGGTCAGGAGCAAATCATAGTCTTCGTGGAAGCGCGCCATTTGGTTGCCGAGTTCGACCCGGGCGGCGTGTGCACCGACCAGATCGGTAACGCTCAGCTTGCGGCCCTCCTCGGCCATCGCGAGCAGACCTGGATCCATCAACGCATGCTTGTCGGCGGGAATCTGGTCCACCAGCCAGGCGTCTGCGGCGGCCCAGATCACCTCGATGATCGGCCGGACCGGCGGAATGTCGGGGTCGACCTCCTCGACGATCGCACCCAGTTCGCCGAGGGTCTTGGCCGCGGTGGCCACCGCGGCGGCCACATCTCCATCGGCCCAACCATTTTCGCCGAGGGTCGGACTGAAGGCGATGCGGACTCCCTCGATGCCGGCGTCGAGCGCGTTCAGGTAGTTTTCGTTCTGGGCCGAGACGGGCGCGGCCATGGAATCCCTTGAGTCCGGGCTCGCCAGCACATTCAGCATCAGCGCCGCGTCGGTCACGGTTCGGGTCATCGGGCCCATGTTGGCCAGATTGCCGATATGGCCCGGCAGGGGATAGTTGGGCACCAGCCCGAAGGTCGGCTTGTGGCCGAAGATACCGGCAAAGGCCGCGGGTATACGGATCGAGCCGGCCGCGTCGGATCCCTGATGCAGAGGTCCCATGAAGGATGCGCAGGCCGACGAGGCGCCGCCCGATGAGCCGCCCGGCGTGCGCTCGGGGTTCCACGGGTTCCGGGTGATTCCCGTCAGCGGGTTGTCGGTGACACCCTTCCAGCCGAATTCGGGTGTCGTGGTTTTCCCGGTGAGGACGGCGCCTGCCTCACGCAGGCGCGCCGTCGCCGGGGCGTCTTCGTCCCACGGACCATCCGGGTCGCTGGTGCGCGATCCGCGCAAGGTCGGCCAGCCTTTTGTCAGTGTCAGGTCCTTGATCGAGACCGGCACACCGTCGATGGCGGACAGCGGTTCGCCCTTCTGCCAGCGGGTTTCGGATTCGCGCGCTGTCGCAAGCGCGGACTCCGCGTCAATCAGGCAGAAGCAGTTCAGAGTCGGGTTGTGGGCCTCGATCTGGTCGAGCACGGCCTGAGTGGTGTCCATCGGCGAGGCCTCGCCGCTGGCATAGAGGTCGCTCAGCTGGGTGGCGGTGAGCGCCGCAAGATTGTCAGTCATCCATAATCCCCTGGTCACGCGCCATCACGAGCGTGTCGTCGAGCGCGCGGTTGAAACGTGCGATCATTTCCTGGATTTCGTCCTGATTGATAATCAGCGGCGGGCAGAACGAGATCGTGTCCCCGATGGCGCGGACGATCAGGCCATGTTCCTCGGCCTGCTGATTACAGTAATTGCCGACCCCCAGCGCCGGGTCGAAGGCCTCACCGGTGGCCTTGTTGCGGACGAGTTCCACGCCGGCGACCAGCCCCTTGCCGCGCACCTCGCCAACGAGCGGATGGTCAAGCAATGCGTTGAGGCCGCCCATGAAGTGCGGTTCCATCGCGCGTACATGGCCGACGATGTCTTCGTCCTCATAGATCTGCAGCGTTTCTCGGGCCACGGCGGCCGATACCGGATGGCCGGAATAAGTGAAGCTCAATCCGAACACGCCGACGCGGTCGCTTTCCTCGGCGATCACATCGAACACGCGGGCATTCACCATCAGCGCGGAAATCGGGATATAGGCGCTCGACAGCCCCTTGGCGCAGACCAGCATGTCGGGCTCGAGGCCCATCGTGGTGGAGCCGAACATGTTTCCGGTGCGCCCGAAGGCCGTGATCACCTCGTCGGCGATCAACAGCATGTCGTGCTTGCGGATCACTGCCTGGACTTTTTCGTAATAGGTCGGCGGCGGCACGATCACCCCACCCGAGCCCATGATCGGCTCGGTGAAGAATGCGCCCACTGTTTCCGGATCCTCTGCCTCGATCAACGCATCGAGTTCGTCGGCAAGGCGGGTGGCAAAGTCTTCCTCATTCTCACCCGGTTTTGCGTAGCGATAGTGATGGGGCGGGGTGACGTGCAGGAAGCCGTCCAGGGGCAGCCCGAAGGATGCATGGTTGTAATGCATGCCCGACAGGCTTGCCGAGGCGATCGTGTTGCCGTGGTAGGCGCGCTGATGGGCGATGATCTTGCGCTTCTCGGGCTTGCCCATCGCGTGCCAGTAGTACCAGACGATCCGCGCGGCGCTGTCATTGCCCTCCGAACCCGAATTCGCGAACCAGATTTTCGACATCGGGACGGGCGCGATCTCGAGCAGTTTCTCCGCCAGGTCGATCACGGGTGAATGGCTCTTGTGATTCGTCAGGTGATAGTAGGGCAGGCGCGTCATCTGGTCGGCGGCGGCCTTGACCAGCCGGTCCTGACCGTAGCCCAGCGAGATGCACCACAGCCCGGCCATGCCCTCGATATATTTCTTCCCATGGGCGTCCGTGACCCACACACCCTTGCCTTCCTCGATGACGACCGGACCCTTGTCCAGATGTGTCTTCAGGTTGGTGAGCGGGTGGATGACCGATGCGGCATCACGCGCTTCGGGCGAATTGGGGCGGGGTGAATCGTCAGGCATGCTGGTCTCCGGTCTCGAAGACGTCATCATACAACACCGAAACCCGGCGCGATATCGGCGCGCTAAGCGGCCAGCTTGACGCCTTTGAGGATGCGCCGGCCGGATTTGGCGAGCTCATCCATCTTGCCGCGCAGGCCGCGATATTTGAGTTTGCCGTTCTGCTTCCGGATTTTGCCGGCGATCATGACCGTGTCCACGTTGCCGCCATGGGCATGGAAGACCACGCTTTCTATCGGGTTGTGAACCGGGAACAGGTTCAGATCATTGCCATTGATCATGATGATGTCGGCCTGTTTTCCAGCCTTGAGCGACCCAACCTTGCGATTCAGCCCCATCGCCTGTGCTGCGTTGATGGTTGCCCACTCAAGCGCCTCACGCGGCTTGATCGACAGGCTGTCGACGATGGCCTTGGTTTTTCGGAACGACGCCTGATTGTCGAGCAGACGTTGCGGCTGCATGGCCATGCGCATCACCGTGAACATATCGCCGGAGATATTGCACTCCACATCGATGCCGATGCTCGGCTTGCCACCCAGCGCGCGCACGCGTCCGATCAACGGATTGCCGTGGCCCATCTGGGTCTCGACTTCGGGGGTGATTGTTGTAGATGCACCGCAATCGATGATGAGCTTGAGTTCGGCGTCCGACAGGTAGTTGCCGTGGACCATGTTGTGCCGGCGGTCGATCAGCTTGAGTTTCGCCAGCTTCCTGTAGCCGTCCGGGTTGAGGCGATTGGGCGCGCCCCAGACATGGGTACTGATGATCAGATCGAGTTCCTTGGCCAGCCGGAAGTCATGCTCCACGACCTCCCATGTGGAGAAATCGACGCCGAGTGCCGACATGGCGAGCGTGACCAAGGCGTCGTCGTCGAAAAGCGCACCGTTGCGGAGGCGCTCCAGCTCCTTGCGGGGGTGCGGTATCTCACTGAAATGCTTGGCGCCTGCGGCCGCGTCGGGCTTGGGCGAGCCATGGCCGAACAGGGCCCGGATTCCGGCTTCCTGCAATCCCCGAACACCGGCATCGGTATGGGCGGGAGTCGCGTTGTTGTGGCACCAGTCGAAAATTGTGGTGGCGCCCAGGTTGATTTGGTTCAGAGCCCCCACAAGATTGCCGAGATAGGTATCGTTCGCGGTGTAGCGCGGGGCGATCGTGGCGTGCATCTGGTGCAAATATTCGGGAATCGACCAGTTGCCGGCGACGCCGCGAACGCCGGTTTGCCAGGTGTGAAGATGGGCGTTCACGAAACCCGGCATCACGATCATACCGGACGCATCGATCACTTTTGCGCCTGGTGAGCGGATCGACTTGCCGATCTTCTCGATTTCGCTGCCGCTGACGAGAATATCGCCCTTGGCGAAGTCGCCGGTTTGGCGGTCCATCGAGATGATGGTCCCACCCTTGATTAGAGTCTTGGTCATTGTCGTGGTCCCGCAAGTGTTATTCGGCGGCGTCCTTCAGGCCGTCGGAGACCTCGACATTCTCGGGCTTGATGTCGTAGCCGGCAGCGCGTGCCTGCATCTCGATCAAGGCGGCGAAATCGTCCTCGCCGTGACCGGCACCGATCAGGGACTGGACCAGCTCACGAGTGAGGGTCGTCACCGGCATCGGCACTTCCAAATCATGTGCTTCGGCCAGCGCCAGATCGAGATCCTTGCGCAGCATCTTCGAGGTGTGGGTCGCTGTGTAGTCCAGGTTCACCAGGGCCGGCGCCTTGTAGTTGGTGAAGATCGACGACATCGCGCTGTTGTTGAAGTAATTCAGGAAGGCATGACGCTCGATCCCGCCCTTCTCGCAGAGCACGGTGATTTCGGCCAGGCACTGGGCGACGACGCCGAGCATGACGTTGTGCGCCAGCTTCGCGAGACGCGAGGAATCACCCTCGCCGATATAGGTCTCGGCGCGCCCGAGTGCCGCGATATAGGGACGCGCGATATCGTAGGCCTCACGCGGACCGGAAACGCCCAGCGTGGCCTTGCCCGCGGCCACCGCGTGGCCGTTGCCGCTGATCGGCGTGGCGAGGAACATGACGCCCTTGGCCTCGCAGGCGGCGCGCATGTCCTTCGATGTTTCGATCGAGATGGTCGAGCTGTCGCTGATGATCTTCGGCAGGGATGCGCCCGACAGCACGCCGTCAGGCCCGGTGATCATTTCCCGGATTGCGGTGTCGTCCGTGACAATTGTGAAGACGATATCCCGGTCGGCCAGGTCAGACGGTTTGGCGACGACCTCGACGCCGAGTGATTCCGCCTTCGCCGCTGTGCGGTTGTAGACTTTGACGTCTGCGCCGGCCGCAATAAGCAACCCCGCCATCGGGTAGCCCATTTTGCCGGTGCCGATCCAGCCGACCGTGTGTGATTTCAGATTGTCGCCAGACATGATTCTCTCTCCTGTAGGAACGCTGTTTGATTGGAAGAATAACAGGCCCCGCGCTATACCGCCCCGACTTTCTCTTGAACGGTTCGCAACGCGTACGAATTTGCCATGCCAGAAGAGCCCATCAATCCGCCGCCCACTTCCTTCGTAGAATGGAGCGACGATACGCGCGCCGCGAATCTGCGCGACACGCTCGCGGCAGCGCCCGATCCGCGCACGCTCTGGGTGTTTGCCGCCGGGTCGCTGATCTGGGACCCGCGCTTCGATCCCGACGAGACACGCATTGCAACGCTGGCTGACTATCGCCGGGCATTCAGTTTCTGGACCATCCGGGCACGCGGCTCCTTTGAGCGTCCCGGCCTCGGCCTGGCGCTGGAGCCGGGTGGCACCTGTGAGGGCGTGGTGTTTCGCGTGCCGGAGGCCGGGCGCGAAGACATTCTCGATGCTCTGTGGCGGCGCGAGATGAGCGGCGGGGTTTATGTCCCGACCTGGGCGCCGGCCGATACGGACGCGGGCAAGGTCTGGGCGCTTGGCTTCGTTGCGAACCGGGACCATCAGAACTACGCCGGTCAGCTGCCGGTTGAGATGTCAGCACGGATTATCGCGACGGCGCTGGGAACGCGCGGTACTTGCCACGAGTATCTGTCGCTGCTGGTCGAAGCGATGGCCGCGCACGGGTTGCAAGATCCGGAAACGGTCAGGTTGCACCAGCATGTACAGCGTGAGCTGGAAACCGTGTCTTGACTGATATGCCGCCTGAACTCTCGGCCGCAGACCGGAACCGCGAAGATGTCCTGGCGGTGCTTCACGGCGTGATAACGGCGCGGGGAACGATCCTCGAGATCGCAAGCGGCGGCGGACAGCATGCGGCCCATTTGGCGGCCGCGTTTCCGGACAATGTCTGGCAACCGAGCGATATAGATCCGGATCGAATCGCACTGATGGGCAGACGATTTGAGAGTCTCGAATTGCCGAACCTGCGCACCCCAATGCTGCTGGATGTGGGCGCGCTGGTTTGGCCGGTCGAGGCAACGGTCTACGTGCCGCCGATCGTCGGAATCATGAATGTGAACATGATCCACATCGCACCCTGGTCGGCGTGCCTGTCGTTGCTTGCCGGCGCCGCGCGGATTCTGCCGTCCGGCGGATTTGTCTATTTGTACGGGCCATTCAACCGTGACGGTGCCCACACGTCCGCAGGCAACGCTGCATTCGATCGCTCACTGCGTGGACAAAACCCCGAATGGGGTTTGCGCGAACTTTCCGATGTGTGCGACGCGGCAGTACAGTCGGGGCTGGTCCTGGATGAGATCGTCGAGATGCCCGTGAACAATCTTTCATTGGTGTTTCGTGTCGCGGACTAGAAGAATGGCGACTTCTGAGGAGAATGTGATGACCGTCGAGAAGATGCAGAATGCTTATTACGTGACGGGGGACATGGGTCGGGCGATCGCGTTCTACCGCGACACCCTGGGGCTCGACCTTATGTTTCAGGATGGTGGGAAGTGGGCGCAGCTCAAGGCGGGAGGCGTGAACTTCGCGCTGAGTTCCGTCGAAGAGGCCCCCGATGGCGCGGTTGGCGCGACGGTGGTTTTCGAAGTGCCGGATGCCGCCGCCGCAGGTGCGGCGATCGCGGCGGCAGGTGGTGAAATTCTCGGCGAACGCGACATGGGCGACCACGGCAAGACGCTGACGTTCCGCGATCCCGATGGAAATCTTGTGCAGCTATTCCAGCGCGCATCCTGACAACAGCCAGTTCAATCGAGAGTTTGAGGAGAGAGTTATGGAGACCAAGGCATTCCGCATTTACAAGTTTGGCGGCACGGGTGAGATGAAGTGGGAAACCGTCGAGGTGCCCAAGCCGGGGCGCGGCGAGGTCCTGTTGCGACATACGGTGGTCGGGCTCAACCTGGCTGATACCTACCGGCGTACCGGGCTCTACCCGATGCCGTTGCCAAACGGCATGGGCAATGAGGCGGTCGGCGTGGTCGAGGCGGTCGGGCCCGGCGTGCGCGCCCTGAAGGTCGGTGACCGGGTTGGCTATATCGGCGGCCAGACATTCGACGCCTACTCGAAGCGTCGCGTGGCGAAGGTCGCAAGCCTGATCCCGCTGCCGAAGTTCATCAACGATCGGACCGCGGCGGCCGCGCTGCTCAAGGGCATCACCGCGCAGTATCTCCTGCGCGATGCCTACCGGGTGAAGCGCGGCGACACGATCCTCGTGCATGCTGCCGCCGGCGGCGTCGGCCTCATCATGTGCCAGTGGGCCAAGGCCATCGGGGCGACGGTGATCGGCACCGTCAGCACCGAGGAAAAGGCGAAAATTGCCAAGCGCAACGGCTGCCATCACCCCATCGTGGTCAAGCGCAAGGGACCGAAATTTGCCAAGAAGGTCCGCGAACTGACCGACGGCGAAGGCGTGCATTGCGTCTATGACTCCGTCGGCAAGGAAACCTGGGAGGAATCCCTGGCCTCCGTGCGCCTGCGCGGCTCGGTCATCAACTTCGGCAGCGCGTCGGGCAATCCGCCGCTGACGGACATTGCCGCCACGGGGCCGATGGGTTCGCCCTATATCGCGCGCTGCGCGCTGGTGAACTACACGACCAGCCGCAAGGAAACGATGGCGCGCGCCGACGATCTGTTCGCCGCGATCAAGAAGGGTCACGTCAAAATTCGTGTGAACCAGCGTTACGCCTTGAAGGACGCGCCCAGGGCGCACCGCGATATCGAGGCCCGCCGGACCACCGGACAGACGATCCTGATCCCGTAGTCAACGTCACTTGAGAGAAGCGGGATGACCTGGACAGAAAAGAAGTTCGCCGACGTCAACGGGCGCCGCATGGCCTATGTGGAGACCGGGGACCTCGATGGCGATCCCATCGTCTTCCTGCACGGGAATCCCACGTCCAGTTACCTGTGGCGCAACATCATCCCCCACGCCGAGAACCTCGGGCGTTGCATTGCGCCCGACCTCATCGGCATGGGCGATTCCGACAAGCTGCCTGATAGCGGGCCGGACCGGTATCGCTTCGTCGAGCATCGCGAGTATCTCGATGCGTTGCTCGACCAGCTTGGGGTGAACGCGAATGTGACGCTGGTGGTCCATGACTGGGGCAGCGGGCTCGGCTTCGACTGGGCGAACCGGCACCGGGATGCGGTGAAGGCCATCGCTTATATGGAAGCGATGGTGAAGCCGCGCAGTTGGGAGGATTTCCCCGAGCGTGCACGCCCGGCGTTTCAGGCAATGCGCTCGCCCAAAGGGGACGAGATGGTGCTCGAGAATAATTTCTTCGTCGAGACGATGCTGCCGGGGTCGATCCTGCGTGACCTGACCCAGGCGGAACATGACGAGTATCGTCGGCCCTACACCGAGCCCGGAGAGGCCCGCCGCCCGACCCTGACCTGGCCGCGCCAGATTCCCATCGACGGTGAACCGGCCGACGTGACAAAGATCATGGCCGACTATGCGGATTGGCTCCCCACATCCGAGGTTCCGAAATTATTCATTGATGCATCGCCCGGCGCGATTCTGAGTGACGGCCCGAGCCGGGATTTCTGCCGCAGCTGGGCGAACCAGACCGAGGTCCAGGTCAAGGGTTCCCACTTCATCCAGGAGGATTCGCCCGACGAAATCGGCCGCGCGCTGGCCGACTGGCTGCGGGCCATCGGCTAGGCGCGCGCGATGACGTTTGACGTTGCCGGACTGGTGCTCATCGCCGTCGTTTTCGGCATCGCGGGGTTTGTGAAGGGTGTCATCGGCTTCGGCTTGCCGACCATTTCCATGGGCCTGTTGGGGGCTCTGATCGCCCCGGAAATCGCGGCGGCCATCCTGATCATCCCTACCTTCGTGACCAATATCTGGCAGGCGTTTGTCGGGCCCCACGCCTGGACCGTCTTGCGCAGGTTCTGGCCGATGCTGGCCGGGGTGTTTCTGGGCACGCTGGCGACGGCAGGCGTGATCACCGGGGCGGACCCGCGCCTCGCGGCAGGACTGATCGGGACCATGCTTTTCATCTATGCCGCGCTCGGGCTGTCGGGTGTGCGGTTCCGGGTGCCGAGGAAGGCCGAAATCGTCGCCGGCCCCGTTGCGGGGCTGACGACGGGGTTGATCAACGGCGCGACGGCGATCTTTGTTTTGCCCGGCGCGCCCTATCTGCAGGCGTCGGAACTTGAAAAGGGCGAACTCATACAGTCTCTCGGATTTGTCGGGTTGGTTGCGCCCGTCGCCCTCGCGCTGGGATTCGGCCTGAACCAATCCGCCGACTTTGGTTTGTGGCCGATGGTCGTCATCGCGCTGATCACTGCAATTGCAGGAATGACGGCGGGTCAGGCGGTCCGCGACCGACTGACGGTCTCCGTATTTCAACGCTGGGTCCTCGTCGGCCTCGCGGCGCTCGGATGCGTGATGATCGTTCGGGCGCTGGCCTAGCGCCGGCTACCAGTCGTTGCGCAGGAGACGCAGGCTGAGGAACACGTCTTCATCGGTCGGATTCTCCGGCAGGTCCGGGAACTTGTCCTTTATGCCCGCCACGACGCCCGCGCTGTCGAGGCGCATGAACGTGTTTACCTTCCGCTCCATGCCCAGGGTCGTGACCAGCGCGTCGTCCGGATCCTGTCCGTCCACATCGGCCAGAAGCGCCTTCGCATCGGCATTGTCCGGCTCACGGTCCAGGGTGAACTGCAGATTGTTCGCGATATAGTCATGCCCGGGATAGATCCGGGTCGCGTCGGGCAGCTTGGAGATTTTGTCCCGGAATGTTGCATAGAGCACATTCGGGTCGCCGGAATGGCAGTGGCCGACGCCGGCGTTGAAGACGGTGTCGCCGCACAACAGGTGCGGTTCATCGTTATGCCCGAACAGCGAGATGTGGATCGGCGTGTGGCCGGGAGTCTCGATGACTTCGAGATCGACCGTCTTGCCGATCTTCACATGGTCCCCCTCACGCACGCCTTCGTCGATCCCCGGGATACGGTTGCCGGCATTGTAGGGGCCGATCAGCCTGGCACCCGTCGCCGCGATCACATCGTCATTGCCGGCGATATGGTCGGCATGCTCATGGGTGTTGAAGACCCGGGTGATGTTCCAGCCCCTGTCTTTCGCGACAGCCAGGCATTTCGGCGGCTCGATCGGATCGATCGCGACCGCTTCGCCCGTCTCCGAGCAGGCGACCATGTAGAAGAAGTTGCGGCCCGAATTTCCGGTCCAGATCTGTTCGACGATCATGTCTCTACCCCGTGATTTGTCTTGTTGGCCCAAACATACGCTGCCACAGGCACGTTCGCCAGTTTCCGGCAAATGCCCCGCTAGTCGATCATGCCGCGCTTGCGCATGAGCTTGAACAAGAGCGGCACCAGCATCACCACGACCGTGATGCGCACAATATGATGGGTGGCGACGAACGCCGTGTCGACGTTGAGGGCCAGCGCCACGAGGCTCATTTCCGTCAAGCCGCCGGGTGAGAATGCGAGCACGAGAGATTCGATCGGAATGCCGGTCAGCGCGTTGAGTCCGACGGCGAAAACACCCGTGATACACAACAGGATAACCGTCGCGATCCCGCCCAGCCGCAACACCCGGCCGAGATCACGATATGTCAGCCCCGCGAACCGCGCGCCGACGGATGCGCCGAGCAAAATTTGCGCGGCGGCCACCACGATGACCGGGGGCGATGCATGGGTCAGGCCCAACAGATGCACGGCGGCGCTCGCCACCATGGGGCCGGCCAGATGCGGCGCCGGGAGGCGGAGGAATCGTGCGATATACAGCCCGGCAACGGCGCTTCCGGCGAGCATTATGAAGTCGACGATGGTCAAAGGTGCGCCGTCACCTGAAAAAGTGCGCAAGGCGGGATCGAAATCCTCGATCAGGCGAAAAACGAACGGCAGTATCATCACCACCAGGAAGATGCGCGTCGTGTGTGCCACGCTGACCTGGCGTTCATCGCCACCCATTGCGCCGGTCAGCGTGACCATCTCGTTCAGCCCGCCCGGCACGCCGGAGAAGAAGGCGGTCTTGGGTTCGAACCCGGCCAGGCGGAAGTAGAAATAGCCCATCACCGTACTGAGCAGTACGTAGCCGGCCAGGGAGACGAGCGTGATTGGCCAGAGCGCGGCGCGGTCCAGAATCTCCGGCGAGAAGGCGCTGCCGAGCAGAACTCCCAGGACGACGATCATCAACGTCCGCAGGCGGACATCCATGTTCGTTTCGATCCGCATGAGCGTGACCGAGCCTGTCGCCATCATGGCACCCAGCATCCAGGGCAGCGGCAGACTGAGCGCATTGAATATCGCGCCGCCGACGCAGGCGATGGCGACCGTTCGTGCAAACACCGGTATGTCGGCCCGCTTCAGGCGGCGGACGGGCACGACCTCGCGCACCTTGCCTGCGTCAGCCATCGGCGGGTTCTTCGAACAGGTGCCTGCGGCCGAAGCGGACCGCCGTTTGTCCGGCCGCGAGCCGGCGGGACGGCATAATCAGGACGCAATCGTCATAGGGTGTGCGGACGGGCTGCGCGCCGTCCTGCGCGATGATCGTGCCACGATCCGCGATAACTTCCATGCCCACGAACGGCTCGGTGAACTGCGCGCCGTCGTCGCGGGGCACAAAACGCTCCGTCACCTCGACCCAATGTTCGGGCGGGCAGTCGGGCAGCAGGTGGTTTTCCGCTGCGGTCAGGGAGGTCATGCCGAGTGTGAGCAGGAAGCGATAGGCCGTGTCGATGGCCATCGTCGCCGTTTTCGATTTCCAGTGTTGACCACATTCCGCGAGCACCGATTTGTGTGGTTGGTCCGGCACATTGAACGCGGCGAAATCCCGCAACCGCGTGCCGTTGGGATGCCCTGAATCGCAAACGATGACGGCGGGACTCGACAGGCTGCGCGCGAATTCTCGCCCCTTGTCGCTTGGCCCCGCAAGCAAAAGCGCCGGGCTATCCGACTGCATTGAGTGCAGATCGAGCAGCAGGTCGACGTTCTCAAAGAATGGTCGAAGCGCCTGCACGCGCGCGCCCTCGATGGAGCTGAGCCCGGCGCCTGCTGTCCAAAGCCGGTTCATGTCTTCGTCGATATACCGTGACGCATTCGGGCTTTGCGGGTCGAATTGGGCGAAGGCAGCAACATTGGCGAAGACCAGCGAAAGCGTCCCGATCGCCGGTCGTATGTCGCGGCGCAGCAGATGATCCAGGGCCAGCGCGCCGGATATCTCATTGCCATGCATCAGCCCCACGATCGCCGCATGTGGGCCCGGGTGGCCGCTGTCGAAACTGGTCACATAGGGGATGCCGGTGTTTCCTGCGCGGTAGGCCGTAATATCCGGTGGTTCGAGTTCCACCTGTTCGGCGTTGCCGGCAAGCATCGAAGCGCGGCCGGCGGTCGTCACGGTGCGAATTGTTCCTTGAGGATGCGCTCCTCGAGGTTGGTCTCGGGGTCGAACAGTATTTCGAAACTGCGGGTCCGGTCTTCCCGGATGGTGACTTCAACGACATTGCGCACTTCGAAATCATCGGCCGTGGCGCTGACCGGCCGCTTCTCCGCTTCGAGAATACGGAAGACAACATCGGCGTCATGGGGCAACAAGGCGCCGCGCCAACGCCGCGGCCGGAAGGCGCTGATTGGTGTGAGTGCCAGGATTTCCGCGCTCAGCGGAATGATCGGACCATGCGCCGACAGGTTGTAGGCTGTGCTGCCCGCCGGTGTGGAGACCAGCGCGCCGTCGCAAATCAGCTCCGGCATGCGCACCACGCCGTCGACGAGGATTTCAAGCTTCGCAGCCTGATAGGTTTCGCGCAGCAGGGAGACTTCGTTGATCGCCACCGATTCCTGTGTGCTGCCGTCGAGCGTCGTTGCAATCATTTGCAACGGATGCAGTGTCACGGCCTGAGAATTCGTCAGGCGATTGGGCAAGTCGTCGGGCCGGTACTCGTTCATGAGAAAGCCGACCGAGCCGCGGTTGAGACCGAAAACGGGGACACCGCTGTCGATGAAACGGCGCAATGTCTGCAGCATGAACCCGTCGCCGCCCAGCGCGACGACCACGTCGGCGTCTTCCGGTGCCACATTGTCATAGGCCGCCGTCAGGTCCTTGAGCGCAGCCTGCGCGACGTCAAAGTTCGCGGCGACGAACGCGATGCGATCGGCTGTGACTTTGCTGGCCTTGTCGGATGCTGCTTGGGACACGATCTCGCACGCGAGTAACAGGGCTTGGCCGCCAGGCCGGGGAATTGGAGTATATCTCACGGATATGGTGACAAACCAGCCGTTGTCACGGTATCGCAGTGCCGCCAAAGTGTGGCGCCTGCAGGTGCCGCACCCGCGCACCTCACCGGTTTCCGAAGGATCGTTGCGTATGAAGCTCTATCGTTTCCCGGCTTTGATGTTGAGCGCTGGATTGGCGCTCGCCCCGCTCGGGGTATCCGCCATCGCCCAGTCGGACGATCGCCATACTGGGTACTATTATCCCGCGCCGGCGACGTCGGAGATTTACGAAGCCCGGGTCCCGGTTTTGCCGGGAAGCGATCGCAAGCGGCGCATCGGTTTCGTAACGGTCATGACAAACGAAATGCTGAAAAATCCATACCCGCCGCAGTTCGCGATTTTTGCCAAGGGTACGGAGGCGGAAAAGCTGATCATCACCGGGCTGAACGCCAACTCTTACGACACGCTGTTTCGCGCGCGTGGGCTGTTTGCCATCTTGACCGCCGTCGCGCGTGGTACGCCGTTCTTCCAAGAACAGCCCGAAGCCGATCGATTCACGTTCTTTGATCTCGCGAAGCTGTTGGGCTTCAGCCAGATCACCTACACGGACGGTGCTTCATTCGCGCACCAGATCGAGCTCCGATAAGGCGCGGCTAGGCACCGAAAGAACGCAGGGTACGCGCGACGTTCCGATGCTTGCCCTCGATCGCGTAATCCAATGCCGACTTTCCGTTGCCATCTGTCATGCTTGTGCGTGCGCCGGATTCGATCAGGAGGCGCACGATCGTATCGTGTCCATTCCAGGCTGCCCGCATCAGGGGTGTGAGCCCGTCGCGGTCGATCACGTTGGGCCGCGCGCCGGCCTCAACGAGTTTTTTGACGATGTCCTGGTGACCATTGCTTGCAGCCCATGACACAGCGGTGCGGCCGTCATAGTCGGTGACATTGAAATCCGCGCCGAGTTCAACCAGCAGGTCGACCACTTCCGTCCGGCCTCGCCATGCGGCGTTGATCACCGCCGTTCGACCGGATGTGTCGTTGCCTTCAAGGTCGGCGCCGCGCGACAGGAGTTCGGCGATCTTCGCCGTGTTGCCGGCCGCCGCGGCGTCGAGCAATTCGTCGCGCAGGCCGGCGCCGGCCGATCCGCGTGCACGCGGTTGCGCCACCGCGTCGAGCAGCCGCTTGTACTCCCGAGCCAACCGCCGGGAATCGACAATCTCCCGGGGCGCCATCTGGCGTTCGAGCACCGGCAGAATTTCGTTCGCTTCGGTGCTACCCTGAGCCGCCGCCAGATCGAAGAAGACGTGAGACTGGACTGTGTCCTTCGGCACGATGCGCCCGTCGGCAAACAATGCGCCAAGCATGAGCTGGGCTTCCTCTTCGCCGCGTTCGGCGGCGTTGCGAAGCAGTTCGACCAGCTTCTCGGGATCGCTTCCGTCCACGAGACCGAGGAGGGTGCGTTTCGCAAGCTTGGTTTGCGCCTTTGCGAGGCCGGCATCCGCAGCTTTTTCCAGGACATCGTTGGTGCGCTGGGTGCCGGGGTCCGGAATCCCGCCGATCGTGTCGAACGGGGTCGGGTCGGAAAAGGCGCGCGCGAGCGCCTCGTCTTCGCCCGCGATTACCGCGATGACCTTGGCGAGTGGGTCATCCTCGCCTTCGCGCAGCGCCGGCCGGTCGAATTCGTTGGAATCCGGCGCACGGAATGCCTCTCCGGGTCGTATTGCCGCGATTTCTGTCGCGTTCGGATCGGCAACGTCGCTTTTCTCGGCGCGCTCCAGGGCGCTTTCCGGCGCGCCGTCCCGCACTTCATCGGCTCTGCGCGCGAGTTGTGGCGCGTCCGGCAATCCTTCGGCGATCTTGACCTGTTGTTGCGGCGTGTCGTTGTTCTGGCCAATGAGTCCATCTTCCTGTTCGGCGACGCCGGCGAGCTTGGAGCCAATGCGGGCCAGCGAGGTCCCGACTTCTTCCGGCTCACGCAGCTGTTGGTGATCCTTGATTTGTGGCGCCGGCGTTAAGGCGCCGGGGATGCCTTTCAGGGGCACCGCTACGGTGATTTGGGGCTGAGTCGTGACGTCCGGTGGAACCGGTTCGTCCTTCGGTTTCGTGTCCGGGCCGGCATCGGGCAGACCGGGCTGGCCGGTCGCGGCCTGCACGGCGGTGGTTTGGTCGGACACATCCGTGATGCCGGAAGCCGTGTCGGCCAGATTGACGGCGGCGGTGGCCCGGGTGGATGCCAGTGCGTTCTCGTTTGCGAGCGGCAGCGACTCCGGCAGGCCGCCCTCGACATCCGCCTTGGCCGCTTCGGTGCCGCCGGATTCGGAGATTTCCCCGAGTTCTGGCGCCACGGCTTTGGTGGGATCGATCGTGCTTTCGCGTCCGGCTGCCGTTCCGTCCTCGGTTGGCGCCTCGGGGTCACCGGCGCGTTGTTCTTCCGGCTCGATGATCGGATCGCTTTGGTCGAGTGCGGCGAGTTGTTCAAGGGCTTCGCCGACCGAATCAGACGCGATCGGGGCCGGTGTATCCGTCGGGCCGGCCTCGCGCGCCGGTTCCGCTTCGACAACCTCCTGGTCCGGCTCCGGTTCCGGGCGCAAGTTGACGAAAATCACGATCTCGCGCGTGGCTTCGCCGGCTTCCTCGGCCTCGCCGGTGTCACCCTCATTCTCGAGGTCGCCCTCCAGGCTGGCTTCCGCAGCCTGATCCAGGCCCTGCCCGGCGCCGCCGGCCGGTTCATTCAGCTGCCGCAGGGCGTCGGGGGCACCCCTGCGGGTGTCGGTCTGTGTGGATTCTCCGGGTTCATCGAAGCCGAAATCGCCGCTTGAAATGCTGTCGACATCATCGTCGGGGTCGATACCGGATGCCGTCTCATCCTCGATCGTCTCACCGGGTTTGTCGGTGAGTGCACCCGTCGAGAATTTGCTCTGGAACTCGTTGCTTTCCTCGTATGAGAGGACGTCACGGGTGGCGCCACGTCCGAACCGGTCCCCGAAGGCCAGTTCGATGGCGGGCAAGGTGCCCAAAGAAGCGGCCACGACGATTATGTGGACCAGGCCTGATGTGCCGGCCGAGAAGTACATGTCGGAGCGCTGTCGCTGCTAGCCGCCCGTCACACTCATGTGACGGCCGACAGCCGGGACGTTGTGGCGTCGATCGATGACGAAGTCATGGCCTTTTGGTTTGCGGCCGATAGCTTCATGGATCGCCTGCGTCAGGAGCGCGTCATCGTCGCTGGCCCGCAGGGGTGCACGCAGATCGGCGGCATCATCCTGCCCGAGGCACATGAACAGGTTGCCGGTGCATGTCAGGCGCACCCGGTTGCAGGATTCGCAGAAATTGTGGGTCAGCGGGGTGATGAACCCGAGCCGCTGGCCGGTCTCGGCCAGTTCGAAGTAGCGCGCCGGGCCGCCGGTCGAATGGTTGGACTCCGTCAGCGTCCAGCGCTCTGCGAGATCGCTGCGGACCATCGAGAGCGGGAGATACTGGTCGAGCCGCTGTTCGCCAATCTCACCCATCGGCATGACCTCGATGAAGGTCAGGTCGAAGTCGCATTCGCCGCACCAATTTATCAAACGATCAATTTCGTCGTCATTCACGCCACGCAGCGCGACCGTGTTGATTTTGATCGCGAGCCCCGCCTTGCGGGCTGCGGCGATGCCCTCGAGGACCTGATCCAGGTCGCCCCATCGGGTGATCGCCTTGAACTTACTGGGGTCAAGCGTGTCGAGTGAGATGTTGATCCGGCGCACGCCTGCGTCAGCGAGTTCGTCGGCATAGCGCGCCAGCTGGGTGCCGTTCGAGGTCAGGGTGAGTTCATCCAGCGCGCCGCTGTCGAGGTGACGGCCGAGGCGCCGGATCAGCCACATGATGTTCTTGCGGACCAGCGGCTCGCCGCCCGTCAGGCGCAGTTTACGCACGCCCAGGTCGACAAATGCGCTGCACAGCCGGTCGAGCTCTTCCAGCGACAGAATCTCGGCCTTGGGCAGGAAGGTCATGTCCTCCGCCATGCAGTACACACAGCGAAGGTCACACCTGTCAGTGACTGAGACCCGCAGATAGTTGATCGGCCGGGCAAACGGATCGATCAACGCCGGTTCGGTGGGCGCCACATGGGTTTTCGCGTTCTTGGACAGTTCAGTGCTCATAGCTGTGTATGTAGTGCATTTCGCGAACGGAATGTAGGGCGCGAACCGCGTCATTTCAGCAGTGTTTGCGTTAAACCGCATGATTCCGGCGTTTTTCGCGTCGTTTCAGTGGCAATTCTGTTCTGTATTGAAGCATGTTCCGTGCCATGCCCATCGGCGCCGATGATAGGGCAAGGGGAAGCTGTCAGCGGGTGTTGAACAGACGAGAGCGCCGTCAGCCCGGCGGGGTCTGGGGCCGGGGACGGGGGATGGGCACCTCAATCCCGCGCGCCACACCCAGCGGAGGCGGCTGATCGGGGACGCTCGGTTTGATTCGTGGCCGTGGACCGGTGATGTCGGCCCAGTCCACGACCGAACGCTGCGCGGACGATGTGTCGCGCTCCAGGGCCGCGACATCCACAAGCGCACCCGCGTCCTGATTGACCACCAGATGGGAAGCCCGGGCGCGTTCAAAAGGCGCGCGCGAGGCGGCCGGCTCTTCAAGAATGCGCGCCACCAGGTCGCCCAGCTGGACGCCGATGCCGTAGGGCTCCACGACCATGGCCGCGAGCGCGCCGCGGATCACACTGTCCTCATCTGTTGCCAGCAACGGCAGCGCGCGCGACTGCGCTGCAGCGGCAAGCGCCTCGACGGGTGCGGCGGGCAACAGGTCGCGGTCGAGGAGGAGGACGCTCGTTTCGGGGTCGAGCTCGGAGATCCTGTTGCTGACCGCATTCTGCAACACCGACACCGGTAGCGGCATGATCGTCAGCCCCCGGCGTCTGGCAGCAGCGGTCAGGCGTTGCAGGCGCGCCTGCATGTTTCCGTCGATCGGATCGACCGGCACCGCGACAGTCTTGGTTTCCGGCGCCAGTTTCGCAATCAGTGCGAACTGCTCGCTGTGGGTGTCACCGGACACGATGCCGGTCACCGTCCGCCGCCGCCGGTCGCGTTTATAGGCTTCGGCGGTCTCCAGCGAGACACCGGTGACCACCAGGGGCAGACGCGAATTTGCCGCCACCGCCGCCGCGATCGACGGTTCGGTGATCGCAACCAGTACGTCGGCGCCGCGGCGAACGAACGCCCGAACCTGATCCGTCGCACGCGTCGTATCGGCGCCGGCGTCGGCGACCTCGATTGTGATTGTGTCGCCGGGCCATCGGCCGCGTTCGGCCAGCCGATCGCGCATGCCGTCAATGATAGCCTGGATGTCCGCATTGCTGGTGATGGTCGTCACCGCGACGAACGGCATGTTCTGCCCGTCTTGCTTGTTCTGGGCGCCGGCATGTCCGACGCCGGCCAAGGCCACGATCAGACCGCTCGCGAGCGCGAATATTCCCGTTCTGAATTGCTTTGCTCGTGGGACCATCGCGACAGCGTGGCGTCCCGGTCCGGGCGCGTCAATCATCGGTGGTTGGCAATTTGGCGGACGGGTGTGAATGGCGGTGTGCCGTCGACTTTGAACCCGGCGATGAAGGCTTGTCCGGCGGGGCCGGTCAGCCAGCCTACGAACCGCGCGGCGGCACCCGCGGCAATGTGGGCATGGCGTTCGGGATTGATCGGAATGACGGAATAGGGGTTGTCCAGGTGAGGGCCGCCCGCGAGCAGGATCTCGAGATCGCCGCGGTTGGCGAAGCCGTTCCACGAACCGCTTTCCGTAAACGTATAGGCGGACAGCGCGCTCGCCATATTCAGCGTAGCGCCCATCCCCGAGCCGGTTTCCCGGTACCAGCGGGCGCGGTCCGCCCATGGTGCCAGGCCCGCACGGCTCCAGATGCCGCGCTCGGCGGCGTTGGTGCCGCTTCTGTCGCCACGCGAAATGAAAGCAAACGGCCCGGCGGCAATGCGTGACAGCGCGCCTGCCGCGTCCGGCGCGGTGCGAACGTCGGCCGGGTCGCCCGCCGGTCCGACGATCAGGAACTGACTCGTCATCACCGGATAGCGGGCCACGCCATCGCCATCCGCGATGAAGGTTTTCTCCGCATCGGGGTGATGGACCAGCACCACATCGAAGTCGCCGCTGCGCCCAAGCTGCAAAATCGCGCCGGAGCCCCGCACGACAGCGCGAACCTCGATCCCGGTGTCGTCGCGAAATGCGTCCAGCAGCGGGCCGAGCAAGCCCGAATTCTCAACCGATGTGGTCGTTCCGAGCAGCAGCGCGCGGCTTCGCTCGTCGGCCGGCGTTTCGGACGCTGCGAGCAACGCTGCCAGCAGGAGCGGGGCCGCAAATATCCGCGCGAGGATAGTCACCAGAGAAGCTCACCCGTCACGAACGCACGGCCCTCTTCGGTCGTGGGTTGTTCGAAGAACTCGTCCGCATCGCCGCACTCCAGCAATCGACCCTTGTGCAGGAACAGGATTTCATCCGCGATGCGCCGCGCTTGTGCCAGATCATGAGTCGCCATCACGACCTTGGTGTCGGCGGCGTGGAACCCCTCGATCAGGGTTTCGACGGCACGGGTCGCGGCCGGGTCGAGGCTTGATGTCGGCTCGTCGAGGAACAACACCTCCGGTTCCGTTGCCCAGGCCCGGGCCAGCGCGAGGCGCTGCTGTTCGCCGCCCGAAAGTACCCGTGCGGGGCGTCGCGCCACATGGGTTAGACCCGCCAGCGCCAGCGCGGCATGTGCGCGGGCCAGCCGATCGGCGCGTGGAACGCCATGCGTGGCAAGCGCGTGGGTGATGTTTGCGACCGTCGAGCGCCGCAGCATGACGGGATGCTGAAACACCATGGCCTGCCGCCGGGCAGACGGCCGTTCGTCCAGAGCCCAACGAATCTCCCCCGATGTCGGGGTCAAAAGACCGTGGCAGAGGCGGAGCAGGAGGCTCTTGCCCGCGCCGTTTGGGCCGAGCAAAACCGTTCGCCGTCCGGCCTGCAGCGTGAAGCTCACATCGTCGAGCAGACGCGTCCCGCCGGCTTCGAAGGCGAGGCGATGGGCGCGTAGCGGGAGAATTGAAGCGGGGCCGCTCATGTCATCATCCTCAGGCCAGGGCCGCGCGTTTGCCGGCCGACGTGTTGATAATTTGTACGGCGGCGTTGACCGTGAGCGCCAGGAACAGGAGTACGATCCCAAGCCCGAGCGCGGTCGACAGATTGCCCTGGCTGGTCTCGAGCGCGATGGCGGTCGTCATCACCCGGGTCGCATGGTCGATGTTCCCGCCGACGATCATCACCGCGCCCACCTCCGCGATGGCCCGGCCGAACCCGGCGAGCACGACGGTGGTGAGGGAATAACGCGCATCCGTGATCAGGGTTGCGAGTGTCGTGACTGGCCCGGCATCGAGAGAGCGCAGATGTTCGCCATACTCGACCCACAGGTCGGCAATGATCTGCCGGGTCAGCGCCGCCACGATGGGCGTGACCAGGATCGTCTGGGCAATGATCATCGCGGTCGGTGTGAACAGCAGGCCCAGCACCCCGAGTGGCCCCGCGCGCGAAAGCAGCAGGAATACGATCAGCCCGACCACGACCGGCGGCAGGCCCATGAAGGTGTTGAGCAACAGGATGACGAAACCACGGCCGGGGAAGCGCGCCAGCGCCACGATGGCGCCGAGGGGGAACCCGATCAGGCAAGCCAGCGCGACTGCGGACAGGCTGACCCGCAGGGACAGCCCGACGATCGACAGGAAGTCGGCATCGAAGCTGACCAGCAGTGCACCGGCTTCCGAAAAGGCTGTAACGAAGGTTTCCATGTGGTTTCTGCGTGAATTCGCTGGCTTCTGTCTTGGACCCACTATCTATGCAGGCCGGTGGTGCATGTCCACCGAGGGCGTTCTTGTGATCCATGCGGGCGGGGCCCCTACACCGGTTTGCAATTATCGCGTAGGGGCGGGTTTCCAACCCGCCCGCGTATCCAGCGGTCACGATTGTGCGGATCAATCACACCGTCTTTTTGATATGCTGTGCGGATCATGCCGTCTGATCACACCATACAGCCAAATCCCGACGACCCGCGCCTGACCGAGCCGGTCCGCGGGATCGACCAGGACGGCAACCCGGTCGATTCACGGGTCGTGGTCGAGCGGCCGCTCACCCTGTTCCTCAACGGGCAGGAGATCGTCACCATGATGACGATTGGTGACTATCCCGATCATCTCGCCGTCGGCTATCTGGCGAACCAGAACATGCTGCTGCCCGACGACACGATCACCGGCATCGACCATGACGACGATCTGGGCGTGGTCGTGGTCCGTACCGACCGGGAGACCGACTACGAGGCGCGGCTCAAGAAAAAGACGCTGACCAGCGGTTGCGCCCAGGGGACTGTTTTTGGCGATCTCATGGAATCCCTCGAAGGGGTGGTGCTGAAGCCGGATGCCGAACTGCGCACCTCGTGGCTCTACACATTGACCAAAGCCATCAACACCATGCCCAGCCTGTATCTCGCCGCCGGCGCCATCCATGGCTGCGTGCTGTGCGAACAGGATAAGCCGCTGATCTATATGGAAGACGTCGGCCGCCACAACGCGGTGGACAAGATCGCCGGCTACATGCGCCTCAAGGGCATCGCCGCCGACGACAAGATCTTCTACACGACCGGCCGGCTAACCTCGGAGATGGTCATCAAGACCGTGCATATGGGCATTCCCATCCTGGTCTCCCGCTCGGGCTTCACCGCCTGGGGCGTGGATCTCGCCCGCGAGGCGAACCTGACCCTGATCGGCCGCGCGCGGGGCCGCCGCTTCATGGCGCTGGCGGGGGAACAGCGGATCACGTTCGATGCGGATATGGGTGACAATTCGCTAGACGGCGTCGCGCGCAAGCGATCGCGGGAGTTGGCACCCTGAGCGATATGCGTTTGAACGGCGTCCTCGGCGTCATCCTCGCCGGCGGGCAGGCGCGGCGTCTCGGGGGCGGCGACAAGGCGTTGCAAGAAGTCGCGGGTCGGCCGCTGCTGGCCCACGCGATCGAGCGTCTCGAACCCCAGGTCTCGCGAATCGCCCTCAACGCCAACGGTGACCCGGCGCGTTTTGAGCCATTCGGTTTGCCGGTCGTACCCGATACCGTCGGAGGCTTCGCCGGCCCCCTCGCGGGTGTGCTTGCGGGGCTGGACTGGGCGGCGGCGAACGCGCCCGAATGTGAATGGGTGGTGACCGTGGCGACCGACGCGCCGTTCTTCCCCGATGATCTGGTTGCGCGGTTCATGGCGGCGACCGAATCCGAGAATGTGGACCTGGCATGCGCGGAATCCGGGGGGCGGGCCCACCCGGTCTTCGGTCTCTGGCCGGTCCGGCTGCGCGAGGATTTGCGCCGTGCACTGGTCGATGAGGACATCCGCAAGGTCGATCGCTGGACGGCGCGGCACAGGCTGGCCGTGGTCTCGTTTCCCGCTCCGGTGGTGGACCCGTTCTTTAATATCAACCGCGCCGAAGACATTGCGGCGGCGGCGGAAATTTTCACAAATCTGAAATAGTGCGGCGGGCCGAGACGTGAATTGACTCTTGTCTCCGGACTCACTTAAATCGCCTCCGCAGAATAAAGCACCCTGGCAAATCAGGCGTGCCGCACACCAGCCGGAACAAAAACTGGCGGTGTGCAAGACGGCCCGAGGGAGGGGAGGAGAGGAGAGCAAAGACGGAAGAGCGCCTGGCGCTCAACCAGCGGGAATGGGAACAAAAATAAGACCTACCCGTGGAAAATGCTCTTGCTTAGATCTGAGGGGTCCGGTGCGGATACGCGCCGGGCCTTTTTCTTTTGGGGCTGATTGTCGAGTTCCCGAGATTCCATCCTTCGAGACGCGCGCGCTGCTCGCTCCTCAGGATGGGGCAGACGGATATCCGCATGCTGAGGAGCCCGCCGGAGGCGAGCGTCTCAAAGCATGCGGCGGGAGTATGCTACTCCGCCGCGACCTCTTTCAGATTGCCCTCGTCATCGACTACCAGCCCGGTCTCGCGGGCGCGGTCGATCACGCTGGGGTGCCAGGCGACCTTGCCGGCATCGGGGCCGCCGACGATCGCCAGCATCAGCGCGTCGTCCTCGTCGGTGATGCAGCGGAAGCCCCGATACACGCCCACGGGCACACTGACCACGTCGAGGGGCTCGAGCGCGATGGCGCGCTCCTCGTCACCTTCCAGCCAGACCACCTCCCAGGTACCCTTCATCGGCACGAAGACCTCTTCGGTCTGGTGGACATGGAAGGCCGGGCCCGCACCGCCGCTGTTCGTGCGCTTGTTGTAGACAAGCGAAAACCCGAAGGCGTTGCCCAGCTTCGGTATGAGATCGGGGTCGTCCTGATTCTCGGTCACGTTCATGCCGATAACGTTGACGATCTCGCGCTCATGACCGGGCATCCGCTGGTCGAGATAGGCGAGGTCCGACCCGTTGCAGTCGGCGTAGCGCACGACATGCTTCTTCTCCATGTCGGCGGCGGAAATCTTCGGCGTGTTCATGTTAATCCCTCTCCTTGAATGTCCCGAGTGTCCAGCGGCGGGCCAGTGGTGTCAATTCGGCACGCCCCACATTCGTCATGCGCGGACCTGATCCGCGCATCTCTGTCTCGACACCTTGGTGAGATGCCCGGGTCGAGCCGGGGCATGACGGTTGAGGCGGGGGCTATTCCGCGGCGACCTTCGCGGCCGCTTCCACCTTTGCGGCACAGAACTTGAACTCGGGAATCTTCCCGAACGGGTCGAGCTGCGGGTTGGTCAGCAGGTTGGCCGCTGCCTCGGCGAAGCAGAAGGGAATGAAGACCATGCCCTCGGGCACATCCCGATCCGCGCGGGCCGCGATCTCGATGGTACCGCGCCGGGTCGAGACCCGGATCGGGTCGCCGGGCCAGACATCGAGCCGTTTCATCTCGCGCGGATGCAATGATGCGACCGCTGCGGGCTCGAGATGATCGAGGATCGTCGCGCGGCGCGTGATCGCGCCCGTGTGCCAGTGTTCGAGCATCCGTCCGGTCGAAAGAACCATGGGGTAGTCCGTGTCGGGCAGCTCGTCGGGCGGCAGCACCTCGGTCGGGACGAACTTGCCCCGGCCCGAGGGGGTGGGGAAGCCCTCGGCGAACATGATTTCCGTGCCGGGCCCGTCTTCGTGGTCGCACGGATAGGTCACTGCCCCCTCGCGCTCCAGCCGCTCCCACGTGATGCCGTCGATCGAGTGCATGGCCTCGCGCAATTCCGCATAGACGTCGCTTGGGTGTTCATAGTCCCAGTCGAGGCCGGCGCGGCGCGCGATCTCCTGGATGATCCACCAATCCTGCTTTGCCAGGCCCGGTGCATCGAGGGCCGGGCGGCCCATCTGGACCTGGCGGTTGGTGTTGGTGACCGTGCCCGATTTCTCCGGCCATGCCGACGCCGGCAGGATCACATCGGCATGAAAGGCCGTCTCGGTCAGGAAGATTTCCTGCACCACGAGGTGATCGAGCGCGGCGAGGCCCTGGCGGGCATGGTGCTGATCCGGGTCAGACATGGCCGGGTTCTCGCCCATCACATACATGGCCCGGATGTCGTGTTCGCGTGCCGCGTCCATGATCTCGACGACGGTCAGCCCCGGTTCTGGGTTGAGGTCTTCGACGCCCCAGAGGCGTTCGAACTTCGCCTTTGTGTCCGGGTTGGCGACGCTCTGGTAGTCGGGATAGACCATGGGGATCAGGCCCGCGTCGGACGCGCCCTGGACGTTGTTCTGGCCGCGCAGCGGGTGCAGGCCGGTGCCGGGCCGGCCGACATGGCCGGTCATCAGCGCCAGCGAGATCAGGCAGCGCGCATTGTCGGTGCCGTGGACATGCTGGGAGATGCCCATGCCCCAGAAGATTATCGCCCGCTTGGCGGCGGCGTAGGTGCGCGCGACCGTCTTGATGGTCTCGGGGTCGACTCCGCAGACCGCCGACATCGCCTCGGGCGTGAAGTCGGTGAGCGACGCCCGCAGCGCCTCGTAATCTTCCGTGTAGCCGGCGATATATTGTTCGTCGGTCAGCCCTTCCGCGACAATTGTGTGCATGATCGCATTGAGCAGGGCGACGTCCGTCCCCGGCTTGAACTGCAGGAAGTGATCGGCGTGGCGGGTTAGCGCGTAGCCCCGCGGATCCATCAGGATCAGTTTTGCCCCGCGCCTGGCCGCGTCCTTGATGTAGGTGGCGGCGACCGGATGATTTTCCGTGGGACGCGCGCCGATGACGATGATGCAGTCGGTGTCGGCAGCGGCGGTGAATGGTGCGGTCACGGCGCCGGAGCCGATGGTTTCCATCAGCGCCGCGACTGAACTGGCATGGCACAGCCGCGTGCAGTGATCGACATTGTTGGTGCGGAACCCGGCGCGGATCAGCTTCTGGAACAGATAGGCCTCTTCGTTCGAACCCTTGGCGGAGCCGAACCCGGCAATCGCCTGGCCGCCATGGGTGTCACGTGCCCGCGTCAGTCCGGCGGCGGCAGCGTCGAGGGCTTCATCCCAGCTGGCCTCGCGGAAGTGGGTCGAGGGGTCGGCCGGGTCCACCTGATCGTCCCAGCGTTTGCCGACGCCGTCCTTGCGGATCAGCGGTGTGGTCAGCCGGTGGGGGTGATGCACATAGTCGAGCCCGAAACGTCCCTTCACGCAGAGGCGCTGCTCATTGGCCGGGCCGTCGCGGCCGTCGACCTTCTGTATCTTGCCGTCCTTCAGGTGATAGGTGATCTGGCAGCCGACCCCGCAGAAGGGACAAACGCTGTCGACGGTCTGATCGGCCTTCTCGACGCCGACCCCTGCCTCGTCGACCATGCTGGCCGGCAGCAACGCGCCGGTAGGGCAGATCTGAACACATTCGCCGCAGGCCACGCAGCTGGACTGGCCCATGGGGTCGTCGAAATCGAAGACGATCTTCGATTCGGCACCCCGCATGGCCATGCCGATCACGTCGTTGGTCTGCACCTCGCGGCACGCCCGCACACACAGATTGCAATGGATGCAGGCGTCGAGGTTGACCGCCATCGCGGCATGGCTCGCGTCGGCCTCGGGCACGGCGTCACGGGCAGGAAACCGGCTGAATTCGACATCCACCGTGTCGGCCCACTGCCAGAATTGGGAGTCTCCGTCGTGGGCCGTGGCGCGGTCCGGCTGGTCGGCGGCCAGCAGTTCGATCACCATCGAACGCGCCTTGCGCGCCCGCTCGGCCTCGCTGTCCACCACCATGCCGTCGGTCGGTTTGCGCAGGCACGACGCGGCCAGCACTCGCTCGCCCTCGATATGCACCATGCAGGCACGGCAATTGCCGTCGGGCCGGTAGCCCGGCTCGGGGGCATAACAGAGATGCGGGATATTGGTGCCCTCGCGGGCCGCGACCTGCCAGATGGTCTCGTCGGGCGCGGCTGTGACCGCGCGCCCATTGAGGGTGAAGGAGATGGGTTCGCTCATGGTCGAAGCCTGCCGTCTGGAGGATGTGCTTGTCCAGCCAAGAAGCCCCAAACGGCGTCATGCGCGGACTTGATCCGCGTATCTCGTCTCGGTCGGTGCCGAGATGCCCGGGTCCAGCCCGGGCATGACGACGATTTTCTATCGAAACCCTAGCGAATCTCGATCAACTCGACGTCGAACATCAACGTGGCGTTCGGCGGGATGACCCCGCCGGCGCCGCGCGCGCCGTAGCCCAATGCGGGCGGAATGATCAGTGTGCGCTTGCCGCCCGGCCGCATGCCCGCCACGCCTTCGTCCCAGCCGCCGATTACGCGGCCGGCGCCGAGGGGGAAGTTGAAGGGCTGGTTGCGGTCGACGGAGCTGTCGAATTTGCTGCCCTTCTCACCGTCGACATAGAGCCAGCCGGTGTAGTGGACGACCACATCGTCGCCCGCCTTGGCTTTCTCGCCGGCGCCGGGCGCCGACTCGATATAGCGCAGGCCGCTGGATGTGGTGATGGTGTCTTGAGCGTCGGAATCGTTGGGCATGATGAAAACCATTGCCGCGGCGAGGAGCACCGCGGTCAGCAAGTGTTGAAGACGATTTGGGCGTGCCATGGGATACCTCTGAATTGGAAAGTGCAAGACCGAACCAGCACTAGCCCGATCGTGCACCTGATCGTAATAAACTGCGCGTGAATACATCACGCGTTGGCCCGGAGAATACCCCGTTGCACCGCGCTCGTCAGCGCCGCTCCCTCATAAAGTCCCATGGCGTTGGTTTGCCGCAGGAAACCGAACTTTGCGTAGAAGTCCTCCTTGCCGATGACCGACGTCAGGAATATCCGCTCGAAGGGGAGTTTCGCCAACAGTCCCTCCATCAATAACCGGCCGACGCCGCTTCCCTGATGTTCAGTCGCGACGACCACATCGAAGACCGTCGCGTAATAGACCCCGTCGGACGTGGCGCGGGCGGCAGCGACGAGTTCATCGTCCTTGTGGATAAAGACCGATGCGTAGCTGCCGTGAAAGGCGCGCGCGAGATCGAACGCCTTGCGGTCGAACAGGTTCGCCGCGGCCATGATATTGGCCAGCGCCCACCAGTCGATGGTCGAGAGTTCGTCGCTTAATCTGTATTCGCTCTGCATGGTTCGGTCCCCGCTCGCTTGGGTTGTTTGCCGGGTCCATGCACAAAAAAACCGCCGTGCATGTTGCCGGCGGTCCGTTGGTCTTTTGTGATGTGATGGGTGCTAAGCCATCGTCTCCACAAACACGGAACCGCCCTCGCTCGCGCGTCGCGCGGCAAGTTTCCACATGTGATTCATCATGGCGGCTCGGTTGATCATGGCGCGGCTTTTAGGCCGACTTCCGCAATGCGTCAACCCGCTGCGCATTGACGCTGGTGCAAATGCGGCGCGATCATGTCGGCGACAGCAGGAACGGGGAGAAGGACGATGGCACCGAACGAGGTTGGCGAGTATCTGCCGGGTGATCCGCGATACGGCCTGAACGCAGAGGAGTTGGGGCGTTATTACAGCCAGAAGCCGGCGCAGTGGGTGATCTTTGCCTGGGACGGCGACGGACAAGCCGCCACGCGCGACGCGCAGATCGATGCGCAGAAAGAATACGCAAAGACGATTGGCGAAAGGCTTGTCGGCTACGGCCATATTCTGTCCGATGACGGAGCGGAGACACGGGCGACCACATGGTTCGTACAACTCGACGACCGTGCGGCAGCCGAGGCGTTCATTGCCGCAGATCCGTTGAACCTTGCGGGCGTTTATGACCGGATCGACATCCGGCGCTGGTCGAACAGCTTCCTCAAGCGCGCAGCCGACTACAAGCGAAAGGGGCTGGAACAGTATTTCTGTACGGGTTCGAAGATCGAGGATGCCACCGGATTTATCGCCAAGCATCTGCACGCCCATGAGAGCTACTTCAAGACCTATGAGGACAGCTTCGTCTTTCGCGGGCCCCTGCGTTCCGAAGATGGGTTGGTGAATGTGGGCACCGCGTTGTTGCTTGAGCTGCCCGATCGCGCCGCTGCGGAGGATTTCTGGAACAATGAGCCCTTCGCCGCGAACGGCGGCTATCAGGACGATTCTCGTATCTATCGCTGGACTTTCGGAGACTAGTCCGCCGGGGTTTGCCGCTGGTCGTTGAAGTATTTCAGGACGCTTTCCATCGGGTTGGGGGCGGCCTGGCCGAGCCCGCAGATCGAGGCGTCGCGCATGGTCTGCGACAACTCACCCAGCAACGCCGCGTCCCAGTCGCCGGCCTGCATCAGCTTGACCGCCTTTTCGCAGCCGACCCGGCATGGCGTGCATTGGCCGCAGCTCTCATCCTCGAAGAATTGTGTCAGGTTGAGCGCCGCTGCTCGGATATCGTCTTCCTGGGACAGAACCACGACCGCGCCCGATCCCACGAACGCCCCATATTCCTCCAGCGCCCCGAAAGCGAGCGGCAGGTCGGCCATGGATGCGGGCAGAATGCCGCCAGACGCGCCGCCGGGCAGGTAGGCGCGGAGCGTATGGCCATCGGCCATGCCGTCGCAATATTCCGCGACCAGTTCATTCAGGGTGATGCCGTTGGGCGCGACCTTGACGCCCGGGGTCTTGACCCGGCCCGAGACCGAGAAGGCCCGCACCCCGGCATGGCCGCGACGGCCCTGATCCTTGTACCAATCGGTGCCGGATTCCAGGATTTCGCGGATCCAGAACACGGTCTCGACATTGTGGACCAGCGTCGGCTGCCCGAAGACGCCGTTCTGGGCCACATAGGGCGGCCGGTGTCGCGGCAGGCCGCGTTTGCCCTCGATCGATTCGATCAGCGCGCTCTCCTCGCCACAGATATACGCGCCCGCACCACGGCGGAGCTGGATAAAGCCGGGCCCGATGATGCCCGCCGCCTCGATGGCCGCGATTTCGTGGAGAAGTATCTCGCGCGCGGCGGGATACTCATCGCGCAGATAAATCCATAGTGATTCCGCGTCGACGGCCCAGGCAGCGATCAACGCACCTTCGAGAATCGAATGGGGCGAGCGTTCGAGGAAATACCGGTCCTTGAAGGTGCCCGGTTCGCCTTCGTCGGCGTTGATCACCACCGTGCGCGCACCGTCCTCGGCGCGTACGAAATCCCATTTCCGTGCGACGGGAAAACCAGCGCCCCCCATGCCCCGCAGATCGGCCCGTTCGAGGGCCGAATGGACCATCTCATAGGAGCGGTTGTCGGTCACGCATGACTGGAAGATGGCATAGGCGCCACGCTTCAGGGCCACATCGAGGGTCTGATAGGGCTCGATGCGGGGTGCGGTTTCGCCCGCGGAGATCGCCGCGGTGACGATGTCCGGTGTGGCATGATCGATATGCCTGTGGCCGACCTCGGCCACAGGCGCATGGTCGCAGCGGCCCATGCAGGGCGCACGCACGACCCGCACGTCGCCGGGCGCGTCCGATTGAAGCGCGGTTCGCAAGCGGTCCGATCCGGCCTGCATGCACGGCAGGCTGTCGCACACCCGCACCGTCAGCGACGGCATCCGCACATCGTCGTCGGTTGCGACATCGAAATGGGCATAGAAAGTCGCGACCTCATACACCTCGACCAGAGACAGCTTCATCAGGTCGGCCAGTGCCGCCAGCTGGCGCGGGGACAGGCCGCGATGGGCGTCCTGGATCATATGCAGATACTCGATCAGCATATCGCGGCGCAGCGGCGCCGCGCCGAGAAGCGCCTGTATCTCCGTGACCGCGTCGGGATCGACCTGTCGTCCCTTCGGGTGGTGGGCGGCCTTGCGGCGCCCGCTGCCGGGATGATGGAAATCGTGCGGCGTCTGCTCACTCATGATCGGCCAGCTGCTCGAAGTTGATTGGATGGATGGGGCGGGGCGGGCGAATCGCATTAGATTGACCAGCGTCGCCGGGGTCAACCGGGCGAAAAGTCTGGCGGTAAATCGAGGGCCAACGATGGAACCGACAATCGAATTGCGGGTCGCCGAACTTCTCGCGTCGCGGCTGTGTCACGACCTGATCAGCCCCGTGGGTGCGGTCAACAGCGGGATCGAGTTGATGACCGAGTTCGGGGACGGCCCCGACAGCGAGAGCATGGCGCTGATCACGAGCAGCGCGCGCACGGCATCGGACAAGCTGCTGTTCTTCCGGATCGCCTATGGCAATGCGGGGTCCGGGTCGAATGTTGCGCTGGCGGACGGGCTGGGGCTCATCGCCCCGGTATGCGTCAACCAGCGAACCGAGGCCGTAATCGACGATGCGAGCGCCGGCGCGATGCCGGGGGCAGGCGGGGTCAAGCTGTTGCTTTGTCTCGCGCTGATGGCCGGCGAATGCTTGCCGCGCGGTGGCACGCTGACGGTACGGGTCGGGCCGGATATGGCCGTGGACATCACGGCGGCCGGGGATGGCGCGCGGATCGGCGAGGGTGAACAGGCCGCACTGGACGGCACCATCGACGGCGAGGATCTCGATCCGAAAACTGCGCACGCTTATTTCACGCATTGTGTGCGCCAACGCCTCGCGGTCGATGTCGCGGTCGCGGCGGCGGAGAATCAGGTGAAATTCACCGCGCAATTGCCGACCGCGCTGTAAGGCGCCGGGCAAACGGAAACGGCCGGCAAAATGCCGGCCGTCCGTATTCGGTTGTGCGTGTTCTTGTCTAAAAAACGGGCTCAGGCGGCTTTCGCCTTGGCCTTTTTCGTTTCCGGTTCTTCGACCGGGTCGCGCAGGACATAGCCGCGGCCCCAGACCGTTTCGATGTAATTGTCGCCGCCGGTGGCCGTCGACAGCTTCTTGCGCAGCTTGCAGACGAACACGTCGATGATCTTGAGTTCGGGCTCGTCCATGCCGCCATAAAGGTGGTTCAGGAACATTTCCTTCGTCAGGGTCGTTCCCTTGCGCAGGCTGAGCAATTCGAGGATGCCGTATTCCTTGCCGGTGAGATGCACCGGTTTGCCTTCGACCGATACCGTCCGGGCATCGAGATTGACATCCATCAAGCCCGTATGAATGACCGAGTCCGCATGACCCTTGGACCGGCGGACAATGGCCTGGACACGGGCGACCATCTCGCGCTTGTCGAATGGCTTCGTCAGATAATCGTCGGCGCCAAACCCGAGGCCCTTGATCTTGTTGTCCGGCTCGTTGAGGCCGGAGAGAATCAGGATCGGCGTTTCCACGCGGGCCTCGCGCAGACGGCGCAGGACTTCGTAGCCGTCCATATCGGGCAGCATCAGGTCCAGGATGATGATGTCGTAGTCATACAGTTTGCCGATCTCAAGGCCGTCTTCGCCGAGATCAGTGGTGTCGCAAATATACCCTTCGGATTTCAGCATCATCTGGATGCTCTGGGCGGTCGCGGTGTCGTCCTCAACAAGCAGAACACGCATATCGTCTCTCCGTTGCATTGCCCACCCATTGGCCAGGGTGTTTGTGCGGCTTAATCATCGTTAACAGACTAAGCCCAAATGGTTAACGGAATGTTGCCAGATTTGGCCATCCCTGAAATACGCACGCTGCGGTTTACTGTTCCTTAAACACGTTGCAGGCAGAATTGCCGGGTTCTCAAGGGTTTTGGCGGTTTTCATGGCCGTTTTCTCCTGCCTAAATGAACCCAAGCGCTGGATGTTGCGTGGTTAATTTTCGTCATATTCTGACCCAGGTTGAAGCAATTCCGGACTGTTACCGCCACGGACGGGTCGCCGCCGTTAAGGGCATGATGGTCGAAGTGGGCGGCGTCCACAGATCGCTATCCGTCGGCGGCCGCTGCAACATCGAAAAGCGAGGCGGCGGGTACGTCGCCTGCGAGGTCGTCGGATTTCGCGACGACCGCGCGTTGTTGATGCCGTTCGACACGCTTGATGGCGTGGGGATTGGCTCCCGTGCCGAACTCGTCGATGCGTCACCCATGGTGCGGCCCGATCCCAGTTGGCTCGGGCGCGTCGTCAACGCGATGGGCGAGGCCGTGGACGGCAAGGCGCCGGTTGAAAGCGGCTGGCAGGCCTATCCTTTGCGGGCGAACCCGCCACCCGCGCACCAACGGCGCCGTGTCGGGGAAAAACTTGATCTCGGTGTTCGCGCGCTCAACACCTTCCTGACCTGTTGTCGCGGTCAGCGTATGGGTATTTTTTCCGGCTCGGGCGTCGGCAAGTCGGTGCTGATGTCGATGTTGTCGCGATACACGAGCGCCGATGTAAACGTCATCGGTCTGATCGGCGAACGTGGCCGTGAAGTGCAGGAATTTCTTGAAGACAATCTGGGACCGGAAGGGATGGCGAAGAGCGTGGTCGTCGTTGCCACGTCGGATGAATCCCCGTTGATGCGCCGTCAGGCCGCCTATCTGACCCTGTCGATCGCCGAGTATTTCCGCGATCAGGGCAACGAGGTCCTCTGCCTCATGGATAGCGTTACCCGTTTTGCCCAGGCCCAGCGCGAAATCGGTTTGAGTGCCGGTGAACCGCCGGCCAGCAAGGGTTACACGCCCACAGTCTTTTCTGAGTTGCCGAAGTTATTGGAGCGGGCGGGCCCCGGGGTCGAGGGAACCGGCAATATCACAGGCCTCTTCACGGTGCTGGTCGAAGGCGACGATCATAACGAGCCGGTCGCCGATGCGGCGCGCGGGACCCTCGACGGGCATATCGTCCTGGAACGGGCGATTGCGGAACGCGGGCGCTATCCCGCGGTGAACATCCTGCGTTCGATTTCGCGAACCATGCCGGACTGTAACAGCCCGTTCGAGAACGCTCTGGTGCTGCGCGCCCGCGCGCTGCTGTCGCGCTATGACGATATGGCCGAGATGATTCGCCTCGGCGCCTACCGACCTGGCGCCGACCCGGATGTCGACGAGGCGATCAAATACTACCCGGCGCTAGAAGCGTTCCTGTCGCAAGCCATCGACGAACGTTGTGGGCTCGATGAGGGGTACGCAGCGTTGGGCCAGATTCTCGAGATGTCGAGCAGCGAGGTTGCGACGTCGGATCTGCCGCCCGGCGCGGTGCCGTTGTCGGATCCCGGAATCAACAATCCCGATATCAATGATCCGGAGCGAAACGCCTCGGCCTATGGTTCACAACTCCCGGAGTTTGGGACGGCGCCGTCGCCTGAGCCGCCGCTTGGTGCAACATCTCAGCATGTCGGGGCCGTCCCGACCCCGCATGACGCATGAAGTCACTCCGGACACTGATCCGACTGCGTAAACACACGCTTGATGAAGCGCGGCGAGAGTTGGCGGAGTTGCAGCGGGCAATCGATGCGATCGATCAGGCGCGCAAGAACCTTGATCGTGAACTGGCCGAAGAATCAGCGACCGCACGCGCCGACGTTGAAGCGTCCTACGGTTACGGAGATTATCTGGTGACAGTGCGCGAGCGGCGCAGCGAGTTTGACCGACAGGCCGCGGAACTTGCGCAACGGGTCGCGTTGGGGGAGGCGGCGGTGCGCGAGGCGTTTCGCGAGGTCAAGCAGCTCGAGATCGCAGACGCGCGCCGTCTCGAACGCGAACGCGCCGAGGCGGCACGTCAGGAACAGTCCGCTTTGGACGAGGTGGCGCTTTCGGGGTTCCGGCGTCTGGAAGAAGGCTAGGCAAAGACCCCGGTCACAGCTTCGTCCACATCGTCGAGTGGCGCGACGGCGAATGGGTTTTGCACCTGGAACCCGATCTGGCCTGTTGCGGAGAATTCGGCGTTGGCCGCGGCAAACAACAAGCTGATATCGGACTGGATGGTCGCACACAGGTTGTCGTGAGACCGGACCATCAAATCGAAACGCCCGGGGCGAACAAGCCCGTCCAATTGTATTGCGCCCAGCTGGCTGAGCGATGCCTCGACAACGAAGCGGGTGCCCAATGGTTCACCTTCGTCGTTTGTCTCCGCGTCCTGATGGCGCAAATAAAATCTTATCTGTTCCAGGGTTCGATCATGCACAAGCGGCAACATGGCCACACGCCATTCGCCGTTGATTGGTTCTGCCGCGATGCGCGAAAGTTTTCCGAAATCGTCGGACAGGCGGCCAAGAAGGGGCGCCTTTTCGCTGCCCTCAAGGGCGCGCAGCGCGTCGCGCCCGAGCCATTCCTGAAAATTGCCGTGGAACAAGGCGTTCAGCAGGAACACCATGCCGGTGGTGAGATTTGGGCCGGTGGCGGGAATGGAAGTCGTGATCATCGGGCCGGCGCGCCCGGTCTCGGCACCCGCCAGGACGGCATGCGCTTGCTCGAGCGCCGTCCACGCCCCGCCCAGCGTTGTGAGGGACGCCGTGCCAGCCACGGGCGATATCGCAACCGGCGTCCTGCCTGTCGGTTCGAGGACCAGATGCAGGCCGGGCTTTAAGTTCCCGACGGTTGGCAGGGACATCGTCCCCGTGCCGGCCTGGATGATGGACGGACCCGTGGGCGATGAGGAAATCACACGCCCGGAAGTCGCGCTCTTTGCCAGCGTTGTTGGGTCGGGCTTCGCCGCGGATAGCGCGATGACGCGGGCCTCGATGGTCGGGTTGCGCGTCCCTTGCCCATCGGTGGGGACGGGACGAATCTGAACGACATCTCCCACCCGAATCGGGGCGACCGACGTCTGCGTGTTCTGGGTGCCGGCAGCCTTGCCGTGACGGCCGGTGGCGCCATCGATGAGCGTGAGCTCCGTCGGTACACCGGCGCGGGTGATCTGGAGTTGCAGGACGGCACCGCGGACCGGGTTCGCATCCAGGTCCAGCGCGAGCTGTCCGAAGCGGGTCTCGACCAGAACCTTTCCATCGGCTGTGCGTCCGATGGCGACGGCGCGAACCATTTGCCCGTTCGAAAGCGCGGACAATGCGGGCGGTGGATTGGGAAGCAGGATTGTCGAACCGGATCCGGCACCCCCGGTTCCGCCGCCGGCCGACGCCGTGGACGCAACATGACCCCCGACGGGCGATGAAGGTGACGCGGAAGTGACCGGCTGGCTCATGGCGATCCGATGCTAGAAAAAGCGCCGGAGGCTCTTCGCAATTTTCTCGACATCCGCTGCGGCCGCGGCCGTCGGATGACGGGTCATCATCAGGGTTTGATTGCGGATGGTCTCGGTGACCAGGCGGTCGATCCGGATGATCCCTGCGAGGGGCGGCTGGCTCCCGAGAAACTTTTCGCAGGCCTTCGCGAGAGTTTGATATACGCGCTCGCCTTCCGCTGCACTCGCGGCCTGGTTCACGACAATGCGCATATCTTTTTCCGGTTCGCGCATCTTCATCAGCTTCACGAAGGCATAGGCATCCGTCAGCGCTGTCGGCTCTGCCGTGGTGACCACCAATATGGTGTCTGCGGTGGCGGCCAGGGAGCGAACCATGTTGTCCACGCCGGCGCCGAGATCCAGGATCACACGATCGTAGCCCTCACTGACGATATCGAGATCGGCGAACAGACGGTCCATGCGCCCCTGCGGGAGGTTCGCCAGCGTGGCGGTGCCCGAGCTCCCCGCGATGACATCCAGATTCTCGGCAACGTTGGCGGTCACCGCGTCCTCAATGCGCGCGCGTCCGGCCATCACCTCCGACAAATCCGTCGTGGGCGCGATGCCGAGCTGCACATCGACGTTGGCGAGCCCCAGATCACCGTCAAACAGGAGCGTGCGGCGACCCTTCAGAGCAAAATTATGTGCCAGCGTGGACGAAAACCATGTCTTGCCGACACCGCCTTTGCCCGACGCGACCGCAATTCGGCGGCCATTGACCCGGGGTGCCGTGGATTGCGCGGCGGTGGATTCCTGATGCACGCCAACTTCGGTCATGTCGCCGAAATCCTTTCTGCGGCCAAGCGCGCGTTCTCCGCCTCGGCCTCCTCGTGAAGTAACAACGCCGGCAGCATCAACCGCGCCAGCGCGACGGGATTTAGTGTGCCGAGGCCGCCGCCGTTCTGCCCCAGAATTTCAGGCGATACGGAGACGTCCGAAAAGGCCAGGCCGCTTTCATATGCGGCCTCGAGCAGGCTGCCGAGACGCCGGGTCATGTCGACCCGGGTGACGATCATCCGCTTGCATTTGAGATGGTGGAACGCGTGGGCGGTTTCGATCGCATCGACACGATCAATGCCGGCGGGCATGACCAGGATGGGCTCGACGTCCGCCGCTTCAATAAATCCGGCGAGATAATCGGCGTCTACGGCATCGAACGGATTGATGCCCGTGCTGTCGATGATCGAGACGTCGCCCGTGCTGCCGGCGACCAACGCAGCCAACTCCCGGGGATCGTGCGCCGCCCGCATGCCGATGCCGAGAGCTTCCGCGAGGGCATTCAGATGGTCGATGCCGCCGGTTTTGAGCGTATCGATCGAAAACAGGCGGACGCCGTTCCCGGCGCGCGATGCGCGTGCAGCCATCTTTGCCGCCGTAACGGTTTTGCCGGATCCCGGTGGGCCGATCAGCAATGTCGCGCGTTTGAGGCCGGTATCGGTGACCACGCGGCCGCCAAGTTTGCCGAGTGGCTGGAAGTCGAACACCGTATCCAGCGCGGCGGCAAGCGCGAGGGCCGGGGCGATCGGCTTGGTTACGAAGGAGGCTGTCTCCAGCAGGCGTGTTGCCAGATCTCCTGTGAGTCCATTGTCCGCCAGCGCGGCACGCAGCGCCGGGATGGGGTCATCGACCGGCTGCCCGTTGAATTGCTTTTTGTCGAGGACGAGCGACTTGGGGTCGGTCTCCTTGTCCGGGATCGCGGCGGTCACGCGAACAGCCTTGCCTTGTTTGACGCGGTCGGTGGAGACGATCAGTGCATCTTCGCCGAATGTCTCACGGACCTTCTTGATCGCGTCCTGCAGGGAGCTGGCCTCGAAGCTTTTCAAACGCATTGCGTATCGCTCCTAGACCGCCCCGAGGGTCCGGATGCGGACTTTGGGGTGGACTTCATTCTGAGACAGGATTGTCGTTTGCGGGCGGAAGCGCTCCACCACCGAGCGGACAAACGGCCGCACGCCGGGGCTGGTCAGCAGGATCGGGGCCGCGCCTTCCAGGGAGAACCGGTCGAATTCCTGGCGCACGATGGTGATGAACTCCTGGAGTTTGGACGGTGCCATGGCCAGGTGGATGTCGTCACCGTCACCGATCAGAGACTCCGAGAATGCCTGTTCCCAGTCCGGCGACAGGGTCACGATGGGGAGGAAGCCGTCGCCGTTCGTGTGATTGTCGCTGAGCTGGCGGGCCAGGCGCGAGCGGACATGCTCGGTGATGGCGGTCACGTTGCGGGTCGCGACGCAGGCCTCATTGATCGCTTCCAGGATAGTCGCCAGATCGCGGATCGACACGCGTTCGGTCAGCAGATTCTGCAGGACGCGCTGGATGCCGCCGACGGTGATCTGGTTCGGGACCAGGTCCTCGATCAGCTTCTGGTGGTCCTTGTCGAGCTCGTCGAGGAGGCGCTGGGTTTCGCTGAAGGACAGCATTTCGGACATGCTGTCCTTGACCACTTCGGTCAGGTGCGTGGTGATTACGGTCGGCGGATCGACCACGGTGTATCCGCGGAAAAGCGCCTCTTCCTTATGTCCCTCGGAGACCCACATGGCCGGGAGCCCGAAGGTCGGCTCGACGGTGTCTTCGCCCGGCAGGGAGATCGGTTCGCCGCGCGGATCCATCGTCAGCATCATGTTGGGGCGCACATCACCACGCCCGGCTGCGATTTCCTTGACCCGAACGACATAGGCGTTGGGCCCGAGCTGCATATTGTCCTGGATGCGGACGGCGGGAAGAATGAAACCCATTTCCGAGGCGAGTTGACGGCGCAGCGCCTTGATCTGGTCGGTCAGGCGCTGGCCTTTCTCCGAGTTGATCATCGACAACAGGCCATAGCCCAACTCGAGCCGGATTTGATCGATCTGCAATGCCGTCGAAATCGGCTCTTCCGCGACCGGAATGGCGGCAGCCTCCGCCGCCTCGGCATCCACGACATCTTGCGCTTCGGCCTGATTTCGCTTCATCAATGCCCAGGCACCCGCGCCGGTCGCGCCGGCAAGC